>Ga0307509_10000111_pt1 | contig 117078 bp, 102 predicted proteins | sample 10_EM_MG_FD_202245 | JGI IMG/M metagenome (GOLD analysis project Ga0307509, IMG submission 202245) | Populus trichocarpa ectomycorrhiza microbial communities from riparian zone in the Pacific Northwest, United States - 10_EM | ecosystem: Host-associated > Plants > Roots > Unclassified... | reverse complement strand
CCTTCGCGACGTCGTCCTTGATCCAGCCGGCCCGCCATTGGTCGCGCGGCCTCAGCTGGATGTAGACGTCGGTCTGCTCGATCCCCATCGGATCGTTGGCGAGATCCGGCGCCCCGGTCTTCGACACAACGTGCGTGACCTCCGGGACCTCGAGCAGCGCTTGCTGCAGCCGCCGGTCGGTCGCGATCGACTCCGAGAGCGCCACGCCGGGCAACCGGCGGGCCTCGACGAGGACATCGCCTTCGTCGAGCTTGGGCACGAACTCCGCCCCGATCTGACGACCCACCATGACGGCGAGCGCGAGCACCGCGACGCCTGCAGCGAGCGCCACCGGGCGGCGGCGCATCGTCGCCGACAGCGCGGGGTGATACACGCGATGCAGGACGCGCATCACCAGGGTCTCGCGCTCGTCGCCGCCGCGCAGCACGAGGCTCGCGAGCACGGGCACCAGGGTCACGGTGGCCAGGAACGCCCCGCCGAGCGCGAACAACACGGTGGTCGCCATCGGATGGAATAGCTTTCCGGACGTACCGCTGAGCCCCAGGATCGGGATGTAGACGATCGCGATGATCAGCTGACCGAACAAGCTGGCCGCCAGCATCTCGCCGGCCGCGGCCTCGACGACCTTCGTGCGCTCGTCGTCGGTCAGCGCGCGGTTCGCCTTGCGGCGTGCCTCGCCGAGGCGCCGCACCGCGTTCTCGATGACGATCACCGCGCCGTCGACGATGAGCCCGAAGTCGATGGCGCCCAGGCTCATCAGATTGCCGGACTGGCCCAGCGCGTTCATCACCAGCAGCGCGAACAGCATCGCGAGCGGGATGACGACCGCCACGATCGCGCCGGCGCGCAGGTTGCCGAGCAGGAACACCAGGACGAGCACCACGAGCGCGGCGCCCTCGGCGAGGTTCTTCGCGACCGTTCCGATCGTGCGATCGACCAGCGCCGATCGGTCGTAGAACGGCTCGACGCGCATGCCGCGCGGCAGCGACGGCGCGAGCTCGGCGATCTTGGCCTTCACGGCCTGGGTCACCGTGCGTGAGCTCGCCCCCATCAACATCATGACCACGCCGACGGTCACCTCGCCCTGGCCGTCGATCGACGCCGCGCCGCGCCGCAGCGCCGACCCGAGACCGACGCGGCTCGCGACCCGGCCGATCGTGATCGGCACCCCATCGCCGCTCGTGCCGACGACCACGGTGCGCAGATCCTCGACCGACCGGATCAACCCCAGGGAACCGACCACGAGCTGCTCGCGGCCGTGCTCGAGATAGCCGCCGCCGGCATTGCCGTTGGACTGCTCGATCGCCGTCACCACGTCCGCGATGCTGATCCCCGAGGCTTGCAGCCGCCGGGGATCGAGCGCGACCTCGTACTGCTTGGTCTCGCCGCCGAAGCTGTTGACCTCGACGACGCCGGGCACCATGCGGAGCTGCGGCGCGATGTACCAGTCGAGGGTCTCCTTCAGCTCGCGCGGCGACTTGCCGTCCCCGCGCACGACGAACTGATAGATCTCGCCGAGCCCGGTCGAGATCGGCCCCATCTCGGGGGTGCCGTACTCGCGCGGCACCGCGTCCTCGGCCTCGCGCATGCGCTCGGCGACCAGCTGGCGCGCGAAGTAGATGTCGGTGCCGTCCTCGAAGGCGATCGTCACGACCGACACGCCGTACTTCGACAGCGAGCGGATCTCCATCGTCCGCGGAATACCGGCCATCGCGCGCTCGACCGGCACCGAGACGTACTGCTCGACCTCGACCGGCGACAGCGCCGGCGCGGTCGTGATGATCTGGATCTGGACGTTGGTGACGTCGGGCACGGCGTCGATCGGCAACCGCAACGTGGCCCGCACGCCGAACCCGATCAGCACCACGAAGCCCAGGATCACCAGCATCCGGTTGCGCAGCGACCAGCCCAGGACAGCCTTGATGATCGCCATCTCAGTCCTCCTCCCCGAACGTCGACTTGAGCGCGAGGCTCTTGAGCGTGAACAGCGCGCCGATCGCGACCCGATCGCCGGCCTTGAGGCCAGACACGATCTCGACCTTGCCGTCGGTCGCGTGCCCGAGCGCCACGGGCCGCGGCTCGAACTCGCGCGCGCCGACCTCGACGAACACGATCGGGTGATCCTCGATCTGGGTCACCGCCGCCACCGGCACCACCGGCCCCGGCGGCATCGTGACGGGGTCAGGGATCACGACCACCACCGTGCCAAACAGCCCGATCTTGAGCCGCGCTGCGTTGTCGTCGATCGCGATCCGCGCGATCACGGCCCGCGACACGGTCTCGACCTGGCGGCCGATCGTGATGACCTTGCCGGCAAACGAGATCTCCGGATAGGCATCGAGCTTGACCTCGGCGGCGGCCCCCTCATGGACGCGGTCGAGATCGTGCTCGAACAGCCTTGCCATGAACAGCGCGTGGTCGAAGTCGACGATCTCCGCCACCACGTGGTCCGCGCCCACGGGTTGCCCGATCACGCCATCGCGCTTCATCACCACCCCGGCGAACGGCGCGCGGATCTGCAAGCGCGCCGTGGCGCCACCGCCACCGCCGATGGTGGCGAGGGTCTGCTGGGCCGCGGACACATCGGCGTCGAGCACGCCGGCTTCCGACCGCGCGGTCTCGAGATCTTGCGCGGACGCGGTCCCGGCCTCGACGAGCTTGGCGAGCCGCTCGACGCGCTTGTGCGCCGCGTCGGCCCGGGTGCTCGTCGACGACAGCTCGCCGCGCACGCGCGCGACCTCGCCAGACTCGATCGACGCGAGCACGTCCCCGGCCGCGACCCGCTGGCCTTCCTGGAATTTCACCTCGACGATGCGACCGGCGACCCGCACGGGTACCTTCGCCATCCGATCGGGATCGGCCGCGACCTCGCCGATCAGCTCGACGGTGGCCGGCAGCGCCGCCAGCTCGACGCTGACGACCACGAGGCCCGCATCCTTGGCGACGCGCTCGGAGATCGAGATGCGCTGGGGTTGGTCGGTCCGGCCACGCGTCTCGGGCGTCTCAGCCGTCCCGGGCTTCGCCTCACCACCCGAGGGCGCGGGCGTTCCGCAGGCGGCCAGGACCGAGATCAGTGCGATGGTCTTCATGGGTTCACCTCGATCGCTGCTGCGAGCGCCAGCTCCGCCCAGGCATCGACCAGCGCGAGCCGGGCATCCAGGAACGCGACCCGCGACGCGATCAGATCGCGCTGCGTGGTCGTGAGCTCGACGAAGTCGATGCCCCCCTTGGCGAACGCATCCTGGGCAGCGGCCAGGTTCTCGTGGAGGCGTCCGGTGACATCCAGATCGAAGCCCGCGACCGCGGCTCTGGCGCGTTGGTAGTTCTCGAGCGCGAGTCGGACGGCGCGCTCGATGGAGGCGCGCTCGTGCGCCCGTTCAACGTCGGCGCGCGCGACCGCAATGCGCGCGGCGGCGCGCTCACCCTGGTTGCGATTGCCAACCGGCAGCGGAACCGAGACCGTTCCGACGATCGCGTGTGCCCCGTCCGGATCGGGCGCGTACGCATAGGCCACGCCGAGCGTGATGTCGACCCGGCCCCGCGCATCCGCATCCGCGACCTTGGCCCGGGCGATCCGCTGCACGTTGTCGGTCCTGGCGATCGCCGGATGGTCTTGCAGCGCTCGCGCGACCAGCTCGTCGGCATTCGCCGGCGGCACCGGGGGCTCCGCCACGGTGCCGAGCGGCTCGAGCTGGTCACGCGGCCCGGCACCGATCGCCTCGGCCAGCGTGGCTCGCGCCCCCGCGTACTCGGCCTCGGTGGTGATCCGCTCCTGGGTCGCGCGCCCCGCCTCGGCGACCACGACATTGACACGCAGCTTGCTCACGCCGCCCGCCTGGGCGGTCTTCTGCATCGCAACCGCGAGGGCGGTCGCGAGCCGTTCGACCTCGAGCCGGGTCGCGAGCCGGTCTTGCAACACGAGCGCCCGCTCGAACGCGAGCCACGCCTCGGCGCGCGCACGGAGCAACCCCGCGCGTTTGACGGTCTCGGCGTCACGCGTTTGCGCCTCGGAGAGCTGGATGCGCGCCGCGCGTTTGCCGCCGAGCTCGAAGGTCTGTGACAGCCCGAGCTGGAGCTGGAGCGATACCGCCCCAGCGCCGAGCTGCGGCCCGGCCCCTGCGGATAGCTCTGGATTGTGCGTCGGCAGCGCAGCGCCGCGTGCGCTGGCGCGCGCCGCATCGACGTCGAGTGACGTGATCTCCACGCTCGGCCGACGGGCCGCCCGCTCGAGTGCTTGATCGATCGTGATCGGTTCTGCGCGCGTCGTCGTTGCGAGCCCCAAGGCCCCAACGACGGCGAGCGCCGTGGTCGTCTTGTACACGTAGGTCCTCCAAGGGCACCTCGCGGTGCCCGCGTCAAAGCTGTTTCAAGATGAAAGTCAGCTCAGGACGTGGCGAACAAAGCCGACTTCGCCGGCTTGTCGCGCGACTTCCGAGCCAATCGAACAATGCCGCAATGGCATCGTTCGACATCTCGATCAGGCGATCGGAGGGCGTGTGGTGGGCGGCGGCGCGGTCCGGCCATCGGCGCCGCGGGGCGACGGAAGCTCCGCCGCGCTGCTCGTCAGCTCGAGCGGCTTGATCTCGATGACCGCGGTCGGTGCGGACTTCAGCGAATGCCACGCACACGTGCAGGTCGGGCAGGTCGGCGGACACGGCGTACGGTGACCGTCGCTGCCACCGTCGTCGGCGCACCGGACATCGTCTCCTTCGGGGAGCAAGCCCGTCGTGTTGGCCACGACGAGCGCTACCGCGAAGATGATGAGGACGCGCCACACGGCGGGTGAGCGTAGCAGGACCCCAGGCTCCTGCCCACCGCCACTCGCTTCCCTGGTTGGGATCGGCGATCAGCTCGCTGGCTCGCCCTCGGGAGGCTGCGCGCTGGGATCGAACAGCTCGGCGCTGCGGCGCGGTGGCCGGCCGCGGCGCTTGCCAGTAACCGGGGCGGCGGCCGGGGCGGCCGTCCGCGGCTCGGACAACGTGGTCAGCGCTGTCACGAGATCGAGCCGATCGGGATGCGCCTCGCTGTAGATCCGCGCGTAGGCGACCGCGCGGGTCGCGGTCTCGCCGAGCATCGCCTTGCGCTTGGCGTAGCTCGCGAGCGCCGCCTCGAGCGCCTCGCGCGCGCGGGCCACGGCCTTGGCCTCGGTGCGCAGCTCGTCGGCTTGGCGGCGCAGCGCGCCGGCGTCGATGTCGGGAAACGAGACCTTCGCGAGCTGACTCGCGAACAGCTCGATCACGGCATGGACCTCGACGGGGACCGGATCTTCGACGGCGGGCGACGTCACGGGAGCGGACTCGGATGGAGCCACGGACATGATAGGCGATGGCATGGAACGCATGTTCAGTACAACGGACGCCGGGTTGCCGTCAACACTCCGGAGCGGCGTCGTGCAGCTAGTTGCAGCTACTTGCGACAGCAGCCGCCCAGCGGCGTCACACCGTCGCAGACGTCGAGCGGAGCGCGCAGGTCTTGCATGGCAATGTGCCGCACACCAGGCACAACACCTCGCCGCACCCGCCGCACGCCATTCCGCAATCGCCGCACAACGTGTGCCGCTCGGCGCAGACGGTCGTTCCGCTTGCCGGGCCTCCGCAGTTCTTGCACGCGGGCTTGGTCGCGGCGCACACCGAGCAGGTGGTCTCACCGCAGGACAGACACAGCACGCGCGCGCAGGTCTGGCAGCGGATCAGGCAGTCCCTGCACAGCGCGTGCGCCGCGCTGCACGGCGTGAGCGCGTCGCGATCCGTGCCCGACGCGTCGCGCGCCCCACAGTTCGAGCACGCCGCAGCGTGGTCGTCGATCACCGGCACCGCCGCGAGATCGACGAAGAACTCCTCGGTATCGATCGGCAGCTGCGCGCGGTGCTCGTCGACCCACTGCGCGGCGCGGCCGTTGAGCGGGCTCTTGGTGTTGTAGCTCTGATACGCCAGGATCTCGCCGACCCGCTGGATCAGCTGATCGAGCGGTTCGCCCGCGGTCCAGTTGTCGCCGATGCAGACCGCGTGCGGCGCGATGTTGGGGTGAAACACCGGCGTCAGCATGCGGAACATCGGCGCGTCCCGCGGATAGCCGCGCGGCATCGTGACCTCGAGGCGATGCTCCGTCGCGGTCTCGATCGCCTCGCCGCGCTCGCGCAGCGACTTGACCTTGAGGACCAGGCGGTAGCGCTCGGGCGGATTGCCGAACACACCCTCGATCTCGATCTTGGGATGCAGGTGCGCCAGGCGGCGCAGCGCCTCGTGATCGGACTTCAAGCGACGGAGACGTACGTTGTCCATGGTCAGTGTTTCCCAACGGCGGGCGCGGCGGCGGGCACGGCGAGCGCCTCCGCGGGAATGGCTTCGTCGAGCTTGTCGATCGTGCCCGCGCGGATCGCATCGACCAGCACGCGCATCGTCTCGGACGGCAGGCTGATGCCCTGCGACGGCCCGTCGCCGGTGACCCGGGTCCACGTGTTGAGCCCGACGAGCTGGCCGCGGGCGTCGAACAGGCCGCTGCCGCTATCACCGAACGTCACCGGGAGGTCGGTGTACAGCAGATCGTAGGTCCCCGCCGGGGTCCGGTGCGTCTCGCGCCGCAGCAGCGTGCCGCTCAGGACCTTCCAGCCGGAGCGATACGGATTGGGCACGAACGTCACGCTGGCCGGTGCCTGGATCGCCGTCGTATCCGGGGCGATCGCGACCGGCTCGGGCGGATGCGCGATCGGCAACTCGACGAGCGCCACGTCGAGTGGAGGCGGCGCCGTCCAGCGCACGGTCGCCTGGCCCTCGCGGCCGTCGGAGAGCTGGACCCACACCGGCCGGGCGTCGCGCGCATGGCGCCACGCGGCCACCGCCAGGTACGGCATCGCGACGTGGCTACACGTCACGATCCACGCGCGGCTGTCATCGGCCGCGATCACCGCGCCGGTGCCGATCCCCAGGTGAGCGGCGTCGCCATCGGCGTCGGTCGCCAGCACCACCACGGTGGCGTTGACGATCCGCTCGGCGTTCGCCGTCACGTCCAGCGACCCGCGGACCGGCATCGAGGTGTACTCGCCGAACCCGCTGATCGGCACGATCAGCTGCGGCACGCCGATCACCAGCGCCGTGCAGCCGACCGCGATCGCGAGGCTGTGGCTCGCGACGAGCGGCAGCCGGCGAAAATGCCGGTTCCGCCGCAGCCGGATCAGCGCGATCGTTCCGGCGACCAGCGCCGCCAGGCCCGCATACGTCGCTCCGCGCGCGGTCGAGGTGATGGCCGCGACCAGCTCGCGCAGCGGCGCCAGCCTGCGCGTCGCAAACACCTGCAGCGTGTACCAGCCGGCCAGCGCCGCAATGCCCACGGTCACCGCGGGCGCGGCCCACACCACCGCTCGCCGCCACGCCGGCTCACCGGCCGCCTCGCCTTCGCGGCGCTTGACCGCGTCGTCGATGCTGCGGCGATCGATCACCAGCCGGGCGCCGTCGTCGAGCTTGGACCACGCGGTCTGCGCCTCGCAGGCCGCGCACAGCTGCCCGATCTGAAGCCGCACCGGCCCCGCCGTCTTGCACGTGGGGCACACGTTCGTCAGCGCGAACGCGACCGACCGCTTCCACCACGATGACCTGCGCGGCTGGTCCATGTCAGTGTCCCAGCGCGGTGAGCACGATCAACATCGTATAGATCGCGCCGATCGCGGCGCTGCCATAGCCCATCGCCAGGTAGGTGCCGCCGGTCCCGGCCAGCTTGGTGCGCTTGACCCACGCGTAGATCCCGGCGATCGGTCCCGCCAGTGGCGCGGTCACGCCGAGCAGCGAGAACACGAACAGGACGACCAACAGCCGCCGCGCGGTCGCGATCGCCCGGTGGTTCTCGAGCCACTCGAAGTAATCGGTGATCGTCATCGGATCGGCCCACGGGAACTTCGCGCCGCAGCGACACACCAGCAGGCTCGAGTTGATGTCCTGTCCGCAGTGCGGACACGGCTTGGTGTCGCCCCAGCCGGCGCCGACCAGCACCGGCAGCGGGGGCGGTTGCGCGACGGCCGCGTGCTTGCACCCGTACGAGCCGCAGCCACCGATCTCGTCCCAGCACGACTTGTGATAGTCCTGCTGGCACTCGGGGCACGCGGTCGCCGCCTCGGCCTGGTTGATCATCGTGTAGCAAATCGCGCAGCGCGCCATCGTTAGCTCCTCACCATCTTGAAGACACCGACCGCCAGGCAGATCAGCGTGACCGACTCGAACGCGAAGACGAAGCCGCGGCGCTCGACGACCGGGCCACTGCGCCGGACCACCGCCACCACCGCCGCCACGATGAATACCGCCATCGCGACGAACAGCAGCGGCCCCGCCGGGTGAAATCGCAGCGCGGCGCCGAGATCGCCATGGGCGAGCGCCACGAAGCTTCGCGTCATGCCGCAGAACGGACAGTCGATGTGAAACACGCCGCGAAACCAGCACAGGCCACCGAGGCTCGCGCCACCGGGCAGCGCGATCTGATCTCCGGCGGGCACCAGCCAGGCAGCAGCGCCCAGCTGCGCGGCGACCAGCGCCGCGAGCCCGAGATCAAAGGCGCGCCCAGGTAACGTCATCCGATGGCGCTCAGCCGGATCACGAGGCCCAGCGCGAACACGATGAGATCGACGATGCCCAGCACCATGCCCGCGGTTGCCAGGCCCTCACCACCGAGCGTCGGGTCCGACGCCATCGCGCGCTTCGCGGCGTTGGCCTTCGAGATCGCGACCGGGCCCAAGATGATCTGGCAGAACACCAACCCGATGATCCCGATGACCAGCGACGACACGGCTCCCGGCGCGTTGATCTTGGGACCGTGATAGATGCCGTCCGGACTGGTGATCGCACGGCACGCCGGGCAGATCGGCGTGCCGAGCATGATGGCGAGCCGGCAGTTCGGACACGTCATGTAGCCCGGGGGTGGCGTCGGCACGCCATAGCCCTGCGGCGCCCCGCTCGGCGGCGCTGCACCATGGCCCTGTGGTGCTCCGTACGGCACGGCTCCGCCGTACGGCAGTCCCTGCGGCCCGCCGGACGGCAGCGCCTGCGGGGCTGGCGGTGTGTCGAGCCGGCGCAGCGGCGCGCTGACGCACCCCGCGGTCGAACAGCCCGCGTTGGATTCCCAGCACCGGCCGTGGTGCTCCTTCTCGCACGCATTGCAAACAGCGGCGTCGTCACCGAGCCGCAGCGCAACCTGGCACCAGCCACACGGCTTGCCATCCAACTTCAAGTTCGCCTTCAGCGTTCGTGCTGCTTCCATGACACTCCTGTTCCGCTTCTCACGCCGCTGGCGTGCGTTCTTGCCACCCCTCGGAGTCGAGGAGCGTGGTGCCCATGTCGATCATCGATGCTCCGGGTGGGTCACGTTCGTCTCCACGCTCGTCACGCCGCCGGCGTGCGCTTCTGCCGCTCCTCGAAGTCGAGGATCGTGCTGCCAATCACGATCTGATCCCCCGAGATCAGCCGGCGGCGCCGGACCTTCGCCCCGCCCACCGAGGTCCCCATCCGCGTGGCCATATCCTCGATCTCGTAGCTCGTCCCGACCCGATGGATCGAGGCGTGCGACGGATCGATCTCGGCGTCCTTGTACAGATAGACATCCGACGCCGGCGCGTTGCCGATGATCGTCGGCGTCTTGTACAGAATGAACGACTTGCCGGCGAGCGGCCCGGTCCGCACCCGCAGCCACGCATCGCGCGCCAGCCGCTCGGCGAGCGCGACGAAGATCCCGATCGAGAGCCCGACCGCGAGCAGGCCCACCAGCCGCGAAACGTCGGCGCCGGCGAAGATCGAGCCGAAGAACCGATCGATCGGGTCGAAGAATAGCCCGCCCAGCGCGCCGCCGAGAGCGCCACCGATCACCGAGTTGCGGAGCTGCGCCCGCGTCGCCCGCACGAGGTTCATGCCCAGACCCGCGCCGGCCCCGATGCACGCCCACGCCGCGCTGCGGCCGGCAACCTGCGCGAAGAACGCCACCGGCGAGAAGTCAGCGAGCGTGATGAGCTCGCCCGCGCGCGCCGAGATCTGCGAATCCACGATCTTCTTGGAGATCTGCAGGACGACCACGGCCGGCAAGAACGACAGTCCCGAGAACAGCGCGGCGAGAAAGCTGCCCAGCAGGGAGCGCTCCATCATCCGGACCCAGTTCCGGGTGGTCACCCCCTCGGCGAACAACAGCCCAAATGCGATCAGCGCGCCGGTGAGCGGGAACAGCAGAAGCAGCGGCCAGCCCGGCGACTCGAGCTCGGCATTCACCACCGCGTTGCGGGTCGGGCGGATCGCAAAGGCGTGGAGCCGGTGCCCCGCGACCTCCCCGGCCGCTTCGATGCAGTCGCCGACCTTCAGGCTGTCAGCGCTCGCGAACGCAGGCTCGCCGGCCGCGCCGGGCTCGAGCCTGACCGCCGCGGTGTCGACGAGAACCTCGCTCGAACCGACGGTCAGCGAGATCACCCCGGTACGTCCATCGAACGGTTCGGTGTTGACCAGAATGATGTCGCCGCTCACGACCGGCCGGTCGTTGATCTTGGGCTCGAGCAAGCTCCAGACGACGAATGCCGCGATCATCGATGCGAGCGGCAGGTGGAACAGGCTGTTGAGCAGCAGCCGCCGGATCGGCGATACCGGTGGCGGATCGGCCACGACGCGCTCGCGGCCGGCGCGCTCGCGCGCGAGCGCCTTGTCGACCTCGGGATCGAACAGCTCCTGTCGCTCGATCCGGATCTGGTCTTCCGTCATCGCACGTTCCCCTGACCGGCCGCGCCGGCGTTGTCGGTGTTGTCGCGTGGCAGGTTCGCGGTCTTGTCGAACGACTGGAGTTGCTTCTCGTAGCGCGTCCGATTCCCCGGATCGACGTGAGCCGCCGTGGCGAGCAGGCGGCGCGCACGGGCCGGATCGTTGGCCTTGACCGCGTCGGTCGCGAGCTCGGAATACAAGAGGCCGATCCCTGCGCGCTGCTCTGCCAGATCGTGGACCAGGTCCGTGCGGAGCTCGCCGCTGCGCCGGGTCGCGAGCTCGAGGTTGCGAAGCGTCATCGCCGCGGACTGGCGGCCGCTCCGGACGGTGTTCAGATCATCGCGCGCGGCCCGGAGCTGGACCGCGAGCTCCACCAGCCGAGCATCGCCGGTGCCGACGGCCGCTCCGACCACGCTGGGCGGTCCCACGCTGGGGGGGCTCCCCGCCGCGCTGCCGGCCCCGGCCGCCGCGCTGCCGGCCCCGGCCGCCGCGCTGCCGGCCCCGGCCGCCGCGCCGCTACCAGTCACTGCCGTGCTGCCGCTACCCGCGGCGAGCACGGCGCCAGGGACGACCGGAGCGGGCAGCAGCGCGATCACGCGGTCGAGATCGCTGATCGCCTGCTCGACCGGCCGATGCAGCGCCTCGTCCCCCATCGTGTTGCGCAGCACCCCGACCAACTCGGTCTGCAGCCCCGTGGCGGTGAGCTGAGCGCCTTCGATCTTCGCCCTGGCGACCTCGAGATCCAGCTGCGCGAGCGCCTGGTTCGCCGAGCCTGCCCCGAACCAGTGGCCGGCGAAGCCGCCGATCGCGAGCAGCAACAGCCCCACGACGATCAACGACCCGAGCGAGCCGGTCAGGCTGTCGTCGCGCGACTCGACCTTGGCGCCCGGGGACGGTCCCTCGGCAACCGCCTTTCGGTCGACCTTGTCCTTGGCCTTGTCGGCCGCCTTGTCCGGCGCGGATCGCGGGCCATCCCAGGTCTGCTCGCGTGAGCCGACCCAGTAGCGGCGCGCGCGCCACGCCTCGTTGTCGTGCCAGGTGAACACGCCGTGCTCGCGGCTCTTGGGGTCGTAGACGAACGCGATCTGGAACGGCAGATTGAAGAAGCTCTTCTGGATGAACTGATCGCGATCCGAGAGGAAGATGCCGAACCCCGGGTGCGTGTGGTACCAGCCGACCACGCGCTTATCCTTGTGCTTGCCATCCATCTCCTTGTGGATGTGCTCCCAGGTGGCGTGGGTGAACGTCAGCTCGGCGCCCTTCTCCTCGGCATGCAGCGCATCGACCGTGCTGTCGATCCGCAGATACGGCCCGACGTCGTCGCGCAACACCTCGCCGACCAGGACCCCACCGATCTCGCGCGTGGTGTCGCTGTCGCCGCGCGCGACCGCGCGGTCGAACGCTTGCTCCGACAGAAAGATGCGGAACTCCTGCTTGGCCGCCGGCGCTGGCGCCTTGCGCAGATCCTTTTCGTCGATCGCACGGACATCGAGTGAGCTCATGGCGGATTCCCCTGGTTCCCGGCAGTCCCGGCATACGACGGCGCCAGCGGGCCGAGCACGGCGGCGGCGTCGCCGTCGAACAGCCACACCTCCTGGCGCTCCATGCCCTGGCGCGCGACGATGATATCGAACGGCGGCAACCCCAGCTCGGCGGGGGTCAGCGACAGGTCGACCTGATCGTCGCGGCTGATCGACGACGCGATCTCGACCGCGCGATGCGCCCCGCATTGCGGACATGCTGCCTGCGACTCGCGCACCGCCCCGAGTACAGCGCGGCCGGGCGCCACCGCACCACACGACGCACAGCTGAGCCGGACGATCACGTCGCGCGATAGATCGAGCACGGCGCCGACACCGAGGGCCGCCTCCGCGCGATCGAGAAGCGCGCCAAGCGTCACGCCCGCAACGCCCACCCCGAGCGCAACGATCGGGCCGAGGTCCTCGTGGCCTGGACAGTCATTCCGGCGCGGATAGGCGATCCGGCTGACCTGGCCGAACAGCCCGTCGATGTGGAGGCCCTCGCCGGTCAGCGTGGGCTGGCCGTGGACCACCTTGATCGCCTCCTGGACCTCCATCGCGCCGATGATCGACGCGGTCACGGCCGACGTCGGGACATGTCCTCGGCGGACCGCATCGCGCGCCAGCATCGCACACGATCGCCGCTCGGCGAGCAGCTTGCGATCGGTGCCATTCATCGTGCACTCGTAGCAAGTGCCGCTGTGCGGCGAGAACACCCGGACGATCCCCGACAGTCCCTCAATGGCGCCATCGACCCACGTCCGCCGCGTCCGCGAGCACGCCGAGTTGATGAACACGCGCGCCTCGCGGTTATCGACCGCCCCGATGACGACATCGGCCCATAAGAACACGCCGAGGCCCGCCTTCGCGAGGACGTTTTCACACACCGCGTGAGTGTGGACATCGGGATTGATCTCGCGCATCTGGCGAACCACCACGGCGGCCTTGTACTCGCCCTCGTCCGATTCGCGGAACAGCACGCTGCGCGACAGGTTCGAACGCTCGATCCGATCCGGGTCGTAGACCAGTGTCCAACCGCTGCCGATCAGCGCGAGGAGCTTCAGGATCTCGTTGCCCAGCGCGCCTGCACCGACCACCAGGATCCGCGTGCCCGCGACCCGCTGTTGGTCCCACCACTCGATCAGCGTCTGGCGGTGGTAGCGATCTTCACGCACGTCCACCGCCACAGCCATCCCATCCCCCGAGCCCTCCATGGGAGGTCAGGTCAGCCTGGTGCTGCGAGCGCCTGCGGTGATCTCCGGCTGGATCCGCACGATGTCGGCGTCCTGCACCTTCTGCTGCACGAGCGTCTGATCGTCGAGCAGCTGCACACCGAGCCGGCGATGATGGAACTTGTAGCTCATCAGCTGACCATCCGGCGCGTACCGCGGCAGATGCAGCTTGTCCGCCAGCACCATGAGGATCCGCTCGACGACCACGTCGTCCGGAACCTGCACGTTCAACCGCTTGTTCCCGGTCGCATCCCACACTTCAAGGTTGATATCGCCCACCGGGTACTCCTGCGGCGTTCTTACGCCAAGATCGTAGCGAACGACAATCCTGTTCGGTGATGAGCGCGAGGTCAAGACCCTACGTCCAATCTCCCCACAAGACGTACGCCGCCTGGCCTCGTCGCGCCGACTCGCCAACATTGCGTAGTCACGCGGATTCGCCCGCGTGCCCACGAAAGGCGACAGTCGCGGTGAAAACCCACCTCGGGCGGGGAAGCTTTCGAGCTGGTTCCGGTTGGCGTTCCGGGCAGCCCCCGGTCGGCTGTCGCACCTCTTCAGTTCGACGTCGGTGCCGCCGAGAACGGCACGCCACCGGGGCCCGCCGAGAAGTCGAGTGGGGATACAGCAGCCTGCTGGCCGACCCCGGGCTGGGTGAAGTCGCAGACGCCATCACTGAACACAGCCTTCAGGCGGTCGAACTGCGCGTCGCTCAGCCCCACCGGGGCGTAGTCCGCGCGGTTGATCGGCTTGAGCTGGCACTTGAGGACATTCTCGGCGACCGGACCGCCAGCGACTTGACGCGGCGATGAGTGCGGCTTCAGGTGAATATCGCTATTGCAGGCCACGGTGTCCGTGATCTTCACGGAGAAGTCGGTGCCGAGGAAGCAGAAGTCGAACGCCTCGGTCGGCCGATGGCTCGTGATCTTCTGCTCGATCGGCGTGTTGGAGGCGTCCGCCTTTATCGCGGCCACCCACTGGTCCATCATCAGGAACGACTGCAGCGTCAGGCCCGACGCCAGCGGCGCGACCAGGCCGGTTCCATAGCGCCACATCACGTGATTGCCGTGGCTGCCGTTGACGGCATCGAGCCGCGCGCGCAAAGCGAAGCTGCGCCACACGTGATGGATGCCGAGGGCGCCCGGCGGGCCAGGCGGCGACAGGTTCGTGTCGTCATAGCCGCGCAGATCGATGATCGGCGTCTTGGCGAGGTGGGCAGCGTCCGCGACCAGGCCGGCGCGATACGCCGTCGCCAGCGCCTCGGGATCGGCCTTGCTGCGAGCCGCCGTGAGCTCGAGGTCCGCGTCTTGCCCCCCGACAACCTCGTTCAGCGTCACGAGCTCCTCGGCGGTGATCGCGCCGGCCATGAAGGCCTTGAGCCCGTACTGCACGCCGACGTTGTCACGCGTGTCGCGCGCGCGGTTGCTGCCCGGCACCTTGCCGAAGATCGCGACCGCGTGATCGGCGCCCGTGCAGCGGATGCCGCTCGGGTTGCTGACCGGATGGTAGACCATCGACAGCGGTAGCTGGCAGTTGTTGATCACGCTGGGGTTCAGAGGATCCGGTCCGATTTCGCCGGTGACGTTGTTGATCACCACGGTGCGCACGTAGTTACCCGGTCGACCGAGGTTCGAGAAGCTATTGATCCAGGCGTGGCAGCCGGTCTGATCGACGTGGCCGTTGATCGCCGCCTTCTTGGCGTTGATCTCGTCCTGCGTCGCGTGCGCGATCGTGTCGATCGCCTTCCAGGCCGGCGTCTGATAGGCGTGCGCGAGCACGACGCAATCGCCGATCTCGACACCGGTTGTCTCCGCGTCCGGATACGTGCACGTGGGCTGGATCCCGTCGAGCAACCCCGGAAAGATCGAGGCGGACGTCAGCTGGTTGATCGAGCCACCCGAGCAGCCATTGCCAAGCATGTAGCGAACCTCACCATAGGTATCGATGATCTTCTCCTTCATCATCATGACCGTCTCGCTCATGCTCACGCGGTTCGCGTTGTAGAGCGAGTCCGTCATGCTGTTGAGCGCGACCATGAAGCCGCGGGACAAGGCCGCGTTGTCGGTCCAGCTCTGTTCGGATCGGAACTGCCGGCGCGGCTGACCGCTCGAGGCGCCGAATGTGTAGACCACCTTGCCGTTCCACCCCACCTGCGGCGCAAACGGCTGCCACCCGGTCGCCGGATCATCCTTGGCCGGATCGAACAGCACGGCGATATCATAGATGCCGCGGTTCAGCGTGCCGCGCTCGACCCGCACGACGTAGGGCACGGTGACGCCGTCGACGGTCGCGGTGTCTAGATCGGCGGGCGGCGTGGCCGGGTCATAGGGCTTGAAACACGGAACGGCGGGCGCCGGGATCGGCGGGTTCGGATCGGGAAGCGCGTTCGAGCAGCCGGGCGTCGTCGCGTGATACCAGAGCTTGACCTCCGTCGCGATGTTGCATTGTGCGTCGATGGCGTTGGTCGAGAGACCACTCTGGTTGGTGTCTGGAACCTCACCGGTCCCTTTCGTGGCGACCGGCGTGGCGCACACGAACGGCGTGACCTGCGCGCCCGAGATCACCGGGCCCCCGATCTTGTGATTGTTGATCACCAACGATCCCGCGTGGGCGCCGGCCAGATCACCGGTCACGACGTTGGCGCCATCGCCGAGTCCGGTGACCACACCGATGATGCGGCCGTTGGTGCGCGTGGCAAATGCGCTCGACACGTCGCGCGTTCCCACCACGACATGCAAGTGCTCGGCGGTGGTGTCCGCGGGCAAGCTGATCTCCAGCAGCGCGTCACCACCGCTGATCATGTCCGCGCGATTGGACAGCGTCTTGATCTGCAGCGCGGCACCCGGAGGAATGCCAGGCGCGTCCGGCGCGGTGGCGTCGAGCCTGGCTGGCGCGTCCGGCGTCACCGGGGCGTCCTGCAGTGGATTCGGCTTCGAGCTCGAGCAGCCGGTGGAGCCGGCCAGCAGCACCGCGACCGCGGCCGCCGGCGCAGTCCGGTAGAGTAGAAATCGCATTACCATCACAATCTCCTTGTTCCAAGTCCGTTCTGGACACCCGGACTCAAAAGAGAATCACTCGCAGGTCCGATCGTGCAGAGTCTGCTCCTCGCGGCGAACCGGGGTCAAGCCATCCCCGGGGTTGTCACGAGTGCGCTCTCGATATCCGCTATATACAGCTGGGCTGCGGCGCGTCATTCAACAACGCATCGAGTCACACCATAGCCCGACTCGAGCATCCTGTGTCCACGGCGCGCGATGGCGACAGACAAGCGACATCGTTAGCTCTTCGTGAGTGTTACTTGTGTGTCGTGCAATACGCGCTCTCGCTCGAGGCAACGTCGACCGCGAGCAGGCCAATCGAGGTGTCAGATCAAGGATCGCGGCGACGGTCGTGCTCGGTAGTCCGCCACGACGACCACCGACGCACACGTCACCGACCACGCTGGCAGCGACGTCGTACAGCGAGATCAAGGCGGCGTGTCGCTGTCGCCCCCGGGCGCCGCGGTCTGGTTGCTCGGATGGTGGCAGCGTCAACGGCGCGCCGTCGCCGCGCTGGTGCTCGCCTAGCGGGCGCGCAGGTTGACGGTCAATGTGTAGTTCGGTGTGCCGGGTGGAAACGCGGCGGTCTTGAACGCGTCCTTGATGCAGCTCGCGAACGGCGTCGGATCGACAGTCTCGGGCACGACCGTGACGCGTTTCGGGTGGCCGTCGACATCGAGGATCATCACGAGCTGCGTGCCCTTCGGGGGCGTCCCGTGCAACTTGGTGCACTGATCCGCCGCGGCCTGCCGCTTGTCCACCTCGCGTCGATATCGAGGGTCGGGGGTCGAGGCTCGGGCTGCCCGCTTGGAGGCCGGCGTCGAGGACGCCGGCGGCGGGACCACCGTGGTCGCGACGTCCGCGGGGGCCGGGTCATGAGCGGCGCCCGGGTCCGGTCCCGGCGCGTCCGCCGCGGGCGGATCGACCGCCTTGGGCCCGACGACGATCTCGTTCGAGCCGCCCGGGGCGACCCGGCTGCCGCTGCCATTGGTGATCACGATCTGCGTCGGTTGCTGGTTCTGCATCTGGCGCCACACCAGGCCCAGCGCACCAGCGGCGACCGCGACCATCGCGAACGCCAGCAGCGGCCACATCAGGCCGCGCCGTGTACCGCGCAGCGGAGACGGATCGGCGACGACGAAGACCGGCTGCTCCTGCTGCGGGCGCGGGCCGGTCGTATTGCGCAGTGTATCGACCTGGGTCACCGCCTCCGCGAGTACCCGCTGCTCGCCGGTCGAGGCGCGCGCCGGGCCGCTGGCCACCGGGCCGCTGGCCACAAAGCTCTTGGCGGCCGGGCCGTCGGTCACCGTCGAATCGACCGGCGGGAACTCATCGTCGGTCTCGTCGTCGAGCGCCGCGTGTGGCTCGACGATGATCGGGAACCCCTGCGGCGGGCCACCGATCCCGACCGCGGTCGCGATCTGGGCGCCGCGCTTCTGGAGATCCTGAGCGAAGTTCGCCGCGACGAAGTCGCCGATCTCGCCCTGCGTCCACGGTCGCTGGGCGCTCGAGATGGCATCGAGCACGGCGCTACCGAACTGCCGCGCGGTCGCGAACCGATGGTCCAGCTCGCGATCGAGCGCGCGCGACAGCACCGCGGCCAGTGCCGGCGGACAGTCGGGCCGATAGTGTCGAACGTCGGGGATCGGCTGCTCCATCACGGCGCGGAACGTCAGGTAGTCGGTCTTGCGCTGGAACAGCCGGCGCAGCGCCAGCATCTCGAACAGCACGATGCCGAGCGCGAACACGTCGGCGCGCCGGTCGACCGCGGCGCCGCGCAGCTGCTCGGGCGACATGTATGCGTACTTGCCCTTCACCACGCCGGTCTGGGTATGCGCCGAGGCGTCCTTGACCTTCGCGATCCCGAAATCGAGGACCTTCACGATGCCCGCGTCGGTCAGGAAGATGTTCGACGGCGTGACGTCGCGGTGCACGATGCCGAGGTACGCCCCGCTGCGGTCCTTGAGCTCGTGCGCGTAGTGAATCCCGTCGATCGCCTGCTGGATCACGCCGCCCACGAAGCCGAGCTCGAGCGGCCGGGTCTCCTTGGACATCTTGTGCAGCAGCGGCAGCGCGGTGACGCCCTCGAGGTACTCCATCACGATGTAGAGCTGGCCCAAGGTCTCGCCGAGCTCGTAGACCTGACACAGATTGGCGTGGGTCATCACCGACGCGATCCGCGCCTCCGCGATCAACATCGCCCGGAACCGAACGTCGTCCGCCAGATGCGGCAGAATCCGTTTGATCACGAACAGCTTTTCGAACCCCGCGGCACCCTCGAGCCGCGCGAGGAAGATCTCGCCCATGCCGCCCGTCGCGAGGCGCGCGACCAGCTCATATCGACCGAGCCGAGCCGGCACAGCCTCCGGAATTCCCATGGCGGCGAGAGCTTACCAGGAGTCGTGCGCCGATCTGGCACAAACGAAACCCGCGCGCGCAGGCGAACGTGCGAATGGCACAGCCCGCATCCGCGCGGCGATCTTCAACCTCAGCGTCCGGGCGGCAGCGCCTTGGTCTCGGGCTTGCGCAGCTGGTTTTTTGCTCGCGTCCCCGCTGCGATCTTCAACCTCACCGTCCGGGCGGCAGCGCCTTGGTCTCGGGCTTGCGCAGCTGGTGTTGCTCGCGCTTCTCCCGCCGGTGCGCCTGGCGCTCGGTCTCGCCCGGCAAGCGGGTCGTGATCTCGAGGTTTCCGAACGTCACGCTGCCGACGATCCGGATCACCGGCCGCGCCGGATCGGCATCGGGCGGCACCCGGTGGCGCTCGGTCACCGAGCCGGCAAACGACGAGACATCGACGTCGATCGCGAGGTTCGGCGGCAGCACCACCTCGAGGTTCCCCATGACCACCCGGACATGGATCGTGGTGACCCCGGCTCCGATCGACGCGTCCCGGAAGTCGAGCTCGGCGTTGCCCCACAGGACGCGCAGATCCATCGTCCGGGGCACCGACCACCGGCCGCGGCGCTCGACCGAGCTCATGATCACGCGGACCTTCTTGCCGACCGGCCGGCTCGGATCGTCGATCGCGGTCGGACCGGCGAGCACCAGCGCGGTCGTCGTCGTGGCCGGCGCCAGATCCGCGACCAGCGCCTCGAGCTCGGCGATGCTGCGCGCGCCATGCGCCAGGTCGAGCCGGCGCTCGAGCTCGTCGACGTCGAACACGTCCTCCGCATAGCTCTCCGACACCCGGAGGATCACCTGCTCGCGGCGGTCGCGCAGCGCGACGAGGCTCTCGAGACTCTCGGTCATGGCTCTGGTATACACCGGCACATGCGTTTCGAGCTGCATTGCCACTCGACATGCTCCGATGGCACCGAGTCACCGGGGCAGGTCGCGGCGCGAGCCGCCGAGCGCGAGGTCGCGGTGTTCGCGCTGACCGATCACGACACCTGCGATGGCTCCGGCGTCGCGGTCGCCGGGGCCCGGGTGATCCGCGCCGTCGAGCTGTCGTGCGACGACGACGGCCGCACCGTCCACGTCCTGGCGTTCGACCGCGGCGGCGCCTGGGCCACCCTCGAGGCCCGGCTCGAGGCCGTCCGCGAGGCCCGGCGCAACCGGCTGCGCGTGATGGCGGCCAAGCTGGCCCGGCGCGGCATCACGATCGACATCGACACCCTGGTCGCCGACGCGGCTCGTCGCTCGATCGGCCGCCCCGATCTCGCGCGCGCCCTCGTCGCCGCCGGCGCCGCCAGCTCGGTCAAGGAGGCGTTCGCGCGCCACCTCTACGACGGCGGCCCGGTCGATGTCCCGCACCGTGCGCTGCCGCTGCACGAGGCGATCGCGATCGGCCGCGACGCCGGTGCCGCCATGTCGCTCGCCCACCCGCACCTCTACGACGAGCGCAGCGCCCACTACCTGCGGCGCCACAAGGCCGACGGCCTGACCGGGATCGAGGCGTTCTACGGCGCCTACGACCCCCGCGAACGCGCGCGGTGGATCGCCGTCGCCGACCGGCTCGGCGTCACCTGCACCGGCGGCTCCGACTGGCACGGGCCCGAGGCGCCCAACGCGATGCCCGGCATCGACCTGCCCGACGATCGCAGCGCCGCCCTGCTGCAATGGCTGGCCTGAGCCAACGCACGATCGCCCGCGTCCCAGCAAAAGGATGGGGACGGTGGCTCTTTTGTCTCGTTCCGGATGCGGAGCGCGCTCGACAGCGAAATGATGGGACGGTGGCTCTTTTGTCTCGTTCCGGATGCGGAACGCGCTCGAGGCGGTGTCCGCTGCCCCACCGCGGGCTGACTCGCCCGCCGCTGTGCGCGCTCGACGCCACGCCGCCGCCCGGTGCTCGCATCGACGGCGAAATGATGGGGACGGTGGCTCTTTTGTCTCGTTCCGGATGCGGAGCGCGCTCGAGGCAGTGCCCGCTGCCCTACCGCGGGCTGACTCGCCCGCTGCTGTGCGCGCTCGACGCCACGCCGCCGCCGGTGCTCGCAACGCCGAAACGATGGGGACGGTGTCTCTTTTGTCTCGTTCCGGATGAGAAGTGCCGTGATATTTCGGAGCGTTGACGGGGACGGTGTCTCTTTTGTCTCGTTCCGGATGCGGAACTCGCTCGACGGCCGTGCCCCCGCCGCTGGCTGACTCGTCCACAGCGGGCGCGCTCGACGCCACGCCGGTGCTCGCAACGCTACCGCGAGCGTTTGGCGGGCGCGGGCTTCGGGCTCGGCTTCGCTGCCGGCTTGCTCGGCCGCCCGGTCGCACGCGGCTTGCCGGCGCCGGTCCCCTTGACGGCCGGCTTGGACTTCGAGCCGCTGGCCGACCGGGACGTCGCCGGATTCGATGCGGTCGTGGCTTTCGCCGTTTTCGGGGCCCTCGGCGCCTTCGGAGCCCTCGGCGCCTTGGGCGGCGGCGGTGGCTCGATCTGTCCCAGCGCGACGATCGCCTCGTATTGCGCCTCGGTCACGGGCTGCACCGACAGCCGCATGCCGCGGCGCAGCAGCATCATGTCCGCCAGCGGCGGCTCGGCGCGGATCCGATCCAGCGACACGAAATGCGGCAATGTCGCGACGTAGGCGACCTCGACACAGTCCCAGATCGGTTGTTCGCGCGTCGCCTTGGGGTCGTAGTACTTGCTGTCCGGATCGAACTGCGTCTCGTCGACGACCTTGGTGCGGACCACGCGAGCGAGTCCGGCGACCCCGGGCGGCGTCGCGTTCGAGTGATGGAACAGCACGGCGTCGTCCACCGACATCGCCCGCATGTGCGCACGCGCGAAGTAGCTACGGACCCCGGTCCACGGCTCGATCTGAACCCGCGCAAGATCCGCGATCCCGAACTGATCGGGCTCGGACTTCATCAGCCAGAATTGTTTGCTTGAACCGCGCAGAATGGCGCGGACCCTATCACGATCGCCGATGTCGACGAACAGACTCAGGTTCAGTCGGCGAACCGGCCCTTCACCGCGGTGAGTCCCTTCGCGACCACCTCGCGGCCATAGTAGTCGGCCGCCGCGACCGTGCTCTTGGATGCCTTGTCGAGCTCCTCGGACACCAGCTTGTCGAGCGCGGCAAACGAATTGTCGCGCAGCGGGCGACCATTGACGAAGAACGACGGCGTGGCGTGGATGCCCACCGGCTGTAGCTCGCGCTGGCCGGACGAAAGCCACTGCTTGCAGGTGTCCATGTCCGCCGTGAGCCGCCGGCCATCGAGGCCGAGCGTCGCCGCGACCGCGCCGATGTTCGCGACTTCCTCTGGGTGAGCCTGCGGCCGGCCGTTCTCGGTCTTCCACAAGGCGCTCCACAGCGCCGCCTTCATCTCGGTGAACTTGCCCTGCTTCGCGGCAGCGCACGCGTAGGCCCCGGCGGTCGCCGCGGGTGCCCCGTGGATCACCATGTACTTCGAGACCACCCGTACGTCGTTTGGATACTTGGTCCGGATGTTCTCGACCGCGGGATTGACCATGAAGCAATACGGGCACAGGAATTCGTAGGCCTCGACGATGGTCACCTTGGCGTCGCGCGGGCCCTCGATCGGATCCTGCTCGTTGATCGGCACCGCGTACATCGCCGCCGGATCCGGTCCGGGCGGGCCGAGCGCCTCGTCGAGCGCCTTGGTGACCTTGTCGAGCCGGCGCTCGATCCGGGCGAGCCGATCGTCGCGCTCGGGCGCGGTCGACGCTGCGCCCGACGCAAGCGCGTCGGACGGCCTGGCAGCGACGGCGGGGTCGATGCGCGATGGCGACGTGGTGCAGCCAACGGCCGCGAGGGCGAACACGGGGGCGACGAGCTTCATGGGTCTCCTATTACTACAACTGTAGTTACCATGGGTGTAGCCGCGGAACAAGCCTGCGATTCGCGGTATTCCCTGTGGGCCCGGATCGGCCAGGCGCGTGAGACTCGGACAGCGGTCCGGAGTCCGCGATATCGCATGTCGAGATGATTGATAGTCTTGTCGTATGCGCGAGCGCGGGCCGGCGCGCACGGCGAGCCCGGCATCGAGAAGCGACCGCTGCCAGCTTCGCGGGAGACCGCAACGCGCGATCGCCGGCGGGCCGCCACCGGGCAAGGACCCGCGCGGCACCGAGCGCGGTCGATCCGCGGGAGCGACGGCGCAAGAGACGCAGGAGGTGCTGGGTGCGGGCGGCGCTGGACGCAGGCGACGCTGGACGCACGCGGCGCTGGACGCAGGCGACGCTGGACGCAGGTGGCGCTGGACGCACGCGGCGCTGGACGCACGCGGCGCTGGACGCACGCGGCGCTGGACGCACGCGGCGCTGGACGCACGCGGCGCTGGGCGCAGGCGCTGGAGAGACGCGGGACGCGCTGGACGCAGGCGCTGGAGAGACGCGGAAGGCGCTGGACGCGGGGCGCTGGAGAGACGCGGAAGGCGCTGGACGCGGGCGCTGGAGAAACGCGGAAGGCCCCGGACCCGGGCGCTGGATCGGGGTTGGGTCCAGCGTGAGGCCCGCCTGTACACAGGGTGCCGGCCCACGATGGCGGCGCCGCGCACCACGATCCCGCGACGGCGCGCGACCACGCCCCGGCCAGGGTTCAGCCGGCCGTGCGCCCGACGCGCATCGGACGTGGACCCGACCCGGTCACTTTAGGGCACCCGAGGCTCCCCTGCGCGGTACCAGGGCGCTACAACCAGCACAAGAAAAGGAGCTCCAAATGGCTTTCAATCTCCCCGAGTTGCCCTGGGCCAAGGAATCGCTCGCCCCGACGATTTCCGCCGAGACCATCGACTACCACTACGGCAAGCACCACAAGGCGTACGTCGACAACCTCAACAAGTTCGCCGCAGGCTCGAAGTACGAGACCATGGCGCTCGAGGACGTCATCAAGGCCTCCGTAGGTCAGGCGAGCGAGAAGAAGATCTTCAACAACTCGGCCCAGATCTGGAACCACACGTTCTTCTGGCACTCGCTGGCCCCCAAGGCCGGCGGCAACCCGACCGGCGCGATCGCCCAGGCGATCGACAAGTCGTTCGGCAGCTTCGCGGACTTCAAGACCAAGTTCAGTGATGCCGCCGCCGCCCAGTTCGGCTCCGGCTGGGCCTGGCTGGTCAAGAACACCGACGGCTCGCTCGCGATCGAGACTACGGCCAACGCCGAGACCCCGTTCGCCGTCGGCAAGCGCTGCGTCCTGACCCTCGACGTCTGGGAGCACGCGTACTACATCGACTACCGCAACGCCCGACCGAAGTTCATCGAGGCGTTCTGGAACGTCGTGAACTGGGACTTCGCAAACAATAACATCGCGTAGCGGCGGCCGAGGTCCAGACCGGTGCCGGCATCTTGACAGGTGTCGAACATGCGGAAGGGTACCCGTCCGCTGCTCGTCAAACTTCGATTTGACCCTGTCCGATCCCGGTTCAGGGTCAGCGGCAAGCGGACCCCTTGGTCCAGGATTTGTTGTAGCTGGGATGCAGCCTTGGGCTAGGCTTGATGCCGTCATGTCGACGTCCGATCGAGAACGCCGCATTCGATCTCGCCTCGCAGATATGCCCGAGATGACCGCCGAACAACGGCAACGGCAACGAGAGAGCTTCGCGTACGGCAACGTCAAGATCGACGAGCCGACCGTCACTCGTGAACCGAGCCCCAAGACGCGTTGAGCGACCGGTGGGTGGGTGGAGCTGGGACGACGATCCCCCATCGCCGCAGGCGTCGCGCGTCGCGACTCTTTCAAAATGCGCGTCGTCTCTACGATCGAATCGCTGAGCTCGTAGAATCAGGGGAAGCTTTCATTGTAACGCCACATCTGGTTTGTGACTTCCACGCCACGGCGACCGCAGGCGAGACCAATCCGGCGTTGAAGGCCGGGCATCTTGCGCACCGTGGATGTCCAGATTGGACGCATCGTGGCACTGTACGAGCCTCCACCGTGGCAAGAGGTGCCAGGACTACTTGCGGAGGCTTGCGCACAGATCGAGGCTCTGCGGCTCGCGGACTCGACGTTGTACGCAGCAGCATATGCACTCTGGCGAATCAACTGGGTTCACCCCTTCGGCGATGGGAATGGCAAAACGTCGAGGGCTGTGATGTACGCGATCCTGTGCGCCGGGTTCAAACGCATGCTGCCCGGTGAGCCCACACTTCCGGACCTGATCGCGCAGAACCCATACGCATACTGGGATGCGCTGAAGGCTGCAGATGCTGCGTGGCGAGGCGGTGTGGTCAACGTATCGGAGATGGAGACGCTACTTACCGATCTGGTCGACCGCCAGCTGACGTCGGCAACGCGCTGAGTTGAGGTGTGAACTCTCGGAGCTACGCGCGAAGGAGGTCACGGCTGCGCCAGCCTTCGATCAGGAACGTCCAGAAGGCGTAGCGACGGCCGATCCGGCGCCGCAGGCGCTCGAGTACGCGCGCCACTTCCACCGGGCGGACGAAGTTCCAGACATCGATGTCGCGCGCCTCGCGCAGCATCTTTGCGAGGAGCTGATCACGCCGCGGACCATCAGGAGCCGCGAGGATCTATGGAGCTCGTCGATCGATACGTCCTCGTCCCACAAGAAGTAGGGCCGCTGGTCCCGCTTCGCCATGTCGGTTGTCAGCGCACGCATCGACGTGAGCATACCACTCGCCGATCGACCGAAGTACATCCCGGAGCGCCGCCGGCTGCCCTCAAGCCCTGCGGCGCTCGACGCCATCGCGCCCCGTCACCGGAAATTCGATCCGGTGGATCGTGCCGCGCTCGGGACACACCAGCAGCACGCCGTCGACGTCGAACGCGACGCTGTATTCGAGCAGCTGGCGCCGGGTGGCAGCGGTCGCGAGCTTGGGGGCTTCGTCACCGGTCTTGACCTCGGCGACCAGGAGCTCGCCTCGCGCCTCGACGAGGTAATCGGCGCGCAGCTCGGTCTCGTGGGGCTCGCCGTCGATCAGCGGGACCCACGATGTGCGCGCCTGGATCGCGACGATCCGAAACCCGGCGCGGCGGAGCAGCACGGCCGCCTCCCCCTCGCCCGCCGTCGCCCGGATCGCGCGGCGTTTTGCGCGCCTCGAGCCGCGCCAGCCACGCGCCAGGCGCGCGAGGACCAGCGCCAGCAACGCGCCGGCGAGCGCCACGACGGCGAGCGCGGCCCACGGGTGATTCACCTCTCGCAGCATGGCGCGCGCCTCTGACAAGGCGGCCGTGGCGGGAGGGCCGCCTCGCAGCGCACACGCGGAGAGCCAGCACCCGCAGCCACGGCCGCGAACCGCAACCCGCAGCCACGGCCGCGAATCGCAACCCGCAGCCACGTCGCCGAACCGCAACCCGCAGCCACGTCGGCGAACCGCAACCCGCAGCCACGTCGCCGAACCGCAACCCGCAGCCACGGCCGCGAATCGCAACCCGCAGCCACGTCGCCGAACTGCAACCCGCAGCCACGTCCGCGAACCGCAGGGCTCCCTTGGTGGGGCCTGCGAGCGCGGCAGCGAGCGACCGCAGAACGCGAAAACCGCCGACGGCGCGGCGGCAGTCGGCGGCTGGGTTCGTGGGAGACCTCTGCTAGGGGCGCTGCTGCTGGCGCTGCTGCTGCTGGCGCTGCTGCTGCGGACGCAGGCGCTGGCCACGCTGCCCGGGGCCGGCGTCGTCGGCAGGCATCTCGCCGAGCTTGACCTTGACCGGGCTCTTGGAGCCGTTCTTGTGCACGACCTGGAGCTCGATCGTCGTACCGGGCTTCATCATCGCGATGGTGTTGCGCAGCAGGTCGCCGGTCTTGATCTCGGTGCCATCGAGCGCGACGACCACGTCGCCCTGAACCAGTCCGGCCTTGGCCGCCGCGCCCTGGGCGTCGACGACTTCGACGATCAGCGCGCCGCGCTGGGCGGGGAGATTGTTCTCCTTCGCGAGCGTGGGGGTCACCGTCCCGATCGCCACGCCGAGGTAGCCGCGCGAGACCTTACCGTCCTTGATCAACTGCTCCATGATCGGACGCGCCATGTTGGTCGGGATCGCGAACCCGATGCCGGCGTAGCCGCCGCTCTTCGACGCGATCGCCGTGTTGATGCCGACCAGCTCGCCCTTGAGGTTGACCAGCGCACCACCGGAGTTGCCCGGGTTGATCGCGGCGTCGGTCTGGATGAAGTCCTCGTACTCCTCGATATGCATACCCCCGCGGCCCTTCGCCGAGACGATCCCCATCGTGACCGACTTGCCAACGCCGAACGGATCGCCGATCGCGAGCACGACCTCGCCGAGCCGGAGCGTCGACGAATCACCGAACGTGAGGGGCTTGAGCGCGGGCAGCTTGCCCTTGAGCTGGATGACCGCCAGGTCGGCCTTGGGATCGACGCCGACCACCTTGGCGTCATAGTCTTCGCCGTCGTGGAGCGTGACCTTGATGTCATCGGCGTCCTTGACGACGTGCGCGTTGGTCAAGATCCGACCGCTCGCGGTCACGATGACTCCGGAGCCCTTGCTCATCGCCTTCCGATCGCCGGGCTCGCCGAACCCGGGCGAAAATGGATCGGAGAAGAACGGGTCGTAGCTGGCAGGGCCAACCTGAACCGCGTGGGAGGTCGAGATGTTGACGACGCTGTCGACGACCCGCTCGGCGACGTCAGGGATCGAGCCGTCGGTGATAACGGACGGCGTGGCGTGCGCCCGGGTGGTGCCAGAGCGCAGCGCGGCCCCCGTGCCGATCAGACCGACAACAGCAGCAGCAGCCAAGAAATTGCGTAGCGGACTCATTGAGTTACCTCGTGGTGTCCGACCGTGCATCACGCCAGGGTCGGGTCGCCTGTGGGGGGACGTTGGTTACGAATCTTCGACCGGAGAATGGGTTGCCTCTATTCCGCGACCCCGCACGCCGATCGGGGAGGTGCGTCGACGGCCTGGTGGGCCGGGCCGATTCCGGGGCCGATTCCGGAACGTCGGTCAAGGCTAACGAACGGAAACCGACCCGGTTCGATGAGCATCGGAGCCTGCCCCGATGGGCTCGAGACCCGACTTCTTGACCGTGGCGCTCGCATCCGGCGACGCGAGGAACCGGATCAGCGACTTGGCGCTCTCCGGGGACTTCGCGGACGCCGCGACCCCTGCCGAAAACACCGTGATCTTCTGCACTTGTTCTGGAAGGGGCCCGAGGAGCTCGATGCCGGGGACCGGGAGCAGCTCGCTGATCTGCTGGAAGCCGATCTCGGCGTCACCGCGCGCGACGACGTTGCCGACGCGCTCACTCTTGATCTGCCGGCTCTTGCTGGTCACCTGGCCGGCGATGCCCAGCCGCTGGAACAGCTCGGTCGAGACGTAGACGCCACTGGCGCTGTCCGAGTACGCGATCGACTTGGCGTCGAGCAGGGCCTTCGCGAGCCCGGCGGTGGTCGTGATATCCGGTCTGGGCGCACCCGCCCGGATCGCCACGCCGATCCGGGACCGCGCCAGATCCACGCGGCTACCGGCCACGACCTTGCCCTGCTTGATCAGGTCGTCGACGGCGTAGCCGACCATGATGACGACGTCCGCGGGCTCGCCGCGCGCCAGGCGGACCGGGATCGCCTCCGGTGCGTCGCCCATCGATGGGCCGTACACCGTCGTGACCTGCAGCTGCGTGGCGCGCTGGAACGCCGGCAAGAGCTCGAGATAGGCGGCCGTGAAGCCACCGGAGCTCATGACATGAAGCTCGGCGCTGCTCGCTGCGGGCACGGTGCGCGAGGGCACCGCGCTCGAGGGCGCCGCGCACGACATGGCCAGCACCGCGGTGAGCGCGTGGATACGAACGGCGATCGCTGTCATGTCCTCGAGCGTTCTACGGGCGACCTACGGTGTCAATCCGTCGCGCCGGGAACTCCGGCGAGGCGCACAACGTGCACACGCCAACGCGCACGACGCGCACGACGCGCACGACGTGCACAACGCTCAGGCGCGCTGCAGCAGCGGGCGGAGCGTCCGGACGTCTTTCACGGTGTCGAGCGCCAGCACGGTCTCGATCAAGCGCGCGGCGCGAGCCGCGCCGATCACCGGCGACATCAGGTCGCGGGCCTTCGCCGCCACCTCGTCGCGCGTCATCGGATTGTCCGAGGTGCCGCGCACCGCGCTGACCCGCTCGGTCAGCTTGCTGCCGTCGGCGAGCACGATCTCGACGATCGCCTCGCGTCGCGGATAGAGCTTCTCGAGCTCGTCGTCGGGAACGAGCTGGACTTTGGCCTTCTGGGCCAGCACGCCGCGATCCAGCATGCGCGGCTTGTCGTGGGCCGCGGCGAACGAGACGGTGCGATCGATCAGCATCACGGCCACCATGTGCTGCATCGAGATCGACGGAATCTCGCGGTCGTTGACCGTCTTGGCTTCGCTGGTCGCCACCCGCACGGTCACGGTCGTAACGTCGTCGTTGCTGAACGGCCGGCGGTTTCGCAACAGCTCGATCGCGTCGAGCGGCGCCTGGATCGGCGACCCGACCGTCCACTTTTTGATGTTGGTCCGGGTCACCTCGAAGCGCTCCCCGAGCTTGTCGATCAGCAGGCCCGGATCGGCCGCAGGTGCGAACGCCGCCAGGAAGTTGTCGTCGCCCGAGAAGATATCGGCGACGCCGGTGCCGCCGACCTGGAGGATCAGCGCCGCCGATACGCCGTTGCGGGCCGGAAAGCCGCCGAACACCAGCGACTTCTCGATATGATCGGTATCGCGTTGCCACGCGGCGACGCCGGAGGCCTGCTGTCCTGCATAGTCGAGCGCCCAGCGCATCTGCTGGGCGGTGAGGCCGGCGGCGCACGCCGCGGCGGCCGTCGCGCCGAACGTCCCGGCGATGCTGTGCGCGCTGTGGTGCGTCTTCATCTGGAACGGCAGGCCGCCCAGCGTCATCGTCACGCGGGGCCCGAGGTCGTAGCCGAGCGCGACGGCGCGTAGCAGGTGCGTGCCGGTGATCCCGAATCGCTCGCCCGCGGCCAGGGCTGCCGGGACCACGGCACAGCCGGGATGCGAGTGCGACGGCGCGTGCGAGTCATCGGTCTCGTCCGAGTGCGCCATCATGCCATTGGCCATCGCGGCTTCCAGCGGACCGCAGGTCAGGTCCGTACCGGCGACGGTCGCCGTGGTGGCGCCGGTGCTGGCGCGCGCGAACGCGATCGCGGTCTTGCCAGGCGGGAGATTGGACCCCGAGATCATCGCGCCGAGCGTGTCGAGGATGTGGTGCTTCGTCTTCTCGCTCGCGTCCGGCGGCAGCGCACGGCCTGCGGCCGCAGCCATGTACGCACCGAGCCTCTCGATGACCTGACTGGCACCCTGACTGGCACCTTGACTGGCACCCTTACTCGTCACTTGCCTGGCGTCATCGCCAGCCGCCGCGCGCGCCGGCCGCGCTGGTACGACCGCTGTGGCCATGGCGGCGCCTCCGGCGGCTGTGAGCAGCGCGCGGCGCGTCAGGGTCGATCCGATGGGTGAGTCATCCATGTGCGGGCTCCTCTATTTCAGGCTGTTGCGGACGACGACGCCGCCCTTCATGACGAATGCCACGCGCTGCAGCTCGGTGACGTCGGCGAGCGGGTCGCCTGGCACCGCGATCAGGTCCGCGTACCGGCCTCCGGCAATCGTACCGACGCGATCCGCCCAGCCATAGTTGAGCGTTGCCGCGGCGACGCCGAACGCCATCTTGAGCGCCTGGACCGGCGTCGCCCCCCACTTGACGAAGTACGCGAACTGCTCGGCCTGCTTGCCATGCAGGTCGCGATCGCCGACGGCGCCGCTGGCAAACGGCAGCGGCACGCCCGCCTTGAGCGCCTTGCGAAACGCCGCCTCGGCCATCCGGACCCGACTGGTCTTCTGCCCGCTCTCCTTCAGATCGGCGGCGTCGAAGCCGACGAGATCGACGATCGTGATGCCGAGCGGCAGCTTGTTCGCGCGCAGCAGCTTCAGCGATTCCTCGTCCAGCCCCAGCGCGTGTTGCGTGGCATCGACACCGGCCGCGACGCAGCTGTGCAGTCCCTCGCCGCCGTAGGTGTGACACGCGACCTTGAGCCCCAACCGATGCGCCTCGGTGACCACCGCCTGCACCTCCTCGAGGGTCAGCGACGGGCTGTTGACCAGCGAGCCGTCCGGCTTGAACACATGGTACTCGGCTCCCACGAAGTCCTGCGTCGTGTAGATCTTGATCCAGTCCACGCCGTGGAGCTTGGCCTCGCGCACCGCCGCGCGGCCGAGCCACGGCGAATTCAGGTTCTTGTCCTCGGTCAGGCCCTCGTGGAACGCCCCGAGCAGCGACGGATAGGCAGTGGCGGCGCGCTGGTTGAGCGCCGGCCCGGCGACCTGCAGTCGTGGTCCCGGGATGATCCCCTTGTTGATCGCATCGCGGATATCGACGGTGCCGTACCCGCCGCGCGAATCCAGATCCACGGCCGTCGTGAATCCTGCATTCAGCGTCTTGGCCGCATTCCCGATCGCCACCGCGGCGCGCGTCGTGGCCGACTGGCCATTCTGCTGATCGTACAGATGAATATGTGTATCGATCATGCCAGGCAGCACGGTCGCGTGACTGAGATCGATGACCGTGGCGCCGCCGGGAATCACGAGGTTTGGGCCGACCGCCGCGATCCGATCGCCCTCGATCAAGATCACCTGATCGGTCGCCAGGGTCGCCGCGTTACCATCGAACAAGCGGCCTGCCCGGATCGCTGTCCAGTGTGCGCCTGCGGCCGGCTGCGCCCAGACAACACCACCGGCGACACCGAGTGCCACAGCCGTGACCCCGATCCGGGCAACCCAGCGTGCGATCCTCCATCGGATGGGCCATCGGGCGGGCATGAGGCTCCTTCGACCGCACCAGGCTACCTCGCCTGCCCTGCGCAGAGGGTCGACCAAGCACGCTTGTTGGCGTTGGGCCCGGCCCTGGGCCGAACCTCGACCGGGAGCGGTGCGTTGACTGCCCACCCTGGGACGGGGCACCGTTCCCAGGGGCGCGACCATCACAGGTCGACCAGCCCCCGGACGCGCAACCGGCGATCGACGTTCGCGAGCGCGCCCGATCGGTCCGCTGGCTCTGATCGACCTCTCAGGGCGAGGACGGGGCCGCCGCTGGGGTCGGCTTCGCGGCTGGAGGCTTCGGCACGTCGGCCTTGGCAGGCGCCGCAGGCGGCTTCGGCGCAGTAGCCTTGACCGGGGCCGCGCCAGGCGCTGGCGCATCCGCCTTGACCGGGGCCGCGCCAGGCGCTGGCGCATCCGCCTTGGGTGCGGCTTTGCCCGGGGAGCCTGCCGGATCCGCCGGCGAGGCCTTGCCGCCGTGGGCGCCGTGCGTCGGCGGCAGCGTGCCGAGCGGATTGCCCTTGGGATCGATGCTCGTCGGATGATCGCTGAACACCGTCGGGATGTCCTGCTCGGTGCGCTGCGCGGTGTCCTTGCGCACGAGCGCCGGGACGCGCGTCTTCTCGGTCACGATGAAGTACTCGCTCTCGGCCTGCGGCGGATTGGCCGGATCGATGTCGGTGTTCGCCGGGAGCTCGACCGGCTTGTCGCGCTTGTAGAGCACGAGCGTACCGAGCTGACCGCCCCGCGCGTCCTTGAACGTCAGCTTGAGCAGCGGCGGGCCGAGGTCAGCGACCTTGAGGTCCGTCTTGTACTCGGTCGGGCGCAGGTTGTTGGCGTTCTCGATGAAGTTCGCGACGGTCTGGTCGGCCTTCTTGGTCTCTGCGTCGCCCCAGGTCTTGACCTGCTGGCCTTCCACGCCGGTCTGGACGCGGATGGCGGACTTCGACTTGCCGTTGGCCTCGATCACGACGCCGTCGAGCTTGGCAGGCTCGAAGCCACGCGGATCGAGCAGGTGCAGGCTCGATTCGCCGACGTCCAGGCTCGAGATCAGGTCTCGCGACAGCACATAGGCACGATTCGACTGCGCGTCGGCGACGTAGCGATCGCTGCCGCCGTACACCGAGCCACCGATGAGGACGCTCCGCGGACCGTCCTTGAACGTCACGGTCAGCGTCGACTTGGCGTCGTTGAGCTTGTAGTCCTTGGTCTGCTCCTCGGTCGGCTTGCCGAGGTCGCGCAGCGCGCGGGCCTTGCTGAAGCCGTTGAGCAACTTCTCCGCCGACTCCCCGAGCGGGAACTCGTGGACCTTGCGGGTCTCTTCTTCAGCGACTGCCGGCGGGGTCGCCGCGCTGCCGCTGCCCGCCGCGCTGCCGCTGCCCGCCGCGCTGCCGCTGCCCGCCGCGCTGCCGCTGCCCGCCGCGCTGCCGCTGCCGCTGCCCGCCGCGCTGCCGCTGCCCGCCGCGCTGCCGCTGCCGTCGGCGGGCTTCGCCGGCTCGGCTGGCTTGGACTCGGTCAGCTTGGGCTTCTTCTCGATCGTCGTCTCGACGCCCCACCAGTACGCGTCGTTGCCCTGGCCGCGCCGCTCGAGCCGCGTGATCTTCTTGTCGCTCTTGAGCTCGACCGACACCAGGTCCGCGTCGCGCTTGTCCCACAAGACGACCGAGCCGAGATCCGGCTGCAGGGTCTTGTCACGGGTCCAGGTCCGATATCCGTACAGCAGCATCACGAGGAGCAATGCGCCGTGAATCAGTGCGCCTCTCATTGCGTCACCTCGCTCTTCTTGGAATTCCGCCGCCGGCGGGACGAGGTGCCGACGAGTCCGAGGGTCAGGACGAGGATGGGCGCGCCGAGGATCATCAGCGCGAACCACACCACGTCTTCGTTCTTGGTGTGCTGGATGGGCTTGTCGTCTTCGGACACGACCTCGCCGGAGAACACTTCTTCGCCGCCGAGCCAGCGAATCGAATCATCGAGCAGCGGGTCGGACGCCAGCACCGCGACGACCTGGCCGAGCTGGTTCCGGCCGTAGAGATCACTGAATAGCCCGGCATCGGCGAACACCAGCGCGCGGTAGCCGTCCTTGTCGCCGCCGATCTTCTGGCCCTCGAGCGCAACGGCGATGTTCCAGCGCTGCTTCTTCTCCGGCGTCGCCCCCGTCGGGTCGTACGCGAAGTTGTTGTTGAGGTCCATGAAGCTGGTCTCCATCGACCGGATCGTGATCGTCTTTCTCGGCATCTCGGCCGCCTTGCCGGGCAGCGGCAGGTCCTCTAAAGCACCGGAGTCGAGCAGCGGAATGCCGTGGTCGGTGCTGGTGCGCGACAGCGCGGTAGTCGAGGCGTGCGCCGAAAACTGGTTGGTGGCCGTGTTGCGATGATCGGTGGGGTTATTGTGCCGGCGCAGGTACAGCTGCTCGTCGGTCAGGTGACCGGGCACCATCTTGAGCCCGAACTTGGTCTCGAGCGGACCCAGGTCGGTCGCGCCGCCCGGATCGAGCACGACCATCAGACGCCCGCCGCGATCGAGGTAGCGAACCAGCGTGGCCCACTCGCCAGGCGACAGCGGCACGCTCGGCGCGAACAGGATCACGACCGTCGCATCGTCGGGAACCTCCTTGGCCAGATCGATCAGCCCGAGGTTCTTGGCTTCGTAGTTGAGCGCGGTCAGCCGCGGCTTGAACAGCGTCGTCGGCCGCTCGGTGGTGCGGCCCTTGAGCTCGGCCGGAATCGACTCGGGGTCGTTGAGCTCGCCGTGGCCGGCCAGGAGGTAGGCCTTGCGCTTGTCGCGCATCAGCTTGACGAGCGCCGTGTTGACCTCGCGATCGAGGTTGCGGAGCTTGCTCGACCGCGCCCGGGACATCTCGGTCTCGACGTCGATCGACTGCGACTTCTCCTTGTCGCCGGTGCCGCGGACCAGGATGATCGTCCCGTCCTTGGTCACCTTGTACTTGCCGGCGAGCTCGGCATCGGCGAGCCGGTCGCGCAGCTCGACGGTCAGCCGGCTGCCGCCCTTGCGCGCGAGCGCATCGAAGTAGCCCGCGACCTGGGTCTTGACCTCGTTGACCTCGGGGAAAAACATCAGCACCTTGATCGGATCGGTCGACGACGCGACGATCTTCTGCGTCGATTCTCCCGGCGACGAGGTCTTGAAGTAGCTGACGTCGCGCTGGACGTTGCGGTCATTGGCGACGTGGCAGGTGACCATGAGGAACGCGAGCGCGAAGCCGATCGAGAGCCCCGACCAGCCGAGCTCGCGGACGCGGAAGTACTCGACGCCCGCCTCCTCGTTGCCAGGCCCGGACTGCACATCGAAGCCGGTGCGCAGCGCGAGGCCCAGCGACAGCTCCGCCACGAGCAGCGGCACGATCGACGCCAGGAGCACCGCCAGGTACAGCACCGTGATCGCGCCGTGGAAGTGCGCCGCGCCGGTGTCGGACAGGGCGAGCTTCGCCATGGCCGTGTCGGTCGACAGGAAGTACAGCACGAGCGCGAGCACCGTTCCTGCGTGGCAGATCAGCAGCGTGCGCTCGACGCGGCGCCGCGCGCCCGCCGAGGCCAGCGTCGTCCACACGCGCACTGCGGTGATGCCGAGAATCAACAGCAGCCCGAGCCCGGTCATCACGAACCGGGCACCCGACATCTCGTTGAAGAACCGTTCTCCCAGCAGGAAGAACACCAATCCGATTCCGAAGGCGAGCGAGGCCCACCACGGAGATGCAGTTCTCATTGCCATCGCTTCGCCTCCAGCGTCTTGGTCGACAGCAGCAGGAAGAAGTAGGTCGTCGCCACGTAGTAGATGACGTCCTTCAGGTTCAAGACACCCTTCATGAAGCCGTACTGGTAGTGGACCCACCACAGGTCGATCTGCTCGATCGCCTCCTTGAGCGGCGGATCGACCTTGGCCGCCAGGATGTGGATGAACGACAGGATCGCGACCATCGCCGCGGCCACGACCGCGGCGATCAACTGCTGCTTGGTGAGCGCGCTGCCGAACAGGCCGATCGCGAGCGTCGCCGCGCCGAGCAGGAACAGCCCGACGTAGCCGACCAGGACCTGGGCGCCGGTGATCTTGCCGTTCACCTTGATCATGATCGGCATGTAGACCGACAGCAGCAGGATGATCGCCAGGAAGGTCAGCGCCGCGAAGAACTTGCCGAGCACGATCTCCGAATCACGGACCGGCGACGTATTGAGCAGCACCATCGAATGGTTCTGGCGCTCCTCCGATAGCAGCCGGAACGACAGCAACACGCCGCCGAACAGCGGAATGCTACTGGCGTAGTTGAAGTATCGCTCGAGCACGATCGCCGAGAGCTGCTCGCCGCTCATCGCCAGGCCCTGACACAGGATGCCGTCGATCAGGAGCAAGATCGCCGCGATCACCCAACCGAAAGGCGACCGCAGGTACGTGCCGAGCTCGCGGCGGTAGATGATGCTAATTGCTCGCATCGGCTCCTCCAACCAGGCGGATAAAGGTGCTCTCCAGCTCGCTCCGCGCGTAGTCGAGCTTGATGAGGTCGAGCTTGGCAGCCACGACCGCGCGACTGACGTCGGCGCGGCAGTCCTTGGTGGTCGACAGCGCGAACACAAGACCGCCGCCCTGCTCGTACGGATCGGCGACGCTCTTGACGCCGTCGACCGCCGCGAGCACCGCGTGGATCTGGCCCTTGGGATCGTCGCTGATCGGCAGCCGGACCGTGACCGTGACCTGACGGATCTCGCTCTCCGACGACGCGAGGTCCTGCTCGCTGCCCACGCCGAGGATCTTGCCGCGGCCCAGCACGAGCAGCCGATCGCAGGTCTGGCTGATCTCGGTCAGGATGTGACTCGAGATCAGGACCGTGTGGTTCTGCTTGAGATCGTGGATCAGGTTCCGCATCTCGACGATCTGCATCGGGTCCAGGCCGCGGGTCGGCTCGTCGAGGATCAGGAACTTCGGCTCGTGCACGATCGCCTGGGCCAGGCCGACGCGCTGGCGAAACCCGTGCGACAGGTTGCTGATCGGATCGTTGGCGACCTCGCCGAGGTCGGTGATCTCGAGGACGTCCGACATCCGGCGCTTCACCGCGGCCTTGGTCATGCCGCGCAGCTCCCCCGCGAACCGCAGGTAATCGGTCACGATCATGTCCGTGTACAGCGGAGGATTCTCGGGCAGGAACCCGATCCGCTTGCGGACCTCGTGAGGGTCGGCGACCGCGTCCACGCCACCGACCTCGATCGTCCCGCCGGACGGGCGGAGGTCGCAGGCCAGGATGCGGAGCGCCGTGGTTTTCCCGGCACCGTTGAGCCCGAGAAATCCGACGGTTTCACCGTCGTTGATCTCGAACGACACGGGGCCAAGGGCCCGTGTGCCACCGTAGAACTTCGATAGATTTGATGCGCGGATCATTCGTCCTCGCGGTGCGCCATAGGCGCGGAATCGCTGGGCTTTGTTAATGCGGCATGCGCCTTCGTGTCAAGCCACCGCGAGGCCACAAACCGACCATTCTCGGGACTTGTTCCCCGAAACAGCGGTTTTTGTTTCCCGGCCGACATGAATGCCGGCATGAATGCCGGCGCTCATGAGGATCGTGATGCCATGACGTGCGTCGGCACGGCGGCTGCACATACTGTCCGTCAATGACCTCGCTCCGCCTCGTTGCGCTGGTGCCCGTGTTTGCCATCGCCAGCTGTTACAGCGACGCCGCGCCGCAATCCACGCTCCCGGACCCGCGCTACGTCGCCGGTCCGCCGGGCGGTCTCGACACTCCGTACACACCCCCGGCCTCGTACGAGCCACCGGGCGGCGGCCCCGGGTACGCAGCTGCCGAGCCGCCGGCGCTGGCCGGCGCCGCGGCACCCTCGGAGGACGCGGCCGACGACGACGATCCCGAGGACGAAGCTGCGGAACCCGCCACCGGGCCGGTGATCGGCGATACGGATCAGGACGCTGGGGCGCCTGCAGATCCTGCCGGCTCGACGGGCGATCTCGCCGACGGCCCGCAAGCCGCCGATCCGACCGATCCGACGTCTCGCGTCACGGACACCGAGATCGACGTCGCCCTGAACGCCTACGGTCAGTGGATCGACACCGATGACTACGGCCAGGTATGGCGCCCCGACGCCACGGCAGTGGGCGTGGATTTCACACCTTACGAGTCCGGTGGCTCCTGGGAATACACCGACGCCGGATGGGCGTTCGCCAGCGACTACAGCTGGGGTTGGCTGCCGTTCCACTACGGGCGCTGGGCCTGGTTTCAGGATTACTGGGGCTGGGTGCCCGGCCATCGCTGGAGCCCTGCGTGGGTCGACTGGCGGCACGGCGGAGGTATCGTCGGCTGGCGGCCAACGCCGCCGCGGGGACGAGATCCCCGGCGCGGACCGAACGTGCGCGATCACCGGCACGGCTCCGGCACCGTCGTGCGCGATCATCGACCGGCACAGGTCCACGATGCGCACTGGCGGTTCGCGACCAGCCCGGACTTCGTGCGGCCGCACGTGCGATCGCATCTCTACGGCAACCTCGCCGAGGGGCTGCGCGTGACGTCGACGGTGACCGCGCCGCCGCTACGCGCGCGGACGACCATCCATGCCCCCGAGCTCATGCGCAACCGCTTCAACGCGGGCGGGCGGATCCAGCCGGGGCCCCGCGGCTACGCCGGACCGCAGCAGGTGCGAGACCATCGGTCCGAACCGGGCCGAGCGCCTTCGCCGACCCCGCCGGGCGTACAGCGCTATCCATCGTCGCAGAGCTACGCCCCACCCGCCGGCTCGCAGCGGTATCCCGAGCGTGGCTATCAGCAACCGGCGCGCGGTTATCAGCAGCCATCACGCGGGTACCAGCCGCCGCCGCGCGGATACCAGCAGCCGCCGCGCGGGTACCAGCAATCACCAGGCGGTTATCCGGCGCCGCGCTCGTTCCAGCCGCCGCGCGGCGCACCGTCGCCGGTACGCGGTTATTCGCCGCCGCGCTCGTACCGGCCACCCTCGCCGTCGTCGGGTCCATCGCGGTCTTCGAGCCCGCCCTCGCACACCGGGAGCGGCGGCTCGCATAGCAGTGGTTCGTCGAGCAGCGGCTCGCACAGCTCCAGCAGCGGCTCGCACAGCTCCAGCAGCGGCTCGCACAGCTCCAGCAGCGGCTCGCACAGCTCCAGCAGCGGTCACAACCGCTGAGCTAGCCTGGGCACGATTCGGCGCGCCAGGACACATCGGCAGCGCGATCGATGCGATCGGTGCGGTCGCGGTCATTCGACTCCGGCGGCGCCGGCGGACCGTGAGCTGAAGACGGAGCCGCCGATGACGCTCGAAGGCTCGGGTGCCGACCGGGAGCCTGCCGGGGACCCAGCGGCGGCCCCCGTAGCCAGCTCGGGGCCGAGGCCCGGCCGGCGTGTGGCGTTGCTGGTCGATGCCGAGCAGCTGGCAGAGCTGTCCACGCGAGATCAGCGCGCCGCACCGCACCCGGTCCAGCGCTGCCTGGAGGTCAGCCCGTAGCTCGACCCGACAGCCGTCCCAGTGTTGGGGTTCGGTAAGATCGTCGTCGGCGACGCACGCGGCGACGGCGACGGCGCAGCCAGACCATCGCGGCCGAGGGATCGGCGCGCAGCACGCGCACCAGGTCGATGCGATCGTCCTGGGTGACGAGGCGGGTTTCGCAGTTGTTCGCGCCGCCGCTGGCGAGGCTGACGGAGGCGCAGCGGAGGCCATGCAGCTTCTTGCTCGATGGATCGGGCGCCTTCTGGGGCAGGCGGATCCGCCGGTCCGCGCTGTGGCCATCGTAGAGGGCGGCCCATGCAAGACCTTGATTGATGAGCGGCCTTGCGTTTCCAGGTGGTCGTTATCATATACGCTCAATCAAGATGTCGGCGTCACCCCAACCAGCGCGCCGGCGGAGCCCCCGTCAGCTCGCGCGCGAGTTCCGGACCTGGGGTATCGCGCCAAGGCCGAGGTCGCCGCGGCGCTCGCGCGGCGACGCGCACGGACATGCCACGCGCGTGCTTCCAGGCAGGCGACACCCCGCGCGGGATCGGCCGCGCCTGCGCGATCCCGAAGCGGCAGCGCAGATGCCAGCGCCACGACCCGCGTGCAACACGCCGAAGCCGGACGACCGCTCGCGTCGCACGCCAACGCCGCGCGATGGGAACGAGGACACCCCGCGCGGGATCGGCGCGCCTGCGCGATCCCGCAGCGGCAGCGCAGACGCCAGGCGCCACGACCCGCGTGCAACACGCCGAAGCCGGACGACCGCTCGCGTCGCACGCCAACGCCGCGCGATGGGAACGAGGCTCGGCCTCGTCGCTGCGTGGATGTGCTTGGCGCGATCAGCGGCGCTGGGTCAGGCTGTAGAAGTTGCCCGAGTCGTCGCGCATGAGAGCCTCGACGCCGTATGGCATCTCCTTCGGCTCGCGCATGAACGTCACGCCCTTGGCCTTGAGCTCCTCGTAGTCGCGGCGGCAGTCATCGGTCGTGAAGACGCCCGCGGGCAGGGCGCCGGCTTCGAGCAGGCTGCGCAGCTGGGTCGCCTGCTCCTCGCTGATCATCGGCCCGGCCTTGAGCGGCATCAGCACCAGGCAGGCATCGGGCTGGGTCTTGGGCGCCACGGTGAGCCAGCGAAAGTTGCCCATCGTCACGTCGTCGCGCACCTCGAAGCCGAGCTTCTCGGTGTAGAACGCCTTGGCGCGATCCTGGTCGGTGACGTACACGCTCGCGTGCGAATGTTTGGTGATCATGCGGATCTGGTAGCTTGGATCCGCGAGCCAGACTTCTTCATACGTGCTCGGGCCGGGCGTAATCGGAGGGCCCCGCGTGGCGCTCCAGAAAGCACGAGGGAATGAACAACGCTGGCATTCCGAGTGCTTGCACCAGGCAGCGAGTCCGGCGTTGCCACTCGCGCGGCGATACGCCCACCCGGCGGTGAAAGCTCGCGCTGAACGTGCCGAGCGACTCGAAGCCAGACTCGAGGCACGCGTCGGTCACGCTGGTGCCGCGCGCCAGCGCGCGCTTCGCCTGCTCGAGACGCAGCGCCACCAGGTAGCGGTGCGGTGGAATCCCGAACGTCTGTGCGAACGTCCGAGTCAGGAACCCGCGCGACAACCCGGTCGCCGCCGCGAGCTCCTCGAGTGTGGCGCCGCGCTGCACATCCTCATGCAGGAGATCGCGGGCTCGTACGAGGCGGCGCAAGGTGGCTCGTGACACGATCGGCACACCTGATCCTACCGAGGCGGACCCGAGAAATCTATTTGAGACCGCGGAGGTCGCGAGTCTCCGAGTGACGATTCCGTACAGGTTGTCGCCGGTTGCGGCCACCGACCGATCGAAGGAAGACGCTCGTGGTGCGGTATCGCCTCGATCGATAGGGGGCTTTCCCGCGCTGGTATTCCCGCCGACTGGCGACTGCGCCGGCGGGACCATTCACGACTGGCGACCGCGCGTCGCGTCGCGCGGTCGGCCTGGCCACCAACTTGCGCGACGTGGCTTTAGTCGCGCGGCTGTGCGCCACGTGGAGCCGTGCCCGCGGTGGCTTACTGCGACGCCGCGACCGGTGCAGGCTTGCGCTCGCCAGTGACCTGCGCCACCACGAGCGTGCCGCCGAGGATCAGGCTCGCGCCGGCGATCGTCCACGGCCCGGGCAGCGCGCCGAACACGATGATCTGCCACACCATCGCGAACGCGACCTGGAGATAGCCGATCGTGGTGGCGCGCCCGGCCCGCTCGATCGCCAGGCCGAAGGTCATGCACACCTGGCCGATCTGCGTCGCCACGCCGATCGCCACGAGCAACAGGCAGTCGATCGGCCGCGGCATCACGAACGAACCCAGCAGCCACGGCAGCGACAGCGGGGTCGCCACGACCGGGAAGTAAAACACGATGACCAGTGGGTGCTCGGTGCGCGCGAGCTTGCGGACCGTCACGTAGGCGACCGACGAGCAGACCACACCGCACAGCGCCGCGATCACGCCGATCGGATCGAGGCCGGCGCCGCTCGGATGTACGATCAGCGCGACCCCGGCGATCCCGCTCGCGATCGCGATGCCGGTCGACCAACCGACGCGCTCGTCGAGCAGCCACCAGGCGAGCATGGCGGTGATCAGCGGCGTGGAGTTCTGGATCGTCGTGGCGTCGGCGAGCGGCAAGCGCGCGAGCGCGAGGTAGAGGCCGCTGAGGCCGCCGAACCCGAGCAGCCCGCGAAACGCGAGGCGCAAGCGCTCGTTGCCCCACGGCGACAGCCCCAGGCGCCGGACCATGACGTACGACAAGCCGAGCGTGACCACGGCGCGGGCGAAGACGATCTCGCCGGTCGGAAGCCGCGCGCTCGCGACCTTGACGAGCATGCTCATGATCGAGAACCCGAACGCGCTCGCCACCATGTACCGCACACCGCGCGACAGCTTCACACCGACAGGTTATCGCGAAGCGGGCGCGGCGCTCGCCAGGACGCCGTGTGCTGTCCTCGATCGGGTCGCTTTGTGCTGCGTGGCTGCCCGCGACCCGGATTCACGCGCGCAGGATCGTTGACCCGGGGCCTCAGCCAACGGCCGAGGCGAGGTGGCGCGCGATCACCACGTGGAGCTCGATCCGCGGCAGGAGCCGCCGATTCCCTCGAAGGCTCGGGATGGAGCCTGTCGCATAGGCATCGGCGCTCATGGCGCGCGCAGAAGCGGCAGCCTCGTGCGCGGCGGGTGTGGAGGTCGCTGCGACCACCGAGCACTGCGTATGGGCTCAAACCGCGGTTGTGTGGTTGGTCCAGCTGAGCCCGTACGCAGTACACCTGTAGGGCGAGCAGACCAAGAACAGCCTACCTTGTCGGACGCTATGGTTGCCTGGAGCCTGCGGGGCCGGCGGAGCGCCAGAGCCAGCCGGGCAGGGGCCGACCGGCAGGTGGGCGTTGCTGGTGCGGGCCATCGCCCTCGCCCAGCGCGTGGAGACGCCGCCCGGTGCGAGGCCTGGAATGACGAGCGCCCTTGCTCGTCCCGGTTCTCGTGATAATATATGCTCAGTCAAGATGACGGCGTCCCCCCAAGCCGCGCGCCGGCGTCGCCCCCGTCAGCTCGCGCTCGAGTTCCGGACCTGGGGTGGCAAGCGCGCCGGCGCGGGCCGCAAGCCCCGCGGTGCGCGCGCCGGCGTGGCTCATCGCGCACGCGACGAGTGGACCCGCCCGATGCCGCTCCACGTCACCTTGCGCATGGCGCCGCACGTCTACAACCTGCGCAGCCGGCGCTCGTTCCGCGTCATCGAGGCGGCGCTCCGGATCGGTGGCGATCGCTTCAGCGTCCGCGTCATCCGGTTCTCGGTCCAAGGCAACCACATCCATCTGGTGGTCGAGGCGCCCCACCGCGGCGCGCTCGCCCGCGCGATCCAGGGCTTCTCGATCCGCGTCGCCAAGGGGCTAAACCGGATGATGGGGCGCAAAGGCCGCGTGTTCGACGATCGCTATCACGCGCGCGTGCTGCGCACGCCCACCGAGGTCCGCCACGCCATCCACTACGTCCTCGACAACGCACGCAAGCACGCCGCCCAGCGCGGCGAGACCTACGCGCCCGGCTACGTCGATCCGTACTCGTCGGCGGGCGTGCCCGACCTGGCGTTGCCGCCGGCCCAGACCTGGCTCCTACGGACGGGCTGGAAGCGAGCGGGGCCATGAGCCGCAAGCGGCCGGCGCGTCGTGCTGGGTCAGCGACCCAGCCCCCGTGGTGCGCCGGGGCCACCGACGAACCCGCCGGGTCGGCCCGGGCGAGTTGCCCGGTGCAGCCGGAGCGCGACGTGCGGGTCAAGCGCGCGCCGCGCGGCCAGATCACCGCGGCATGGCCGCCACCGCGTTGCGCGGCATCGACAAGGTCACAGGGCAGCGCCTGTCTCTTCGCCCTCACGTACAATACCCTGCGCTTCCTCACGGTGAGCGCGTAGCGACCCTCACGCTCACCATCGGCCGATCGTCATCCGGCTGATGTGCTCGCAGCCGACCCGCGCCGGCCTTCATCCTGGCGACCGACCGACGAAGCTCCGGCCGGCGCTCCCGCAGCGACCCACGGCCGCCGCCTCTTCGACGTCACCCGCACCGCCCGATTGCGGTCTCGTGCGGCGCCGCGAACCGTGCCCAAGGCTGAGCTGTCAATGACGGCACGAGCATGCCGGCAGACGCACCCCATAACCTCGCGCACGAAGCGTCGGCGTAAGAACGTGGTCGAAGCTGCGGTCGCGAAGCCCCGCCACATCTACGCCGGAATCTCACGCGGCAATCGGTCCGGCGCCGCTTGTACGCGCCTCCGGAGCCCGGATACATCGCCCCCCCATGAGTGGCGGGCAGGCGGAAAAACGGGCAACGATCGCGCTTGCGCTGTTGGCGGTTGCCTCCTGGACCGGCGAGGACACCGAGAGGCGGTGCGACCACCACAGGCCAGCCGGAGCACCGCCGACATGATGGAGCGAGGACCGCAGCCGCCATTCGACCGCAGCCTGGCCCACCACGGGGGCGTCTCCGCGGACCCGACGTCGTCGTTGGCACGACGACGTCGTCGTCGCTGAGATCGGCGACCTTGCACTCAGCCAATGGCCGAGGCGAGGTGGCGCGCGATCACCGCGTGGATCTCGATCCGCGGCCGGTACTTCGCGAGCAGGCCCGCGAGGGTCACCAGCACGCGCCCGAGCAGGACGAACGAGCGCGGGATCGTCACGCCGCCGAGCTGCTGCGCGCGTGAGATCTGCTCGGCGAAGCTGGCCTCCCAGTCGAGCTCGGCGGTCGACGTGCCCGGCCGCATCGCGGCGATCAGGGAGGTGGTGAGCGCGACGAGCGCGGCCGGATCGCGAGCGGTGAAGCCCAGCGCCTGCAGCTCACCGGCCGCCGCCGCGTCGTTGCCGACGGCGATCGCGAGCACGAGGCGGGCGTAGGCGGCGCGCTCGCGGGGCTCGAGCACGAGGGTGCAGCCGAAATCGAGCAACGCGAGCTTGCCGTCGGGCGTGACGAGGAAGTTGCCGGGGTGCGGATCGGCGTGGACGTGACCGCGGACCAGGATCTGGGCCGCGAAGTCATCGACGAGTGCGCCGAGCACGCGATCGCGATCGGCCTGCGGCAGGGCGTCGAGCGCAGCGATCAACCGGTCGCCTTCGAGCCGGGTCATCGTCAACACGCGCGCGGACGACGCCGCGGCGATCGGCCGAGGGATCACCGCCGTCGTCTCGAACGATCGCAGCGTCGCCGCCTCGGCCGTGTAGTCGAGCTCGACCACCAGCGCGCGAGACAGCTCGTCGATGATCATCGCGAGGTCAAGCCCCGGGAGCTCGCCGAGCGCGGACGCGACGGTGCCGAGCGCGGCGATGTCGGCGGCGATGACGTCCTCGATCCCCGGTATCTGCACCTTGATCGCGACCGCCGTGCCGTCGTGCAGGCGGCCCGCGTGGACCTGGGCCAGCGACGCCGCCGCGAGTGGTGCATCGTCGAATTCGGCGAATAACGCCTCGACCGGCGCGCCGAGCTCGGCGCAGATCCGCGCGCGGATCGCCGCGGCGTCGATCGCCGGCAGGTCGGCTTGCAACACCGCCAGCTCGGCCGCCCAGATCGGGCCGACCAGGTCGGGCCGGCTCGACGCGAGCTGGCCCAGCTTGGCGATCCCACCGCGCAGCTCGGCCGCCGCACGTGCGGCGCGGCGCGCGAGGTCGCGGTGATCGTCGTCGCGCAGCCCCGCAGCGCCGCGCGCGGCGGCCGCGATTCGCAGCCAGCGGTGGCGAGCGAGCAGCGCCGCGCCGACCTGCGCGAGGCGCGCCGCGCGCGGCGTTGCACGAGCCAGGGTCTGCGCGTGATCGCGGGCAACACCGACGAAGGACTGCACGTCGCGCGTGACCTCGCCGAGATCGCGCGCGAGCTCCAGCGACATCGCGTCGAGCCGCACGCCGACGTGCCGGACCAGACCGACGAGCCGCGCGGTGGTCGCGGCGGTCTCTCGCAACGGCGCGACGAACTGGGCCAGCATGCTCCGCAGATCGCCGCCGAGGTCGCGGCCGTGCGCGGCACCCGACGCCGCGGCGTCACAGGACTGCTGGTGATGGGAAGGATCGCTCATGGTGGCTCCGGGGTTGGAGGGTTGGGTCGGTGGGGGTGAAAGGCTCGTCACGCTCGCAGCAGCTCGAGGCAGGTCAGACAGATCACGAAGCGGCCGACGGCGGGCTCGACCATCTCCGTCACGCCGGTAGCAGCGTCGGTGCCGCGTGGCAGCATCGCGTTGCAGCGCGCGCACACCGCGTTCTTGCCGAGCACCATCGGCTGCCAGCCAAGCACGTCGTCAATCGCGGCAACCGCCGGGGGCGCTGTGGCTGCACGAGGCGCACCTGTGTGCAGCGCAGCGCCTGCACCAGCGCCGGGATCCGCGGGCTTGTCACCGCGCGCGGCCCGCGCGATCGCGTGACCATCGGCGACCACGTCTCCAACCAGGCCGAAGGCATGACCAAGAACATTGCGCACGAGGTTCGAGACCGAGATCCCGAGGTCCTGGGCCTTCTGCCGAAGCTCTGCCTCGAGCGACTCGGGCACGCGCGTATGGAGCACGCGCTCCTTCTTTTCAGGCTCGTCGGGACCTTCGGGCTGACGGTTACGTATCACGTTGTGACTCAATTTGTATCACGACGTGACACATGTCAATCGTATCCTCACCAAGCATAAGAAACTATTAGATAGTTAGATAGATACGCGCGACGTCGACAGCGGAGGCGACGGCAATTGGCCCGCGATGTGAGGGCTCGAAGGATCGAGCCAAGGCATCTCACCTCCAGCTTGCCCAGCGCTCGTCTCATGCACGGAACCAGAGCCGACCGACCGAGGATGCGAGCAGAGCCCACCCGGCCGAGCCACCCGACCGAGCCACCCGACCGAGCCCACAGAGCCCACAGAGCCCGCCGAGCCCACAGAGCCCGCCGAGCCCACAGAGCCCGCCGAGCCCACAGAGCCCGCCGCCCACAGAGCCCGCCGAGCCCACAGAGCCGAGGATGCGAGCCGACCCGAGCCGAGGAAGCCGAGCCGAGCCGAGCCCACAGAGCCGAGGATGCGAGCCGACCCGAGCCGAGGAAGCCGAGCCGAGCCGAGCCCACAGAGCCGTGCCCACAGAGCCCGCCGAGCCCACAGAGCCGAGGATGCGAGCCGACCCGAGCCGAGGAAGCCGAGCCGAGCCGAGCCCACAGAGCCGTGCCCACAGAGCCGTGCCGAGCCCACAAAGCCGAGCCCACAGAGCCGTGCCCACAGAGCCGTGCCGAGCGGAGCCCACCGCGCCGAGCCCACCGCGGGTCGAGCCGAGCCAACCGAGCAAACCCGACCCGAGGGTAGGTACGCTCCCGTGCGGCGAGCCGATCATGTGGGCCGAGGCCGGTTTTGCGGCGAGCGCCGTGCCCTTCCGATCGATGCGATCGGGGGGCGCGACACCGGCCCTCGCGCGGTGTCCGCGGCGGTTGGCTGCGACCGAGCGGTGCTATCGTGAATGCCATGGATGTGCCGTCATGGATGTGATCGAAGCGATCGGCAACACGCCGCTGATCGAGCTCAAGCGAGTCGCGGCAGGACTGCCGGTCAAGGTTTTCATCAAGTGTGAGCACCTCAATCCGGGCGGCAGCGTCAAGGACCGGACGGCGCGGGCGATCGTGCTCGACGCCGAGGCGCGCGGGCAGCTGCGGCCCGGCGCCACCGTGATCGAGGGCACTGCCGGCAATACCGGTGTCGGGCTCGCCCTGCTCGCCTCGGCCCGCGGCTACCGCTGCGTGTGCGTGCTCCCCGAGAAGATGGCCGTCGACAAGCGCATCGCGCTCCGCCAGCTCGGCTCGGAGGTGATCATCACCCGCAACGCACCGCTCAGCAATCCACATAACTTCCGCAACGTCGCTGCCCGGATGGCCGAGGAGAACGGCTGGTTCCTCGCCAACCAGTTCCACAACCCCGCGAACATCACGGCGCACTACGGCACGCCGCGGTTCAAGGGCACCGGCGAGGAGATCCTCGCGCAGCTCAAGGCCGCGGGCGAGCATACGATCGGCGCGTTCGTGTGCTCGTCGGGCAGCGGCGGCACCATCACCGGGGCCGGCAGGCGGCTCAAGGAATACGATCCGCGCACGCAGATCGTGCTCGCCGATCCGGTCGGCAGCTCGATCGCCGACTGGGTCAACACCGGAACGCTCGGCCCCGACGGCCCGTTCGCCGTCGAGGGCATTGGCTCGGGCTCGGTGCCCGGCAACCTGCATCGCGACGTGCTCGACTACGCCGAGAAGATCACCGACGCCGACGCGTTCGCGATGGTCGAACGGCTGGTCAAGGAAGAGGGGCTGACCGTCGGCGGCTCGACGGGGCTCAACGTCGTCGCGGCGCTGCGCGTGGCCGCGCGCGGAAACCTCCAGGGCCCGGTCGTCACGATCGCGGCCGATCAGTGGGACCGCTATCGCTCGACGCCGTGGATGAAGGCGTGGATGGATCGCGAGGCGGCGGCGATCACGCTGCCGCAACCAGGCTGAGAGCCTGGGCACGATTCGGCGCGCCGGGATCTGGGGGCTGAAGACGGAGCCGCCGATGGCCCTGGAAGGCTCGGGATGGCGACCGGGATCCTGCCGGGACCGGCGGAGCCCATAGCCAGCTCGGGCCCGAGGCCCGGCCAGCGCGTGGCGTTACTGGTCGACGCCGAGCAGCTGACAGGGCTCCCCGCGCGAGATGCGCGCGGTGCGAGGAGCGACACGAGTGGCGCGGGCCGGGCCGCGTCTCGAGCGTTCGGAGGTTGAACACGGCCCTTGCGTCTTCCGGTGGTCGTTATAATATATGCGCAATCAAGTTTTCGGCGTCACCCCAACCAGCGCATCGGCGTCGCCCCCGTCAGCTCGCGCTCGAGTTCCGGACCTGGGGTGGCAAGCGCGCCGGCGCGGGACGCAAGCCCCGCGGGACGCGCGCCGGCGTGGTTCATCGCGCACGCGGCGACTGGACCCGTCCGATGCCGCTCCACGTCACCTTGCGGATGGCGCCGCACGTCTACAACCTGCGCAGCCGGCGCTCGTTCCGCGTCATCGAGGCGGCGCTCCGGATCGGTGGCGATCGCTTCGACGTCCGCGTCGTCCAGTTCTCGGTCCAAGGCAACCACATCCATCTGCTGGTCGAGGCGCCCCACCGCCGCGCGCTCGCCCGCGCGATCCAGGGCTTCTCGATCCGCGTCGCCAAGGGGCTCAACCGGATGATGGGGCGCAAAGGCCGCGTGTTCGGCGATCGCTATCACGCGCGCGTGCTGCGCACGCCCACTGAGGTCCGCCACGCCATCCACTACGTCCTCGAGAATGCGCGCAAGCACGCCGCCCAGCGCGGCGAGACCTATGCGCCCGGCTACGTCGATCCGTACTCGTCGGCGGGCGCGCCCGACGTGGCGTTGCCGCCGGCCCAGACCTGGCTCCTACGTACGGGCTGGAAGCGAGCGGGGCCATGAGCCGCAAGCGGTCGGCGCCCCGCACGGGGGCAGCGACCCAGCCCGAGTTGTGGGCCGGCGCCACCGACGAACCCGCCGGGTCGGCCCGGCCGAGTTGCCCAGTGCAGCCGGAGCGCGACGTGAGGGTCAAGCGCGCGCAGCGCGGCCAAATCACCTGGGGACGTGTCGACCTCGACGCCGAGGTGCCCGACCCGGGTCGCCACCTCTTCGACGTCGCTCCCACCGCCCGCTTTCGGTCCCCGTCCGGCGCGGCGAACTGTGCCCACGCTCTGAGTCCGCGAGCCCCAGCGACCGGCCGTGCGCGCGCGCGATCCTACGGCGCGCGAGCGACCTACGGGGCCGTCTCGCCGCGGCGCGCGAGCTCGGGCGCGGTGACCCAGAGCAGCGCGGGCGCGAGGAACAGCGCGACGGCGAGGCAGGCGAGCTCGCCGATCATCGCCGCGAGCCCGAACGACCGGATCCCGAGGTTCTGCGACAGCATCAGCGAGCCGTAGCCGACGATCGTGGTGTACGAGCACAGCGCGACCGCGCTGCCGGTCGTGGCGATCGCCTGGCGGCCCCGCCCCGGGCCCTCCTGGCGCTCGCGGGTCACGATGTTGACCGCATACTCGATGCCGATGCCGATCGTGATCGGCAGCGCCACGAAGTCGAGGAAGTTGATCTTGAGGCCGAGCAGCGCGGAGCTGCCGAGCATCAGCATCGTGCCGCCGAGTCCGCACATCACGGTCACGAAGCCGTGGCGGTTGCGGCCGACCACGAGCACCACCATCAGGATCGCGCCGAGCAGCGCGGCGAGGCTCGCGCGCGGGCCGTCGCTGAGCACCGCCTCGAGCACGTCGGCGAACACGAACGACACGCCGCCGAAGTGGACCTCTCGCGGGACCTGCAGCGCGCGCACCTTGTCGACGAACCGAACGGTGTCGTGGGCGTCCCACACCTCGTAGCCGGTCCCGGCGGTCGCCAGCATCAGCTTGCCGCGCGAGCCGTCGGCCTCGATGAACGGCCACGCCAGCGCCTCGGGGATGTCGTTGTCGCCCAGCGCGCGCAGATCGTCGGGCGGCCGCAGCTGGGACAGCTCGGCCTTGTCGCTGTCGTCGAGCTGGTCGAGCACCTGGGGCGACAGCTGCTCGCGGATCTTGGCGAGCACGGCCAGCTTCTCGGATTGCTGGGACGGCAGCAGGTCATCGAGCGAGACGAGGTGGGCGAACAGCTTGTCGCGCGGCGCGAGATCGGCGTCGCTGGCGAGCAGCCGCTGCTTGAGCGGCAGGACATCCTCGCGGCGCGGCAGCGCGATCACGAAGCCGGCGTCGATGCCCTGGCCGAACGCCACGTCGATCTGATGCATCCAGCGGTTCTGCTCGGCGATCGCCGGGCTGTGCGAGCGCAGGTTCTTGAAGTTGCTCTCGACCGGATCGTCGGCGAGGTAATGCACGGTGATCGCGCCGGCACCCACGATCAACACGATCGTGACGATCGCGGTGATCCCGAGGTGGCGCGGCAGGAGCTTCGAGAGCCAGCGGCCGAGCGGCGGCTCGGTCCGCGGCTCGAGCCCCAGGTGGCGCGCGACCGACAGCGCGGCCGGCAGCACGGTGTACGCCGCGCACCAGCACAAGAGGATCCCGACACCGCCGATCACCCCGAAGTGGCGGAACCCGCGGAACACCGTGATCATGAGCGAGGCGTACGCCACCGCCGCGGTCAGCGCCGCGGTCAGCGTGCCCGCGATCGTGTTGGCCAGCGCGCCGGCCAGAGCCTCGGCGTCGGTGCGCCCGGCGCGCAGCTCCTCGAGGTAGCGCGCCGTGACCAGGATCCCGACGTTGATGCCGTTGCCGATCACGATCGACGACAGGAACGCCGTCGCGAGGTTCAGGTGGCCGATCGCCAGCTCGGTGAACGCGAACGTGGCCAGCGTGCCGACCGCCAGCGCCCACGATAGCGCGCCGACCGCGAGCGCCGATCGGAAGAACCAGATCATCGCGATCATCACGAGCGACACGGTGACCAGGGTCGCGAGCAGCACGCCGTTCAGGATCGAGTCGTGCTCGGCGATCGAGACCACGATGTCGCCGGCCAGGCCGATCTCGACGACCGGCGCGGCGATCGCTCCCGGCGCGGCCGCCGGCGGCGCCGGCATCGCGCTCAGCACCTCGGTCCGGATCTGCTGGAGCTGCGCGAGCAGCTGGTTGTCCTTGTCGACGTCGCCCGACGAGAACGCCGTGCGCACGATCATCATCTGCAGCTTGCCGTCGGCGCTGACCCGCTCGCCGGTCTCGGCTTGCTCGGCCTTGGCCTTGCGCAACCGCTCGCGCAGCCGGTCGGCGTCGTCGGTGCCCGCGCCCGCCCCGCCGGGCTTCGGATCGTCGAGATCGATGAACAGCGGGTTGGCCTCGAGCTTGGCCTGCCGGAGCTTGGTCTCGATCGCGGCCTCGGCCTTCTGGAGGTCCGCGAGGTCGGCGAACAGCCAGCGGTTGTTCCAGCCGTAGTCGCGCTCGGCGCGGTCGTCGAATGTGACGCTCGACACCAGCGCCAGCTTGGTGATCTTGTCGCGCAGGAGGATCGCGGCCTGCCGCCGCGCCGCCGGGTCGTTCGAGGTCACCGCGACCATCGCCGTCCCCAGCACGCGGGCGCGCGCCCCGATCGCCCGCAGATCGGTGACCGAGCGGGCGTCCTGCGGCAGCAGATACGACAGATCGGAGAAGATCGGCAGCTTCGACGCGCCGAACGCCGCGAGCGCGGCAAACAAGACCGACGCGACGATGATCGCGCGCCGACGCCGTTCGATCCACGAAGCGTACCGCCTCGCGACGTCGGTGCCGAATTTCACGCACGCACCATGCCCAGCTCCGCTCGCTTTGTCCAGGTTCCGGTCGGGACAACCGGCCGTGCGGCACGTGCGACCTTGACGTAATCGAGACTTTGGCTACCGTGCACCACCCCGCCATGGCACGCCGCGAGCTCTCCACGCCGGCCCCGGTCCCGCCCCCGATCGCCGCGCCCGCCGCCCGATTGCGAGTCTGCATGATGGTCACCTACGACATGGCGTCGCCGGGTGGCGGGGTGAAGCAACACGCGCTTCATCTGGCGGCGTCGCTCCGCAAGCTCGGGGATGAGGTCATGCTGGTCGGCCCGTCTTCGGTACCCACCCACGAACCCGACGTTCACTCGTTCGGCGGCATCATCAACATTCCCGGTAACGGGTCGGACAACAAGCTCGGCCTGTTCGCCTCGCCGCGCGCGATCGCCAGGTTTTTTCGGGACCATCCGTTCGACGTGATCCACATCCACGAGCCGCTCCAGCCGGCGCTGTCGTACTGGTCGGTGTGGCTGACCCGCAAGATCCCGCACGTCGCCACCTTCCACGCGTTCATGGAGCGCGAGTCGTTCGTCCTGCGGTGGTCGCGCAAGATCTTCGGCGCGCTGGTGTTCCCGTGGATCCAGCGCGCGATCGCCGTCTCGGAGCCCGCGTTGCGCTACGCCAGGGCGGCGTGGCATCGCGAGCTGCCGATCATCCCCAACGGCGTCCCGACCCACATCTTCACGCCGCCACCGGCGTCCGCCACGCCCCCCGCCGACGGCGCGCCGGTGAAGCTGCTGTTCGTCGGCCGGATCGGCGACTCCCGCAAGGGCGCGAAGTACCTGTTCGAGGCGTACGCCGGGCTGGTCGCGCGCAAGCTGCCGGTCACGCTCGACGTCGTTGGCGAGCTGGGCGGGGGCACGCCGCCACCCGAGCTACCGGGCCTCACCTACCACGGTCCCGTGTCGTTCACGCGGCTCACCGAGCTGTACCGTGGCTGCGACGTGTTCGTGGCGCCGTCGACCGGTGGCGAGTCGTTCGGCATCGTGCTGCTCGAGGCGATGGCCTCGGGTAAGCCCGTGGTGTGCAGCGACATCGAGGGCTACCGCCAGGTCGCCACGACGGAGGGCTCGACGCTGGTCGCGCCGTCGGACGCCAGGGCGCTCGAGGACGCGCTCGCGAAGGTCGTCGCCACCGCGCCGGACACCCGGCGGCGCCACGGCGAGTGTAACCGCCACCACGCCGAGGCGTTCGACTACGACCGCCTCGCCGAGCGGGTGCGCCATGAGTACCGGCTGGCGATCGCGGCCCGCACCGCGGGACCATGAATCGCCGGTTGACGATCGCGGTCCGGATCCTCGCGATCGCCGCGGTCGCGGTGGCGCTGTGGTGGTTCGTCCGCGCGATGGACCTCGCCGCGCTGGGCAAGGCGTTCCGCAACGCCAAGCTGTGGCCGCTCGTGATCGCCGCGGTGCTGAACTTCGTGTGCCTGTGGCTCAAGGCGGTGTGCTGGCGGATCATGCTGGCGCCGCGCCACGACGTCCGGGTGCTCCGGCTGTTCCGCCTGACGATCGCCACGTTCGCGGCGTCGGCGATCGCGCCCGCGCGCGCCGGCGAGGTGCTGCGCGTGTGGTCGCTCCGGCGCCACGACGGCGTTCCGGTCGCCGACACCGCCGCCGTCGCGGTGGCCGAGAAGCTACTCGACGGGATCTCGATGGTGATCCTGGTCGCCCCGGTGCCGTGGCTTCTGCCCGGTCTGCCGTCGTGGGTCGCGGCGGCGATCGGGATCTGCGCCGGCGTCGCGATCGCCTTGCTGCTCGGCCTGTTCATCGCGGTCGGCCGGATCGACCTGAGTGACGACGCGAAGCCACCGACGCTGCTGCGCCGCTTCGTGGCCGGGATGCACGTGCTGCGCAGCCCCCGGCGGCTGTTCGGCACGCTCGGCCTGCTCCTCGTGCTGTGGACGATCGATCTCGGCCTGGTGATGGCCGTGCTCTATGCAGTCGACGTTCACGTGCCGATCGCGGCGGGACTTCTGACGCTGTTCACCCTGAACCTCACGATCGCCGTGCCATCGACGCCGGCCCAGGTCGGCGCGCTCGAGGTCGGCGCGCTCGCCGCGCTCGACCTGGTCCACGTTCCCCACGAAGCCGCGCTCGCGTTCGCCCTGCTCTACCACGCGATGCAGATCATCCCGCTGCTGGCGGTCGGCCTGATCTTCGAGCTACCGGTGGTGCTCGGCCGCGACCGCGAGCTACCGGACGACGAGCCGCCGAACCAACCGAGCGGCGAGCCCACGAACCGGCCCGACACGACCGCGTAGCCCGCGAGCCGGCGCGGCCGTCACAGCGCCGCGAGCACGCGCTTGGCGGCCTTGACCACCCGAGCATCACTGTCGGACAGCAGCCGCTCGAGCATCGGACGGGCGCGCTTGGTGCCCCGGTGCGGGAACATCGTGAGCGCCACGCAGGCGGCCTCGCGCACCCGCGGATCGTCCGAGCTCAGGTAGCCGGTCAGCGCCGCGGCGCCGCGCTTGCCGGACAGCACCTTCATCGCGGTCGCGGCATCCGCGGCGAGCTGGCTCTTGCCGCTGGTGGGCCGGGCGTCGCGGCCGACCACGAGCGCCGCGAGCGCCGGGACCGCCGCCGCATAGCCGGTGCGCGCGACGCCGTCGACCGCGGCGCGCTGCACGCTGCGCGCCGGGTCGTCGAGGTAGCGCGCGAGCTCGGCGCCGTCCTGGGGCCGCGCCACGGCGACGAGCACGACGAGCGCGTTGGCCCGCGCGTCGCCGCTGGCGCGCGTGGCGATCGCGAGCAGCTCGCGCGCGGCCCCGTCGCGATCGCGCTGCTTGGCGAGCTTGCGCGCACGATCGACGTCGCCGAGCTTGCGGTCGCGCAGCGCATCGGCGAGCGACTCGACGGGCCGGGGCGCCTTGGCGGTACGCGTGCCCTCCGCGGGGGGGGTGCCAGGACGGGGCACCGTATCGACGTCCGTCGTGCGGGCCATCCGCCGGGTCCGCGGGGGTGGTCGCTCGGTGATCGCGCGCGTCGACGGCGATTCGCTCGGTGTGCGATCCTGCCGCCAGCGTTCGAGCCGCGCGACCGCCTCCGCGAGCACCTGGGTCCGCACCAGCTCGCCGTCCTGGAGGTGAAGATCGTAGTGCAGCGTGCCGCGCGCGAACACGAACGGGCTCCACACCACGACGGCGCCGCGCACCAGCGACGGCACGACCTCGACCGATCCGGCCGCGCCGCTGGCCCCGCTGGTCAACGTCACGCCGAACACGCCGTACGGCGCGATCATGCCGTAGTGCGCCGACCAGCCGTGGCCGAGCGCCCGGACCAGCGCTTCGAGGAAGATTATGGTTTCCACCAGCCCTCGCGATCGACGAGGTCGAACACCTCGGCGAGGATCGCGAGACCGTTGCGCGCAGTCGCCTCGTCGGTGGTGAGCGGCGGTTGGATCCGGAAGCTGGCCGAGTAGCTCATCGTGAGTAGCCCGCGCCGGACGCACTCGCCGAAGATCCGCTCGGTGACCTTGCGGGTCAGCGGCGTCTTCTTCTGCTTGTCGCTGACCAGCTCGATCGCCAGGAACATGCCGGCGCCGCGGACGGTCCCGATGAACGGATAGAGATCGACCCAGGTCTCGAGCTCGCGCAGCATCACCGCGCCGACTCGCCGCGCGTTCTCGACGAGGTTCTCGTCCTCGATGATGCGCAGCGACGCCGCGCCGGCCGCGGCCGCGAGCGGGTTGCCGCCGTAGCTCGACGAGCTCCCCGACGAGTTCGACCACGGCTTGGCGACCGCGATCGCGTCGGTGGTGGCGAGCGCGGACAACGGGAATCCGCCGCCGACCGCCTTGCCGATCGTGACGATGTCGGGGATGACGCCGGTGTGGTGCACGCCCCACCACTGGCCGGTCCGGCCGAGCCCGGTGATCATCTCGTCGGCGATGAACAGCGCGCCGGCGTCCTCGGCGATCGACTTCATCGCCGGTAGAAACTCCTTGGGCGGCACGATGTTGCCGGCCGTGCCCTGCATCGGCTCCACGATGATGCCCGCGACCTCCCCGGCGGTCGCCACCTTGACGTACTTGCGCGCGATCTCGGCGCACGCGATGCCGCACGACGGATAGCTCGCGCCGACCGGGCAGCGGTAGCAGTCGGCGTACGGCACCTGGTGCGAGCCGGGAACCATCGGGCCGAGCTTGTCCTTGAACGTCGAGCCCATCAACGACAGCGCGCCCATCGTCTTGCCGTGGAAGCCGCCCCAGCAGCTCACGAACTCGTACTTGCCGGTGTGCGACTTCGCGAGCCGCAGCGCGCTCTCGACCGCCTCGGCGCCGCCCGAGTACATCTGTAGACGATGCACGCCGTTCGCCGGCGCGTGGCGCGCAAACCGCTCGAACAGATCGACCCGCGCCTCGCTGGTCAACGAGCCCACCGCGGCTCGCCCCGCTTGCTTCTGGATCGCCTCGACCCACGTCGGGTGTGAGTGGCCGAGCGCGCCGACCGCGATCCCGCCGATGAAGTCGAGGAATTGATTACCGTCGACGTCGGTGATCTGGGTGCCCTCGGCGTGATCGACGACCACGCCGGCCATCAGCGCGTAGCCCTGCGCTCCCGGCGCGATGTGCGCCTCTTCACGCGCGCGCAGGGCCTGGCTGTTCGGCCCCGGGATCGCCGTGACGAGGTGGCGGTTCTGGTTCGCGGGCTGCGGCATGGAGCCGGTCTTTTACCCCAACGCGCGGCTGATGCGCACCAACCGAAGCACGGCAGCGAGATTGCCGATCGCGGCAACGATGGCGATCGAGGCCAGCGCCGGCGTGGCGTACGGCCAGCCGTGCGCCATCAGCGTCGGTCCGAGCAGCGGGGTGACCCCGGCGCCGGTGATGAGATACATCGCACGCTCGTGGCGCCGCATCAGCCCGCGCGGCGGTGTGACCTGGAGCGCCTCGGCCTTCGCGCTGGCGTAGCTCACCATGAAGCACGCGAGCAGCGCGGCCAGGGTCAGGGTGAGCTGCCACCACGACTCGCGCAGCACCACCGCGAGGCCACCGAGGAACGCGAACTCGGTGTAGCGATCGACCGCCGCATCGATCAGCTCGCCGCGGATGCTGCCGGTGTTGGTCAGCCGGGCGACCTGACCATCGAGAATGTCGCCGATCGTCGACATCGTCGCGAGCAGCGTGGCGAGGCCGAACCAGCCAACCGCGAGCGCGCCGCCGGCGCCAAACCCGAGCACGAGCGAGCCGAAGGTCAGCGCGTTCGGCGTGATCCCGAGCGCCGCGAGGCCGCGCACGACCGGCTCGATCGCCCAGTACGTGGCGTCCATGATGCCGCGACCGACCAGCGCCGTGCCGCCGATCTTCGATACCCGGTCGCTGTGAAACACGCCGCGCGACGCGATCCGCAGGCCATACAGCGTGAGCGCTACGACCCACAACCCGCCGGTCACGTAGCAGAAGTAAATGTCGGGCTTCACGTCGGCTGCGATCAGCCAGCCTTGACGACGGCGCTACGCTCCGCGCCGATCGCCAGCTGCTTGCTATCGGCACGCGCCGATGCGTACGCCGTTTCGATCAACTGCACACACATCGCCGCGTCTCGCGCTTCCTGGCTGATCCACTGACCGGCCCGGATCGCCTGGACGAACTGCTGCTGCAGCGGCTTGAACCACTCCGCATGCGAGGCGTCCATCCAGTGCGAGGCCGCCGACAGCCGCTCGACATCGATCCGCCCCCCCGCGCGCTTGCGGTGGACCTCGATGTCGTCGTCCTCGACCTTGATGGCGCCGTTGGCGCCGTGGATCGTGTAGATGACCTTGCGGAACCCCGAGTTCCACGTCAGGTTCGCGACCGCGATCCCGGTCGGGAACGTGACCGTGCAGCTGAAGTTGTCCTCGGTGTCGAACGTCGACAGGTTCGACATCTTCGCCGTGATCGACGTGGGCTGCGACGCCAGCCAATCGAACGAGAGATAGAACGTGTGGCTGCCGTGGTCCATGGCGATGCCACCGCCCGACGTGCTGCGCGACCGCCGCCAGTCCGGCTGCCACTCGGCGACGCCCTTGGCGTGCGTGGTGCGGAACGTGTCCAGCGTCACCAGGTGGATCGGGCCAAGCTCGCCGGACTCGAGCACCGACCGGATCGCCTTGATCACAGGTGCGTGCTTGTAGTTATGCGACGGAAAGAACACTCGCTTGGCCTGCGAGGCGTGATCGAGCATCGAGCGCGCGTCGGCGGCGCTCGTGGCGATCGGCTTCTCGCAGAACACGTGCAGCCCGTGCTCGAACGCCGCGTGGGCGATCGCCGCGTGGTCGCACGGCGGCGTGGCGATGTCCACGAAGTCGAGCTGCTTGGCCTCGGTGGACAGCAGCGTCTTCGTGTCGGAATAGATCCGGGCGTGGGGGAGGATTTGCCGCGCTCGCTCTCGACGAGCAGCACAGATGTCGGCAACAGCCGCGATCTCGAGCCGGTCGGGGGAGGTGAGGTAGGCCGGGACGTGGCCCTTCTCGGCAATAAATCCGAAACCGATCAGGGCACCCTGTAGTGGACGGGTCATACGTCTGCCTTGGCAGTGAAGTAGGTCAATTCGGTGACGGAAGCAAGAACCGGCGCACCTCCAGTCCTGCCCGTGCTGCGCTGTGGCGGGGCTCCCGCGATCGATGTCGGATTTTCGACGTTTAGCCCTCAAATCCTCTGTCAGCTTTTCGACAAGATGGGGCATTCTGGGCGCGTCGCCCACACCCTCGTCTGCGCGCCACTCGCTCGACGCGCGAGATCATCGCCCAGCGGGCGCCCGGCTCGCGAATCTTAACGAATCAGGGACTTCGAGCGCGGCCGCAGTCGTGTTCTCGAGTGGCAATCGCCGAGCTCACCGCGCTTCTAGTGATGCGCCCGCTCGAAGCGCAGCCCCTGTGCCCGCGACATCCCGAACGCGGCAGGTGTCGCGCGACCAAAGGCCACGGGTCCGACTACCCGCACGGCGAGCAACAGCGTGTCTCGCCGCGACGACCGGTGTCGGCGGCAGGCGTCGGGTCAACGCGTTTGCGCCGCGCGTGCCTGCGCGAGGTCCGGAGCGCGAGCAGGCGCGCGCGCTGCCCGCGCACGCAAACCTCTCAGCAATGTGGCGGCGACGCCGCCCGGGCCTACCTCACCACGGCGACTGCGGATAGCAGCCGCCGAGATCGTCCCAGAAGTCGGGGTAGGTCTTCGCCACGCAGCTCGGATCCGCGATCGAGACGCTGCCACCGGCCGCGCCCAGGACGGCGAAGCTCATCGCGATCCGGTGGTCGCTGTAGCACTCGACCACGGCGGGCGTCACGGGGCCCGGCTCGATCGCCAGCCAGTCGTCGCCATGGCTCACACGCTGGCCGAGCCGCGTGAGCTCCTGCACTGTCGCCAGCAGGCGATCGGTCTCCTTGATCCGGATGTTGGCCACGTTGACGATGCGGGTCGCGCCCCGGCACAGCGGCGCGATCGCGGCCAGGGTCATCACGGTGTCGGAGATGTGGTGCATGTCGGCCTCGATGCCGGACAGCTCGCCGGTGCCGTGCACCGTGGTCTGGTGCGCCGATCGCTCGACCCGCGCGCCCATGCGCTCGAGCAGCGCGAGGAAGCCATAGTCGCCTTGCAGCGCCTGCGCACCCAGGCCCGGCACCGCGATCGTGCCACCGATCGCCGCGGCCAGCGCGAACGGGTAGCTCGCCGACGACGCGTCGGGTTCGATCACGTAGCTCCGGGCGCGGTACGGCGACGGCGCGCGGGCGATGAAGCCGGTGTCCGACAGCTCGATGCGGCCGCCGAAATCCTCGACCATGCGCCGCGTGATCTCGACATAGGGCCGGCTGACCAGCGCGCCGACGATCTCGAGCTCGACGTCGCGCTCGGCGAGCGCCGCGGCCATCAGCAGCGCCGAGAAGTACTGGCTCGAGCGGTCGCCGCGCATGTGGACCGCGCCGCCGGGCAGCCGCCCGCCGTGCACCGTGAGCGGCGGACATCCGGTCTCGCAGTCGATGCGCACCCCGAGCTGCCGGAGCCCATCCACCAGATCCTGGATCGGCCGGCGCGCCATGGCCTCGTCGCCCAACAGCGTCACCGGCCCGTCGACGAGGCACGCGAGCGCGGCGAGGAACCGCACCGTGGTCCCGCTGTTGCCGACGAACAGCGGGCCGTCGGGCGCACGCAGCCGGCTTCGCCCGCCCCGCACGATCAACGTCGTCGCGTCGGGTGCCTCGATCGGGATCCCGAGCTGGCGCAGCGCCTGCTGCATGTAGCGCGTGTCGTCGCTGTGCAGCACGCCCTCGAGCCGGCTCTCGCCCTCGGCGAGCGCCGCCAGGACCAGCGCGCGATTCGTGATGCTCTTCGAGCCGGGCACGCGCCAGGTTCGCTCGGGCGCATGCAAGAGCTTCGGGACGACCAGAGGACCGCGAGGAATCACGGCGGCACTATACTCCGGCCGCGAGGCCGGCCCGCGGCCCAGAAGCCCGCCGCTCGAGCGCCGCGCGATGGCCACGAGCGCTGCGCAAGACGACGTGACGGCGAACCGGACGCAACGTGACTCGCTCGCCACCTTGCGGGCTACCCTGGGGCGGATGCTGGCCGACGCGGAACCTACCGTCCTTGCCCTTCCGGCGCTGCGCTTGCTCGCCTACGCGGAGCGTCGCGGCCTGGACCGAGCGGGCCTCGTTCGCGCGGTCGGCCTCGCGGATGCGGCGCTCGTGGATGCGCGCGCCCACATCCCGGCGCGCTGCCTGTATGCGCTGTGGGCCCGGGTCGCTCGCCAGCTGCGCGACCCCGCGCTGCCGTTCGTCGTCGCCCATGCGGTGCGCCCCGAGGATTACGACGTGCTCGGCTTCGCGCTGCTGACCAGCCCGAGCGCGCGCCACGCGATCGAGCGCCTGCTGCGCTCCTCGCGGATGATCACCGACGCGGGCGACTGGGCGTTCGAATCGCGCGGCGCGCTCGCGGAGATCACGTGGCGCCGGACCGCGCCGCTCTCGCTCGGGGTCCGCCTCGGCAACGAGGTCGCACTCGCGATGGCGGTTCAGATGATGCGCGCGATCGTGCCGAGCGTGCGGGCTGTCCGCGTGCGGTTTCGCCACCGGCGGCCCTCCGACGCAGCGCCGCACGCCGCGTTCTTTCGCTGTCCCGTGCAGTTCGGCCAGCGCCAGGACTCGGTCGCCTTCCTGGTCAGCGCGCTCGATGCGGCGCCTCGACTCGCCAACCCGGCGATGGAGCGCCACTTCGACGCCGCGATCGAGGACCGACTCGCCGATCTGCCGGCGCGTTCGATCGCCGCGCGAGTCCGGCGCGCGCTGTCCGACGAGCTCGGCGGTGGCGCCCCGACGATGCGACAGGTGGCCCGGCGGCTGGCGCTCAGCGAGCGGACGCTGCGCCGCCGGCTGGACCGCGACGGCATCGGGTTTCGCGCGATGATCGCCGATGTGCGCCGCGAGGAGGCTGCGCGGTGGCTGCGCGATACCGACGCCAGCGTGGCGGACATCGCCCGCGCGCTCGGGTTCTCCGACACCACGGCGCTGAGCCGCGCGTACCGCCGGTGGTTCGGCGAGTCGCCGAACCGGGCGCGCGCCCGGCGCTGACGGCGGGCGCGCTGGCACGGCGGTAACACGCCCCGCGTCGGCAGTGACCACCGCGGCTACGCAGGGGCCCCGTGTGCCGCCGACGCCGGCACCACCGGCGATGGCGCCGCCGCCATCGGACCAGCGGCCGCGCAGCGGTGGCCGGTTCGGTTCGGAGGATGGCCGCTCCGGTCACCGCCGGGCCGCCAGCGGCCGGCCACGCTGGCGGCATGAACGCTTCGCTTGCACCTCGCTCGACGATCCGCTCGCACGACCGCACGCGCCGCTGGCTCGAGCACATCTCGGCGCTCGGCTTCGCGATCACCTACGCGATCACGAGCTGGGGCAAACTCCACGATCCGGGCCACTTCGATCGGTTCGGCTATCCGCGCTGGCTTGCGCTGCTCGCCGGGGCCCTCGAGGCCATCGGCGCAGTGTGCTGGGTGGTGCCGCGCACGCGGTTCCTCGCGACCGTGTTGATCGTCCCCGTCATGCTCGGGGCGATCGCGACCCATGTTCGGCGCGCCGAGCTGGCGATGGCCACGGTGCCCGCGGTCCTCGCCGCGGCCCAGCTCGCCCACGCGCGGTGGGTTCGCCGGAGGTCGACCACGCCATGACGGCTCGACGATCTCGCCGCGGCCGCACCGCATCGTCCGCTGGCGGGTCGCGGCGCACCCGCCGTGCCGCGCTCGCCGCGCTGCTCGCGGCAGCGGGCGCGCCCACCGCCCTCGCCGATCCGGACGCCTCGCCAGCAGCGCGCGGCACCACCACCCTCGCCGATCCGGACGCCTCGCCGGCAGCGCGGTCGCCCACCACCCTCGCCGATCCGGACGCCTCGCCGGCAGCGCGGGCGTCCACCACCTTCGCCGATCCGGACGCCTCGCCGGCAGCGCGGGCGTCCACCACCTTCGCCGATCCGGACGCCTCGCCGGCAGCGCGCGGCACCACCTTCGCCGATCCGGACGCCTCGCCGGCAGCGCGCGGCACCACCATCGACGCTTCGCTCGATCCGCAATTCTTCGCGCTGGCCGGATGGTCGGTCGGCGTCGGCCTGTGGACCTCGCTGCCACAGCTCCGGATCACGGCGAAGACGTTCTCGCTGCGGTTCCCGAAGCTGTTCCTGGGCGATGCCAATGATGGCTGGAGCGTGCGCCACTACGCGGCCGCGGTCGGCGCGCACTACTTCCTGTCACTCCATCATGGCGGCCTGTTCGCCGGCGCCCAGGTCACTGCCCAGGACGCGATCTACCGCCGCGGGGACGGCAGCGCCAAGCATATCGAGGTCGCCGCTGCGCCGACGATCGGCTATCAGTGGTTTCCCTCGAGCCTCGGCCTGTTCATCACACCCTACATCGAGGTGCCGGTGTTTCTCGTTCGGCCGGATGCCGCGGTCGCGGATCACAAGTTCCATTACGCCCGCTTCCTCGTGTCGCCGTCGGTCAGCATCGGCTGGCAGCACTGAGATGCTGGGCACGATGCGGCGCGCCAGGATCGTGAGCTGAAGACGGAGCCGCCGATGACTCTCGAAGGCTCGGGATGGCGACCTGGAGCCTGCCGGGGACCCAGCGGCGGCCCCCGTAGCCAACTCGGGCCCGAGGCCCGGCCGGCGTGTGGCGTTGCTGGTCGATGCCGACCAGCTGGCAGCGCTGCCCACGCGAGATCCGCGCGCCGCACCGCTCCCGGTCCAGCTCTGCCTGGAGGTCCGCCAGTAGCTCGACCCGACAGCCGTCCCAGTGTTGGGGTTCGATAAGATCGGCGGCGGCGGCGGCGGCGGCGACGCACGCGGCGACGGCGCAGCCAGACCATCGCCGCGGCCGAGGGATCGGCGCGCAGCACGCGCACCAGGTCGATGCGATCGTCCTGGGTGACGAGGCGGGTTTCGCAGTGGTGCGCGCCGCCGCTGGCGAGGCTGACGGAAGCGCAGCGGCGGCCATGCAGCTTCTTGCTCGATGGATCGGGCGCCTTCTGGGGCCGGCGGATCCGCCGGGCCGCGCTGTGGCCGGCGTAGAGGGCGGCCCGTGCACAACCTTGATGGATGAGCGGCCTTGCGTTTCCAGGTGGTCATCATATTATATGCTCAATCAAGATGTCGGCGTCACCCAAGCCCGCGCCCCGGCGTCGCCCCCGTCAGCTCGCGCTCGAGTTCCGGACCTGGGGTGGCAAGCGCGCCGGCGCGGGCCGCAAGCCCCGGGGGGCGCGCGCCGGCGTGGCTCATCGTTCACGCGACGAGTGGCCCCGCCCGATGCCGCTCCACGTCACCTTGCGCATGGCGCCGCACGTCTACAACCTGCGCAGCCGGCGCTCGTTCCGCGTCATCGAGGCGGCGCTCCGGATCGGCGGCGATCGCTTCAACGTCCGCGTCATCCAGTTCTCGGTGCAAGGCAACCACATCCATCTGCTGGTCGAGGCGCCCCACCGCCGCGCGCTCGCCCGCGCGATCCAGGGCTTCTCGATCCGCCTCGCCAAGGGGCTCAATCGGATGATGGGGCGGTCCGGCCGCGTGTTCGACGATCGCTATCACGCACGCGTGCTGCGCACGCCCACCGAGGTCCGCCACGCCATCCACTACGTCCTCGAGAATGCGCGCAAGCATGCCGCCGAGCGCGGCGAGACCTACTCGCCCGGCTACGTCGATCCGTACTCGTCCGCGGGCGCGCCCGATCTGGCGTTGCCGCCGGCCCAGACCTGGCTGTTGCGCACAGGCTGGAAGCGAGCGGGGCCGTGATCCGGAAGCGGCCGGCGCCCCGCACGGGGGCAGCGACCCAACCCGAGTTGTGGGCCGGTGCTACCGACGAGCCCGCCGTGGCGTCCCACACCCGCGCCGTCTTGTCCTCGCTCGCCGTGACCACCCGCGTGCCATCCAGACAGTGCTCAACGGCCTCGTTGCGCAACGTGCTGCCGGAGGACGTCGTGGTGCTCCCTGCCTGCACGATGCCATCGCCACCGATCACGAGCTCGACGATGAGCGTGCCCGCGATCCCGGGCGTATACTGCAGCTGCTTCTGGTAGCAGGCGCGGAACACGCCCGCGCGCGCCTTGACGACGCGATCGATCTCCTCGGCGAGGAGGCCGCCGAAGTCGCCGCTCGGTTCAGCAAGCCGGACCTGGACCGGCCGGGGGCCGCTGCCGCAGCCGGCGCCCACACAGGGGCTGCCGCTGCCAGCGGTGGCGGGACGGACCGCCAGGTCCGGCGCCTTGGGGCCGCTGCCGCAGCCGGCGCCCACACAGGGGCTGCCGCTGCCAGCGGTGGCGGGACGGACCGCCAGGTCCGGCGCCCCGGCGACCGCCCGTACCCACAGCGCCAACGTGCCGAAGCTGGTTGCCACGTCGAATCCGAGCCAGTCGTCCGCCTTCTTGACCGGAAGGTCGCGGAAGCCCCTCACGACAACCCCCACGACGCCGCCGTTCGGGGCGCCGTAGACCAGCGTTCCCGACGGAAGCGTCTCCGGTGACGACGCTCTGTCGGCGCGGCCCCCGCTGAGTACTCCTGAGAAGCCCTGGCTTCCTGAGAAGCCCTGGCTCAAGATACTCTCGATTCGGCGATCGACGATGATCGGCGTGGTTTGGCTCGAGGCGATCCAGCCGACCGCACCCGCCCGGAGCCGGACCAGGGTCCATGCCTTGTCGCGCCGGATCACCAGCGCGTCGACGCTACCTGGCCGCGTCTGGCGCGCGAAGACCGGGCTGCCATCGCATCGAGAGCAAGTGACCCCCGGGGCGGGCGATCGTCGCCGAGGCACGTGCTCATACCGTGATATCCGAGAGAGGCTCACTAACCATGACGGCAAGTAAGCGAACGACGATTCTATACTGGGTCCTGACCGTCCTGGTCCTCGTACCAACTGCCGGGTCTGGGATACCCGAGCTTTTCACGGACGGCCCCGCGAGCGTGGCGCGAACCCTTCAGGCCTTGGGCTATCCGCTCTATGTGATGAAGATTCTAGGTCTGGCCAAGATTCTCGGGGCCATTGCCATCGTCTCGAATCGATCGCGAACGTTGAAGGAGTGGGCGTATGCTGGATTCGTGTTTGATCTATTGGGGGCCACGGCCTCTCATGTTCTCGCGGGAGATGCAGCTCATGCCCCCGTGCCGTTTGTGGTCTTTTGATGCTCATGGGATCGTATTTCCTGAGCACGCATCGCCGAGCGTGACGTGGGCCTGCGGCGCCGATGGCAGAATCGGCTGCTGATGCGGTGCGGTTCGAGGTCGAGCTCCGGTGCGCCGCCCGCCGGCATGGCGACGCTCGAGGCGCCTGATCTCCCTGATCTCGCTGACCTCGACTGCGTTGCGGCCTTCACCGGCGGTGCGGACCCAGTCGCGGTTCACCCGCCGGCACGCGGCCGTGGCTCAGGCGTGGGCATCGAGCGCCTTCACCGACGCGGGCCTGCCCTCTTCGAGGGCGACGTCACGGGCGGTCTTGCCTGAGGTGCTCTTGGCCAAGCGATCGGCGCCCGCCGCGAGCAGCGCGCGAACCGCCGCAACGTGGCCGAGTGCGGCCGCGGTTTGCAGCGGCGTGAAGCCGTGACGCGTATGGGCTTCGAGATCGAGGCCGTGTGCGATGGCCCACGGTAGGTACTCCACATGGTCGGTCTCGGCGACCACATGGATCAGGCTGAAGCCGTCGGCGTTCGAGGTCGTGGCGATGGCACCGTGCTTGGCCAGCAAATCGAGGATCTGGAGCGGCGCGCGGTAAACCACCGCCGTGATCAGGGCGGAGGTGTCACGATCGGCGAGCACGTTGGGATCCGCGCCAAGCTCGAGTAGCCGCGTCACGATGGCGACGCTGCGCTGGACGATGGCCATATGAATCGCGGTGAATCCCTTCAGCGGGCTTCTGGAATCGAGCGATGCCCCGGCGGCGGCGAGGGCCGGGATGCGTGCTTCCTGCTCGGTTCTCGCGGCGGTCGTGATGTCGCCGTTCGATCGGAGCGGTCTGACCTGCGGTGGCGGCGACCAGCGGGGCGCCGCGTAGCCGGCGACGTTGCCGAACACGCTGAACACCGAGAGCGGAGCGGCCTCCAGCATCGCGATTCCCTGCGCGGAGACCGGCAGCGGCGCGCGATCGCCGAGCACGTGAGTGCGGATCAGCCAGTCGAAGGTCTCGATCGCATCGCCGAACACCTTCAGGGTATCGTCGGCGAGCTCGATCCGGTCGATGATGAGACGGTCGTGGTCGCGTCGCGTGCGACCGATCGCCTTCACCGTGCCGGTCCAGCTGCTGATCATGTAGATTGAGCGGTCCCGGTACGCGATGGCCCACTTCTGTTCCATCGCCGATGGCGTGAACAGCCAGCCATCCGGCAGGTCTGGCTCGGCAGCATAGCCGAGCTCGCACGCGAGCGATTCGGCGGTCGCAGCATCGAGCACAAGATCGACGACGAGCTTTGCGTTCCACGACATCGACAGCGCCGCTGTTTTCGGATCTCTGGTGGTCGAGATCAGACTCCCGGTCACCGAGAACAGATCGAGGACCGGAACGCCGAACCGGTTCTTGTCTGCCGCCAACCACGACGCGCGTGGACCGGGAGCGGGCTTGGCCGGAGGCTTGGCTCCGAACAACTTCGACCACCACGACATCGCGCCACGATAGCGTTTTGACGGCCGCAGACATAGCGGTCGCGACGGGTTCTACGATAGCCGACGCACGGCTCGAACCGACGCAGTGACCCATACGCTGCGGAATGCAAGAAGTACATTCCTAGCAGTCAGAACCACGCTCCCACCACCATCACGAGCTTCGAAATCGACGCTGACGTGGCCATACGCAACTCCCTGTTACCTCGGGTTCGCCGTACCGATCGAGACCGAGATCAGCACTCCGGGGCCATCCTGATCGCACCGGAACTGTATCGAAACAGTACTGGAACATGCACGGTCGTCGAGACGCCCGCGTGAGTACGCCGCCTCGCGTGCGCTCACCGAGCCCACGTGGCGCATCTTATCGCCGGGGCTTGGGGGTCGCGAGCGCGTCGAGCCCGGCCTGCGCGCTCGCACGAACCGCCGCGCGGGCATCGCCGACCGCGGCGTGGAATCGCCGCGCGGCCTCATCGCGCTCGCCGGCATCGATCAAGATCCAGCCAAGCATCGCGCTCGCTTCTCCCGCGCGGGTCGACGCCGCGTAGCTGTCGAGAAAGTCCTGAAACGCGGCGCGTGCGTCGGCGCGGCGTTCACCACGCGCCAGTGCAACCGCGCGCCAGAAGGTCGCATCCTCGACCAGCGCGCTGTCGGGCGCGAGCAGGATCACGCGAGAGAATCCGCTGACCGCGCGCGCAAAGTTGTTCGCGCGCAGCGCTTCCCAGGCCTGGTTGTACGACACCTCGTCCACGGCAGGCGCCGGGCTACGCTCGGTGCGCTCGGGCGGCGGCGCGCTCGGCGCCAGCTCGCTCGGCGCCGGCGGCCGTGCCATGCGCGGCGCGGCGGACGCCCGGCGGTCCACCGCCCGCGGCGCGGGAGGCGCACCGGCAGGAGGTGACAGCAACACGGGCCGCACCGGCGGCGCTGGCGTGGGGCGTGGGGCAGCGGCAGCGACCGGGGGCGATGGCGCGGGCATGGCGGTGACGTGCCACGATTGCCCGGCCGCGAGCGTCGCCGAGGGCCCGGTCTCCGGCCTCACATCGACGTGGCCGCGCGAGACCACGACATCGACCAGGTGGCGTGCGCTGGCCGCGACGCTGAACACCGTCCCGCGCACCTCGATCTCGGCGCCGCCGACCACGACGAGAAATCGCTCGCCCGCTGCCAGCGGCTCGACCTCGATGTCGATCACACCATCGCTGAGCCGAACGACCTCGGTGGCGCCGGACCAGCTGGTGTCGTAGTGCGCTCCTGCCCGCGGACGCACGGCGCCATGCGCGTGGCGGGCCGGCGGTGATCCGCCCGGCACCGCGACGTAGATCAGCACGCCCGCGGCCATGGCGCCGGCGATCGCCGGGGCGATCCACGTGCGGCGGGTGGACGGGCCGGCCACGGTCGCGCTGGCGGCGAGCACCGCGGTGCGCACCTCCTCGCGGCGCGCGGCTGGCGGGATCGCGACCGGCAGCTCGCGCGCGAGGTCGATCGCCGCGGTCGTCGCGTCCCAGTGGTCGCGGCACGCGGCGCACCCCGCGAGGTGCGCCGCGATCGCCGGGTCCACGCCGAGCGTGCGCGCGCGCGACAGCTCGAGGGCGCTCGGGCAGGTCATCGGGTCGCCTTCTGGATCGCCGCCCGCATCGCCTTGCGCGCTGTGTGCAAGCGGCGCCACAGCGTGCCTTCCGGAATCTCGAGCACGCGCGCGACCTCCACGCCGGGCAGCTGCTCGAGGTCACACAGGATGAACGCGATCTGCTGATCGCTGGGCAGCGTGGCGAGCGCCTCGGCTACCTGCGCGAGCAGCTTGCGGCGCTCGACCTGCGCGTCGATCGCCTCGGGGGCACCGGCGATCTGCTCGAGGTAGCGCGCCTGGTGGACGCGGCGGCGGCGCTCGGCGCGCAGCGTGTGGCGCGCGATGTTGGCCGCGACGCCCAGGATCCAGGTCTTCACCGACGAGGTCCCGCGAAACGACCGCGCCGCTCGGCGGATCTCGAGGAACGTCGCCTGGACGAGGTCATCGCGCGCGAGGTCGTCGGTCACCGGCAGGCGCGCCGCGAACCGATAGACCGCCTCGTGGAACCGATCGAACAGCGCGCCGAGCGCGTGCGCGTCCCCGGTGCCGCACGCCGCGAGGACCGCCTCGTCCGACATCTCGGCGAGCTCGCCGGTGATCCGGCGCAGCGGTACGAGCTTGCCGCTCACAGCGCCCCGTATCGCAGGCCGACCGCGAACCGGAGCAGCCCGCGTGGCTCATCGGGAAACACGACCGCCGGATCCGGCGCCTCGGGCCCGCGGTTCTCGACCTCGGTCGCCTGGGTCATCGCACCGGCGGCGGTGACATCGAGCGCGACGCGCGCGGTCAGCGGGATCGAGAGCACGGCGTGGATCTCGGCGCGCGGGCCGTGGATCTCGACTCCGACGTCCCTGTCGTCGGTCTTGCGCCGGGTGAACATCCCGCCGTAGCCGGCGGCAAACCCGGGGGTCAGGCGCGCGTGGCCGAGCGCGATCGGCACGTCGATCCCGAGGTACACCTCGGCGCCGTGGCGGGCGAAAGCCGCCCAGCGCTCGGGTTGCGAGACCACCTTGCCGCCGCGCAGCCGGGTGGCGACGCAGATCGGCCCCAGCATGATGCAGGCCCCGAGCTGCATGCCTTCCCACCTCGTGCCGTCGCTGCCGATCGTGGTCTCCACGGCCGCGAACAGCTGGATGCCGCGCGCCGCGGGCGGCGGCGCCGGCGCCGCGAGCTCTGCGTCGGCCGCGATGACTGGCACCGCGCGGATCGCGAGCAGCGGCGCCGCGACATCGCTGCGAGCCCACGACTCGATCACCGAGGCGGCGGTCGCCGGCTCGCCGACCGAGCGCTCGATCGGCGCCCCGTCGGGGCCGTCGCCGCCGACGACGAGCTGCGCGCCGCGGCGCTCGACCCGCGCGCGCACCGCGGGGCACTGCGTGGTCGGCGCCGCGATCCCGCGCGCATCGAGCAGATCCCGGATCGCGCTGACCAGCGCTTCGTCGCCGGTGAGCGCGACCGCCGGCGGGCACGCCTGCGCCCTCGCGAGCGGGGCGGTGACGAACAAGAGGACCACGAGGCGATACACGGGACGAGCTGAGTTGCCGGTCGCCCCGCAATCCTTCGCCGAATTCGCCGAGCCGACAAGCCAAACCATCAGGTGCCGACCGGATGCGCGATTCACCGAAGGAATTCCCCACCGGCGGGCACAACCAACGACCTGATGTTACGCCTCGCCGGCTTTGTCGCGTGCTGCCTCGGACTGCCCCGCCCCAGCCGGGCGGACGATAGCCTGCTCACCGACGACACCTGGCGCTACCGCGCGAGCAGCGGGCCGGTGGTCGACGGTGGTCTGGTCGTCGCGTTCCCCTCGGCGCTTCCCACCGGGCTGGCCAAGGGGGTCGGCGCCGGCGTGACCTGCGGCGGGTGGCTGGCGTGGGGGGCGCGCGCGGCCTGGGTCACGGCGACCGAATCGTCGCTGCCGTGGACCGTCACGCACAGCGATCTCCGGATGCGGGTCACGGGGGCGGTCCGGCACACCGCAGGCCGCGGCGCCATCGGCCTGCGGCTCGGCCTCGGCGGAACGCTGGTCCACGAGACGCGGATCCGGAACCAGGGCATGCGCGCCGGGCTCATGGGCAGCGAGCTGGAGACCCGCTCGTTCGCCCTGCTGCCCGCCGCCGATCTCGACGCGGTCGTCGCGCTGCATGTCGCGGGCCCGTGGCTCGTGGTGATGAGTGGCGGCCCCTCGGTGGACGTCTTCGAGGACAAGCTGCATGGCGGCTGGAGCGCGCAGCTCGGGGTCGCGTGGCAGCCGTGATCCGCGCGGCGATCATGATCGCGGCGGTGGCCGGTTGCGGCGATCTCGCGGGGCTCGGCGGCACGGTGCCGCCGCTGGCGACGATCCAGGTCCAGACCACCGGCGACTTCGCGAGCGTGCAGGTCCCCGGTAGCACACCGGTGCTGCGGGTCGCGCTGGTGTGGGGCGCGCAGTGGCTGCCCGAGCCGCTGTGCATCGTGCCGGCCGACAACGCCAGCGTCGCGGCACTGATCGCTGCCGGGTGCCGCGATCCGTTCGGCTTCGTGCCCGCGCGCGTGGCCGCCAACGCGCCGCTCGAGGCCGACGGCGCCGCGTCGATCGACCTGCTCGACCTCCCGGCCGCCGACGTCATGGTCGGCGATGTCACCGCACGGGTCGCGTACGGCACCCTCGTGGTCTACGACGACCGCGACGGCGACGGCACGCTGACGCTCGGGCTCGCCAAGCGCCTGGGTGGCCGCGACGACAATGGCCCCGACGACGCTCCGGGCATGGCGACGCTCGATCGGGTCTACGCGGCGTCGTTCGCGTCGATGACCGAGCCGGACCACCGGCTCGGGTTTCGCGAGGGCCAGTTCAACCAGGCCGCCGCGTTCTATCCGCGCAGCGGTTGTGGCGATCCGCCGCCGGGCTTCTCGATCCTCGCCGCGGGTGGGTTCACCGCGGCAGCCGCGATCGCGGCGCAGCGCAACCGCCAGCTCCCCCCCGAAGATCCGGCGACGTGCAGCGAGGTCGCGATCGATACCCCGGTGACGGTTGCATTTCGGTCGCCAGCCGCGCTGTCCGAGCTGGCGTGCGAGGAGCGCGTGACCGACAGCAGCGTCCGCTATCGCGAGCCGCCGGTCGACATCCCGGATCTGGCCGATCGCACGATGGCCTGCGCCCAGATCCCGGACTTCGGGACCGGGCAAGCCAGCGGCAAGCTGCAGGCGGCGGTGTCCGGCACCTCCGGCGACTCGTGCGTCGGGCTCACGCACTACGTGCTGCGGGGGTGCCGCGAGGACGCGCTGTGCGAGCTCCCCGACTGGGACATCACGGCAACCCCGCCGTCGTGGTGGCCTTGCCCAGCCCAGGCTGCACCGTGATCGTGCCGATCCGGCGACCGAGCGTCCGCGCGATCGCCTCGCGAATCACGGCCGCCCTGGCGGCGCTGCTGCTGGCCTCGAGCGCACGCGCCGATGTACCGGCCACGCCAGCCGCAACTCCGCCGGCCACGCCAACCGCACCGCCGGCCACGCCAACCGCACCGCCGGCCACGCCAACCGCACCGCCGGCCACGCCAACCGCACCGCCGGCCACGCCAACCGCACCACCGGCCACGCCAACCGCACCACCGGCCACGCCAACCGCACCACCGGCCACGCCAACCGCAACTCCACCGGCCACGCCAACCGCAGCCCCACCGGCCACGCCAACCGCAGCCCCACCGGCCAGCGCGGCAGCGCCCACGGATCCACCTGCACCCGCGGCGCCGCTGGCGAATCCGCCCGCATCCGTGGCGAGCAAAGACGACGACGGCGAGCCTCGGCTGTCGTTGCCGACCCAGGCGGACCGCGCCGCGTGGCAGAACAGCGGATTCCGTCTCGGCCTCGGCCTGGTCTACGGCAAGCTGATCGGCCTGCGCGGCGCGCCGAGCGGACGGTTGATCGGGCCCACGATCCGGATCGGGCTGCGGCTCGACGAGCGGTGGTCGATCCTGGCGTCGTTCCAGTACGCCGCAGCATCGCAGCACGGCGGGTTATCCGGCCTGCGGTTCGCCGGTACGCTCGACCCTACCTGGCATGTGACGCCGAGCCTCAGCCTCGCGGTCGGCTTCGGGTTCGGCGGCATCGTCGAAGGTCGCACCGGTCGCAAGGACGCCGATCCGTTGCCGAGCACGATCGATACGTCGTACACGTTCCCCAACGCGCGCACGCCGGTCGCGAGCTGTAGCGGCGTCGGCGCCGCCGGTCTCGCCCGGCTCGAATGGACCTACGTGCTCGGCCCCAGGTCGCAGACCGGGGTCGCGCTCGAAGGCGTGGGGCAATGGACCGGCTGCGTCGACGACACCAATCGCATCGAGCCCGACACCGGCACCGCGATCGTCCGCCGGCAGTGGTGGCCGCACACCGGCGTCACGCTCGCATGGGGGATCACGTGGCGGTGAACCGTCGCACGCGGCCCCGCGCGGTGGCGAGCGTCGCGCTCCGGGCGCTCGTCTCGCTCGTGGTGCTCCGGGCGCTCGGGCTCACCCGGGCCTGGGCGCAGCCGGCGCCCGATGATGCGGGCGTGCCCGGTCCGGGTGACGCCGGCCCGTCGCCACCCAGCGCGGGCTCGGCGGCGCCGGGTCCCTCAACGGGTCCGGCGCCGACACCCACGTTCGAGCCGCCGCGGGCGCGCGGCGCGACCGACGTGCCGTATCCGGTGGGCGCACCGCCGCACACCGATCCGGTCGTCGTCACCGTCAAGCTCACCGTCGATGCGACCGGCGCGGTCCAGAAGATCGATCCGATCACCCCGCCGCAGCCGGTGTTCGACGACGCCGTCACCGCCGCCGCGAAGGCGTTCCAGTTCGAGCCCGCGACCTACGGCGGCAAGCCGGTGCCGGTCGAGATCACGTTCACGCACACGTTCTTGCCACCCCCGCCGCCCGCGCCGCCCGCGACCGACAGCGGGCCGCCGCGCACCTCGGTGCTGCGCGGCAAGCTCGTCGAGCTCGGCACACGTGCCCCGGTGCAAGGCGCCACCGTGACCGCCAAGCTCGGCGATCGCAGCTACGCGGCCGAGGCCGACCAGAAGGGCCACTTCGAGCTCCCGCTCCCGGCCGGCCCGGTGAGCATCACGGTCACCGCCCCGAGCCACAACGCGTTTCGCCAGCAGGAGTCGCTCGCCGCGCGGCAGGAGCTCGCCGTGACGTATCTCGTCGAGCGCGATCGCTACGACCCGTACGAGATCGTCGTGGTCGGCGAGCACCGCCGCGAGGAGGTCTCGCGGATCTCGCTGCGCGGCGCCGAGATCAAGCAGGTCCCGGGGACGTTCGGCGACCCGTTTCGCGTCGTCCAGGCGCTGCCCGGCGTCGCCTCGGTGGTGTCGCTGCTGCCGTTTCCCGTGGTGCGCGGCGCGAGCCCGAGCTCGACCGGGTTCTTGCTCGACGGCACGCGCGTGCCGCTGCTCTATCACCTGCTATCGGGCCCGAGCGTGATCCACCCCGACTTCATCGACGAGATCCAGTTCTATCCGGGCGGTGCCCCCGTGCTCTACGGCGGCTACACCGGCGGCATCATCGACGGCCGCACCGTCCGCGCCCGCAGCGACGAGCGCCTGCTCGACTTCGACGCAAATCTATTGCAGCTCGGCGGGCTGGTCCGCGAGCCGATCCCGCAGCTCGGCGCGACCCTCACGGTCGCCGCGCGCTACGGCTATCCCGGCCTGATCTTGAGCCTCGCCACCAACGAGGTCTCGCTGTCGTACTGGGATTACCAGCTGCGGCTCGACGGCGGCACCGCGCGCAATGGCTGGACCGTGTTCGCGTTCGGCGCCAACGACGAGCTCGACACCGTCGCGCCGACCGCCGATCCCAACGATCCCAACCCGCCGCTGGCGCCGTCGTTGATCCTCGGGTTTCACCGCCTCGATCTCCGGCTGCATCGCACGTACGACCGGCTGCTGGTGCAGTACCGCGCCGTGCTCGGCTACGACAAGACGTACTCGATGGGCACCGACTTCAGCGTGCTGGTCGCCGAGCCCTCGATCCACGTGAGCTGGAAGCGCGACGCACAGCTCACCCTGACCAGCGCGGTCGAAGGATCCGCACACGCGGTCTCGCAGGGCGCCACCGCCACCGCGGGCGCCAACGCGCTGACGTCGATCACCTCGCAGCTCGGCACGTTCTACGGCGCGTCCGTGTTGACCGAGGCGCTGTGGCGGCCGACCCGCGACTGGCTGATCCGCCCCGGCGTGCGCGGCGACATCTATTCGGACCAGACGGCCACCAAGAGCGCGGTCGATCCGCGGCTCACAGCGCGCTACCGGCTGGCCGACCGCGATCTCCCCGATGTCCCGCCGGACAGCGACGACAGCGCGGTGTGGCTCAAGGCCAGCGCCGGCATCTACCACCAGCCCCCGCGCTTCGTGCTGCCACTGCCCGGCCTCGATCTGATGCCCGTCAAATACGGTCTGCTCCGCTCGTACCAGACCAGCCTCGGCGTCGAGATCCCGCTGCGCGACCGGTTCGAGCTCACGACCGAGGGCTACTTCAACTACATGGATCCGACCATCTTCGATCTCTCGGTCAATGATCCGAGCGCGATCCAGGGCCCGAACTCGGGGCTGCTTCCGACCGGCAACGTCGTCGACATGCCGGGCCAGGATTTCATCGACCGCTTGACCAAGCCGCAGCTCGGTCGGTCGTACGGGCTCGAGGTACTGCTCCGCCGGCAGGCGAAGTCTGGCGTGTTTGGCTGGGTGTCGTACACGCTGTCGCGCTCCGAGCGGCTGCGCGACAACCAGTGGGTGCCGTATGACTTCGATCGGACCCACCTGATCAACGTCGTCGCCGGGCTGCCGCTGCGCCGCAACTGGGATATCGGGCTGCGCCTGCAATACCAGAGCGGCAAGCCCGAGACGATCACCGCCGGGTACAACCAGGCGCGCGGCACCGGCTACCTGCGGTTCGACGTCCGCGTCGACAAGCGCGCGGTGTGGCGTAAGTGGCTGCTCGACTTCTACGTGGATGTCACCAACATCGCCCTGCTCCCCGAGGAGGTCCAGGTCGGGACGGTGATCCGCTACGTGCTTCCGACCGTCGGCCTGCGCGGCCGGTTCTGACCAGGAGATCCGATGACCAACTCCGATACGATCGACGTACAGCTCCTGGACCTCATGTTGCGAGCGGGCTCGCACTGGGTCCTGTGGCTCCTGATCCTGCTGAGCCTCGCCGCGGTCGCCGTGATGATCGACCGCGTGTGGTTCTTCCTGCAGGAGCGGCCGCCGCGCGCACGGCTCGCCGCGGCGATCGCCGCGATGCGCGACGGCAGCGCCTCCGGGGCGCTCGCCAAGCTCGTCGGCGCGCGCTCGATGGAAGCCGCCGTGGTGCGCAGATGCCTTCAGCACGCGGCCGACGGCCCCAACGCGGTCGAGGATCACAAGGCAGCGGCGATCGAGAACGAGCGCCTGCGCTACGAGAAGCGGCTGGCGTTCCTCGGCACGCTCGGCAACAACGCGCCGTTCGTTGGGCTGTTCGGCACCGTGCTCGGGATCATCCGCGCGTTCCACGATCTCGCCGGCGGCGCTGCCCAGGGCCAGGGCACCCAGGCGGTGATGTCGGGCATCGCCGAGGCGCTGGTCGCGACCGGCGTCGGCCTGCTCGTCGCGCTGCCCTCGGTGGCGATGTACAATGTGCTGATCCGCCACGTCGAGACCGCGACCGCCGGCGCCGAGGCGATGTCGCGCGAGGTGATCGCCTATCTGAAGTCCCCGGCCCACGGCCAGCCGGCCCCGGAGACCCCGTAGTGGCGGGCAGCGCGGCCCGGCGGCGCGGCATCATCGCCGAGATCAACGTCACCCCGCTGGTCGATATCATGCTCGTCCTGCTCATCATCTTCATGCTGACCGCGCACCTGCTCGCCAAGCAGGCGATCGAGGTCGAGCTGCCGCGCGCGGCGCAGAGCACCGCGTTGCCGCCGACCACGCTCGCGATCACGCTCAAGGCCACGGGCGAGATCTTCCTCAACGATCAACCGGTCACGCCAGGAGCGCTGCGCGACGCGATCCGGGCGGCGATCGCCAAGGATCCCAAGACCCAGGCGATCGTGGCCGGCGACAAGAACGTCTCGCACGGCCGCGTCGTGTGGGTGCTCGACACGGTGAAGTCGCTCGGCGTCACACAGTTCGCGATCCAGATCGATCCCACGGCGATCACGCCACCCGGAGGCGATGCCGGGGGCCGTGCCGGGGGCGCATGAACGGCCAGCGGCGCCTCGCGATCTGCGCCGTCGTTTCGGTCGCGGGGCACGTCGTGCTCGCGCGCGGCCTCGACTACCTGCCGCGCCGAGCCGATCCGCCGCCACCACCGCAGATCGTCCAGGTCCAGGTCATCCAGCCGGCAGTCCCAGAACCCCCACCCGAGCCGGTCAAGCCACCGGAGCCGCCCAAGCCGGAGCCGCCCAAGCAGATCCACGAGAAGCCCCGCACGCGCGAGCCCGCGGCGGTCAAGCACGACGCCGCGCCGGTCGACACGCCACCGGTCGACCACCCGCCGGCCACGACCGATACCACGCAGACCCCGGTGTTCGGCGTCACGATGGAGTCGACGTCGCAGGCCGGTACCGGCCCGGCGCTGCCGGTCGGCAACACCACACGCACGGCGCCCACCCAGACGGCCGCGGGTCCGGTCCGCGCGCTCGCGCAGCCGGTGGCCGCGGTCGAGGTGACCAAGATGCCGCTACCGCAAGGCCGGTGCGCCGGCAAGTACACCGACGAGGCGCGCGCCGCGGCCGTCGAGGGCGTCGTGGTGCTCGACCTGATCGTCGACGAACATGGCCGGACCCGCGACATCACCGTGGTCGAGGGGCTGCCCCATGGCCTGACCCAGGCCGCGATCGCCGCGCTCACCGCCTGCTCGTTCACCCCGGGCGAGAAGGCCGGTCAGCCGGTCCCCGTCCGCGTCCGCGGCTTCAAGATCCGGTTCCTGATGCAGGAAGCCCAGTGACAGTGGCGATGACCCGACTTGCGAGCCATCATCAGACCGTTGCGTTCGGCCGATCACGACGCGGGACCGCGCGCACCCGCGAGCAGGGCTTCGCGGACCTGGGCCGCGCGGTCGCGCGAGACCGGCACCTTGAGGTTGGGCCCGACGAGCAGCGTCGGCTCCGAGCCACGCTCCAGCCGGCGGACGTGAGCCGCCGCGACCAGCCAGTTGCGGTGGACCCGGATCAGGCGGGGAGCCAGGTCGTGCTCGAGCGTCGCGAGCGACGGATCGACAAGGAACGTGCCATCGGCGTGGTGTACGTGAGTCATGCGGTCCGCGGCCTCGAACGCGTAGACACCATCGAACGACAAGAACACCAAGCTGCTACCGGCACGCGCGAGCAGCCGGGTCGGCCCGCCGGCCGAGCGCTCGGTGCGGAGCTGGCGGCGCGCGTGCAGCCGATCGACACAGCGGCGGACCCGCGCCTGGGTGAACGGCTTGAGCAGGTAATCCACGGCGCCGGCCTCGAAGGCCGCCAGCGCATGATCGGGCATCGCGGTGGCGAACACGAGCAGCGGCGGAGCCGGGCTCGCCATGACGGTGCGAGCCCACGCGAGCCCGGTCGTGTCGCCAGGCCGATCGACGAGCCGGATGTCGACGAACGCGGCGGCCACCCCGGGCGCGCCCCGCATCGCGGCGGTGGCCTCGGCGGTGCTGCCCGCGGTGACGATGTCGCTGACTCCCTCGCTGGCCTGCAATAGCTCGACGAGGTAGTCACGTGCCGGAGCCTCGTCCTCGACGACCAGCACGCGCAGCCCGGTCATCGCCGCCCCGCCGGAACCACGATCACGGCGCGCGTCCCGCGCTCTGCGCTCACGAGCTCGAGGGTGGCGCCCGGCGCCTCGAGGGCCAGGCGATGGCGGACCAACGCGACCCCGCGGGCACCGGGGCGGACCTCGCCCTGAGGGAGCCCCGGCCCGTCGTCCTCGATCGTGCATCGCAGCTGGCCGTGCACGATCCGGACATCGACCTCGACATGACCTCCGCCGTGAAGCGCGCCATGATGGATCGCGTTCTCGACGATCGGCTGCAGCAGCATGATCGGGATCGGCACGTCGCGCGCGCCGTCGTCGAGTTGCAGCCGGACCGCGAGCCGCCCGGGATGGCGCGCCTCGAGCAAGCGAGCGTAGCGCTCGAGCCAGGCGAGCTCGGCGGCCGCGGCGTGACAACTCAGATCGGACGTCCGGACCATGTCGCGCAGCAGATCGCCAAGGTCACCGATCAACTCGCGCGCCTGATCGGGATGCTTGCCGACCAGGCCGGCGATCGTGTTGAGCGTGTTGAGGACGAAGTGCGGCTCGAGCGTCGCCTTGATCCGGATCCGGTCCACCGCCAGCTGTTGCTCGTAGCGCTCGCGCTCGCGGTCGCGCGCGTACCCGATCAGCTCCGGTAGCGCGCAGGTCAACGACCACAGCCCGAGGATCACGAGGCCGTTGACGGCCCCATGGATCGCAGCGCCGTAGAAGCTGCGTTCGGCGATGGCCTGCCCGGGGATCGCGTTCGCCAGCGCGCTGACCGCACACGTCACGATCGCCCCGAGCAAGGCGACGGTGACGTAGATGATCGCGGTCGTCACGGCCACCGGACGCTGCCGCTGCCGCCCCCACCGGAGCACCGCGTTCAGCGCGGCGATCTCGATGATCACCCAGATCAGGGCCGCAACGTATTCGATCAGGTGCGGGCTCCCCGTCGGGTCCGGGTCGATCGACGAGATCGCCACGACCTCGAACATGACCAGGATCGTTCCGACGGTGGTGTTCCGCAGCGACACGGCCATGCGCGGTGGTGATTACCATGCGCGGCCCGAGCCCGCAGGCGCCATCGGCTCGTGGCCCAGATCCAGCCGCTGGTCACGCTTGTTGCCCCGCCGGTCGAGATCGCGTGGTCGCGACCGCAGGCGGCGCCCACGGTTCGCCGATGACAGTTTGTTCTCCACGCGCAGGCCATGCCTTCGACATCTCGGGCTCCGCATCGCACAGGCATCTACTCTGCTGGTTCACGCAGGCGGCCGTCGTGGCCGGATGCACGACCGCCCCGCCGTCGCCGGACCCTGCCGCGCTGCCCGGCGAGCTCGTCGTCACCGACGCGATGCGGGCGGACATCGAGGCCTACGCCGCCGCCGCGGTGGCACGTTACGACATCCCGGGCGCGGCGATCGCCGTGGTCGCCGGCGGCCGCACCGTGTACCAGCACGGCTTCGGGGTCCGCGGGCTCGACGATCCTCGGCCGGTGACCCCCGACACCCTGTTCATGGTCGGATCGATCACCAAGTCGATGACCGGCCTTCTGACGGCCACCCTGGTCGACGACGGACTGCTCGACTGGGACGCGCGCGTCGTCGACGTATTACCCGGGTTCGCGCTCAGCGACCCGGCGGCGACCCCGCTGATCCGCATTCGCGATCTGCTGAGCCACGCGAGCGGCGTCGCCGGACACGATCCCGCGCTCCTCGTGCAGCGGTTCTCGCCACGCGAGCTGGTCCAATCGCTCGCGGGGATCCCCGTGCTGTCCGCACCCGGTGCCGCGTTTCACTACTCCAACCAGGCGTTCGCCGTGGGCGGCTTCGCCGCCGCGCGGGCCGCGACAGCCGCCGACACCGATCTCGATCTAGCCGCGACGTACACCGGCTTGATGAACACGCGCGTGTTCGAACGCATCGGGATGCGCGCCACCACGCTGGACTTCGATGCCGCGGCCGGCAGCCCGAATCACGCGCTGCCTCACGCGTTCGATCCGACGGTGGCGCGCATGGCGCGCGTCCCACTCGACTTCGAACGCTTCGCCGTGTCGGTCGCGCCGGCGGGCGCGGTGTGGTCGAACGCCACCGACATGGCGAGCTACGCGATCGCCGAGGCGGGCGGCGTCGCGCCCGACGGGACCCGCGTCGTCTCGGCCGACGGCCTGCGACAGACCCAGACAGCCCAGGTGGCGATCCAGGACGGCATCGGCTACGGCTTCGGCTGGGCCGTGCTCGAGCCCGCCGCCTACCACGGACACCGCGCCGTGATGCACACCGGCGGGACCACTGGCTTCATCACCCACATCGCGGTGTTGCCGGACGACCAGATCGGCGTCGTGGTGCTCAGCAACCACGTGCTCGGCGAGGGGTTCTGCACCTCCGTGCGCGAGTACATCGTGGAGGTGCTGCTGGGCACAGGCCACGCCGGCGACGAACCGGCGGTTACCGCCCTGCACGCCACCGAGCAGTCGCTCGTCGATCTCCAGCACTCGACGTCGCGCCCCGCCAGCGACCAGGTCGCTGGGCTAGTCGGCGGCTACGGCGACCGGGCCCAGGTCGCGTTCGACGCCACGAACGGCTTCGAGCTGGTGACCGACTTCGGAGCGCTGCCGCTTTCTGCGCTGCCCGGCGCGCCCGGGTCGTTCGCCAGCATCGGCGTGACGGTCGGCATGGCCGCCACGTTCAGCTCCGGCGCCGAGGCCGACCAGACCGTCACCATCAGCGGGGTTGGCGCCGAGCCCGACGTGTTCCCGCTGACCCTGCCGCGCCGACCGTGACGCAGCTCGCGGCCCGCTGTACCCCGCCGCGGACTCCGGAGTCGGCGAGGTCCGAATTGCCAGCGTGCCTCCGCGCATCGAGCTCGTTGCCCGCACTGCGTCTCCGTGAGGTTTGGCTAATGCACGAGTATTTCTGCTACGATAGGAACGTCGTCGGTGTTTCGACGTCCCCGAAATCGGCCGCCGAGGCGACCGAGCTTCCCTGGAGGCCTGCGATGGTGGTCCGCTCGTGCCTGTTGCTGTGTCTCGTGATCGCCGGCTGCAACGGTTCCGGCTCCCACCCGCCCGGGCCTGGCGGTGCCGGCACGGACGCCGGCGTCGTGGACACGACGGCAGGCACCGATGTCGCGGACGCGGCGGTAGACGCCTCGGGACCGGACGCGGCGCCAGACGCCTCGGGGCCGGACGCCGGCGATGCAGGGGCGGGCGACGACGGCGGCGTGCGCTGTGACCGGATCGGCTACCCCAACCTGCCGGCGCCCACGCTCGGAAATGGGGTGCGCTCGGTCGTCGTGAGCGATGTGGATCGCGACGGCGTTCTGGACCTCGTGGTCGCCAATGAGGGCGGCGATGCCGTGGGGATCCTGATCGGCCATGGCGACGGAACGTTCGAACCGCAGGTCGAGTATCCCGCCGGCATCACGCCCAATCAGGCGGTGACCGCGGACGTGAATCACGACGCAATGCTCGATATCGTCGTGGTCAATCTGGGCGATGACGCCGTGAGTGTCCTGATCGGCAATGGCAATGGCACGTTTCAGCCCCCGGTCCGCTACCGCACCGGGGCGGTGCCGAACGCGCTCGCGGTGGCGGATCTGAATGGCGACCAGCAGCCGGATATCGTGACCGCGAACGCCCACGACGACACGGTCAGCGTGTTCATAGGCAATCGCGATGGGACGTTCCAGGCCAAGCGCGATATCCCGGCCAGCCCGGCGGGGGTGAGCTCCACGCCAACGTCGGTCGCCATCGCGGACGTCAGCGGCGACGGCGCGCCTGATCTGATCGTGACCAATGGGTCGTCCAGCGGTGCCTCGGTGAGCGTGCTGATCGGCCACGGCGACGGCACGTTTCAGCCCCCGGTGGACTATGCGACGGCCGCAGGACCGTACTCGACGACGATCGCCGACCTCGACCGCGACGGCAACCCGGACCTCGTCGTGGCTGACCGCAAGGCTAACGCGGTGAGCGTGCTGGTCGGCAACGGCAACGGGACGTTTCAGCCCAAGGTGGACTATCCGACCGGACCCGAGCCCATGTCGATCGCGGTGGTCGATCTCGATGGAGACGGTGTGCCTGATCTCGTCGTGGCCAACAGCCGCTGCTGTGCGGAAGGCTCCGATACGGTGAGCGTGCTGCTCGGCCATGGCGACGCCACGTTCCAGCCGACGGTCGAGCAGGCGGTCGGGCTACAACCGCAGTCGGTCGCGGCGGCCGACCTCGATGGCGACGGCCACGCCGACGTCGTCACCGGAGACTTCTCGTCGAGCACGGCGAGCGTGTTGCTCGGCACCGGCGACGGTCGGTTTCACCACGCCCCGACGCTCCGGCTCGGCACGATCACCGATCCGCCGCGCAGTGGATTCGTGAGCTCGATCGTCACGGCCGACCTCGACCGCGACGGTAACCCTGATCTCGTCGTGGGTACCCCGGCGCTGCACGCGGTCGATGTGCTGCTCGGCAACGGCGACGATACGTTCCGCCCGGCGGGCGATCCGCTCGCCGCGATGGTCAACTCGGTCGCCTTGGCCGACCTCGACGGCGATGGCCTGCTCGACCTGGTCACCGCGAATGGCACCGCGGCGACCGTGAGCGTTCGGCTGGGCAACGGCGACGGGACGTTTCAACCTGCGCACGACTTCCCGGGGGAGCGAGACTCGCGGTCCGCGATCGTGGCCGAGCTCACCGGAGACGGCCTGCTCGATCTCGTCGTGTTCGATCGAACGCACCACACGCTGAGCCTCTTGGTCGGCAACGGCGATGGCACGTTCCGGCCCAAGCTCGCCATTCAGACCGATGTTGAGCCGACCGACGTCGTGGTGGCGGACATTACCGGCGATGGCAAGCCCGACCTCGTGGTGCCCTACGCGCTGCCGCTGTTTGACGGCTTCATGGTCCGCGTGCTGTCCGGCGATGGCCACGGCGCGTTCCCGACGAGCATCGACTACCCGGCAGGCGTCGCCCTGTTCACTCGTGTGGTCGTCGCGGACATCACCGGCGATGGCAGGAGCGACCTGTTGATCTTCGCGGACTTCGTGTTGCAGGTACTCGCCGGCAACAGCGACGGCACCTTGCAGCCCCCCGTCGAGATTCACGAATTCGGGACTCCGAGTGACGTCGTCGTGACCGATGTCGATGGCGACCAGCGGGCAGATCTCGTGCTCGTCGACGGCTCCCGCAACACGATCGACATCCTGACCGCTCGCGGCGACGGCACGTTTCAGCCCCCGGTGCGGTTCGAGAGCGACCATCCCCTGATCGGCATCGTGGCCGACATCAACCGCGACGCTCGCCCCGACGTCGTCGTGCTCAACGGCGCTGGCGATACCCTGACGCTGCTCACGGCGACCTGTCACCCATGAGGCGCGTCGAGCCACGGTGCCAGTGACACACGCCAGATATTTAGCGCGCCATTGTCCCACGCCGTGATCCGCGCCAGATCGCTGATCGCCTGGCTACGCGTGCGCGGGAACGTGATCGGCATCGTTCGATCCGTCGCAAAATACAGCGTGCGATGATCGGGCCCCAGCCGCGCCTCGTTGGTGTCGTGATCGGCGCGGCCGTTGATCTCGACGCCGAGATCGATCGGCGCGCCCCATGCGCCGGATGCCCCGGCCGTCTTGAAGGCGATGAACAGCCGCTCGTGCGCGTCCGGCCCCGGATGCATCGAGCCGAACACGATGAACGACTCGTCCGGCGCCACGGCGGGATCGACGTCCTGCGTCGTCGGATCACCGAACGTCACGGCCACCGCCGGCTGGTACTGCCCCCGGCTCCACTGCGAGCGCCAGATCCGCAGCGGCGCGCCCGGCTTGTCGGCGGCGATGAAATACAGGCTGCCGTCGCCGGCGATGCTCGGCGCCCACGTGCTCGTGCCGCGATTGACGGTCGCCGGCAAGACCACCGGTGCGGCCCAGCCGTCCTTGGTTCGTTCGACGCGCCAGAGGTTGCCGCGCCCGGGCTTGGCGCCGGGCGCGCTCGGCCGGGTGGACACGAACACCAGGAACGATCCATCGGGCGCGATCGTCGGTTGCTGGTCGATCCACTCCCCTGAGAATGCCGCGATCTCGGGCGGGCTCCACGTGCCTCCGACGTTATGCGACACCAGGATCGCACGATCGCGCGAGAACCACACCGTGTTGCCATCAGGGGAGAACGCGGGATCCGCGTCGTTGCCGGCTCCCGAGATGACACCCGGCGCGAAGATCACAGGCTCGATCCGGGCCGCCGCCGCACGATGCGACGACAACCCCAGAACCATCAGCGGCGCGATCACCGCGCAGATCGGTCGTGGCTTGCAGGGAGACATGGCACCGAGCATAGCGAGCATCCATCGCCATGCACGACCGCTCACCGCATGCTCCCGCCCGCTCACCGCAACCTGTCTTGCGTGGTCGAACGCCTGACCGCGGGCCGCCCGACGCTTGGCGCTGGCCGGGAGCGCCTGGCGCGTCCTCCACATCGCCGCGATCGATAGGGACGCTCCGGCCCCACCAGCGACCGCCCCAGGTTCGAGATCGCCCAGGGTGACCATCCGTGTTTCCGTCGGTCCCGATCGCGCTTGACAATCCATAAGCCTTGGCTTATTGATTGGGCATGCAGAACGCGGCCGTGGCCGAGGACAAGATCTTCCAGGCGCTGGCGGACCCCAGCCGCCGCGCGATCTTCGAGTCACTCACGGGTGGCGAAGCGGCGGTCAAGGAGCTCACGGCGCGGTTCGACATCTCGCAGCCGGCCGTGTCGCAGCACCTCGCCGCGTTGAAAGACGCCGGCCTGGTGAACGGTCGGCGCGAGGGGCGCTGTGTCTACTACCGGGTGGAGCCGCGCGGGATGAAGCCGCTCATCGACTGGATCTCACACTACCGCGCGTTCTGGACGGAGCGCGTCGATCGCCTTGAACAACTGCTGGAGAAGATGGACGAATGACTGTCATCGAGAAGACCGACAAAACGCAGAGCGAAGCCATTTCGTTCGAGTTCGATTTGCATCATGGGCCGGCGAAGGTGTGGCGCGCCCTCACCGACCCGGTGCTGCTCGCGGAGTGGCTCTTGCCCATCGTCGATCTCGAGCTCGCGCCGGGGGCGGCGTTCACGTTCAAGGCGCAGCCGCAGCCCGGATGGGACGGCGCCGTGAATTGCCGGTTCGTCGAGATCGAAGCGCACAAGAAGCTCAGCTACATGTGGGTCGTCGGCGGCATGGACACCGTCGTGACGTTCACCCTCACGCCCACGGCGTCGGGGACGTGCCTGTCGCTCGTGCAGTCGGGTTTCAAGCCGACCCAGAAGCAGAACTTTGGTGGCGCGCGCTACGGCTGGAAGATGATGGGCGGCAAGCTCGTCGACCTGCTCGCGAGGATCGCATGAGCCGCTCGAAGCGCGTGGCCTACTGGGTGACCACCGGCCTGGTCGCGACGTCCATGCTCAGCGGCGGCGTGGCCCAGGTCCTCCACGTACCCGCGAACGTCGACGGCTTCGTGCACCTCGGTTACCCGCTGCACTTCGTCACCCTGCTCGGCATCTGGAAGATCCTCGGCGCGCTCGCGTTGCTGGCGCCAGGATTCCCGCGCTTGAAGGAGTGGGCCTACGCGGGGATCGCGTTCGACCTCACCGGCGCCGCCTTCGCCTGGGCGGCGGTGGGCGCCAGCGACTCGGTCAGCAATGTGGGCCACATCCTCGTGCCGCTCGTCGGTCTCGTGCTGGCGGCGATGTCATGGGCGCTCCGGCCGAGCTCGCGCAAGTTGCCGGGCTGAGATCGCCTTTCTAGTTTCCAGATCACCCAAGGCGCGACTGGGATGAACCCGACCGAGACATCCAGGCGCGCGATCAGACGTTGAAAGATCGCCTCGACAACATCGAGCTGACGCGGCAGCACCCGCGAATGTGACAACCCGAGGAACCCGATGAAGATCAAACTTACCAGCGTGTACGTCAACGACCAGGACAAGGCCCTGCGGTTCTATACCGAGGTGCTCGGTTTCGTGAAGAAGGCCGACTTTAGCCAGGGGCCGTATCGCTGGCTCACGGTCGCGTCACCGGAGGACCCGGACGGCACCGAGCTGCAGCTGGCGCGCAACGACAACCCGGTGGCCAAGACGTATCAGCAGGCGATGTTCCAGCAAGGCCAGCCCGCGGCCAACTTTTACGCCGACGACGTGCAGGCCGACTGCGAGCGCATGACGGCGCGCGGCGCCGAGCTCACCATGCCGCCCACCGAGGTGACCGGGTCGAAGATCGCCATGCTGAACGACACCTGCGGCAACCTCATTCAGGTCACGCAGCTGATGCGCAGGTAGGGTGGGCCATGACGGCCGATCGATGCGCTCATGATGGACCGGCCACTGCCCCTGTGGGGACGTGGCCCGATTCCGCGGTGGTGAGCTTTCGCGTCCGGGGAATCGTGAACACGATCGTCGTGCCCGACGTGACGCGATCATCGACCCAGATCCGGCCGCCGAGCTTCTCTGCCGCCCGCTTGCACAGCGCGAGGCCAACACCGCTCCCGGCGCGGGGATTGCTCGCACGCTCGAACAGATGGAACACCCGCTCGCGCGCGCTGGGCTCGATCCCTACGCCATTATCTCGAACCGAGAATTGATAGCCATCGCTCATCGGCGCCACGCCGATGTGGATCATGGGCTTGTCGTCGCCATGGAACTTGATCGCGCTCGCGATCAAGTTCTGCAAGATCTGTCCGAACAACATGGCGTTCGCGCGGATCGTCGGCAACGTCGCGATCGTCGAGTTGCGCCACAGAACGCCGAACCGCCCTCGCGCTGCGGACCGAGCCGGCCGCTCGACGTCGCGCTCGTCCCGATGTCGCCAAACACGACGCCGAACGCGCCGAACGCGCCGAACGCGCCGAACCCGCCGAACGCGCCGAACGCGCCCGAACGCGATCGCGGTCGTGCCGTGCCCCGCCGCGGTGTCGGGCTCGTGCGGTACCGCCGGCCGCGACGCCAACATGCAACCAGGGGGTGACCAAGACCACGATGAACGAGCCGCTCATGGTCGGCGATCGTGGCCCACGATCGTCGCCGACCCCTCGCGCTCGCTATATGACGTACGCTATCGCACGTGTCGCCCCTGGACGATCGCTGCGCAACGCGCGCAAAAATGCGATCAGGGTGCAGCTCGCAGCTCCCGGCAACCTGGCCCCGCGCACCGTTGACATCGACCCGCGATAGCACGCTACTCGTGCCGGCACGCAACCCTCGTCTATCCAACAAAGGTTCCCATGAGAATCTGCCACACCTGGTCACGCTCGACAGTCACGTCTGGTGTCCTCATCGCCCTCGCTGCAAGCGCGTGCGGTCGCGTCGGTGCGCTGAGTGGGAATGACGCCAGCGCCTCGAGCGATGGTCGTGCTCCCGACGCCACGGACGGCCTCGAGCCGATTCACTATGTCGGTCGCTTCGATCTGAGCGCTCCGACCGCGCCGGTCTTCGAGTGGTCGGGCTCCGCGATCTGGACCCGGTTCTCGGGGACGACGATCTCCGCCGAGATCGAGGGCGATGCCAATGACTTCGAGATCGAGGTCGACGGCACCCGCGGGCCGGTGCTCACGCATCCTGGCGACGATCACACCTACGTACTGGCCAGCGGGCTGGCCGCCGGTGAGCACGACCTCAAGCTGACCCGGCGCACCGAGGCGTTCTTCTCGACCACCACCTTCCACGGGTTCACCGGGGCCACCCTGGTCGACACCCCACGGCCGACCCGGCTCATCGAGATGATCGGCGACTCGATCACCTGCGGCTACGGCATCACCGGCGTCGGTCCCAACTGTGGCTTCAGCCACGACACCGAGGCCGAGACCCACGCCTACGGCGCGCTTGCCGCCGCGCAGCTCGACGCGACCCACCATGCCATCTGCTGGTCGGGGATCGGCGTGTATCGCAACTACAACGACCAGGACGGGATGCTCATGCCCGAGCGCTACGGGCTGATCAAGCCGAACGAGCAATCGGGTGCATGGGACTTCTCGGTCATACCCCAGGTGGTGGTGATCAACCTCGGCACCAACGACTTCTCGGTGGGCGTCGACCCCGGACAAAACTACGTGGACGCGATGATCGCGTTCATCGCCAAGATCCGCGGTCACTACGCGTCGGTGCCGATCGTGTTGACGACCAGCCCGATGATGAATGGCGACGACGAGCATGCGACCCAGAAAGGCTATCTCGACACCGCGGCGGCCAGCGATCCGAACACGAGCGTGCTCGATATTCCGCAGCAGGACGGCGACGTTGACGGCCTCGGCTGCGACTACCACCCCAACGACGTCACGGCGCAGAAGATGGCCGACAAGCTGGCAACGCGGCTCCGCGCGCTGCTGGGCTGGTGAGCGCCTCGACCGGCGCCACGGCGGTCGTCGAGCCGGCGCGGAGCTCGGTCAGCGCACCACGAGCAAGCGGGCGCGATCGCGGTAGTCGGCGGCATAGTCGTGCTGGCCCTTGTGCTCCCAGGCCTTGGCGAGCTCGCGACAGCGCACCGCCTCGAGCGTCGGCGACAGCTCGCCACCGGTCCGCATCGCCTCGAGGATGCCGATCGCCTCGTCGAGCCGACCGAGCGCGATCAGCGCGGCCGCGCGGGTGTGCTGGACCGCCGGCACGTCGGGGCGCAGCGCGACGGCCTGCTCGACCAGCACGAGCGCCGCGCCGGGATCGAGGCCGGTATCGAGGGCGAGGCACGCGCGGTTGTTGAGCCAGGTGACGCGCTCGGCGGCATCGAGCGCCGGGCCGTCGAACCGCGCGAGCACGCGCTCCGCGGCGGCGTGACGGCCTGCGGCGACATCGCACCCCGCGCGGGACAGGATCGCGGCGCGCTCGCGCGCGGCGGTGAACGCGAGCGCGCCGATCAGGCGGTAGCGGCGCGCGGCATCGCCGTAACGCGCGCGTTCGAACGCGCCGTGGGCGGCCCGCGGCAGCGCGAGCAGCATGCCCGCGGTGGCAAAGCCCGCGACCGCCGCGCCGATCGGGAGCCATCCGCGACCGAGCACGGAACCGAGCAGCGCGGGCCCCAGGAAGCACCCGACCGTCCAGGCGACGAACCGTGCGAGGTGCCGCGCTGCCACGCACATAGAGTAGCGAATGTCGTGCACCGACGCCGCTGCCGCGTGGTAGAGACCGTGGTCATGTCGGACCAGCTGGTTCCACTCGGGAAACGGGCAGCGCCGCGGCTCGGCCCGAGCGCTGCACCGGCCGCGGGCGCGCTGCGGGTGTACGTCGAGACCTACGGTTGTCAGATGAACGTCGCGGACAGCGATCTGCTCGGCAGCGTGCTGGCCGAAGCCGGCTATGCGTCCGCGGCGCGCGCCGACGACGCCGATGTGATCGTCGTGAACACCTGCGCGGTCCGCGAGAAGGCCGAGGAGCGCGTGATCGCCCGCGCCAGCGAGCTGGGGGCGCTCAAGCGCAAGCGGCCCGGGGCGCTGCTCGCGATCGTTGGCTGCATGGCCGAGCACCTGAAGGAGGGGCTCGCCGAGCGGGCGCCATCGGTCGACGTGATCGCGGGACCGGACAGCTATCGCCGGTTGCCGGAGCTGCTCGCCCAGCAGCGCGCGGCCCGCGCGGCCGGACCGGCGCCAGTCCCGGCGATCGACGTGAAGCTGGACAAAGCCGAGACCTATGAAGGGCTCTCGGGGGCGGTCGGCGGCGACGGCGTCTCCGGGTTCGTCACGATCCAGCGCGGCTGCGACAAGTTCTGCACGTTCTGCGTCGTGCCGTTCACGCGCGGCCGCGAGCGCGGGACACCACCGCGCGAGGTGCTGCGCCAGGTCCGCGAGCTCGCCCTTGCCGGCTACCGCGAGGTCATGCTGCTCGGCCAGACCGTCAATTCGTATCGCTGGGACGACGTCACGTTCGCGCAGCTGCTGCGCGCGGTGGCCGGGGTCGACGGGATCGAGCGCGTGCGGTTCACCTCGCCCTACCCGGTCGACTTCACCAGCGACGTGATCGCCGCGCTCGCCGAAGAGCCCAAGCTCTGCAAGTACGTTCATCTGCCGGTCCAGTCGGGCTCGGACGCCGTGCTCGAGCGGATGCGCCGCGGCTACAGCGTCGCGAACTACCGGGCGATCGTGGCCGCGCTGCGCGCCGCGATGCCCGACATCGCGCTGTCGACCGACATCCTCACCGGGTTCTGCGGCGAGACCGAGGACGATCATCAAGCCACGCTGGCGCTGATGCGCGAGCTGCGGTTCGACAGCGCGTTCATGTTCGCGTACTCCGAGCGCGACCTGACGTTCGCCGCGAAGAAGTTGCCCGACGACATCGCGCCGGCGGTCAAGCAGCGCCGGCTGTCGGAGATCGTCCAGCTCCAGGAGCGGATCAGCGCCGAGGTGTTCGCCGCCCACGTCGGCCGCCGCCAGCGCGTGCTGGTGCACGGGCCGTCCAAGCGCGACCCGGCGCAGCTGATGGGTCGCACCGACGGCTTCAAGACCGTGATCCTGCCCGCGGGCGTCGGCGCGATCGGCGAGCTGGTCGACGTCACGATCGAGCGTGCCACGATGGCAACGCTGATCGCTCGCTAGCGAGCCGCACCGCGACAGGTCGCGGCATGCTTGGCACGCGGCATGGATGACCTCATGCCGATGTACGCGAGTGACTCGACGTCTTCGTTGTCGGACGATCCGCTCTGGTACAAGGACGCGGTCATCTACGAGCTCCACGTCCGTGCGTTCAAGGACTCGAACGGCGATGGCATCGGTGATCTCGAGGGGTTAGTCGAAAAACTCGACTACCTCGTCGATCTCGGCGTGACGGCGATCTGGCTGTTGCCGTTTTACCCCTCACCGCTGCGCGACGGCGGCTACGACATCGCGGACTACACCGCGGTACACGAGCATTACGGCACACTGCGCGACTTCGCTCATCTGCTGCAGGAGGCGCACCGCCGCGGGCTGAGAATTATCACGGAGCTGGTGTTAAATCACACGTCGGCCGAACACCCCTGGTTCGTCCGTGCGCGCCATGCGCCGGCGGGATCGAGCCACCGCGACTTCTACGTGTGGAGCGACACACCCAAGCGGTTCCAGGATTCCCGGATCATCTTCCAGGACTTCGAGACCTCGAACTGGTCGTGGGATCCGATCGCGAACGCGTACTACTGGCATCGGTTCTACGCCCACCAGCCGGACCTCAACTTCGACAACCCGGAGGTCCAGGCCGCGCTGTTCGAGGTGATGGACTTCTGGCTCGACCTGGGCGTCGACGGCCTCCGGCTCGACGCGGTGCCGTACCTGTTCGAGCGCGAGGGCACGAGCTGCGAGAACCTGCCCGAGACCCACGAGTTCTTGAAGAAGCTGCGCAAACACATCGACGGTAAGTTCAAGAACCGGATGCTGCTCGCCGAGGCCAACCAGTGGCCGGCCGACGCCGCCGCGTACTTCGGCGACGGCGACGAGTGCCACATGAACTTCCACTTTCCGCTGATGCCGCGGATGTTCATGGCGATCGAGCAGGAGGACAGCTTTCCGATCGTCAACATCCTGCAGCGCACGCCGGCGATCCCCGAGACCGCGCAGTGGGCGACCTTCCTGCGCAACCACGACGAGCTCACCCTCGAGATGGTCACCGATGAAGACCGCGACTCGATGTACCGCGCGTACGCGACCGAGCGGCTCGCGCGGGTCAACCTCGGGATCCGCCGCCGGCTCGCGCCGCTCCTGACCGTGCGCCGCAAGATCGAGCTGATGAACGCGCTGCTGCTGTCGCTGCCCGGGACGCCGGTGCTGTACTACGGCGACGAGATCGGGATGGGTGACAACATCTATCTCGGCGACCGCGACGGCGTGCGCACTCCGATGCAATGGAGCGCGGACAGAAACGCCGGGTTCTCGCGCGCCAACCCGCAGCGGCTGTACCTGCCCGCGATCATCGACCCCGAGTTTCACTACGAGTCGATCAACGTCGAGGCCCAGCAGGCCAACGCGTCGTCGCTGTTGTGGTGGATGAAGCGGCTGATCGCCAAGCGCAAGGAGTTCCGCGTGTTCGGCCGCGGCGCCATCGAGTTCGTCACGGGCGACAACCCGCGCGTGCTCGCGTTCATCCGCAAGGACGAGCATTCGCGCGTGCTGGTGTTGGCGAACCTGTCGCGGTTCGTGCAGTGCGCGCGGATGAACCTCGAGCAACTCAAGGGCTCGATCCCCGTCGAGGTGTTCGGCCGGATGCGATTCCCCGAGATCACCGACGCGCCGTACTTCGTGTCGCTCGGACCGCACGGGTTCTACTGGCTATCGCTCGACCGCGCCGACCCCGCGCTCGACGCCGGGCTGCCCACGCTGGCGTGCCGCGCCGCGTGGACCGAGGTGCTGGCGCCCAAACGCCGCGCCGAGCTGGCGCGCGTGCTGACCGGCTACGCGACCCAGCGCAGCTGGTTTCGCGGCGCCGGCCGCGCGATCAAGCACGCGGCGATCGGTGATGTGATCGCGACCGGCGATCACGATGCGATCGTGCTGCTGGTCGTCGACTACGAGCTGGGCCACGGCGAGACCTACGCGGTGCCGATCGCGTTCGTCGCCGACGCCGCGAGTGATGCCCCCAGGCCACCGCAGACCGCGATCGCGACCGTGTCGCTCGCCGACCCGGCGGCTCCAGGCGGCGCGCCGCGACCAGCCGGCGGTGTGCTGATCGATGCGATGTCGAGCGAGCCGTTCGCCGCCAAGCTGCTGGACGTGATCCGGGCGCGGACCACGATCGCCGCCGGGCGCGGCGATCTCGCCGGCCTGCCGTTCGAGTCGCTTGACCAACTACAAGCCCAGGTCCAGACCCAACTTCAGACCCAGGTCGAGGCCCAGCTCCAGACCCCCGTCGAGGGCCAACGCGAGCCCGCGCTCGAGGCCAGCATCAACCTCGCTCCGCGGCTCGCCACTGCCGAGCAGCCCAACAGCTCGATCGTGTATGGCGGCCGGTTCGTGCTGAAGTTACTCCGCGTCGTCGCCGAAGGTCCGAGCTCCGAGCTCGAGCTCGGCCGATTCCTGACCCGCCATGGCGGCGAGTTTCACGGCGTGCCGCGCCTGGCCGGCGCGCTCGAGTACCGGGTCGGCGGCCTCGAGCCAAGCACGATCGCCACGCTGTTCGAGCTCATCCCGAACCAGGGTGACGCCTGGCGACTCACGCTCGACGCGCTCGATCGCTACTTCGATCGGCTGGTGTCCGATACCAGCCGCCCCGAGGCGCCGGTCCGACCCGCGGGCACGCTGATGGCTCGCGTCGCCGAGCCACCGAGCGGACAGGTGATCGCCTGGATCGGGCCCTACCTCGATCGTGCGCACCAGCTCGGCCTGCGTACCGCGGGGCTGCACCAGGCGCTCGCGTCGGAGCCCAACGATCCGCGGTTCGCCCCACAGCCGTTCGACATCATGTACCAGCAGTCGCTATATCAATCGGCGAGCGGGATGATGTCCCGGACGTTCGAGCGCCTGCGCGGCCGGCTGCGCAAGCTTCCGGACGCGGTGCGCGCGACCGCCGAGCTGGTGCTCGCCGCCGAGCCGCACGCCGATCGCGCCCTGGCCCGGATCGCCAAGCGCAGGCTCGACGCGGTCCGGATCCGCGTCCACGGCGACTATCACCTCGGCCACATCATGTGGACCGGGGACGACTTCGTGGTCGTCGACTTCGAGGGCGAGCCCACGCGGCCGCTATCGCAGCGCCGGTTCAAGCGGTCACCGCTGCGCGACGTCGCCGGCATGCTGCGCTCGTTCGGCTACGTCAGCGAGGCCGCCCTGCGCGACGGCCGGCTGCGCGTCGAGGATGTCGCCCAGGTCGCGCCGTGGGCCCACGCATGGACCGACTGGGTGTCCGCGGCGTTTCTCCGCGGCTACCTCGACACCCTGCGCGGCGGCCCGCTGCTGCCACCGAACCCCATCGACGTCGCGCAGCTGATCGACTTCTACTTGCTCGAGAAGTGCGTCGCCGAGATCGGCTACGAGCTCGACCACCGCAACGAGTGGCTCGAGATCCCGATGCGCGGGTTGCTCGCGCTGACCGATCAAGTCGCTCGATAGGGGACTGTTCAGCCCGCCCCGGACACGTCGGCGCCGGACAGCTTCGCGATCACCACGCGCGCCACCCGGCGCGAGCCGAGCAACGAGACGTGGCCCAGATCGGGATACACGATCACGTCGGCGCCGGGGAACGCGAGCTGCCGCGCGCTCGGCACCATCGCGTCGCCGCGCGACCAGATCGCGGTGACCCGGGTCCGCACCGGCGGTGGCGTCGCGGCGAGCCGGGTGACCAGCGCCGAGCCAAGCACGAGCTCGCGCGTCACGTGGCCGACACCGATCGCCGACATCTCGGTGCCGCTGTGGGGCGAGCCGAGCGTCACGAGGTTGCGCACGATCCCGTCGCCACCGGCGAACGAGACGTAGTAGTGGCCGACCACGCCGCCCATCGAGTGGCCGATCACGTCGACCTCCGCCGCGCCGGTCGCCTCCCGGACCTCGTCGATGAACCATCCGAGCTGCCGAGCCGCGGCCGCGGTGCGGCCGAGCGACCAGTACTCGAAGCCGAACACCGGCCCGAGGCCCGCGCGCCACAGCCGAAACGCCAGCGGCAAGAAGTTCGCGCGGTTCATCGCATAGCCGTGCAGCACGATGATCGGCCGCGGCCCCCGCGTGCACGCCCCCGGCAGCGGCAGAAAGCCGGCCGGCCGCGCCGCCGACAGCAGCGCCGCGAGCCCCCACTCGGCCAGCGCGGCGCGCACCGGCCGGTCTCCGAGATCGTGGCGCGACAGCGCTCGCCAGGCGTGGGGCAGCGCCGGATACAGCCCGCTCCACATCAACATGTCCGACGCTGCGGCCACCCCACCCCGCCAGGCCAGGTGGCGCAGCGAGTGACGGCGCTGCATCACAGCATGCCGGGGACGTCGGCTTCGATCTCCCGGGCAATATCCGCCGGGACGCCGAGCAGGTTGCGCAGGCGATCGAGCAACGCTCGCTCGGTCACCGAGAACACGTGGTCGACCACGGCCATCCGGCACGCGGCGCGATACACCCCGTGGCGCGCCTCGGGCGACAGGTTGGTGAGGTACATCTCGGGCAACCCGGTCTTGGCATCGAGAAACCTGCGGGCGGCCGCGCGCTCCTCAGCGGTGAGGTCGGCGGTGCGGATCAGCCGGCTCAGGCTGTCGAGCTCGGTCTCGGACATCTCGCCATCGGCCCACGCGACCGCAGCCCACATCCGGATCACGCTGAGGATCTGCGACTCGGCCATGCCCGGATACTACAACGATACTACAACGAGACGGCGGCGATCCTACAGCGCGACCGAGAGCCCGATCCGCTCGCGCAGCACGCGCGCCAGCGTGGGCCGCAGCTCCTCGCCGGTCTTGGGCGTGCGCCAGGTGCCATCACCCGTGGGGTCGAAATGCCATGCCGAGGCCACCGCGGCCATCCAGATCTGCCGCGCCGCGCGGTGCGAGTTGATCACGATCCGGGTGCCGTCGCGTAGATCGAGGCGTAGCACCCCGTCGCTCGTCGAGACCTCGACCTCGTCTGGGTCAATTTCCGAGAACGCGTCCTCGAGCTCGTGCAGCTCGCCGCGCGCCACTTCATCGAAGCTCGCGTCGTCCATGCCGGCCTCATAGCATGGTTTTGCCGTACCATCGACGAATGCCGAGCCGCCCCGCCGATATCGAGAGCGATATCGCGGAGGACCACGGCGCCCCGGTCGAGCGTGACGGCCACGACACGCTGCTGCCCTCGATCGCGCGCTCGGCGCTGTCGGGCAAGAGCGCGGCCGCCCCCGATCGCGTCGCGCCCAGCCAGCCCCCGGTCGTCGATCGCCGCCCACCGGGGGCAGCCCCGCACGACATCATCGGGGGCCGCTACATCGTCGAAGGCCAGCTCGGCCGCGGCGGCATGGGCCGCGTGATGCGGGTTCGCCACGCCGCGCTGGGCAAGGTGTTCGCGCTCAAGCTCATCAAGACCACGATCGCCACCAACCCGAAGATCCGAGAGATGTTCTATCGCGAGGCGCGCCTGGCCTCGGCGTTCACCCACGACAACATCTGCTCGATCGTCGACTTCGGCCAGGACGACCGGTTCGGCCTGTTCATGGTGATGGAGCTGCTCGAGGGCCAGACCGTCCACCGCAAGCTCAGCCACGGCGGCAAGATCTCGCCCAAGGTCGCGTGCGCCATCCTGTGGCAGGTCGCCGACGCGGTGCGCTTCATCCACAGCCGCGCCATCCTCCACGGCGACATCAAGACCGACAACATCTTCCTGGTCAAGGCCACCCAGCGCCGGCTGGTCAAGCTGCTCGACTTCGGCCTCGCCAGGCCCGACCTCGGCCGGCTCGAGGGCATCGACGGCACCCCCGAGTACCTCGCCCCCGAGCGCCAGGATGGCGCGCCCGCCAGCCAGGCCAGCGACCTCTATGCCCTCGGCATCGTGTTCTTCGAGCTGCTCACCGGGCGCCCCCCGTTCTGCGGCGATCTCGCCGACGTGCTGCGCCACCACAAGCTGACCCCGGTCCCCGCGCCGTCGAAGACCTGCGCCGACCCACTCGACGAACGCGCCGACGAGCTGGTCGCGCGCGCGACCGCCAAGGACCCGGCCAAGCGCCATCCCGACGTCCAGGCGTTCATGTACGAGCTGCGCGCCCTCATGGGCATGCTCGGCATGAACCACCAGGGCCGCCGCCGAACGATCAGCGACGTCGCCCGCGAGCGCCGCGACCTCGACCACCGCGTCAAGGCCGCGGCCGAGGTGTTCGCCGCCGTGCCGCTGCCCATGGCATCGTGCGACGCCCGCGGCCAGGTCCGCGCCGCCAACCCCGCGTTCCTCGAGTTCCTGGGCGCCGCCGGCGACGCGGCCGGCCTCCAGCTGCGCGACTCCGCGCTCCCCGAGGTCTACCCGTCGCTGTTCGACGACCTCGAGCAGGTAGCCACCAAGCGCCGGCCGATCAAGCGGATCATCTATCTCCACGAGGGCGGCGACCGCGTGATCGAGGCCGCGATCCTGCTGTCCGCCGCACCTCAGGTCGCCGAGGCCACCGCCGGCGAGGTCCACCTGGTGCTCCATCCGCTGCGCGCGCTCAGCGGGTGACCCACCCTCGCCGCACATGCGGTCGTGCAATCAGAACCGCCGGCGTGTGCCTCGGTGACCTCGCTCCAATGCCGATCAGATAGCGAGAAGTCCACGACACGAAACGGAAATTCCGGCGCGTGACGCGAGGTGTGATCTAGCCCGATCAAAATGCGCAGCTACCCTGCAACCTGCCCACGCGATCCTCGTCCAAGAACCGCGCTACGTGAGCGGCATTGGACCTCGTTCCAGCTTGTCCAGCGAGGCGGATGTCGGCGCGCAGCTCCTGCTTCTACCGAGGCCCGGGCAGCACAGGCTCGCCCCAGCTCACACCGGCCCGCCGCTCGACCGCTGCTACGATCTCCGGTGGGTATCCGGCCACCACCAGCAGCGCCAGCGCATTGCTCGCCGGCGACACGCCCTGGCGCAGCTTGTAATCAAATCGTGTGCCACGGTGCTCGGGCTCGAAGAAATAGCCGCGCGCGAATCGCGCATCGAGCTGGGCGGCGACCTCGAGGTCATGGGTCGCCGCGACCACGACGTCGCGCTCGCTCAGGTACTCAAGCACCGAGACCACGATCGGAACGCGCAGCACCGGATTGGTGCCGCTGAACGGCTCGTCGATCACGAACAGCGCCGGCGGGCCGTGGTCGCGTTTCGCGGCCGCCTCGACGAGTGTGCCAACCGCGGCGACTTCGACCGCGTAGGTGCTTACGCCGTCCGCGGTTGCATCGACCACGCGCATGACGCTGAACACGCGAAACAGGGCCGCGCTCCAGCTGCCGAACGTGGTGTGGATCGATTGCGCGCAGATCGCGTTGATCGCGATGGCGCGCAGAAACGTCGACTTTCCAGACATGTTGCTGCCCGTGACGATCAGCGCAGGGCTGAGCACGACGTCGTTGCCGACCGCTCCGGCGATCGCCGGATGCACGATCCCGCGGGCGGTGATCGCGCCGGCGCCGGTCGACAGCTGAGGTACGCGCGCGTCCGGCCGCGCGGGCCGTGCCGCGAGCCGCGCCAGCGAGCGCTCCCGTGCGGCGAGCACGTCGACACGGATGGCAGGTGCGGCGAGCCAGCGCCACAACACCTGGGCACCGGTCGGCGTCACCGTGCGATCGATCGCGCGAAACACCAGGGCCAGATCGAGATCGTCTACCGTGCGGTCGTCGAGCCATGCGCAGCCGTCGGGTACGCCACCGGAGCGGCGCTCCGCATCTGCGAGTCGTCGCGCGTCGGCGGCCTCGGTCTTGCCGATCGCCCACGGGCGGCGCCGCACCGGCAACCATCTGCGCCACTGTCGCAGCGCATTTGCCACATCGAGTACCCCCATATCACTGCGGCCGCTGCGCTTGATTCTATCACGTGAACCCGGCCGCGCTGGCGAGGTGCAGGTAGGGTGTGGTGCGCCGCCGAACGATCGATCGTCGGCGACGAGCTTCGAGCTCGGCCGCGAGGCTCCGGGTCAGAAGCCGACGGCGAGGCCCAGGCTGAGATCGGCGCTGATGCCGGTGTTGAGGTGCACCGCGCTGCCGAGCTTCTTGGTCACGGCGATCCCGGCCATGGCGTCGAGCTCGACCTGCAAGGCGATCGTGTCGGTGAGCTGCCGGCGGTAGCCGATGCCCGCGCCGACCAGCAGCGGGCCTTGCGCGACGATATCGGTGTCCATGCCCGGACCGCTGCCGGTGACGTCGGCGCCGAGCTTGACCGTGTTGCGCAGCACGCCGGCGCCGAGCTCGGCCATCGCGTGGAGACCGTCGCCGGAGCGCGACAGGGCGTAGCGCGCGCGGACGAAGCCGGCCGGGGCCAGGGTCGCGTGGCCGGCGACGTTGGCGCCGAGCGGGACCCCGAGGCGCGCGGCGAGACCGACGGTGAGCCGCGGGGTGACGTAGTAGCCGAGCTCGGGGCTGACGACGATGAGGCTCGCGCCGATGCAGCAGGTCTCGACCTGGTTATCGCCTTCGGTCCTGCCGGTCACGTAGCCAACGCCGGTGCCGCCCGAGACCGCCAGCAGGATCGTGGGGGCGTGGCCGCGCGCGGTGATGCTACCGGTCGCGATGCCGGTGCGCGGATCGGCCGCGCGGACCTCGAGCGGCTTGCGATGCGCCGGATCGTCGGGGCCCCCCGCTGGCGCGGCGGCGGCGGCGCCAGGCTCGGTCGCGACGCGGCCGGGCGCCCGGAAGTCGAGGACGTTGGGCGTGCTCGACGAGCCGTTCGCGGCGAGGACCTTGTTGTTCGCGTCGTAGGCGGCGAGGTAGTAGTGGACGAAGTTGCCGCGCGTGGCCGAGGCCGGGATGGTGCCAGCGTACCTGCAGCCGCCTTGCCGGGTGAGCCTGGCCTCGAGGAAGTCGAGCGCAGCTTCGGCGCGGTACATGACGACGACCCGGGTGGGGAGGACGTCGCCCCCGATCGAGGCTTCGATCGTCTGGGGGCCGCCGCGCCGGGCGCCGTCGGGTAGCGTGTGCTGGAGGCCGCGGATCGCCTTGCAACTGGGATCGTCAGGCTCGGCGCCATCGGCCGCTGCCGCCGCCTTGGCGTCGTCGAGCAGCTGCACCAGCTCGGGGGACTTGTAGGCCGCGCCGATCGCGATCTTGGGATCGATCTGTGCGGCGGACAGGAACGCCAGCTTGGCGGCCTCATGATCCGAACCGGCGAACTGGGTGATGCCGAGATCGAGGTAGACGCGGGCGACGATCGGATCCTTCTCGAGCCTGGCCTTCTTGGCGATCGCGAGCGCCTGGTAGAGCAGCTTGCGTGCCTGCTCGTAGTCCATCGAGTCGTACCTGATCATCGCGGCCTTGGCCTTGCGGGCGATGTCCGCGCGCGGATCGGCATGCGCCGGTGCCCCCAGGCACCCCAGGACGCCGGCGACGATCCAGGTCCACAGGCGGGCTCGCATCGTCGTTCTATACCAAAGCTCGTTGCGGGATCGCCAAGGGTTTCGCGCCGCTGGCTGCGAGGAGGTCCGCCTCACCGTGCGGTGATCACGAACTCGACGCGGCGGTTCTGTGACCGCCCCGCTGACGTTCGATTGTCGGCGATCGGCACGGCCTCGCCGTAGCCTTGCGCGACCATGCGGTCGCTCGTCACACCGCGCCTGATCAGGAACAGCCGCACGGCGTCGGCGCGGTTCTGCGACAGCTTGAGGTTGGCGGTCTCGGGGCCCTGGCTGTCGGTGTGGCCCTGGATCTCGATCTTGAGCGTCGGGTTGTCCGTGAGCGCCTGCGCGACGTCGTCGAGCAGCGCGAACGAGATCCGCTTGATGGTGGCGCGGCTGGTGTCGAAGAACACGGTCTGCTTGAGCTCGATCTTGGTCTCGGTGACGACGACCAGCTTGTACTTCCGGGGGCAGCCGTCGGGGGCAACGCCGGGCTCGTTGATGCACTTGTCGGCGACATCGGGGACGCCGTCCTTGTCGTTGTCGGGATCGGGGCAGCCGTCGGCGTCCTCGAAGCCGTCCTTGTCCTCCGGCTCGTTGGGGCAGCGATCGACGGCGTCGGGGATGCCGTCGCCGTCGTTGTCCGGATCGGGGCAGCCATCGTCGTCCTGGAAGCCGTCCTTGTCCTCGGGCTCGTCGGGGCACTTGTCGAGCTTGTCGGTGATCCCGTCGCCGTCGTTGTCGTCGTCGGGGCAGCCATCGGCATCCTGGAATCCATCGCGATCCTCGGGCAGCCGCGGGCACTGATCGACGTCGTCGGGGATGCCGTCGCCGTCGAGATCACCGGATGCGGCGATCGGCGGCAACTTCTCGACGCAGGTCCCGTTCGGGGTCTTGGCGACCGCGACCTGCGCGTTGGTCTCGGCGACGTTCGCCTCGTCGCGCGCCTCGCGATAGTTGCCCTCGTCGAGCGCGTGCTCGGCGAACTCGTTGTGCGACTCGGCCATCGCGAGCTCGACCGGCGCGCACGCCACCGCGCCGCTACTGCGCGCCGTTGCGATCAGGCCCGCCGTGGTGCGGGTCTGGGACCGCACGCGGCTGCCGGCGCAGCCCGCACACAGCCCAACGAGCACCGCGAGCGCCGCGACCACCGCCCGGATCACGGAGGGGCCTTCGCAGGCACAACCTTCGGACCAGCCTTGGCGGCCGTGGTTGCCTCTTGCTCGGCGACATGGGCCGCGTCGGCGGCGAGCTGGCCGAACCGGTTCGCGGCCTGGAAGTCGGCGTGACCGGCGACCTCGCGTGCCTTGTGCAGATACTGCGTGGCGCGCGTCCACCAGTACGGCGCGTAGGTGTCGGCGTGAGCCGCGCGGGCCGCGTCGACGGCGTCCGACGCACGGTGGATCTCGCCGAGGTACGTGATCGGGCCGCAGCCGGCGACCGGTGCGGCGACCAGAGCGGCGGGCAGGACGATGAGGATGGCGACCCCCCGGGTCATCGCGACCGCACCCGGCGGCCGTCGCGGCCGAGCTCGATCGCGATGTAGATCGCCGAGCCGAACAGCGCGAGCAGCGACACCACGAACGCCCAGCCGAGCTGGACCGCGAACAGCGTGGCGCCCTGGCCGGCTTGCCAGCCGAGGTAGTCGGCGGCGGTCGACAGCCGCTCGATACCGCTGACCACGAGCACCAGCAGGACCAGCGCGATCGCCGCGGCGGCGTAGAGCAGCGCGCCCTGGTAGCCGCGGCGCAGCAGCAGGCCCGCCCCGTACCAGCCGCCGATCACGAGGCCCGCGTGGCCCACCATCAGCGGCAGCACCGCCACCCCGGCGAGCCGGCGCGGGTTGACCCAGTACATCCAGGCCCACGCCGGGTGCACCGCGTAGAAGTACAGCGCGATCGGCGCGACGACCGCGGCGGCGTGCAAGGCGACCAGCGGGAACGCGGGCGCGGCGAACGCACCATCGGCGCGAATTCGATCGCGGGCGATCAGCGCGAACCCGATGCCGAACAACAGGTTGACCAGCGCAACGACCGGAATAACGGCCTCCGCGAACACCGTAACACGACGCGCGGCCAGGACCCGACCCGCGGCACGGTGATGCAGACCGTGATGCCGATCAACGGCGTTCGAGCGGCGGCGTTCGCGATCCCGTGTCCGGGTCCGACTCCGCGCCGAACAGCGCCGCCGGCGGGTCCCCCAGCCCGGTGTCGGGGTCGCGCGCGAGCGGCGGCGTCGGGACGTCGATCTCACCGGCCACGAACGAGCTCTCCATCATCGACGCCGGCGCCGAGGACCTGATGGCCAGGCCTTCGATCGTCGTGCCCTCCTCGGCCAGGAGCTCTCCGCCGACGTCGTCCACCTCGATCACACGGACCTCCTCGGCGTCGCTGCCCTCGTCGGCGAGCGACCAGTCGTCCGGGGCGGCGCTCGGCGGCAGGATCAACCCCGAGACCGACCACGCCCGGCTGTCGTGCGGCGCGGCCAGCACCGGGACGCGCTCCATCGTCTCGTCCGGGACGTCGTCGGCGTCGGACGACACCGGCGAGGATCGCGCTTCACCGGTCGCGGAGGCCACGCCCTCGGCCTCGCCGAGGGACTGCAGCGCCTCGTCGAGGGGGATCCGCCGGCTGACGGCGGTGTCCACGGTCGGCGACGCCGGCGCGTCCTCGAACACGGTCGCCTCGAAGTCGTCGTCGGCGAGCAGCTCGGACTTGGGGGCATCCTCGACGCTGGAATCGATCGTCGGCACCGCGAACCGCGCGGACAGCAGATGATAGGCGGTGCGCAGCGCCCGCCGGGCCGCGCTCGCCGTGAAGTCGCGGCGCACGCGCTCGTAGGCATTGTAGGCGAGCCGCTCGCGCATCATCGGCTCGGCCAGGAGCCGCAGCACCTTGCGCGCGAGGTCCTGCGGATCTCCGGGCTCGAACAGCAGCGCCTCGCGATTGTTCTCGACGACATGCGCGAGGGTCTCACGACGCGGCGCGACAATCGCACACCGGCACGCCATGTACTCGAGGATCTTGGTGGGGAACAGCGCGAACGGGCTCGGCGTGAGATCGGCGGCGGCGGGGACCACGCACACCGTGGCGGTCGCGAGCAGCGCCGGCAGTTGATCGTGATCCACCGGACCGACGATCTCGACCTTGTCGGTCAGCCCGTGCTCGCGGATCGCGTCGCGCAGCGTCGGCTCGAACCTCGGCACCATCGCGCCGGCCAGCACGAGGCGCGCGTCGGTTTCGCGGACCACCGCCGCCATCGCGCGGATCAGGATGCGGATGCCGCGGCCGGGATCGAGCGTCCCCAGATAGAGGATACGCGGCGGCGTCGCCGGCGCCGGCGCCTCCCAGTCGAATCGATCGACATCGACGCCGGGCGGCGACAGCATGATGCGCTCGGGCTTGCCGCGGCTCTGCAGCACCTTCACCGCCAGCGGCGTGGGCGCCAGGACCAGATCTGCCGCCGCGAGGCAGGCGTCCTCGTCGCGGGCGTACTGGGCGTCGAGCTCGGGCTCGAAGTTGGTCTCGCCCAGCGGCGAGCGAGAGAGATCGTAGACCACGGCGTAACCGAGCCGGGCCCGCGCCTCGAGCACCGGAATCGCGCTCCAGCTGTCGCGGCAGTGCACGACGTCGTAGTCGGCCCCGTCGAGCTGGCGCTTGAGCGCGCGTTGAAACGCCTGGATCTGCAGCCGGAGATCGGCGTCCTGGGTCGGGACGCGGAGCACCCGCACCGAACCCTGGCGCTCGACGTAGGCTTGATCGCCCTCACGCGCGACCAGGAGATCCACCGAATGGAGCGGCGTCAGCGAACGGATCACGTGACGGAGCTGGACCCCGGCACGGCGCGGCCCCGGTACGGCGCAAAATCCCGTCAGCAGCACCCGGGGCATGGCGGTGTGATCCTCAGGCAACTTGCGGACACGCGCAAGGCGAATGAGCGATCGTCGTCGGTCCGGTACCTTGATCCAGATCGACGGCTGCGTTATTCCCCGAAGCGTGAATCGGTTGATCGAATACCTACGGCAACATCTGATGATCGACTTCCAGGGTGATCTGACGGTGGGGAAGGTGCGGGAGTTACTCGCGGGCGACGATAGCCGCGATGCAAAGACGCTGCTTGCCAAGCTCGTAGCAGAGAAGAGCGTCGAGGATATGTTCCTCGTGCTGGCCGACTGCCTGCTGGAGCCCGTGCAACGTGCGCTCACGGACGACGTGATGCGCGAGCAGATAAGGATGTACTCCGACAGCTGACCTTGGCGATGAGCTTGGCCTACCCGGGCCTGCCGAGCGGCGGCGAGCCGTCGCGTTCTTGGGGTCGCCAGGCGATCGATGCGGCGGAGACCTCATGAAATACGGTCTCCTATCGCCTCTGTGCTACGGTCCCCGACATGGGGAATCCGGTGCCTGATAGCAAGACGCCCGCGATTGTCGCCTTCGTGCTGGTCGCGGTCGGCATCGCGATCGCGGCAGCGCAGGGCCTCATCCACGGTTCGTTCGTGGGCGGTATCATCGCCGCTCTCGGTGCGATCCCGGGCTGTTACGGCATGTGGAAGGGGATCCAGCAGGACACCCAGGGCACCCTCGCCGTGAGCGTCACCTCGGTGCTGGTCGCGCTCGCGACCGGCGCGGTCTTGATCGTTCTTCGCATCGTGTCCTTGCTGCATTGATGCTGCCGCGATCTGTGATGTGGGTCGCGTCCCTCGCGATCTGGCTCGGAATCTCGCGCGGCCAGGTCCGGGTCGCCGCTGCCCAGGATGCGCCGGCCGTGGCCAAGCACGTGCCGACCAAGATCCAGTACGCCGACCACGCCATGGGCACCAACGTGACGGTGTGGCTGTGGACCGCCGACGAGCGCGGCGCAGCACAGGCCGCGGAGGCGGTGTTCGGTGAGATGAAGCGGCTGGACAAGGAGATGACGACCTGGGATCCGAGAACCCCGGATGAGCCCGCGTCCGAGGTCTGGCAGATCAACGCCGCCGCCGGCGACAAGCCCGTCAAGGTGTCCGCCGAGACCTACGCCGTGATCGATCGCGCCATCGACATCTCCCGGCGCTCGGGCGGTGTGTTCGACATCACCGTGGGCGCGTTCAAGGGCCTGTGGAAGTTCGACGAGGACATGGATGGCACGCTGCCCGAGCCCGCCGACGTCAAGCGGCGGCTCGCGCTGGTCAACTGGAAGGACGTCATGCTCGACGCCAAGCAGCGCACCGTGTTCCTTTCGCGCAAGGGCATGTCGATCACCCTCGGCGGGATCGCGAAGGGCTACGCGGTCGACAAGTGCGTCGAGATCCTGCGCAAGCGCGGGTTCACCGACTTCATGATGCAGGCCGGCGGCGACATGTACATCGCCGGCAAGAAGGGCACAGAACCGTGGACGGTCGCGATCCGCGATCCGCGCGGCCCGGCGAACACGTTCTTCGCGACCGCGCCGGTCCAGGATCACTCGTTCTCGACCAGCGGCGACTACGAGCGCGGCTTCGTCAAGGACGGCATCCGGTACCACCACATCCTCGACACCCGCACCGGCCAGCCGGCGCACACCTCGCGCTCGGTGACGGTCCGCGCCAAGGACGCGTTCACCGCCGATGCGTGGTCGAAGGTCATGTTCATCCTCGGCCCCAAGGCCGCTCTCGCGCTGATCAAGCGCGAGAAGCTCGCCGACTTCGAGGTCGTGTGGGTCGACGACAAGAACCAGATCGTGATGACCGACGGGATCAAGGACGTCGTCAGGGTTCTGAAGGAACCGACGCCGGGACCGTAGCGGACCGGCGTGGCGCCGCGGCGACCGTCTCGATCTCGATCATCCGCGCCGGATCCAGCCAGGCGGCGAGCACGCCGCGCACCGAGTCCGGCGTCACGCCGCGGTAGCGCCCCAGCTCGACCGCGAGGCCGTCGGGCTCGTGGCGGTACAGCATGTGGCGCTGGATCAGCGACGCGCGGCGACTGAGGCCGGTCAGGCCCCAGATCGCGCCGGCCTCGCGGCGGGTCACGGCGCGCTCGATCGCGCGGTCGTCGACCCCGTTCCGGCACTCGTCATCGAGGACCGCGCGAACCGCCGCCGGATCGGCGCCGCTGCGCAGATCGACCGCGAGGTGAACCTCGCCGCCGAGCCGGCCGTTCGTGGTCCACGCCGACACCCGCTGCGCGAGCTGGGTCTCGTAGACCAGGCGGCGCCAGATCGCACCGGTACCCACGGCGGTCCACGCCGCGGTGAGGATATCGAGCTCGGGCTCGCCGTCGCCGAACGCGACCGGGCCGAGCCACGCGCGATGGATCCGGCCGAGCGCGGCGAACCGGTCGACGACGCGATCCTCGGCCGCGCGCTCGCGGGGCGCGATCGGCGGAGGTACCGGGCGCACCGGGCGGCGCGACGCCGGGAAGCTGCCGAAGTAGCGATCGACCCGCGCATCGAGGTCGCGCGGGACATCGCCCGCGATCACCAGGGTCGCGTTCGCCGGCACGTACCACGTGCGATAGAACGTCAGCACGTCCTCGACGGTCGCGGCCTGGATATCGTCGTGCCGCCCGATCGTCAGGTGGCGCAGTGGGTGGCCCTCGGGATACAGCGCGAGCGCCATCGCAAACCGCTCCGCGCCGTAGGGCACGTCCTCGTAGCGCTGGCGGCGCTCCGAGCGGACCACCGACTGCTGGGTGACGAGCCGCTCGCGATCGAAGTCGCGCGCGAAGTAGCCCATGCGATCGCTCTCGAGCCACAGCGCGAGGTCGAGCTGATGCGCGGGCACGACCTCGTGGTACGCGGTGCGGTCGGCGCTGGTCGAGGCGTTGGCGTCGCTCGCGCCGGCGCGCTTGAGCACCTCGTAGTGGTGGCCGCCGAGTCGCTCGGGCGAGCTCTTGAACAGGTGCTCGAACAGGTGCGCGAACCCGGTGCGATCGCCACGCTCGTCGGAGCTGCCGACCCGATACCACACGCTGACCGCGATCTGCGGCGACGTGGCATCGGCGTGCACGACGACCTCGAGGCCGCACGGCAGCGTGCGCCGGCGGGTCGTCAGGTGCGGCGACTCGCCGTCGAACGCGATCGTGGGCGCCGTGTTCGCCTGATCCCCCATGCCTAGCCCTGGTCCCGTTGCAACGACAGCGCCAGCTGATACAGCACGCGGCGCGGCTTGCCGGTCCGGACCACGAGCCGGGCGGCCGCGTCCTTGGGCCCGAGACCGGACGCCAGCAGCGCGCGCAGCTCGGCCTCGATGTCGACGTCGGGGACCTCCGCCGTGGAGCCGGCGATCACCAGCGTGCATTCGCCGCGCGGCGGGGTCTCGGCGTAGCGCGCCGCGAGCTCGCCGGTGGTGCCGCGCACGTGCTCCTCGTAGAGCTTGGTCAGCTCGCGCCCGAGGCTGGCCCGGCGATCGGCGCCGAACGCGGCGGCGGCATCGGCGAGCATCGGACCGACCCGATCGGGGGCTTCGTAGAAGATCATCGTCGCGGGCTCTGCTCGCAGGGTACCCAACAATGCGCGGCGCGCACCCGCCTCGCGCGGCAGAAAGCCGAGGAACGTGAACCGGTCGGTCGGCAGGCCCGAGCCGATCAGCGCCGCCAGCGCCGCGGACGGGCCGGCGACGACCTCGACGCGCGCCCCGGCGGCGATCGCCGCGGCGATCGCGTACGACCCGGGGTCCGAGACGCCCGGCATCCCGGCCTCGCTGATCACGGCGACCCGGCGGCCGGCGCACAGCGCCTCGACGAGCTCGTCCGCGCGCAGCGCCTCGTTGCCCTCGAAGTAGGAGATCAGCTTGCGCCCGGCGTTGCTCGGGCCCAGCGCGTCGACGTGCGCGAGCAACTGGCGCGCCGTGCGGGTATCTTCGGCCGCGATCAGGTCGGCCTCCCGGAGGATCCGCGCCGCGCGCAGCGACAGATCCTCGAGGTTGCCGATCGGCGTGCCGACGATGAACAGGGTCCCGATCACGTTCGCCGGCGGCTACTCGCGGCTGAGCGCGCCGATGTCGACCGCGGTGCCGAGCTCGGCCTCGAGGTACTTCTTCAGGCGATCGAGCATCCGCTTCTCGAGCTGGCGGGCACGCTCGCGGCTGACCTGATAGCGATCGCCGATCTCCTGCAGGGTCAGCGGATCCTCGGTCAGCCAGCGCTCGCGGAAGATCGTCTGCTCGCGGCCCTCGAGCGTCCCGGCGAAGGTCTCGAGCTTGCCGCGCAAGAGCTCGGAGAACTCGCTCTGGGCGACCGCGCGATCGGGCCGGATATCCTCGCTGGGTAGATAGTCGAGCCGGGTCCGCGTGCCGTCGTCGTCGTTGCTGCTGCCGATCGGCGCGTCGAGCGAGGCCTCGGGCGCCGCGAGCCGGCGCTCCATCTCGATGACCTCTTTCTCGGGGACATCGAGCTTCTCGGCGAGCAGCGCCGTGGTCGCCTGGAACCCGAGCTGCTCGAGCTTCTCGCGCTCCTTGCGCAGGTTGAAGAACAGCTTGCGCTGCGCCTGGGTGGTGCCGATCTTGACCAGGCGCCAGTTGTTAAGAATGAATTTCAGGATGTACGCGCGGATCCAGAACGCCGCATAGCTCGACAGCTTGACCCCGCGATACGGGTCGAACTTGGAGACCGCCTGGATGAGGCCGATGTTGCCCTCCTGCACCAGATCGAGCAGGTTCTTGTGGGCTCGGCGATACTCGTAGGCGATCTTCACGACCAGCCGGAGGTTGGCCTCGATGAGCTTGCGCGCCGCCGTGCCGTCGCCGTGCTCGACGAGCCGGGTCGCCAGCGCGTGTTCCTCGTCGGGGGTCAGCAGCGGATAGCGCCGGGTCTCCCGCATGTACACCGACATCGGGTCGCGCTTGGCGAGCGAGCCGCGCGGCGCCGCCACGCGGGGCCCGGCATCGTCATCGCTGACCGATCCGGCCTCGGCGCCCTCGGCGCCCTCGGCGGTGTCGTCGACGTCGATCGCCGCGGACGCCAGATCGACGTCCGCGCCTTCGAGCTCGACCTTGTCGTCCTTGTCCTCGTCGTCGGAGGCTTCGGCGTCGGCGGCCTTGTCGTCGTCGTCGTCGTCGGTCGGCTTTTCTCCGACGTCGATGATCTTCGAGGTCGCCTTGCGGCGGCGCTTCGCGCCGGCCTTGTCGGCGGTGCCCGATCCCGCAGAACCCGCAGATCCAGTACGACCCGGCGGACCCACGGCCGCGGCTTCGGACTCGACGCTGGAGCCTCGTGACTTTCGCTCGGCCATCGCTGCCCGGGCACCATACTACATGGCACCACGAGACGGTCGCGTGCGACCCCTCAGATCGTTCGTGGCGCGACGAGCGTTGCACCCTATAATCGTGAGATGCGCAGCCGGTTGAACCTGGCCTTGGTGGTGGCCGCGGGTGCCCTCGCACTCGTCCTAACCGTGATTCGGCAATCGCCCGAGGGCGTTGTCTCCATCGAGCTCAACACGCAGGAGGTTCGTGCCGCCCCCGGCGAGGCCCAGGTGCCTCGCCATGATCTGTCTGCGCTCAAGATCTTCAACCTGACGCTGCTCCGCATCAAGGAGCGTTACGTCGACCCCGCGCGGGTCGAGCCCAAGCGAATGTTGTACGCCGCGCTCGACAGCGTGCAGTTCAACATCCCCGAGGTCCTGGTCGAGCCCGACCCGACGCACAACAAGGTCCGCGTCACGGTCAACGACAAACCCGAGACATTCGACACCGACGACGTGGATTCACCGTGGCGGCTCGCGGCGAAGCTGAAGAAGGTGTTCCGGTTCATCGAGACCAACATGAACGCCGGTGCCGATCTCGCCAAGGTCGAGTACGCCGCCGTCAACGGCATGCTGTCGACGCTCGACCCGCACTCGATCCTGATGGATCCCGAGCAGGCCCGCGAGATGGACGTCTCGACCAGCGGCAAGTTCGGCGGGCTCGGCATCGTGATCAGAATGGTCGAGCGCAAGCTCACCGTCATAAAACCGATGAAGGACACGCCGGCGCTGCGCAAGGGCATCAAGGCCGGCGACCACATCGTGCGGATCAACCAGGAGCCGACCGAGAACCTGACCTCGAACGAGGCGGTCGATCGGATGCGCGGCGACCCCAAGACCGCCGTCACGCTCTACGTCGAGCGCAAGGGCACCGAGGGCCTGCTCAGGTTCGATCTCGTCCGCGATGTGATCCGGGTCTCGCAGGTCGAGCACAAGCTGCTGGACAAAGGCGTCGGCTACGTCAGGGTCAAGCAGTTCTCGAAGGGCATCGCGTCCGACGTGGCCGATGCGATGCGCGACCTGAGCGCCAAGGGCGCGTCGTCGTGGATCCTCGATCTGCGCGGCAACCCGGGTGGCCTGCTCGAGGAGGCGGTCCAGCTCTCGGACCTGTTCGTCGACAGCGGCACGATCGTCACCACCGTGTCGGGCCGCGATCGCGAAGCTCGCCGCGCCGAGCACGGGTTCGGCGACACCACGTCGTCGCTCGCGGTCCTGGTCAGCGGTGGCTCGGCCTCCGCCTCCGAGATCGTCGCCGGCGCGCTCAAGAACCTCGATCGCGCGGCGATCATCGGCACCCGGACGTTCGGCAAGGGCTCGGTACAGGAGCTCTACGACAACGAGGACCACAGCAAGCTCAAGCTGACCATCGCGCAGTACCTGACGCCCGGTGATCGCTCGATCCAGAACCTCGGGATCGTCCCCGACATCCAGCTCCAGCGGATGTACATCCCGGACAAGAACGACTCGCCGCAGGACTTCGTGCGCATGCTCGCGCCGACCCGGACCTACGGCGAGAAGGATCTCGACGCCCACCTGGTGTCGACCTACGCCAAGGACATCGACAAGCCCGCGTTCGAGGTGCCGTTCCTGGTCGACAAGAAGAAGCCGGCCGCAGGCACCACGGCCGAGATCAAGCCGCCCGACGACGATGACAGCGCCGCCGATGACGACGACATCACCGAGGACTTCGAGATGCGGTTCGCCAAGCAGCTGGTGTCGAGCGTCTCGGCGTCGACCCGGCCCAAGCTGGTCGCGGGCGCCGGCAAGCTGGTTTCTGCCGTGCGCGCCGACGAGGAGAAGAAGCTCGTCGCGGCGCTCCAGGTGATCGGGGTCGACTGGGCCGCCGCCACCGCCGCGACGAGCCCGGGTAAGACGAACCTCGAGGTCTCGCTGGCCGCGTCGCCCCCGGGCGCGATCAAGGCCGGCGACACGGTCACGGTGACGACCACGGTCAGGAACGTGGGCACCGAGCCCGCCTACCGCGTGCTGTCGCGCATCCAGGGCGACGACCCGGTGTTCGAGGACGCCGAGCTGCCGATCGGCAAGATCGCCCCCGGCGAGACCAAGACCTACTCGACCAAGCTCTTGGTCCCCAAGGACGCGCTCGATCGCGTCGATCGGCTGGGCGTCGAGATCCGCGACGCGCGCAACGCACAGGTCCACGTCAGCCCGGCGGAGATCAAGATCTCCGCCGCGCCTCGCCCGGTGTTCGCGTACGCGTGGCAGCTGATCGACGACGGCAACGGCGACGGCCTGGTCCAGCGCGGCGAGCACTACCGGCTGCAGGTCCAGATCAAGAATACCGGCGCGGGCCCGACCCAGGAAGCGACCGTGCTACTGCGCAACGTGACCGGCGACGGCGTGGTGCTCGACAAGTCGCGCGCCGAGCTGAAGGATCCGCTGGCGCCCGGCCAGGTCAAGGAGATCGAGTTCCCGCTCGCCACCGACGCCACGCTGCGCGGCGACGAGATGGTCGTCGAGCTCATGGCCTATGACGCGGCGCTCGACGTCCAGGCCAGCGACAAGCTGCACTTCAAGCTGTCGCCGGTGGTGCCTGCGGTGGCCAAGACCGGCGAGGTCACCGCGAAGGCGTCGACCACGATCCGCGCCGGCGCCTCCGAGGATACCAGCGTCGTCGGCTACGCCTCCAAGGGCGCGAGTTATCCGGCGCTGGGCGCGTTTGGCCCGTGGACCAAGATCAAGCTCAACGCGGCGGGCACCAAGGTCGGCTTCGTCGCGACCGTGGCGGTGGCCGCCGGTGGCACGGGCCAGGGCCCGTTCACCCAGATGTGGAACTCGACACCGCCGATGATCGCGCTGAACCTCAAGGGCCTCGAGACCAGCGCCGACACCTACAAGCTGTCTGGCAACGTGTCTGGCGAGCAGCACGTCGAGGACGTCTACATCTTCGTCTCGAACCAGAGCGCCAAGATCGAGAGCCGCAAGGTGTTCTATCGCAGCAACCGCGGCGGCAAGGACACCAAGCTCCTCGAGTTCGCGACCGACCTGCCGCTGTGGCCGGGGTCGAACATGGTGACCGTCGTCGGGCGCACGAGCGCGGAGGTCCGCTCGGTCAAGACGATGTTCGTGTACCGCGCGCAGCCCCGCACGGCCCAGACGCCGTAGGTAATTGCCTACATCTGCCGTGGCACTCCCGGCCCCAAGTCGGCGCAGCCTCTGGCAGAATGTCCGCTGAATCGCGACGCCACACACGGCGTCTGAATCGGTGACATGCGTAACCTTGCCTCTCGCAGCGCGGTTTTGGTCCTCGTCCTCGCCGCCGCCGCGGCACCCGCCCACGCAGAAGAACTCGCAGGGTCGTACGAGGTCAAGTTCGAGCAGGTCTCGAGCAACTGCGAGCACCCGCTCGCGTATCCGCAGCACGGCGCGATCAAGATCGAGATCAAGGGCGGCGACCTCCACGTCGACATCGATCGCACGCCGCTCATGGTCGGCAAGCCCACGAAGACCGGCAAGGTGAGCGCGAAGTCGCCCAGGCCCGGACACACGCCGATCGAAGGCATGGACGGCGTGTTCTCGGTCGCGGGGCGGGTCACCAACGAGGGGCTGCTGTCGCTCGTGATGATCGGCGAGTATCAGACGGCGGGAAAGCCGCTGTGTACGCAGTCGTGGAACGTGTCCGGGCTGCGCTCGGACAAGCCGAAGAAGTAGCCACCACTCAGTGCGTAGGCACGGTTCGCGGCGCCGCACGGGACCGCAAGCGGGGTGGGAGCGGCGTCGATGAGGCGGCGGCCGCGGGTCGGTTGCGAGCGCGCCGGGCAGAGCTTGATCGATGGCGGCTGCCGGGATGAAGTGGTTCCGGCCGGCGCGGGTCGGCTGCGAGCGCACCAGCCGATGACGATCGCACGGCGGTGGTCGCTACGCGCTCACGGTGATGAAGCGCAGGATGGCCATGCCGCGATGGGCCTTTGCGTCGGCGTTCACCGTCTCGGCGGTCGCCGCGCGCTGCTTGTAGATCTGATTGGCGTCGTCAGTGCCCATACGGACGCGCCAGGCAGCGACGTCGTCGCTGTCGCCTGGCTTGGCAGATGAGGGTCGAGCGGTAGTTGGTCTGGCGTCTCGAACGCCTTGCTGCGCGGCTTGGGCACCGGCGCGTAGGCGCGTAGAGGTCACGCCCGCGGCGGTGGCCTGATCGATGGCGTCGCCACCATCGATGAGCAGCTCGGTGGGGCGGACGCCGGTGCGGCCTCGATCTGTTCGAGCATGGGGGTGGCTTGGCCTTGGTCGGAGCCGCGGTTGGTGACGCTGACGCCGACGATGGCGCGAGCGGCGTCCGTGGTGGTGGCGAGCTGGACGTTTCCGGCCGGGCGGAAGCCACCGTCGGGCATCTTCATGACGCGGGCGTCGGGATCGGTGGTGGACACGCGTGGGGTCGCGTCCTTGGCGCCGCTCTTCTTCTTGATCGCGGCGACGTCGGGGAGCTCGGCGAGCGCGTGCTCGAGCCGCGCAAGCCGATCCTGTGCGACCCGCGCCATCGTCGCGGCGTGGCGAGCCGTGAGCGCGGGGTCGGTCGCCGCGCGGGTGACCTCGACGAGGTGGGCGCGAGCGGAGAGCATGAGCCGCTCGAGAGTCTCACCACTGCGAAACGACGCAGCCCCAGCGGAGGCGCGGATGCGGGTGCCGTCCTGGGCGACGCGATGCAGATCGATCAGGTCGTGTTTCATGAGCCGCGCCAGGAGCTGGGTCACGAGCTCGCTGAAGACGTCACCGTGGTCGCTGCGGAAGTCGTTGAGGCGGTGATAGGCGACCGCGACGACGCCGCACAGCCAGCGGTAGGCGGCGTGGAGCTCGACGAGCCGCGCAATCTCGCGACCCGAGCCGACGCCGTCACGCATAGCCCCAGAGCCCCAGGAGGATCTTGGGGTCGGTTGCGGGTGCGCCGGCGATCTCGCCGCGGGCGCGGACGTCGGCGTAGAGCTCGCGCAGATCGAGCTTGTCGACGACGGCGACGATCGCACGCACCTCGTGATCGGCGGGCACCTCGGCGTCGAGGTCGACCCGTCCCCAGGTGATCTGGCCGCGCTGTGCGCGCTTGACTCGCACGCCACGCTCCGGCTGCACCGGGCAACTCGGCCCGGCGGGTTCGCCGGTGGCACCGGCCGCACCGGCCACACCGGCCGCACCGGCCCACAACTCGGGCTGGGTCGCTGACCCCGTGCGGGGCGGCGGCCGCTTGCGGCTCATGGCCCACCTCGCTTCCAGCCCGTGCGTAGGAGCCAGGTCTGGGCCGGCAACGCCAGGTCGGGCGCGCCCGCGGACGAGTACGGATCGACGTAGCCGGGCGAGTAGGCCTCGCCGCGCTCGGCGGCATGCTTGCGGGCATTCTCGAGGACGTAGTGGATGGCGTGGCGGACCTCGGTGGGCGTGCGCAGCACGCGCGCGTGATAGCGATCGTCGAACACGCGGCCGGACCGCCCCATCATCCGGTTGAGCCCCTTGGCGACGCGGATCGAGAAGCCCTGGATCGCGCGGGCGAGCGCGCGGCGGTGGGGCGCCTCGACCAGCAGATGGATGTGGTTGCCTTGCACCGAGAACTGGACGACGCTGACGTCGAAGCGATCGCCACCGATTCGGAGCGCCGCCTCGATAACGCGGAACGAGCGCCGGCTGCGCAGGTTGTAGACGTGCGCCGCCATGCGCAAGGTGACGTGGAGCGGCATCGGGCGGGTCCACTCGTCGCGTGCGCGATGCACCACGCCGGCGCGCGCACCGCAGGGCTTGCGGCCGGCGCCTGCGCGCTTGCCACCCCAGGTCCGGAACTCGAGCGCGAGCTGACGGGGGCGACGCCGGCGCGCAGGTTGGAGTGACGCCGACATCTTGATTGAGCATATATTATAGTCACCGTGCGTTACGAAGCTCGGAGAAGACCGATGACCTGAAATCAGTACAGTACGTCATCACCGCTCGAGTCGGATCGAGCGCGTAAGGGCGCCGCGAACCCCGCCAAGGTTGGAACCGGCGGGCTGCAAAGCCGAGCGGCGTGAACTGCTCATGGCGACGACGAGAGTCCTCGACCGATGAGTTACCACAGGTGCCACGGTGAAGCCAACACGGTTGAAGTCAGCGTTCGATCCCTCTGTATGGATAATAACCCACCTCGATCTGGAGGTGGACAACGCAGCGCGATCCGGATTGTCAGGTCGCCCGATCTGGAGCGTCGGCCTAGCCGACGCGCCGCCCGTCTGGTTCCGAAGCGACGGACGGCCAGAGCTGCCAGGGGCAAAGCTGAACACCTACCGCACCAAGGGTCTTCGACGGGAACGTAAGAACCTCGAACCGAGCGCCGGGAGTGAAACACCCGGCAAGCCGCCAAGCCCGGCGATGTCTCGGTCGAGGGGCGGAGCCTTCGTAGTAGTCCGAGCACGGGAGAGCCGTGCACATGGCGAAGGAAGGCAGTAGATGAGTGCAGCGCTGGGGTCGCTGGGGCAAGCCATGTATGTGGTAACCAAGGAGGACACTCTTTGGCTCCAGAACGTGCAACGCGCGCTGCACACGCGAAGTAAGGAACACCCGGACTACGTGTTCGAGAGGCTGTGGGGTCTGGTGACAGACCCCCGGAATCTTCGAATCGCCTTCGCCCGCGTGCAGCGAAATCGCGGCGCGCGGACGGCGGGCATAGACCGGGTCACGGTCAGGAAGGTCCCCCCCTGTCAGCTACCTCAGGGTTGCCCAACTTGCCGAGCACCTCGACCACCGCCTCGCGCACCTTCGCGGAGGGATCGCTCAATGCCTGGAGCAGCTGCGGGACGCCTGGCGCACCGATCTTGAGCAGCGCCTCGCTTGCGTGGATCTGATCAACTACGTCGTCTCCGCCGCGGTTCAGTCGAAAAAGGGGTCATCGCGCGATCGAGTGGGTGAATTTCGGTGATTTCAGAGCGGCGGCAGCATGCATGTGAGGATCTTCAGGCGCAGGTACTCTTCGTCCCGCAGGCCGTAGGCTCTACGCTGAAGGACTCGAATTTTGTTGTTGAAGCCTTCAACAAAGCCGAGAGCGACTTTGTTTTCAGGTTTGCAGTACGCGGCAATCCCATCCCAGTGGCGGTCAATCATCCCAGCGAACTTCTCGTAAGGCTTGAGTCGCTGCCACTTGAGCGCGTTGCGCCAGTTCTCGAAGAAGCGGCGCGCCCAACCCTCGGTCTGGTAGTCCCAGAGCTGACCGAATGCCTCCTTGAGCAAGTAGGCCGTGTTGAGTCGCTTGTTGGCTTCGAGGAGAAGTTTCAGGGACTGGCGTCCCTCGTGCGAGAGGTTCTCGCGCCGCGAGAGCAGCGTGTACCTCTGGCCCTTGATGAAGCGGCGCCCCTTCCCGGTGAGCCGCCCGTACTCGCTCTTGCGGACCTGGTCGAGCGCGTCGCCGAGATGACGGATAACGTGGAACTTGTCGAACAGGATGCTGGCTTGCGGTGCGTGCTCGACCTTGAGCGTCGACGTGCGGAACGGCTTCCACATGTCCATCACCGCCAGCCGGATTCGCTTGCTCGCCGACGGGCCGAGCCACTTGTAGAACTCGTCCATGCTGGCCTCGGTCCGATCTTTGCCGCCGAACCAGATCGGCCGGCGACGTTCGAGGTCGCTCACCACGATGCGGTACGTGTGGCCTTTCTTGATCGACACCTCGTCGACACCGATCACCCTGGGTCGCGGCACGCCGTGTC
>Ga0307509_10000110_pt1 | contig 117351 bp, 106 predicted proteins | sample 10_EM_MG_FD_202245 | JGI IMG/M metagenome (GOLD analysis project Ga0307509, IMG submission 202245) | Populus trichocarpa ectomycorrhiza microbial communities from riparian zone in the Pacific Northwest, United States - 10_EM | ecosystem: Host-associated > Plants > Roots > Unclassified... | reverse complement strand
CCGGAAATGGACCATGCCGATCCGGGATTGGAAAGCTGCGCTGACTCGCTTTACTATCCAGTTTGAAGAACGGGTGACCAACCTCTAACAACAAACCCGTTTACACAAAATTCCGGACACCCTCCCGTCCGGAACTGGCCGGTTCTGCTCGATGATAGCAGCATCATCCATGCGTTTGCTTGGCACAATGGTGGACTTTGGAGGTCTGATGCGGTGCGACTCATGCTAATCCCTTCGAGCGGCAGCGGCGGCTCGCGAAATCCGGCTATACCCAGATTTGCGAAATCGCTTCCCGTACGACTCTTGAAAGTTTCATGCACCCACGCCCGCTTAAGAAAAACCGGAAATCGGCCGCCCTACAGAAGCATGCTTCTATCTTGCCCTGTCGGTAGCGATTGAGTCGAATGCGCAAAAACAGCCGGTGAAAGTATCTGGCTTCATGGCGGAAAAATCAGGCCTGTTGCAAGAGCTGCGTGTTGCTACCCCATAACTTAGCGATGACATATGCGCCATTTCGTTGGAATGTATCGCCTTCTTGGATGGCTGGCCCTTCTTCTCGTCGCCGGCTTTGTGTTTACGAGCGGCTTCGGCTACCGGGTGGCGCGCGACACCCTGCGCGGCGTGTTTGCCGTTTCCGCCGTGCCCGCGATCAGCGATCTGGTCCACGCCGAGGTCAGGAGCGAGTTGCTGCGTTTGAACTCGGCTTCGCTGCTGATCGCGCGGGATGCCTTTGTTCGCAACTGGCTGCTTGACGGCGAGCGGGACCCGGAGCAAATGGCGCACTACCTCAAGGAGGAGAGTCGGAAATTCGGCGCGGCCAGCAGCTTCGTGCTTTCCGAACGGAGCCGCCTTTATTACCAGGAGGCGGGGGCGCTGAAAGCGGCGCCGCGAGGGAATTCTCAAAATGCCTGGTTTTTCCGTGTCGCGGGCATGGCCGATCTCAAGGGAACCAGCGTCAATCCCGATCTGACCGCGCGCGATGCCATCGCCGTCTCGGCCAGGCAGCCGATCATCGATGGGCGGGGTAATTTGCTTGGCGCCAGCGGGGTTGGCTTGCCGCTGAGCAGTTTTTTCCGCCTGGCGGAAAAATATCAAACCCGCTTTGCTTGCCGCATCTATTTCGTGGATAAGGGCGGCATTGTGATCGTGGGTGACAACACCATGCAGCACCTGCGCGATCTGCCCGGATTGAGTCAGGTCGCCGACAACGTGCTCGCCAGTGCCGCGGCTCCGGTGCAGACCAGCTACCGGCGGGGCGAGGCGACGGTTCTGGTCAATGCCCGCTTCATTCCCGACCTCGACTGGTTCCTGGTCGTCGAGCGCAGCGACCAGGAAGGAATCCTGCCGATCGAGCAGGTTTTTCTGCTCAATCTGGCGGTCGCGGCCCTGGTTGCCGGGCTCGTCCTGAGCAGCGTGTTTCGCGCCTTCCGCCGCTACCAGCGAAGCCTGATGGGCGGCGCCGGGGTCGATCCCTTGACCGGATTGATCAATCGCTCGGCTTACGAATTCGTGTTTCGCCAGACCTTGCTGGAAGTCGTGCGTGCCGGCGAACCGCTTTCGCTGATCGTGCTCGAGATCGATACGATCAAGCTCATTATCGCCGCGCAGGGGCCGCAGGCCGGGGAGCAGGTTCTGCAGGGCATCGCCGAATTGGCGAAAAAAGCGGTGCGCGGTAGCGATCCCGTCGTGCGCTGGAGCGATTGCCAGTTTGCCGTCCAGTTGCGCGACTGTCCGCTGGATCGGGCCATGGTCATTGCCGAAAAGCTGCGCTTGAGCGTGGCCTCACATGACTTCGAGTTAGGCCAGCGGCATCTGCTCATCACGGTCAGCCTGGGCGTTGCCAGGCTCGATGACGGCGAAATCGGGAGCCATTTCATCGACCGGACGCACCAGGTGCTCGCGCTGGCCAGGAGAAAAGGCGGGAATCGGGTCGAGCCCGAAATTGCCGGGAGCGTTCGCGCCGCCTGATCGCGGCGTGGCCCCGTGCGGCGCCTGGCCAGCAAATTCCTTTGCCTGCGCGATAGAACCGGCCGCCCATTCTTCCTGCCGTTTCCCTTTGGGCCGGTACTTTGACGGCGAGCTGTCGACTTTTATCTGTTTTACTTGCCGGGAGGCAAGTATGCGTAACGAGTCGGCCTATATAATCGCTATCTTTCGAGGCATATACCGATCGCCGCTGCACTATGAAGATCCTGCAACAACAAACACGAAGGGCGTTTTCCCAAGCGCTGAACGAGTTGCTCGATCGCCACGGGGTGCCTGCATCCAACCACGGTCGACTCCAGGCGTTCGCGAAGCTGATCAATCGTCCGGTGAGCACGGCACATCGCTGGCTATCGGGCGCCGGCATGCCCGATATCGATGATCTGTTCCTGCTCAGCGGCTTTTTCGGGTGCTCACTCGATGAACTGCTGGGGCGCTTTCCGATCGGGAACGGGGACGCCGGTCTCGACTCGACGACGGCGGTCACTTACTTCTCGGAATTCGGCGATGTCGTCATCAATATCCCCTCGTCGTTTATCGGCGGCGAAGAGGCGACTCGCCCGATCGGGGTCTTGCGAGTCGCCGGGCACGAAATGAGTGGCTACGCGGAGCCCAACGACCGGGTTTTCTTCGATCTGTCAGACGTCGTGATTCGCTCGGGCGCCGTGTTCGCCCTGCGCGTCGGCAGCAGCCTGGTGCTTCGTCGCCTCCGCATCCGCCTGGACGGTCTGGTCGATGCACTGTGCGACAACCCGATCTTTCCGGCCGAGACGATCGCCCAGGATCGCTTCAAACCGGCCGGGCAGGCGGCCGGTCACGATGTCGTGATCATGGGGCGGGTGATCGCCAAGCTGAACCTGGCGTCCCAGTAGGCCGGCACCCAACAGGCCTTCGAGCGAAAACCGTCTGGTCGGCTAGTCGGTTAGTCAAATTCCGTAGCGAATTGTATGGCCTTGAGTACGGCCAGGTTGACCTCGTGCGTCGATATATGGAGTTCGGTCCGCAGGCTCGACAACTCCTCCAGTGTTCCATTCTCGCTGGCGCAAGCCAGCTTGAGCAGCGGCGCGTATTTCCCCTTTCTCTCAAGGAGCGCTTCCCTGATCGCGTCGTCGAGTTCCAGGGCGTTCAGGATCACTTCCATGGGAACGCCGGTGATTTCGTCGAGCAGCGAGAAAATGCCGGTGATGAAGATTTCATCGCGCTGACGCTCCGGAAAAACGGCCGGTTTGGCGAGGATTTCCATCATCTGGGCGCGAACGATGGAGGCCAGGTACAACACCGGCATCCTCCCTTCGACCGAAGAGTGCAGCAGGTAGAGGGAAAGCCACTTCGAGAACTGCCGATACCCCATGAACAGAATGATCTGCTCGATGCTGCGGAAACCGCCGTAAGCATTGTTGAACGCCATCTTGGCGCTGTTGATGTAGCGCAGCAGGCCGTGTAGCAAGCCGGGGTCCTGTTTGACCACGGCGGTGATCACTCCGACGTTCTCATTGCGGCGAATCAGGTTGAGCACCCGGATGACCGTGCCTTCGGTTGGCGCCAAATCCCTTTTTTTCGGTACCTCGTGCAACTGGGCGCATTCCCACCAGGAAGAAAGCGTTCGTCCATGGTGCAGAAACCCATCCTCGGTCAATGCGTCCGGGTCGATAACTTCGACGTTGTCCGGGAGCGAAGAGCGGCGCGTTCCATCCAGCGACTTTACGCCGGCGAAATGGATCAATAGGCGCCGCGGTATTTGAGCCAGCGCGCGGTTCACCGCCGATAGCCCGTGCCAGCACTGCTGGCTGGTGTGTTCGGGCGTGTGCAAGGTGAGCAGGTACAGCGGGGTAGAGCGGCGTGCGTCCATCACGGGGGCGTGCTGGAAAACGACTTCGGTCTGCTTGGCGGCCGGGCTTGTGGCGTGCTGTTCCGTGGATATCATGGACTTTCTGATTTTCTGTTGCGATGCTGCCGAAAGGCTGCCAATGCTGGGGTTTGATCACAACCCTCAATTATCGCGCAAATCCGGCAGGGTTTCGCTGAATCGGTATGTGGAAATGCCCGGCGTGGGCGGCGCTTGCTGGTTTTCAGCGCGGCGATGGCGGTTTCTCCGGGGCGCGGCAATCGGCATGTGCCTGGTTCGCAGGGCTGATTTGATCCGGATTTTTCAATTTGAGCATTCTGGGTTTAAGCCGCCATGAAAGACGGTCGCCTTGATTGGTTAAGGGCAGCAAATTGTTGCCCGGTACTCACGATCACTAATTAAGGAGCGATACCATGCTTAGCCTTCATACCAACGCAGCGTCCCTCTCCACCCAAACTGCACTCGGCAGCACCCAGTCCGCTCTGTCTACTTCGATGAGCCGCCTCGGCTCCGGCTACCGCATCAACTCGGCCATGGACGACGCGGCCGGCCTGCAAATCGCCACGCGTCTGGACGCCCAAACCCGCGGTATGGCGGTCGCCAGTCGCAACACCCAGAACGGCATTTCCATGATGCAGACGGCTGAAGGCGCCTTTGGCGAAGTCAGCAACATCCTGCTGCGCATGAAGGATCTGGCGACGCAGGCCGCCGACGCATCTTCTTCCGCCACCGACCAGACGGCGATGCAGTCGGAATTCGATGCCCTGGGCCTGGAAATGAAGAACATCATGACCAACACCAGCTTCGGTGGCGCTGCCCTGCTCAAGGGCGGCAAGCTTGCCGCGGCAATGACCTTCCAGATCGGTTCCAGCTCGTCCGAGACGATGAGCGTCAATCTGAGCGCCGACATGACGACGCTCGACACCGCCCTGGGAACGGTGAGCACGAACTACACCGCGGCGGCTACGGGTACCGAACTGACCGCTGCAGGCTCCGCCAATACCATGATCAACACCATCAACGGCGCCATCGACAACGTCGGGACCCTGCGTGCCGCCCTCGGCGCCAACTCCAACCGCCTCGATCACGTCTATAACAACCTGAGCAACATGAGCAACAACACCACCCAGGCCAAGGGACGGATCATGGACGTCGATTACGCCAGCGAAACGGCCAACATGACCTCCAAGCAGATGCTGATGCAAGCCGGCTCGGCCATGCTCAAGCAGAGCAGCAGCATGTCCCAGCTGGTCATGTCGCTGATGCAATAAGAAGCCGGCCGCGTCGCGCCGATTGCGCGAACGGTTCGCGGAAAGCCAACTGCCTGTGCAGTTGGCTTTTTTCATGGCGCTGTCCGGGGCGATCATTGAAGTGCCTTTCTTGGGCGTTGGCAGGGCGGCGTGCCGTTGTCCGTGCGCAAGGGAGCTTTGGCTGCCGCTTGCCAAGTCAGCCCAGCGACCCGACGATGCTGATTTCGCGCTGCTCGGGGATCTCGTTGTAGGAGAGCACGTTGAGCCCCGGCGCGAAGAGGCGCGCGTAACGGGCGAGGAGCGGGCGAATCTGCGGCATGACCAGCAGGAGCGGCGGCGTCCCCTGCTGCTGCATCTGTTCATGGGCGACCGACATATTGATTTGCAGCTGGGAGAGCAGTTGCGGATCGACCGGGAAATTGTCCAGCGCCACCTTGCCGCTCTGCCGCGCCTGGTTGAGCGAGCCGAGCAGCAGGTTTTCCAGATCGCCACTCAGGCTGAAGACCTTCAGTTCCGAAGCCTGCCCGCACAATCCCGAAACGATCTGGCGGCGCAGGGTGCAGCGCACTTCGGCGGCGAGCAGCAGCGGATCCTTGGTGGTTTCGGCGTTCTCCAGCAAGGTCGTGGCGATCGGGACGATGTTCTTGAGCGAAACGCTCTCGGCCAGCAGCGCGCGGAAGACCTTGAGCAGATGGCTGTGCGTCAGGGCCTTGTCGAGGGCCGCAGCGAGCTTGGGAGCCGGCGCCGACAGGCGTTCGATCAGCGCCGGGACGTCTTCGTGGGTCAGCAGTTCGGACAGGTGCTCGCGGATGACCTTGGCGACGTGCGTGGCGATCACGCTCGGGCCGTCCACCACCTGATAGCCGAGGCCGAGGGCGTGCGCCTTGTTCTCGGGCGTGATCCAGGTGACGGGCAGGCCATAGGCCGGCTCGATGCCGGGGATGCCGTCGAGATGGCCGTAGATGTTGGGCGAGGGGATGGCCATCAGGTGATCGGCGACGATCTCGGCCTGCGCAATGATCGAGCCGCTGAGCTGGATGACGTACTGGGCCGGTTTCAGGCTGAGGTCGTCGCGGGTGCCGATCGGGGGGAGCAGCACGCCCATGTCCTCGCTGACGGTTTGCCGCATGCCTTTGATGCGCTTGAGCAGCGGCGCACCGTGCGCCGGGTCGATGAAGTTGACCAGCTTGTAACCGATCGCGACCGCGATCGGCTCGACAAGCGGCAGGCTGCGCCAGTCCATTTCCGGCGGGCGTTCGGCGAGCAGCGCGGCTTCGAGGGCGTTGTCCTCGACCGCCGGCCGCCCGGCATGGCGGCTCACGCGCCAGGCGACATAGCCGAGCACGACGGCGAAGGCGACGAAGGTCGGCCACGGCATGCCGGGGATGGCGGCCAGGGCGAGGATGAGGCCGGTCGCGCCGTAGAGCACGCTGGGCGAAGCCAGCAACTGGCGGCCGACCTGCTTTTCGAAGTCGTCCGAATCGCTGATCCGGGTCACGATGATGGCTGCCGCGGCCGACGCCAGCAGGGCTGGAATCTGCGCCACCAGGCCGTCGCCGATGGTCAGCAGGGCGTACTGGCGGAAGGCGTCGGCGAAGGAGAGATCGTGCATCAGGGCGCCGATGGCGACGCCGCCGATCATGTTGATCATCAGGATGAGGATGCCGGCGACGGCATCGCCGCGGACGAACTTGGATGCGCCGTCCATGGCGCCGTAGAAATCGGCCTCGGCCCCGACTTCGCGCCGGCGGAGCTGGGCCTTTTCCTGATTGATCAGGCCGGCGTTCAAGTCGGCATCGATCGCCATCTGCTTGCCGGGCAGCGCATCCAGGGTGAAGCGGGCGGAGACTTCGGAAATCCGCTCGGCACCCTTGGTGACCACGACGAAGTTGATGATCATCAGGATCACGAAAACGACCAGGCCGACCACGAAATTGCCGCCGATCACGACGTTGCCGAAGGCCTCGATCACCCGGCCGGCGGCGGCGGTACCCTCGTGGCCGTGCAGCAGCACGACGCGCGTCGACGCCACATTGAGGGTCAGGCGCATCAGCGTGGTGGCGAGGATGATGGTCGGGAAGACCGAAAAGTCGAGCGGTCGCCGGCTGGAGACGCTGACCAGGATGACCACGACCGAGAGCACGATGTTGAAGGTGAACAGCACATCCAGCACCAGCGGCGGCAGGGGCAGGATGATCATCGCCAGGATGGCCATCAGGAACAGCGGCATGATGGATTGGTAGCGGCGCAGGTCGGCGGCTAGGCGAGAAAGAATATTCATGGTCTGGAAGCTAGGTTAAATGCGAAGGAACGGCGACATCGGGGATGCGCGGTTGGGACGGGCGGCGGCCGGATTGGAAGGCCTTGAGTTGCAGGACGTAGTGCAGGACCTGGGCGACGGCTTTGTAGAGCGGCATCGGGATTTGCTGGTGGACCTGGCTGGTGTTGTAGATGGCGCGCGCCAGCGGCGGGAGCGGGACGATCGCCACCCCATGCTCCTGCGCTATCTCCCGGATGTAGAGGGCCATCTCGTCCATCCCTTTGGCGATGACGAAGGGCGCATCGGCGCGCGCTTCGTCGTACTTGATGGCGACCGCGTAGTGTTCGGGGTTGACGATGACCGCGTCGGCGCCCGGCACGCTCTTGCGAAGGCCGCGCTTGGCCAGTTGCCGCTGGAGTTGACGGATGCGCTGGCGGACTTCGGGGCGGCCTTCGCTCTCTTTGTATTCTTCCTTGAGTTCGTGCTTGCTCATGCGCTGTCCGCGCAGAAAAATGAAGGCCTGAACCGGCAGGTCGACGAGGGCGAAAATGACGAAGACCGAGCATAAGGCCATGACGCCATCGATCATCAATCCGCTGCCGTGGATCAGCGCCTGGTCCAGGGGCTCCGCCTGAATGTGCAGGTAGTCGTTGAAGCTGCTGCGGCAGGTGTGGAACAGGACGGCGCCGAGGATCAGCGCCTTGAGGATCGGCTGCAGCACGTCGGAGGCGTGTTTGGCGCTGAACAGGCGCTGCAGGTTGCTTACCGGATTCATCCGGTCGAAACGCGGCTGCAGGTGCGACCAGTGCAGAATCCAGCCGCCCGGAAAAAGCGAGGCCGCGACAATGGCGAGCGGTATGACGAAAAGCGGCAAGAGCATTTTCACCAGCAGCAGCATGGCATCAGCAAAAAGCGTCGACCAGGCGTTGTCGAGCCCGCCATCGTCGCCCAGCGGCGCGATGCTGTGCGCGAAGATGTGGCGGAAGTCCTCCAGATAGGAGGGTGCCAGGACGATCGCCAGCTTCAAGGTGAGCACGATGCCGACGGCCGTGGCGACATCGCGCGAGCGAACGACCTGGCCTTGCTCGCGCGCCTTGCGGAGTTTCTGCGCGCTGGCCTTTTCGTTCTTGTCGCCGCCCGACTGCTCAGCCATGGGACCCCAGGCGCAGCTGGTGATGGAGCATGTCGAGGACCTGGTTGGTCATGCGCAAGTAGTGCTCCGGGACGAAGCGCACGATCTGCGTCAGCATGAACAGGCCGAACAGGGTGACCATGGAAAAGCCGAGCGAGAACAGGTTGAGGCTGGGGGCGATGCGGTTGAAGAAGCCGAAGCCCAGCTGCACCACCAGGGCCGAGAAGATGATCGGCAGGGCGAGCAGCAGCGCGGCCGAGAATACCCAGGCGACATTGAAAGCCATCGCCTGCAGCGCCAGGTTGTCGATGCCGTTGCCGATCGGCCAGGCATGGAAGCTGGCGCCGAGTACGCCGACCAGCATCAGGTGTCCGTCGATCGAGAAGAAGACCAGGATGAAAAGAACATTCAGCAGGCTGGAAACGACGTCGGAGGCGGTGCCGTTGATCGGGTCGTTCATGGCCGCCATGGCCAGGCCCATCTGCGACGAAACCATGTAGCCCAGAAGCATGGTGGCCGACATCACGAGGTGGAAGGCCAGCCCCAGGACGGCGCCGATGATCACCTGGTCGAAGGTCGCCACGACGCCGAGCAGCGACCAGGGGACGATCGCGGCCTGCGGCTGCGCGACAGGCAGCAGGGCGATCGACAGGACCAGCGCGAGCAGGACGCGCACCGTGGCCGGCACCATCGCCTCGCCCAGCACCGGGGCCGCGAAGAGCATCGCCATGGTGCGGCAGAAGGGCCACCAGAAGGCGCTCAGGAGGCCAATGAGCTGGCTGAAGACAAGTTCCATTTGGGCGGCTAGGCCACCAGCCTGGCGGCGCGCTCGAATACGGAGACGCAGAAGTCCATCAGCGAGCTGGCCATCCAGTGCCCCATCAGGCTCAGCGCCAGCAAGGTGATGAGCAGGCGCGGCAGGAAGCTCAGGGTCTGTTCGTTGATCTGCGTGGCGGCCTGAAAAAAGCTGACGACGAGGCCGACGAGCAGTCCCGGCAGGACGAGGACGGTGACCATCAACATCACCAGATGCAGGCTTTCGCTCACCAGGTCGACGGCGACTTCGGGCGTCAGCATCAGTAGGCCTGAATGCTGGTCACCAGCGTATTGACGGTGAGCGTCCAGCCATCGACCAGGACGAAGAGCAGCAGCTTGAGCGGCAAGGAGATGACGAGCGGCGAGAGCATCATCATGCCCATTGCCATCAGTACCGACGAGACGATCAGGTCGATGACCAGGAAGGGGATGAAGAGCATGCAGCCGATCTGGAAAGAGGTCTTCAGTTCGCTCAAAACGAAGGCGGCCAGCTTGACGACGAAGGCGTGATCCTGCGGCATGGCCACCGGCCCTTCGCCGGATAGTCCCGAAAGCTGCGTCAGCGCGCTCTTGCTGGTCTGCGCCAGCATGAAGCGGGAGAGCGGGACCTCGGCAACGCGCAAGGCCTGTTCGAGGCCGATCTTGTCCTGATCGTAGGGTACGAAGGCATCGCGCCAGATCTGCTCGCCGATCGGGCGCATGACGAGCAGCGTGAGAATCAGCGCAATGCCGGTGACGATGCGGTTGGGCAGGCCTTGCTGCAGACCGAGCGCCTGGCGCAGCAGCGATAGGACAATCACGAAACGGGTGAAACTGGTCATCGTCAGGATGAGCGCGGGCAACAGCCCGAGCAGGGTCATGATGATCAGTACCTGCGTCTTGACCGTAAACTCCGTCGTGCTGCCGCTGCTGCTGGCGCCCAGGACGTGGATGGTGTTGGCGCAGGCCGGCGCGCAGGCCAGGCTGAGTGCCGCAGCGCTCAGCCTGGCGCGCCAGGGCCTCCGCTCCGGAGTCCGCTTCATCGCTCGAGCGTGTCGAGATCGAAGCTTTCGACCTCGACCACCTTCAGGCCGTAATTCTCGCCCGACACCACGACCTCGGCGCGGCCGATGGGGGTGCCATTCACCTTGATGACCAGCGGCTCGCCGGCCAGGGTGTCGAGTTCGATCACGCTGTCTTTTTCGATGGCGAGCAAATCCTGCAGCGATACCCGGGCGGCGCCGACTTCCAGGGTGATCGTGACGGGAATCTTGCGCATCATCTGCGGCAGGTTGCGTCGCGGCGGCGCCGCTTCGGGCGTCGGGCTGGGGAGGATTGCGCCGTCTTCCTCGAGGTCGGCAAGGAGCGCATCCATGGCAATTTTGTCGTTCGTTTCCATAAGCTTATTTGGCGTCTTCAAAAGTAGTCAGGCAAAGCTTGCCCTTGTGTTCGGCAACCGTCGCGGTGAACAGGCGCGAATCGCCGATCAGGACATCGGCGGCGGACAGGCTGACCGGGATCACGTCGCCGCGCCGGAGGCCGAGCAGTTCGCCGAGCGTCAGCTCCTTTTGCAGCAGGCGAGCCTCCAGCTTGAATTGCAGGCTGGTGGCAAGCGGCGGCGTATAGGCGACGTTGTTTCCCCGCTTGCGCTGAACGGGAGAGAGCTGACCCAGCAACTGGGTCAGCCAGGCATCGTCGAGCGTCAGGTACAGATTTCCGGTGACGCCATGCGTGCTTTCCCTGATGCGGGCCGTGATCAGGCACGCGCTGCGCGGGGCGGAAGTGGGGCTGACGAGCGTGGATTGCGGCGGCGACGGAGCTTCGCCATCGCTCGCGCTCGGGTTCGCCCCGATGCAGGCGGCAAGCGTTTCCGCCAGTTGCCGGCTGAGCATGGCGGCGAGACGTTCCTCGCTCGCCGTCTCGGGGGCCGCTGTCGGCTGCGTGCAGGCCTCCTGGCCGCTGCCATCGAGGCCGTAACGGTAGGCCAGCGCGCTCAGTACGAGGCAGCGGTCGAGCGTGCAAGCGATGCGCCCGGCGGCGAAGGCATGGCTTAGCCAGTGGCCGGGAGGGGGCGCTTGGCCGCTAATGTCGATACCGACTTCATCGACCTGGAAATTGGCCCGATAGCGCCGATTCAGGCGCGTGCGAAACAAGCCGGAGAGATCTTCGCGCAATTGCGCCGCGAACAGATGCAGCAAGTGGACGGGGCGCCCCAGCGTGCGCGGATCGAGCGCTCGATGCGGAGGGGGCGAGGCGCTTTTGCCGCCTCGCGCCGATGTCGTTCCGGTCGCGCCGGGGGCGTGCGGAGGACTCGCCGTGCCGTGAAGTGGAGTCATGCTGTCTTCGGAGTGCAAATGGTTCACCGGTGAAAGTGGGGGAGGCTGTCCCCTGGTGCTAACGAAAAATTGCTTGGGTTGCAGCTGTTAGCATAAAGCAATTCTCGTTTAATGGGAATGTTTGGCTGGGTGGCTGGGTTGTGTTTTTACGGCGCTTGCGAGTTTAATGCGTAAAAACATTGCGTTGGCTTTGCATGTTGTATTTCGCTACAGTGCTGTATCGGGAAATTAACCGTATTTTAGAAAAGTTAATCTAATTATTTCCCGGTTGACAGTAAATTTGTTATCGCTTACTGTGCAGCCGAATTTAGGGCACACCCGAGTGAAAACCGGGGTCGCAAAGCTTCCGATCTACTGCCCGTCAAGGGCGACGATAGCGGGGCTGCCAGGCAGGGAAAGCCGGTCGGGTTTACCGATGCAGGCTGGACGAGCTTGTTCCGTCGTGTTTCGAGCGACTGCGATCTTCCGTTGTTTTCCCGGGCCTTGCCTTGGCCCAACTGCTCTGGAAGACGCTATGACCCCAGCTTTTTATCCGCTTTTTGCCATGCCGTGCGGCAAGGCCGGCGCAGGCTGCCGCCGCGCTTTTCGCGCCCGCTTCGCCGGTTTGTTTCCGGCTGTGAATAGCCAAAGGCGACCGCTTGGGGCTGAGGCTTAAGGGGGCGGCATGGAAATTAATTCGATCGCCCTGATTCGTAACGACCTGGCGCACATCGAGGCCGATGCCGCCGCCCTGATCGCTCCGGCGACGGCTCAGCAGCCCTGGCAGGAACATGAGGGGACGCCGGCGAGCGCCTCTTTCGCGAGCAGCATGAAAGAAGTGATCCGCAGTGTGGATGCCAAGGAACAGCACGCCGCCAACAAGGCCGCCGCGGTCGACAGCGGCAGCAGCGACGATTTGGTTGGGGCCGTGCTCGCCAGCCAGGAGGCGAGCCTTTCGTTCTCCATGCTGATGCAGGTTCGCAACAAGGTGATGGGGGCCTTCGATGAACTTATCCGACTGCAGCTCTAAGCCCGTTTTTCGAGAGACATTTGCGTGATTACAAAGCTCAAGCCTGCTTTTGACCGCCTTCGGCTGCCGGCGCCCGGCACGCCGCTGCTGCCGTCCGGCTGGTTGAAAAGCCTGCTGCCCGTCGTGATGCTGGCCGTCGCCGTGACCGCACTGCTCATGATGTTCCTGTGGCGCGACCAGTCGAGCTACAAGCCGGTGTTCGGCGCGCGCGAAAAGGTCGCGGCCGGTGATTTGATGGCGGTGCTGGAAGCCGAACATATCCCCTATCGCCTGCATCCCGAAAGCGGTCAGGTGATGGTCCCCGATGGTGCGCTCGGCAAGGCGCGCATGCTGCTCGCCGCCAAGGGCGTCATCGCCAAGTTGCCGGCCGGGCTCGAGCTGATGGATCGCAACGACCCGCTCGGCGTCAGCCAGTTCGTTCAGGACGTGCGCTTCCGTCGCGGCATCGAGGGCGAGCTGGTGCAGAGCATCATGACGCTGGAGGCGGTGGAGTCGGCGCGGGTGCATCTATCCATCGCCAAGTCCTCTTCCTTCGTCGTCAATGATGCCGAGAAGAGTTCGGCTTCGGTGGTGTTGGCGCTCAAGCAGGGCCGTAGCCTGGGTTCCGAACAAATCGCCGCGGTGATCAACCTGGTCGCCGGCAGCGTCGCCAGCTTGGACCCGCAGCGCGTCAGCCTGGTCGATCAGGCCGGCAATCTTCTCTCGGCGCGTGTGGACCTGAGCGAGAGGTTTGATGTCAGCCAGGACAACGAGGCGGCGCGGCGCTTCCAGGATGAAACGCGGCGCAATGTGCGCGAGTTGCTGGCCCAGGTGCTCGGCGACGACAACTACAAGCTCAGCGTCACCGCCGAGGTGGACAACGACCGCATTCAGGAAACCCACGAGCAGTACGGGAGTACGCCAAAGGTGACCAACGAGGCGATGCGCGAGGAACTTGATCGCGACCGGCTGGCCCTCGGCGTTCCGGGTTCGCTGAGCAATCGCCCGGTGTCCGTGGCCGCCGCGAAGGAAGCGGATACCCAGAAGGCCGGAGCGGCGCCCGAAGTCAACACCGCCCAAAAGAGCGCCACGACCCGTCAATACGCCTACGACCGCGAGATTACCCAGATCAAGCGTAGCCGCGGGCGCCTGCGCCGACTCAATGTCGCCCTGGTCCTCAACAGCGCGGTGGCGCCGGCCGGCAACGCGGTCTGGAGCCAGAAGGAAATCGACAATATCAGCAACATTTTGAGTAGCGGCCTCGGCATCGATACGGCGCGCGGCGACCGGCTGACCGTCTCCTCGCTGGCCTTCCCGGCCAAGCAGTCCATCGAGTGGTGGGAGCAGCGCGACAACCAGGTCGACATCGCCGGCTGGGTGACCTACTCCGTCGGCGCGCTGCTCGCTTACCTTTTGCTGGCCAGGCCGGTACTGAAAATCGCCAAGCAGCGCCTGCTGCCGGTGCCGCTGATTGCCAAGGATGAGTTCGAGACGGCCCGCCGCGAAGCGGAGTTCCTCGAGAACGAACCGGTCCTCCCGGTCGGTGCCCCGGAAGCGGCGCTCGGCTTGGCCGGCGCTGGCGTCGGCAAGCCGGGGATGTCGGTCGTGCCGCTGCTTGAAAGTTATGACCTGCCGCCACCCGGTTCGCCGGTCGATGTCATGGTCGATCATCTGAAGTTGCTCTCCGCCAAGGAGCCCGAGCGAGTGGCCGAAGTCGTCAAACAATGGGTGCAGAAACATGCCCAACCAGAATAATCCATCCGCATTGGCCGATCCCTTGAACCCGGTCGAGCAGGCCGCCATCGTTCTCCTGAGCATGGGGGAGGAGCCCGCCGCCGCCGTGCTGCGCTGCCTGTCGCGCGAGGAGCTGCTGGGGGTGACGCAAGTCATGTCGCGCCTCTCCGGCATCAAGGTCGAATCGGTGAAAAGCGCGCTGCAGAATTTCTTCGACGATTACCGCGAGCAGAGCGGCATCCACGGCGCTTCGCGAACCTACCTCAAGCGCTCGCTCGATATCGCCCTGGGCAGCGACATCGCCAACAACGTGCTGAACAGCATCTATGGCGATGCCATCCGGCCCAAGATGGCCCGCTTGCAGTGGGCTTCTCCGAAATGGATCGCCGAGCGCATCGCCAGCGAGCATGTCCGCATGCAGGCGGTCTTTCTCGCCTTCCTGCCGCCGGCGCTGGCCAGCGAAGTGATCGATGCCCTGCCCAGCGCCGGACGCGATCTGGTGTTGCTCAACGTCGCACGCCTCAACGAAATCGACGCCGAGCTGCTGGCCGAACTGGAAGAACTGGTGAGCCGTTGCCTGGACAATCTGGGCATGCAGAGCGCCAGTGTCGAAGGCGTGCGCCAGGTCGCCGATATCCTCAACCGGCTGCCGGGAAACCGCCAGCAGATGGTCGAACTGCTGCGCGCGCACGATCCGGAAATGGTCTCGGAAATCGAGGCCAGCATGTACGATTTCTTCATCCTGTCGCGCCAGTCCGAAACCGTGCTGACCCGCATCATCGAGGAAATCACGCTCGAACAGCTGGCGATTGCCCTGAAGGGCGCCGAGCCGGCGGTACGCGATGCCCTGTTGCAGGCCATGCCGCGGCGCCAGGCGCAGAGCTTCGAGGACATCATGCGGCGCAGCGGCCCGGTGCCGATCAGCCGCGTCGAGCAGATGCGACGCGAAATCATGGAGTTGGTGAAGGGCCTCGCCGATGCCGGCGAAATTGAAGTGCAGCTCTTTGCCGAGGCGGTTGTCGAGTGAGAAACCCTCGCCCCCACCGTTTCCCGCCGCTGACCGAGTTGCGTTCCTCGGTACGGGCCCTGTCGGGCTCGGCCGCGGAACAGCCCTCGTTTGCCGAGGGCTTTCAGGAGGGGCTGGATCGCGGCTACCGCGAAGGTTACGAGAGCGGTCTGCAGGGCGGCCGCCAGGACGGCATGGCGGACGGACACGGCGAGGGCGTGCTGGCCGGGCGCCGCGAGATGCAGGCGCGCTTCGCCGAGTTGGCCGGGCCGGTGGAGGCGGTGCTGGAAAGCCTCCGGCATCTGCAGCACGATTACCAGTCGGCCTTGCGCAAGGAAGTGGTCGAGCTGGTTGCCAAGGTGGCCCGCCAGGTGATCCGCTGCGAGCTTGCCTTGCAGCCCGTACAACTGCTGGCCCTGGTGGATGAAACGCTGGCCGCCATGCCGCCGACGACGGAAGGCGTCGAGATTCATCTCAACCCGGAGGAGCTCGAACGCATCATCGAACTCGATCCGGCACGCGCCATGCGCTGGTCGCTGGTCGCCGACCCGCGCATGGAGCTCGGGGAGTGCCGCGTCCGGGCCGGCGGGCATGAGGCGGACGCCGGTTGCCGGCAGCGTCTGGCGGCTTGCCTCGATCAGGTCAGTTCCCAGTTGCTCGACCCGGTCGGCAGTGTCGAGGTGCACGCATGATCGGCGCGGCGATTCGCGAACTCGAACTCGGCGCGGTGCCGGTGGCGACCCCGACCGGTCGCCTGGTCGGCGCCGCCGGCTTGCTGCTCGAGAGCGTCGGATGCCCGCTGCAGACCGGCCAGCGCTGCCAGATCGAAACGGCCTCCGGCGACTGGATCGCCGCCCAGGTGGTCGGTTTCCGCAACGAGGTCTCCTTCCTGATGCCGTTCAAGAAGCCGGAGGGCTTGGCCACCGGGGCTCGCGTCCTGTCGGCGCCGGAGCGGGGCGGTCTGCTGATCGGACCGGCCTGGCTGGGACGCATCGTCAATGGCCTGGGTGAAGCCATCGACGATTTGGGGCGCCTGACCGGCGAACATCCGCTGGACGTCCAGCCGCCGCGCGTCCACCCTCTGCGCAAGAAGCCGGTACGCGAGATCCTCGATGTCGGCGTGCGCGCCATCAATGCCTCGCTGACCCTGGGCAAAGGCCAGCGGGTCGGCCTGATGGCCGGTAGCGGCGTCGGCAAGAGCGTCCTGCTTGGCCTGATCACCCGGCAGACCGTCGTCGATGTCGTTGTCGTCGGCCTGATCGGCGAGCGCGGCCGGGAAGTGCGCGAATTCATCGAGCAATCCCTGGGCGAGGCAGGCCTCAAACGTGCGGTCGTCGTCGTCGCGCCGGCCGACGAATCGCCGCTGATGCGGATCAGGGCGACCGAGCTTTGCCACAGCATTGCCGCGCATTTTCGCGACCAGGGACAGGACGTCCTGCTCCTGGTCGACTCGCTGACCCGCTATGCCATGGCCCGGCGCGAGGTCGCGCTGGCGCTCGGCGAGCCGCCGGCGACGCGCGGCTACCCGCCGTCCGTCTTCAGCCTGCTGCCGCAACTGGTCGAAAGCGCCGGTAACGGCGAGCACGAGCGCGGCAGCATGAGCGCGATCTACACCGTCCTCGCCGAAGGCGACGACCAGCAGGACCCCGTGGTCGACACGGCGCGCGCCATCCTCGACGGACATATCGTGCTGACGCGCGAACTGGCCGAGCGCGGGCACTACCCGGCGATCGATATCACCGCCTCGATCAGCCGCTGCATGGCCCAGGTGGCCGGCGAGGCGCACCGGCGCGGAGCGCGCGTGCTCAAGGAAATGATCGCCCGGTACACCCAGGTGCGCGACCTGATTCCGCTCGGCGCCTATGTGCCGGGCGCCGACCATGCAACCGATCGGGCGGTCGAGCGCTGGGCCGCCATCGAAGCCTTTCTCGGGCAGGGAACGCGGGAAGCGGCGCCGCTGGCCGAGACCTTGCAGGGTCTGGAGGCGCTGACAGCATGAGGTCCGCGCACAGCCTGAGCCGCCTGGTCGACCTGCGGGGGCGCGAAGTTGACCGCCTGCAGGCCGAAATGGCCGTCAAGGAGGACGTTCGCCGGCGCTATCTCGGTAACCTCGAGCGCCTCGACGGCTTCTACGCCGACAGCGGGGCCAGTGGCGCCTTGTCGCCGGCAATGGCCCTCAACTGCGGCGAGTACAAGCAGGCCGTGCTGTGCCTTGCCGCGACGCACCGGGAAAGCCTGGTGTTGCATGAGGCCGACATGGCGGTGATGCAGCGCGCCCTGACGGCCGCTTCGTGCCGGCAGGAAGTGCTCGGCAAGGTGCTGGCGCGGCAGCTGGCGAGCCAGCAACAGGCGGCCGAAGTGCGCGAGCAGAAACGCCAGGACGAACTGGCCACGCAGGTCTGGTCGAGGGCAGCGCGATGAGCTCATGGCATCGCCGATTTCAGCCGAAGGTGATTTGGGTCGCCCTTACTTTAGGACTTCCCATTTTGCATTCACCTGGAGCCCATGATGACTGATATCAACCCGGCCTCGATGGCGACCCAGCTCGCCAACGCCTATACCCAGCCCACCCAGAGCCTGTTGAGTACGCAATCGAAAAATGCGAAGGCGGTGTCGAGTGCGCTCAGCAGTCTGCAAGCGGCCCTGCAGACCTTCGACGGCGTGCTGACCGGCCTGTCCGCCAAGAAAAGCCTGCAGCAGTATTCAGCCGCCTTCAGCGCGGCCGGTTTCGGGAGTGCCACGGCCTCGGCGACCGCACAGCCCGGGACCTATTCCCTGTTCGTCGAGCAACTGGCCAGCGCCAACCAGATTTCTTTCCTGGATCTGCCGGCCATTCCGGTGGCCTCGGGTGGCCCGTTGACCGTCAGTCTGGCGGGCGGCGGCAGTTTCAACGTCGATCTCACCAGCGCCGACGCGGACAGCGACGGCAGCTTGTCGCAGTCAGAAATCGCCCGGGCGATCAATCTGGCCTCGGGGAACGGCGGCCAGGTGAGCGCCATGCTGGTAACGGTGAGCGGGCAGACCCAACTGATCCTGTCGGCGGGCAGCACCGGCGCAGCGAGCCAGATCACGCTCGATACCAGCGCCCTGCCGGCCAGTCTCCTGAAGAATGCGCTGAGCGCCGGCAGCGAGCTGGTTGCCGCCCGTGACGCCGTTGTCTGGCTCGGCGCGCAGGGGACTGGCGTCAAGCTGCAGCAGGCGAGCAATACCTTCACCGCCATACCCGGGGTTAGCATGAGCTTTACCCAGGCCATGGCGAACGGTGCGTCGCCGATGACCCTGACCGTGGCAAGCGACGACAGCGGTACGGCGGCCAACGTCAGCAGTTTTGTCGATGCCTACAACGCCCTGAACAAGGTGCTCGACCAACTGACCGATACCGGTAATCCCGAGGACAACACGGCTGCCGCTGTCTTCGCCTCGGACGCCGGGGTACGCGCCCTGCGCAGTCGCCTGAACACGCTCATCCACCAACAGGTCGGCGGGCTGCGGCTGATGGATTTCGGCGTCAACGCAGATCGCGACGGCAAGCTTTCGCTCAACAGGGACAAGCTGCAGAAAGCCATGGCCGCTCATCCGGACGGCTTGAATACCGTGTTCGGCAGCACCGGGACGACGACCAGCAGCGGCGTCCTCGGGACGCTCGACAAATACGCGGGCAGCTGGCTGAACAGTGCCAACGGTCAGATCAAGCGGCGCCAGGAATCAGCGCAGAACATTCAGCGGGCGATCACGGCGCGCCAGACGCGCTTGGACGACCAGTATTCGAAATCCTACGAGCGTTATCTGAATCAGTTCACCCGGCTGCAGCAATTGCAGTCGCAAATGAGCCAGACCACCGACATGTTCGCCAATCTTTCCACTGGCTAGCCCGCACCTCTTGAGGACGACTATTTTGAATTACCAAGCCTACCGCAGCTATCACAGCGTAAATCTCGGCGCCCAGACGGCCCAGGCTTCGCCGGTCGAGCTCGTGCTGATCCTGATGGATGGACTGATCGAGGAACTGGCGCGTGCCCGGGCCCATATCGAGGCCCGACGCTACGAGGCGAAGGCGAACAGCTTGAACAAATGCGTCGAGATCCTGAACGGCCTGACCAGCGCGCTCGATTTCGAAACCGGCGGTGAAGTCGTCGCCAATCTCGGCCGGCTTTACGACTACTGCGCCAGCCGCCTCTCGCTGGCCGGCTATCGTCTTGACGCGCCGATCGTCGATGAAGTGGTGACATTGCTTTCGACCATCAAGCGTGGCTGGCAGGAAGTGCAGAGCAAGCATGGATAGGCTGTTCGTCTTGCACAATCTCAGGCACTGCCTGAGCGAAGCCGCTGCCGAGCGCAATTGGGCGGCGCTGATGCGGGTCGATGGCGCGGTCGCTACGACCTTGACCGAGCTGGCCGGGCAGGGCGGATGGTCGGCGCTCGAGCGTTCCGCGATGGAGGAGTTGAAACTCGCCCATCGCGAGGCGAGCGAACTCTGCGCCCGCGAACTGAGCCATCTCGCGCAACGCCTGTCCGACCTGCGGGCTCGCCATGGCGGTTGGCGGGCTTACGCCGCCAGCAGCGAACTCGAGGAGCGAAGCTAGGCATGACGCTCGCACTCTCCACCACCAATTCGCCCGCCCCGTCGCCGAGCCCGGCCCCGGCCCGCCCCATCGCTGCGGCGAAAGTGCTCGCCGCAACGCCCGGCCAGCCGGGACTCGTCTTTTCCGACGCGATTGGCTGGCTTGACGGTTCGTTCGACCTGGTCGAGGCGCTTCCCGCCGAGGCGGGGCTTGCCGATGCACCGGCCGGCACGGATGCGCCGCCGGTGGCCGACGGCGACGGCGCGGCGTCAACGGCCGGCGAAATGTCCGCCGAAGCGGCCAGTATGCCGGCGGCCCTGACCGCGCCGGCCTTTGCCTTCGGCATGGTGCTGAGCGGCCTGGCTGCGCCGGCGCTTGCCGATGCGGCGGCACCGCTAGCCGGTACGGTCGATGGCGCTGTCGTCCCCGACGAGGCTGCCCGTCCGGCGCCGGGCGGCGGTCTCGCCGCCCGCGCGGCAGCGCTGTCCCCCGCCGGTGCCGCCCTGGCGATGCTGCGGCCGGCGACCGGGGAGGGCGGAATGCCGCTCCCGCGCCCGGCCCTCGACGCCGACGGCGGTGATGCGCCCGCCGAGCCTCCGCCCGCGGCCGTAGCACGTAAAACAGTCGGCGATGCGCTTGCCGCCGACACCATTGGCAGCCGCCCGGAGCCGGCGTCGGACGCAAGGCCTTCCGTGGCAGCCAGCGTCGCGCAAGCGGTGGCGACGGCAGCCGATGGCGCTGCCACACCGGCCATCAAGCTAGCGGCCGGGACGCCGGAACAGTGGCGTCGGCCGCTGTTGGAAGCGCTCGGTGAGCGGATCCGGGTCGAGATCGCCAAGCGCAGCGAACATGCCGTGATCCGTCTCGATCCGCCGATGATGGGGCATATCGAGATTGTCATCCGCCACGAAGCCGGTTCGATCCAGATTCAGCTCAGTGCGTCGAACGGCGAAGTGCTGCGCCAGCTGCAGAACATCAGTGACAGCCTGCGCCAGGATCTGGCGCAACGACAGTATGCCGATGTCTCGGTGCACGTTTTCGCCGGATCCGGCGACGGCGATGGCCGCCGGCGGCCGGACGCGCTTCCCGACGAGGAGGTTCCCGGCCAGGCGCTGGCCGAAGCCGAGGCGGGCCAGGCGTCATCCAATTTCATTCTGGCATCCGATAGAGACTGATTTCATGGTTATCAAGTTGACGAAAAAGCACGCACTTGCCGCCTTGGCCCTGATCGGCGCATTCGTGCTCGCCGGCGGCGCCTGGTACTTCCTGAAACCGCAACTCGTCGGCGCCGGCGAGTCCGGCCGGCCGGTCGCCGATCCCCAGGTCTACAAATACCTCAGCCTGGAAAAGGTGATCGTCATGCTGCGCAGCGCGCCCGGTGAGCCGATGTCGCATTACCTTGCCGTCGACCTTGTCTTCAAGGCACCGCACCAGCACGAGAAAACCACCAAGGAACATCTCGCCATGTTGCGCAGCGTCGCGGTCAGGGCCTTGTCGGAATATACCTTCGAGGCCGCCAGCATGATGACGATCGACCAGTTCACCGCTGGCATCAATCGCGCCTTCAGCGAGAGCTACGCCAGGGATCTGCAGGAAAAGCCCTTCACGGAAGTGATGATCGGCAAGTTGATCATCGAGTAAATCGACATGTACATGGGGTATTCCGAGTTGGCCAATGCGTCCGCCGGCGCCAGCGCGGGGGACGAGCAACGGCAGTTGCTGGCCTGCGTACCGCTGGTCAAGCGCATCGTGCGCCAGCTCAATGCCCAGGTGACGGCGATCATGAGCCGCGAGGATATGGAACAGATCGGCCTGGTCGGCCTGCTCGACGCCCTGCGCCGTTACGGGACGCCGGACGAGCGATTCGGCGCCTATGCCGCGATGCGCGTGCGCGGCGCCATTCTCGACGAACTGCGTCGCCAGGACTGGCGGCCGCGAACCGTGCGCCAGGAGAGCCACCGGCGGCGTGACGAGATGCGCGAATTGACCCGCCGGCTCGGGCGCGAGCCGAGCGAGGCGGAAATCCTCGCAACGCTGAAGCTGACGCCGGAGGCCTACCAGGAGTACCAGTTGGCGGACTGTGCCGAAGAGTTCGCCAGTTTCGATGAACTGCTCAACGAAATGGGCAACCTGCCCTCCGACAGCCTGACGCCGGAAGACCAGACGATTGCCCGGCGTACCGTCGAGCAGGCGCTGCAGGTACTCGACGAGCGCGAACAGCGCGTCGTGCAGCTTTATTACGAATTCGAACTCGGCCTCAAGGAAATCGCCGCGGTACTGGGCCTGACCGAGGCGCGGGTCTGCCAGATCAACAAGGGGGCGTTGCGGAAGATGAAAGACTTCCTGCAACAGCCTTGACCTGCAAGAAAAGGGAGCGCTAGCAATGCAACAACTGTTCGGGATTGCCATCGTACTGGGATGCGTATTCGGGGGCTTCCTGCTGGGGGGCGGCATTCTCGAGGTCATCTGGCAGCCGGTGGAGCTGCTCATCATCGGCGGCGCCGGTCTCGGTTCCCTCGTGCTCGGCAATCCGCGCCATGTGCTCAACGAGATGTTGCTGCAGTTCCGCCAGATCATCACCTTGCGGCGGCAGGGCTCGGAATTCCAGCGCCAGCAACTGCTTCTCATGTATGAGCTGCTGCAGACGGCTGGCGCTGGCCTGAAGGCGCTCGACGCCCACGTCGAGGCCCCGAACGAGAGCCCGCTGTTCATGCGCTATCCCCTGATTTTGCAGGAGCCCAAGTTGCTGGCTTTCATCGTCGACAACTTCCGCCTGATGGCGATGGGCAAGATCAACGCGCACGAACTCGAAGGGGTGCTCGAGCAGGAACTGGAGGCGATCCACGACGAGCTGGTGCAGCCCTCCAAGTCGCTCAACAAGATCGCCGAGGCGATGCCCGGCTTCGGCATCCTGGCCGCGGTGCTGGGCATCGTGATGGCCATGAACACCGTCGGCGACGGCGCCAGTTCCGCATTGATCGCCGAACGCGTCGCCGCGGCGATGGTCGGCACCTTCATCGGCATTTTCTTCTGCTACGGGGTGCTCGATCCGATCAGCAACATGATGAAGCAGGTCGTCAATCAGGAGCTGTCGAGCCTCGAATGCGTCAAAGTGGTCCTCGTCACCCATGTCGCGGGCAAGCCGCCGCTCCTGGCGATCGATGCCGGGCGCCGCCTGGTGCAGCTCAACATCAAGCCGAGCTTCGCCCAGCTGGAAGTCTGGATCAATGCCCTGACCTCGGGCGGCAGCGATGCCGGCTCCGATTCCGATGGGCGGCGCCCCATGGGGCGCCGCAAGACCGATTCCCAAGCGGCTGCCTGAAGGTAAAGCACGATGCCCGGCAAGCAAAACGCACACTCCGACCAGGCCGTCATCAAGCGCGTCTCGCGCAAGCATGACGACGAAGGGCACAGCGGTGCCTGGAAGGTCGCTTTTGCCGACTTCTGCCTGGCGCTGATGTGCCTCTTCCTCGTCCTGTGGGTATTGGCCGCGCGCGACAAGGAGCGGGTCGAGGAATGGATGCAATCGGCCAGCGGCGGCCTGATCAACGAGAGCAGCGGCCGCAAGATGGAGTCGGCTGGCGGCCCGCGCGGCAGCTTGATCGCGCGTGAGCCGTTGTCCAGGGGCGACGGCGGTTCGGCCAGCCGGGACGAGCCGAAGCATTTGGAGAAAAAGCGTTTCGAGTCGCCGGCCGAGCTGCAGGAACTGGCGCAAATGCTGACCCGGATGAGCGAACAGGCGGGCCTGGCCGGCAATCTGCAGACGGTGATCACTCCCTACGGCCTGCGCATCATGCTTCACGACACCGACAAGCAGGGCATGTTCGACCGCGGCAGCGCGATCGTGACCGAGCGCTTCCGGCAGTTGCTGCACAAGATGGGGCCGGTTTTCGCCCGGATCGAGAATCAGCTGCTCATCGTCGGCCACACCGACGCCATGCCGTATGCCGGGCGCAGCAGCGCCGCCTTTTCGAACTGGACGCTGTCGAGCCAGCGGGCGATGGCGGCACGAATCCAGCTGCTCGACGGCGGCATGCCGACCGACAGCGTCCTGCAAGTCGTGGGGATGGCCGAACGCGCCCCGCTCGATACGGAAAATCCGAAGGCGGACGTCAATCGTCGCATCGAGCTGCTGGTTCTGACCAGCCGCCAGGCGCAGGCCGTCGCCAGCATGTTCGGCGTGCCGGGCGAGACGGTGCCGCTGATGGAGGGGGTCGATACCGCCTTGCCGGACCGCGCGATCCTGTCGACGCTGCGCTCGCGCTTGAACCACGAGAAAGTCAGCCTGAAACTGCCGGCCGAGGCGAGCGGAAAGTGATATGCGAACGAAATCAAGAGGTGATCGAATGAGAATTACGGGTACGGGAGCAAAAGACCTTCAAGGCACAGCCTCGACGTCCGAAGGCGCCGCTGCCGGCCACGCCGCGCCGGCCGTCGAGTCCGGCGCCACGGCGCCGGTCCTGCAATCGGCGATCCTGCAGCCGGCACTGGCCGCCTTGCGCGAGATGCCGGACATCGATCTGGCGGCGGTCAAGACCCTGAGCGATGCCCTGGCCAACGGCGACGTGCCTTTCGATGCGGGCCGCCTGGCCGGGCTGATCGAGCGCTACCACGGAAAAAACAAATGACCCGCAACGAAGGCCTCGTTCGACTGGCGCGCGGCATCAATGCCGATCTGGCCGATTACGAGAAATTGAAAAATCTGCTTGCCGCCCTGTTCGAGGCCGCTCTCGGGCATCACGCAGGCAAGGTGGGGCAGGCTAGCGAATCCATCGCCCGCCTGGCCGAAACCATCGAGGCGCGCCGCTGCGAGCGCGTCGAACTGGTCGCCGACTTGCTCGACGGCGACCCCGAAGCTTCGATGGCCAAGGTGTTCGTCCTGTTCAACGGGGCGTCGCGCCATCACTTCGAGAGCTGGTGGCTCAAACTCGAGAGCCTCGTGCGCGAGTGCAAGGCGGCGAACGCGCGCGTCGGCCAATTGATGACGACGCAGCACGAAATCATGAATCGCGTTCTCGACTGCGAGGCGGATATTTATGTTCCCACCTGAATTTTCCCGGCTTGCCCGCGTCGCCGGCGAGCATGCGCCGAGCCTGCCCGCGTCCGCGAGCGCGCCGCGGACGAACGCCTTCGGGACGCTGTTCGGCGAGGTCAGCGCCGAAGTTGCGGATTTCATCGAAAACGGTTCGGCAAGCCCGGCCGGCACCGCACTCAGCGCCGAGGGCCGCGCCCGCCAGGCTCGCCTGCTGGCCGCCCAGGCCCCGGCGACGGGCAGCGCAGCGGAGGGCCCGCAGGCCTTCCTGGCCGCGATCGCTCCCTTGGCCAGCGAAGCGGGCGAACGCCTCGGGGTCTCGCCCGAGATCATCGCCGCCCATGCCGCGCTCGAGTCCGGTTGGGGGCAACGGTCGCTGCGCCAGGCCAACGGCGGCGATACGCACAATTTTTTCGGAATCAAGGCCGGGGCCGGCTGGCCCGGCGAGCAGACGACGGCCGCCACCACCGAATACGAAAACGGCGTGCCGCAATCGAGAAGCGAGCGTTTCCGCAGCTATCCCGACACGGCCGGCGCCTTTCGCGATTTTGCCAAGCTGATGCTGAACAACCCGCGCTATCAGGGGGTGCTCAACGCCGGCAACGATGTTCGGGCCTACGCGCAAGGCCTGGTTCGCGGCGGCTATGCCACCGATCCGGCCTACGCCGACAAGCTGGAGCGGGTCGCGGCCCGTCTTCAGTCGGGGGATTGAGGCGGTATGAGCATCGGCAGATCGACCGGCTCCACCGTGCCGCTGGCCCTGACCCGTGTCCGGATGACCTTGCCGGTCGCGGTGTTGCGCACGCGGATGATGTCGTCGCTACGGCCCGCATCCAAGGCCTCGCCGGAGGTGGTGACCTCGACCGGGCCGCTGCGCGCGACGACATGCACGGCGTCGCCGCGCCGCACCAGCATGGGCGCGACCAGCATCTGCCTTTGCACGATCTGGCCGGAGCGCAGCGAGCGGCGGCTCGACTGGCCGACGACTGCGGCCGGTTCGGAAAGCGCATCCGGGATGGTGGTGATGTCGCGCCGCTCCAGCGTGAGGTCGGCGCCAGCGATGCCGCGCCCGGCCGACAATGCCGTCGTCGTGACCAGAATCTCGGCCGATATTTCGCCGCGTACGACGAAGTTCAGCCGTCCCCCTTCCGCCCCCGGGCAGTGCGCGGCAAAGCGCATGCGGCCCGGGTACCGCGTATCGAGCGGCTCGACGTTCACCGGCCGAGGACAGGCGAGTGACTTGCGCTCGCCGATGACGCTGACTTCGACGACGGGTTTTTGCCAACCAGCGTGCGCTGCCTGGTCCAGCAGGAATTGCCGGGCCGCTTGCGCGACAAGGCTGTCGGCCGGTTCGGCGATGGCTGGCAAGGCGCCTGCCGTCAGCAGACCGAGCAGGCCGGCAGAAATGAATTTGGAACAGGAACGGGAAAGGGAAAGCATGAGTATGGATTTTAGCAAGGCACTGGGGATTCACCCGGATGCGCTTAAGTTGAGAGCGGAGCGGACCAAAATCCTGGCGTCCAACATCGCCAACGAAAACACGCCGGGCTATCAGGCCCGCGACATTGATTTCGCTGCTTCGTTGCGCCAAATGCACGCCGACGACAGCGGCGGACTGGCGCTCGACACCGGCGGTGCCGATGCCATGTACCGCGTGCCATTCCACCCGTCCCAGGATGGTAACACCGTTGAACTGGGGATTGAGCAGGCGGAGTTTTCCCAGACCGCTTCCGATTTCCAGACCAGCCTGACTTTTCTCAACATGAAGCTCAAGGGCCTGGCCAAGGCCATCACCGGATAAACAACCATGTCCTTCAAGAACATTTCCCAGATCGCCGGTTCGGCCATGGCGGCGGAGACCGTCCGGCTTAATACCGTTGCCAGCAACCTGGCCAACGCCCATTCCGCGGCGACCAGCGAGGCCGACGTCTACCGTGCGCGCAAGCCGGTTTTCTCCGCCGTCTACGGTGGCGGCAAGCTGAGCGACAGCGCATCGGGTGGTGCCCGGGTCCAGGTGCTCGACGTCGTCGATAGCACCGAGCCGTCGAGCAAGGCCTACGAACCGGACAATCCCCTGGCCAATGCCGAGGGGATCGTCTTCTACCCCAACGTCAATCCGGTGGCCGAGATGACCGACATGATGTCGGCCTCGCGTGCTTTCGAGACGAACGTCGAAGTGCTGCAGCGCGTCAAGGGCATGCAGCAGTCCTTGCTCAAACTTGGAGAAGCCTAAATCATGCAGACCAGCCTGCTCAACACCGGGCAAAGCAGCAGTGCCTCGCCGTCCTCCGTCGTCAGCGGCATCACCGACTCTCCCTCCGACTTGTTTACCAAGCTGCTGGTGGCTCAGATCAAGAACCAGGATCCGCTCGAGCCGAGCGATCCGAGCCAGTTCGTCAACCAGCTGACCCAGCTCAGCCAGATGGAGTCGATGCAGAAACTGGCCGCGCAGAGCAGCGGCAATGCCAGCATTTTGCAAAGCATGCAGATCATGGCGCTGGGGTCCCAGGTCGGCTCGCAGGTGACGGTGCAGAGCGACAAGGTGGTTCTGGCCGACCAGCCGGTGCAGGGCAGCTTCAGCCTGGCGAGCGGCAGCTCGGCCGCAGCCCTGGTCCTGACCGGCGCGGACGGCACCGAGCATCGCCTCGAACTCGGTACCCGCGCGGCGGGCGAGGTGGCGTTCTCCATCGATCCGACGGCCCTCGGTTTGGCACAGGGCAGCTACGGGCTGCGCGTCGATGCCGCCAATTCGGAGACGCCGCCGGTCGGCATCCTTGGCGATCTTTCCAGCGTCAAGCTTTCGTCGGCGGGGAACGCCGTGCTCAATGTGGCCAACGTCGGCGAGGTTCTGCCTGCGGCCATCACCCAATTCAACGGTCGCCCGACCACCTCGACCAAGTAAAAGGAAATCGCCATGAGTTTCGATATCGCCCTGTCAGGGATCAATGCGGTCAACACCGAACTCGATTCAATCAGCAACAACATCGCCAATTCGGGAACCTACGGTTTCAAATCGACCCGCGCGAATTTCGCTTCGATGTATGCCGGCACCCAGCCGGTCGGTACCGAGATCGGTTCGCTGACGCAGAGCATCGAGCAAGGGGGCAGCGTGCTCAGCACCGGCCGGGGCATGGATGCGGCGATCCAGGGGCGCGGTTTCTTCACTACCCGCGATACCAGCGGTGCCACGGTCTACACCCGTGTCGGCATTTTTTCGACCGACAAGGATGGCTACATCGTTGATAGTTTCGGCCGCAAGGCCCAAGGCTATCCGCTGCCTCCCGGTACGACGATACCAGGCCCCTTGGGTGACCTGAAGGTGCCAACCGGCCAAGTTGCCGCCATGCCGACCGACACCGTTCAATATGTCGGCAACCTGTCGGCTGACTGGCCCCCACGCCCCATCGGCAACTTCGATTCGACCAATCCGGCTACCTACAACAGTTCCATGGTGTCGGTGGCCTACGATGCTCTCGGCGTCAAACACACCCTGACCCAGTACTTTTGTGCCGGTGCTCCCGGCAGCAACACGGTGAACGTGGCCTACGCTTTTGACGGTGCCGTCTACGGCACAAGCGTCCCCGGCCCCCCGTACGTCTTCACTCCTACTGCTCCCTCGACTCTTGATTTCAACGCTACCGGCACCACCTCCGTTGGACAGCTCAACCCGGCCACCGCGCCGATGTCTTTCACTTTTCCGACGACCTCCGGCGCCGGGCCTCTGACGTTCAAGGTGGATTACGCCGGCTCCACCCAATACGCCGGCGAAGCGGTGACCACGACCAATAACGCCAACGGCTACGCCTCCGGCGTGATGACCAACGTCCAGATCGAAAAGGACGGCGCCGTCATGGCGCTCTACAGCAACGGCCAGAAGCAGAGCGTCGGCAAGCTGGCATTGGCCACTTTCGCCAACGAGAACGGCCTGATGTCGGTGAGCGATACCTCGTGGACGACCACCAACCAATCCGGCAACGCGCTCTACTCCACGCCGGGCGTCGGTACGGCGGGAATGCTGACGGTCGGTTCGCTGGAGCAGTCGAACGTCGATGTCGCGTCGGAACTGGTCGGTTTGATGTCGGCGCAGCGCAACTATCAGGCCAACACCAAGGTCATCTCGACCGAGAACCAGATGATGCAGTCGTTGATGCAGGCCGTGTAAGGAGGCGCTCATGGACGCACTGATCTATACCGCCCAGAGCGGCGCCGAACGGGCCATGCGCGCCCAGCAGGTGCATGCCAACAATCTCGCCAACGTCGAAACGCCGGGCTTTCGCGCCGATCTCGAACTGGCGACCGCCTATCAGGTCCCAGGCTACGGCTTCGACGCGCGTCACATGAGCCGGCTCCAGGCGGATACGCTGTCCGCCCGCCAGGGCGCGGTGCGCGAGACCGGCCGCGACCTCGACGTCGCGGTGCAGGACCAGGGCTACCTCGCGGTGCAGTGGCAAAACGGCGAAGCCTATACCAGAGCCGGCGGCCTGACGGTCGGCGGCGACGGCGCACTGACGGTCAATGGCCGTGCGGTGCTGGGCGACGGCGGCCCGATCGTGCTGCCGCCCTACATCAGCATGTCGATCGCCGAGGATGGCACCATCTCCGTTCAGGAGCCGGGTCAAGCAAGCATGCAACCGGTGGATCGACTGAAGCTGGTCAGGCCGGAGCCGGGCAGCGTCACCAAGAACGAAGCCGGTCTCGTCGTCAGCCGCGACGGGATGCCGCTGCCGTCCGATCCGACGGTCACGGTGGCGAGCGGGCACCTCGAAGGCAGTAACGTTTCCGCCGTCGAGGAAATGGTCGCGACGATGAGCCTGAGCCGCGATTTCGAGATTCAGATGAAGCTATTCAAGGCCGCCGACGGGATGGCCGAGGCAGGCAACCGCCTGATCCGGGATTGACCGGCTCCCATTGACCTGAACGAGGAAAAAATTCATGAATCCGATCATGTGGATCAGCAAGACCGGCATGCAGGCCCAGGACGACAAGCTGCAGGCCATCGCCAACAATATCGCCAACGCCAACACCGTCGGCTTCAAGCGCGACCGCGTCATGTACGAGGATCTGTTCTACCAGATCGAGCGCCAGCCCGGCGCCCAGCGCGACGATGCGACGCTGTCGCCGAACGGCATTCAACGCGGCAATGGCACGCGCCTGGTGGGCACGCAGAAAGTGTTCACCAGCGGCAGCCTGCAGAATACCGGCCAGTCGCTCGATGTCGCGATCGTCGGCCAGGGCTTCCTGCAGGTCGAGTTGCCCAACGGCAAGACCGCCTACACCCGGGCCGGGCAGCTGCAGATGAACGCCGAAGGCCGTCTGGTCAATGCCCAGGGCCTGCCGCTGCTACCCCAGATCACCGTGCCGGCCAACACGACCAGTCTGACCATCGCCGAGAACGGCATGGTCTCCGCCGCCGCCTCCGGCGCCACGGCGACAACCGAACTGGGGCAGCTGACCCTCGCCCATTTCGTCAATCCGACCGGTCTGCTCGCCCTCGGCGACAACCTTTACCAGGAAACGACGGCCAGCGGCACGCCCACCGAAGGCGTGCCGGGGACCGATGCCCTGGGCAAGCTCAAACAGGGCGCGCTCGAATCGTCCAACGTGCAGGTGGTCGAGGAAATGGTCGACATGATCGCCGCCCAGCGCACTTACGAGATGAATACCAAGGTCCTCTCGGCGGCCGACAACATGATGCAGTACCTGTCGCAAGCGGTGCGCTGATGCGGCGCCTGTCGCTCTCGCTCTGTGCGGCGCTGCTTTCCGCGTGCGCCGCCATCGAACCGCCGCACTCGCCGGTGGCCATCGACGCGCCCTTGCCAAAGCCTCCCGTCGGGCGCAAAGGCCAAGCCGGCGGTGTATTCGTCGCCGATGCCCCGTGGTCCATCGTTTCCGATGCACGGGTGTTCCGCCCCGGCGACGTGCTGACCGTGATGCTGCAGGAAACGACGCAGGCCAGCAAGAAGGCCGATACGCAGTATGGCAAGAACAGCAGCGCCAGCATCGGGGCCCCGACCCTGCTTGGCAATGTGCTGAAGACCGACATCTCGGTGGATGCCAAGCGCGATTTTTCCGGCTCGGGCGCGAGCACCCAGCAAAATACACTGCAAGGCGCCGTCACCGTGGTCGTCCAGGAAATCCTGCCGAACGGCCTGTTGCATGTGCACGGCGAAAAGAGCCTGTACCTGAATCAGGGCGAGGAAATGCTCCGGGTCACCGGTTACGTCCGCGCCGCCGACGTCGATACCGACAACCGGGTTTCCTCGCAGCGCATCGCCAATGCGCGCATCGTCTACGCCGGCCGCGGGACATTGGCCGATGCCAACAGCGCCGGTTGGCTGACCCGCTTCTTCATGAGTCCCTGGATGCCTTACTGAGCGACGCGCCATGAATTTTCGAACCCTTACCGCCTGCTTTCTCATCCCGCTGTTTAGCGCCGCGCCGCCGGCCGATGCCGCACAGGTACTGCGCAATCTGGTCAGCGTCGAAGGCGTGCGCGAAAACCAGCTCGTCGGGCATGGCCTGGTCGTTGGCCTGAACGGCAGCGGCGACAGCACGCAGGCCAAGTATTCCGGCCAGTCGGTGGCGAACATGCTCAAGCAGTTCGGCGTCAAGCTGCCCGAGAAGGTCGATGCCAAATCCAAGAACGCCGCGACGGTCATGGTCAGCGCCGTCTTTCCGCCCGGCTACCGCAAGGGCCAGACCATCGATCTCACCATTTCCTCGCTCGGCGATGCCAAGAGCCTGCGCGGCGGCGTGTTGCTGCTGACGCCCCTGCGCGCCGCCGATGGCGAAATCTACGCCCTGGCCCAAGGCAATGTCGTCGTCGGCGGCTTGAACGCGCAGGGCAATAGCGGCTCCAGCGTCACCGTCAATACGCCGACCTCCGGCCGCATCCCCAACGGCGCCACGATCGAGCGCGAAATCGAGACCGACTTCGATACCCGGCCGAGCGTTCGCCTCAACCTCAAGCGGCCCAATTTCAAGACCGCCATCAACATCGTCGAGGCCATCAAGCGCCGTTACGGCGACATCGCCAGCACGCGCGATGCGACCAGCGTCGACGTCCTCGCGCCGGAGCGGCCGACCGAACGCGTTGCCTTCGTCGCCGCGCTGGAAGAGTTGAGCATCGAGGTCGGCAAGGATGTCCCCAAGGTGATTTTCAATTCGCGCACCGGCACGGTCGTGATTTCGGAAGGCGTGCGGGTGCGGCCGGCAGCGGTGTCGCACGGCTCGCTCAAGGTGGTGATTTCGGAGAGCTCGGCGGTGAGCCAGCCGGCGCCGTTCAGCCGCGGCGGCACGACGACGGTGACGCCGCAGTCGCGCGTCGCCGTCGAGCAGGGCAGCGGACATATGTTCAAGTGGCCGGCCGGCGCGACGCTGCAGGCCATCATCGATGCCGTCAACAGCACCGGGGCCACCCCCGACGACATCATGGCCATCCTGCAGGCGCTCGATCAGGCCGGCGCGATCGAGGGCGAACTCGTCGTCATTTGAGGATTTTTCATGCGCCTGACCGAACCCCATTCCTTGTCCCCGCTCGATCCGGCGATCTCCGACGAGCCCAAGGTCCAGCCCGCGGCGGCGCTTACGCGCAAAAAAGCCGAGGCGGCGGCCGAGAAGTTCGAGGCATTCTTCATCGCCGACATGCTGCACCGGATGCGACGCAGCGCCCGTGAATTCGGCGACCACGAAGATGTCCAGCATGCGCGCGCCAACGAGGACATGCTCGACATCGCCGATTCGATGGTCGCCGACAAGCTGGCTGGCCAGCACGCCTTCGGTGTGGCCGACCTGATCCTGCGCCAGGTCCTGCCGGGTGTTTCAGCCGAGCCGCAAGCCGTCGCATTTAATTCCCTGCCGCCGGCGGTCGCCTTGAAGAAGTAGGGCGCGCGCCGTCGCGCGCCTTTCGCACGAGAACCAAGCCACATGACAACCATCAACAATGCCCTGTCCGGCGCGCTGGCCGCCCAGCTCGCTCTCAACACCACCAGCCAGAACGTCGCCAACGTCATGACGCCGGGCTATACCCGCCAGGGCGCGCAATTCAGTGCGATGTTTCTCAGCCGAAGCAATGCGATCAACCCCGGCGACGGGGTCGCCGTGCCATCGCTGATCCGTTTCAGCGATGCTTACAAGAGCCAGCAGATGTGGCAGGCCGGCTCCAGTCTCGGCCAGTATTCCACCTCCCAGCCGTATCTCACCCAGCTCGAGCAGGTCATGGGGGATGACACGGCGAACATCAATGCCGGTCTCGATAATTTCTTCGGCGCGCTCAATGCCGCCAGCGTCGAGCCGACTTCCAGCCCGCTGCGCGAACAGGTGATCAGTGCCGGCAACTCTCTGGCGCAGCGCTTCAACAACTTGCGACAGCTGCTTTCCACCCAGCGCCAGAGCGTTACTCAGCAGCGCACGGCGATCGTTTCCCAGGTCAACGAGATGACCGCAAATATCGCGACGCTGAACCAGAAAATTTCCGCAGCAACCTTGACCGGTTCTTCGCCTTCGGGGCTGGTCGACGAGCGCGACCGGCAAATCGACCAACTGTCCGGCATGGTCGGACTGCAGGTGGTCGATCAGCCGGACGGCTCGCGCAACGTGATGCTGCGCGGCGGCCAGCCGCTGGTGATTGGCTCGATGGCGTCAACGATGACGATCCAGGCGAATGTCAGCGGCGCGCAGACGCTGACGCTGACCTTTGCCCGCGAGTCGTTCACGCTCGCCAATGGCAATTTTGGCGGCAATCTGGGCGGCCTGGACGATTTCGAGAATAAGGCGCTGCTGCCGCTGACCCAGTCGGTCGCCGATATGGCCAGCGGCATGGCCAGCCAGGTCAACGCCCAGCTTGCTGCGGGCTACGCCATGGATGGCACAGCCGGGGCACCGCTGTTTATCTTCGATCCGACCAGCACCAATGCCATGCTCAGTATCCGCAGCGGGGTCGTTGCTCAGGATCTGGCTTTTTCCGCCGTCGCCACCGAACCGGGTAACAGCGACAACTTGCTGACCCTGATCGACGTCAAGAATCAGGCCGTGACGGTGAGCTCGCTGGGTAGCACGCTGCTCGGTGATGCCTATACGCAACTGATCGGCAAGCTGGGCACCGACAGCCAGCAAAACCAGGCCTCGCTGAAAACGGCGCAAACCGTGCGCAACCAGGCGGAGGAGAGCTGGAAATCGACCAGCGGCGTCAACAGCGACGAAGAGGCGAGCAACCTGATCCAGTACCAGCAGATGTACCAAGCCAACATGAAGGTCATCGCGGTGGCCAACCAGTTGTTCGACGCCACCCTGTCCATGTTCGGTTGAGGAGAGATCAAATGCGTATCGCCAGCACGCAATACCACGCGACGATGGGCGCCGCTTTGCAGACGGCCTCCGTTGCCGTTGAAGGACTGATGCAGCAGATGGCCTCCAGTCAGCGGCTGCTGCTGCCCTCGGACGAGCCGGTCACCAGCGTCAGGCTGGCCCGCCTGGCGCGCGAGGAGGCCGCACTCGATCAGTACCGCTCGAACATCGGTGCCCTGCAGAGCCGCCTTCAGCAAAACGAGACCTATCTCGACGGGATGATCAAGGACATGATGCAGTCCCGCGATTTGCTGGTCTGGGCGGCCGACGGAGGCAATTCCCCCGCGGATGTCAATGCCATGGCCAACTCCCTGCAGTCGTTGCGCGATAGCCTGTTTTACGCGAGCAATACCCGCGATCACGAAGGGCGCTATCTGTTCTCGGGTACCGCGGTCACAACGGCGACGGTTACCTACGACGTCACCGCGGCGCTTGGCGCCCGCTACAGTTTTACCGGCAATACCGCCATCCAGAAAGTGGTTGTGGGTAACGGCGTCACTCAGGACGCCAACGTGACCCTGCCGGAAATGGCGACGCTGCTCAATCAGCTGGACCAGGTGTCGTCGGCGCTGCAGGTGCCCGGCGCCGACGTCAATGTCCCGGCGGTGCACGCCATTGTCGCGGCCGGCCTCGACGGGCTGGATGTCGCGCTGAACAGCGTTGGCAGCCGGATCGCCAGTCTGGGGGGCGCGCAGAATATTCTGGAGACCATGACGACCAATCACGCCAATGTCAGCCTGTCCAACAAGCAGGCGCTGATTACCCTCGGCCAGCTCGACTATGGCGATGCCGCGGTCAAGCTCAACGCCTACACGACGGCACTCGAGGCCACGCAAAAGGCCTATGGCAAGGTCAGCGCGCTGTCGCTGTTCAATGTCCTCTAAACGCAATTGAATAAATCCATGCGGATTGGCCCTCTCAACGTTGACCGCCCCGCCGCGGACGAACCGGCGGTGACCGAACCCCGGCGCCCGGAGGCCGCCAGTCGCGTCGACGCGGCCCCGGCGAAGCTCCTGGCCGGGAGCCGGGGCTCGGTGCGGAGCGGGCTCAATCAGTGGGATCCGGGCCTCAATCAGCAGTTGTCGCGGGCGCAGCAGGCGCTAGCCTTCGTCGACCAGATCGAATCGCGCCTGCAGGGCCTGAAATCCGATCTCAGTGCCCGTTTGGCGGACGATCGAAGTGCTGGCGACCCGGCGCTGGCGGGCAAGTTGCGGGATTTCGCCGACTCGTGGAGCAAGCGCCAGGCGACTTCCGGCGGGGGGCTCGACGGGCAGCTCGCCTTCGATGCCGCGGGTTCGGCGCGGCAGAGCTTCAAGATCCGGGGCCTCGACCGCAATGCGCTGCAGTCGGGGGACAAGGAGACTTTGGCCTTCTCCGTCGGCGGCATTGGCCAACGCCTGCTGGTGGTGAGCATCGAGCCCGGACTGTCCGAGGATGCCCTGGTACGCCGTTTCGATCAGGCGCTGGCACCTGCCGACATCCGCGTTACCGGGGATGGGCAGGGCGGGCTGACTTTCAGCGTGGCGGAGTCGGCATGGCCGGCGGTGCGCGATTCCTTGTCGGTGAAGGGCGCCGGCAAGCGCTTTCCAAGCGGCCAGCTGGTGCAGGTCAAGACCGACGCGGCGCCGGCGGCAATCCGTCCTGGCAACTGGGGCAGCGAAGGCACCGAGGTCCAGCGCCAAACTTTGCAGCAGGTCATCAATGCTTTGAGCAAAGTCCGGCATGCGCGCGAAGTGATCAACCGCGCCCTGGCCGAGTTGGGCCGGCGGGTGACGGACCGGGCCGCGTCGTCCGATCAGGACTGGGCATTGGCCTTTGCCGCCGACTTCGAAAGCATCGCATTGCAACCGGTCTATCAGATCTACTCGGCGATTGCGCCGGCCCTGGTTTCGATCAGTCGCGATCGTGTCGTTTCATTGCTTGCCCTGGATTGATCTCGTCGCCGTACCGTTGATGGAACGGCCGGACCGTGGTGTTGCCGACAAGATTCTTCATGCCGGCGCTTCGTCCTGCCCGCACAGCGTTCATTTGCCGACGTTCAGGAACGGAATCGGGGCGCCCGCATAGATCGCTGTCGGCAATGCACCGTTCCACTTTTCAGCCTTGATCTTGTCTACTTCGATGCGGCGAAGTTCGAGTACGTCCTTGTTTTGCGCAAGCGCCGCGTTTTGCACTCGCAAGGCTTCGGCTTGTGCCTTGGCAATCGTCAAGTTGGCGTAGGCTTCCCCATCGGATTGTGCTTTTCGTGCGCTGGCTTCGGCCTCCGCGATGGCGACTTTTTGTTTCTGTTCGGCCTCCACCGTCTTGAGCTTGTTTTCCGCTGCTAGGCGCAGTTGCTCCTGCGTCACCTTGTCGTTAATGGCGTGCATATACGAGTCCGAAAATGCGAAATTTCGCATGTCGATGTTGATGACCTGAGCACCATAAAGTGCCAGTTTTTCACGCAATGCAGCATTGATATCGCTGGAGACTTTTGCCCGCGATGCGATCAAGTCGGGAGCGGTATATTTCGCGGTGACTGCCTTGAAAATTTCCTGTGTCGCTGTTTGAACGTAGGAGGAAAGGTTGCCATCGTGGGAGTATTTTTCAAAAACTTCAGATACGCGATCGGTGGCAATGCTGTAGCGCACCGTCATGCTCACCTTCACAGGCTGGGTGTCGCTTGTGCTGCCTTCGGCATTTTCGATATCGGCCTTTTCTGCGCGGATGCTGAAGTTGGATAACTTCTGCCAGGGCGGCAATACTGCCAACCCTTCGCCTTCAATTCCGACAATTTTGCCGAACTGTGTCACAACGCCGCGGCTTCCTGTTGGCACCGAATAGAACGGCCACAATATCCAAACGGCAATCAGTGCGATGAGGCTAATGCCGAACCGTTTCGAAAAAACATTCTGTACGTTGACGCTCGGGAATTCCATGCAATTACCTCGTGGCTGATTATTGAATTAAGGCGGAGGCGGTACGTCAAAACAATTGACGTTAGCATACATGCGGAATGTATGTGCCGCCGCTTTGAAGCATGTTTTTCAGCGTCCCGTTCTGGCTGGGTGCGGTGCTGCTCAAGCCCGATTGAATTCCCCCACTGAAACCCGCACATGAAAACGCCCCGACCCGCAAGCAGCGGGCAGGGGCGTAAGGTCGGGAAACGGCGCAGGTGCCGCGCCGGATCAGCCCGCCGGCAGTTCGTCCTCCGCAATCCCGAGCGCTTTCGCGACGCCCTTGCCGTAAGCCGGATCGGCCTTCAGGCAGTTGCCGATGTGGCGCAGCTGGATGTCCTTCGGCGCGCCGCCGACCGAGCGCGCGGTGTTCTCGAACAGCACCTGCTGCTGCGCCGGGCTCATCAGGCGGAAGAGGGCGCCGGGCTGCGAGCAGTAGTCGCCGTCCTCGCGGTGGTTCCAGTGATCGGCCATCCCTTCGAGCGACAGCGGCGGCTCGCGGAAGTCCGGCTGTTCCTGCCACTGGCCGTAACTGTTGGGCTCATAGCCGAGCGTGCCGCCGTGGTTGTCGTCGGTGCGCATGGCACCGTCGCGGTGGTAGCTGTGCACCGGGCAGCGTGGGGCGTTGACCGGGATCTGGTGGTGATTGACGCCGAGCCGGTAGCGCTGCGCGTCGCCGTAGGAGAAGAGGCGCGCCTGCAGCATCTTGTCCGGCGAGAAGCCGATGCCGGGAACGACGGCGGCCGGGTTGAAGGCAGACTGCTCGACTTCGGCGAAGAAGTTTTCCGGGTTGCGATTCAACTCCATAACGCCGACCTCGATCAGCGGGTAGTCGCCGTGCGGCCAGACCTTGGTCAAGTCGAAGGGGTTGTACGGTACTTTCGCGGCGTCCTTCTCCGGCATGATCTGCACGAGCAGCGTCCACTTCGGAAAGTCGCCTTTTTCGATGCTCTCGAAGAGGTCGCGCTGATGGCTCTCGCGGTCCTTGCCGACGACCGCCTCGGCCTCGGCGTCGGTGAGGTTCTTGATGCCCTGCTGCGTGCGGAAGTGGAACTTCACCCAGTGGCGCTCGTTGGCGGCGTTGATGAAGCTGAAGGTGTGCGAGCCGAAGCCGTGCATGTGGCGGTAGCTCGCCGGCAGGCCGCGCTCGCTCATCACGATGGTGATCTGGTGTAGCGCTTCGGGCAGCGAAGTCCAGAAGTCCCAGTTGTTCGTAGCAGAGCGCATGTTGGTGCGCGGGTCGCGCTTGACGGCGTGGTTGAGGTCGGGGAATTTCAGCGGGTCGCGCAGGAAGAAGACCGGCGTGTTGTTGCCGACCAGATCCCAGTTGCCTTCCTCGGTGTAGAACTTGAGCGCGAAGCCGCGGATGTCGCGCTCGGCGTCGGCCGCGCCGCGCTCGCCAGCGACGGTGGTGAAGCGGGCGAACATTGGAGTGCTCTTGCCGACCTGCGAGAAGATCTTGGCGCGCGTGTAGCGGGTGATGTCGTTGGTCACGGTGAACGTGCCGTAGGCGCCGGAACCCTTGGCGTGCATGCGGCGCTCGGGGATCACCTCGCGGTCGAAGTGGGCGAGTTTTTCAAGCAGCCACACGTCCTGCAGCAAGGCCGGGCCGCGCGGGCCGGCGGTCATCGTGTTCTGGTTGTCGACCACCGGGCAGCCGGCGGCGGTGGTGAGTTTTTTGTCCTGGCTCATGGTGTTCTCCTCATTCCTGGTTGGTCGGTGCTTGATTCCAACTCTAGAGTGTAAGGCCGCATGATGCCAATTGATTGTCACTAATTCATGGATAGCGCTTCGCTATCGAAACCGTCGCCCGCGCGCGTAGCTGGCCGCAGCCGCCGTCGATGTCCTGCCCAGCGGAATTGCGCAGCCGGGTGAGGATGCCGCGCTGGTTGAGGTAGCCGGCCATCGCGCTGGCGCGTTCGTCCGACGGGCGGGCGAAGCCGAGGCCTTCGTTGCTGTTGTAGGGGATGAAATTCATCATCGCGTACTTGCCGGCGAGCAGGCGGGCGATGGCTTCGAGTTCGTCGTCGCCGTCGTTGATGCCATCGAGCAGCGTCCATTGGTACTGGATCGGGTAGCTCGTCTGGCGCGCGTAGGCCTCGCCGAGTTCGACGAGTTCGGCCGGATCGATGCGCGGCGCGCGCGGCAGCAGGCTGGCGCGCAACTCGGGTTTCGTCGTGTGCAGCGAGAGGGCGAGCGCCGGCTTGACGGTGCCGAGCGGCAGGCGCTCAAAAACGCGCCGGTCGCCGACCGTCGAGAAGACGAGATTCTTGTGCCCGATGCAGCCGGCCGTGCCGAGCAGGCTTATCGCTTCGAGCACGTTGTCGAGGTTGTGCGCCGGTTCGCCCATGCCCATGAAGACGACGCGCCGGACGCTGCGCCGGGCGCGCGCCAGCACCACCTGGGCGACGATCTCGGCGCTGCCGAGCTGGCGCAGCAGGCCGTCGCGGCCGGTCATGCAGAAGGTGCAGCCGACCGCGCAGCCGACCTGCGTCGATACGCAGACGCCGTCGCGCGGCAGCAGCACGCTCTCCACCGTCTGCCCGTCATCGAGCTCGACGAGCAGGCGCGCCGAGCCGTCGGCGCCGGGGTGCTCGGAACGCAGGCGGGCGAGGCCGCCGAGTTGTTCGCCGAGGGCTGGCAGTGCGTTGCGCAGCGGCAGCGGCAGGAAGTCCTCCGAGCGCTGCCGGCGCGTGCCGTGATCGAGTGCCTGCGCCTGCGTCCACGCGCGCAGCACACGCTCCTCGTGGCAGCTCTTGGCGCCGTGCTCGCGCAGGGTCTGGCGGATTTGTTCGATGCGCATGGCGTGGACTGCGTCGGGTTTCAGGCGCTTTTCAGGATCGCCAGCGCCAGCGCTTCGGCGACCTTGATCCCGTCGACGCCGGCCGAGAGGATGCCGCCCGCGTAGCCGGCGCCTTCGCCGGCCGGGTACAGGCCCTGCACGTTGACGCTCTGGCAGTCCTCGCCGCGCGTGATGCGCAGCGGCGACGAAGTGCGCGTTTCGACGCCGGTGAGCACCGCGTCGGGCATGTCGAAGCCGCGGATCTGGCGGCCGAAGGCCGGTAGCGCCTCGCGCATCGCTTCGATGGCATAGGGCGGCAGCGCCGTTGCGAGGTCGGTCAGATGGACGCCGGGCTTGTACGAGGGTTCGACGGCGCCGAGTTGCGTCGACGGTCGGCCGGCGAGGAAGTCGCCGACCAGCTGGGCGGGCGCTTCATAATTGCCGCCGCCGAGTTCGAAGGCGCGCGATTCGAGCTTGCGCTGGAACTCGATGCCGGCCAGCGGGTGCTGCGCATCGCCACCGAAGTCTTCCGGCGAGACGTTGACCACGATGCCGGCGTTGGCGTTGCGCTCGTTGCGCGAATACTGGCTCATGCCGTTGGTCACCACGCGGTTCGGCTCCGAGGTGGCGGCCACCACCGTGCCGCCGGGGCACATGCAGAAGCTATACACGGCGCGGCCGTTGGCGGCGTGATAGACGAGCTTGTAGTCGGCGGCGCCGAGCAGCGGGTTGCCGGCGTGCGGGCCGAGGCGCGCCTTGTCGATCAGCGATTGCGGGTGTTCGATGCGGAAGCCGACCGAGAAGGGCTTGGGTTCCATGTACACGCCCTCGGCGTGCAGCATTTCGAAAGTGTCGCGCGCGCTGTGGCCGAGCGCGAGCACCACGTGCTCGCTGGCGATTTCCTCGCCGCTCGCCAGCTTTACGCCGCGTACCTTGCCCTGCTCGATGTGCAGCCCGCTGACGCGCTGCTGGAAGCGGATCTCACCGCCGAGCGCTTCGATTTCGCGACGCATCGTTTCGACCATGCCGACCAGGCGGAAAGTGCCGATATGCGGCTTGGCAACAAAAAGGATTTCCGCCGGCGCGCCGGCTTTGACGAATTCCTCCAGCACCTTGCGCCCGAGGTGGCGCGGGTCCTTGATCTGGCTGTAGAGCTTGCCGTCCGAGAAGGTGCCGGCGCCGCCTTCGCCGAACTGCACGTTCGATTCGGGATTGAGCACATTCTTGCGCCACAGCCCCCAGGTATCCTGCGTGCGTTCGCGCACCGCTTTGCCGCGTTCGAGCACGATCGGTTTGAAGCCCATCTGCGCCAGGATCAGCGCCGCGAAGATGCCGCAGGGGCCGAAACCGACGACCACCGGCCGCGTCGGCAGCGTGGCCGGCGCCTGGCCGACGAAGTGGTAACTGGTATCCGGCGTCGGCGTGATCTTGGCGTCGTCGGCGAATTTACGGAGCACTGCGGCCTCGTTCTCGACGGTGACGTCCACCGTATAGATGAACATCAGCGCACTCGCCTTGCGCGCATCGTGGCTGCGCTTGAAGACGGTGACCTTGCCGATGTCGCCGACCGGGACGTTCAGGCGCTTGGCGATCGCCGTCTGAATGGCTTCTGGCGGGTGGTCGAGCGGCAGGCGGAGTTCGGTAATGCGCAGCATGGAGTATTCGGCTTCTCTAAATACGTTGTCGGGCGTTCAGGCCTGTTGCCCGTAGCCGGCGAATTTTTCCAGCACGGTCGCCATCTCGGCGGCATCGAGCAGCACCGGCTCGCCAAGCTGGCAGGCGCGCCAGTATTGCTCGCACAGCGTTTCGAGCTCGACGCCAAGGTCGAGCGCCTGTGCCAGATCATGGCCGAAAATGAGCATGCCGTGGTTGGCAAGCAGGCAGGCGCGGCGCGCTTCCATGGCCTCGAGCGCCGCGTCGGACAGCGCCTGCGTGCCGAAGGTGGCGTAGGCGGCACAGCGCAGGGTGTCGCCGCCGAAGCGGGCGATCATGTAGTGAAAGGGCGGGATGTCGCGGCGCAGGCAGGCGAGGCTCACGGCGAACGGCGAGTGCGCGTGCAGTACGGCGCCGGCCTCCGGACGGGCGACGTAGAGGTCGCGGTGGAAGCGCCATTCGGAGGAAGGCTTGCGCTTGCCGCTGTGGCTTCCATCGAGGCGCATGAAGACGATGTCGTCGGGCGTCAGGGCCTCGTAGGCCATGCCGGTCGGTGTGATCAGCAAGCCGCGCTCGCCCTTCTCTTCGGCACGCGCGCTGAGGTTGCCGGCGGTGCCCTTGTTCAGCCCGGCCGCGCTCATGCGCAAGGCGGTGTTGATCAGTTGCTGGCGCAGCTCAGGCACGATTTCAGGCACAACCAGCCTCGGGATAGAGCGTGAGCAGGCCTTCGGTGCTGGCCGGGCAAGTGCCGCGCTCGGTGATCAGCGCGCGGACAAATCTGGCCGGCGTCACGTCGAACGCCGGGTTGGCCACCGTTTCATCAGCCGGCAGCTGGCGCACTTCGCCTGAGCAATTGCCGGAATCAAGGCCGTGTACGACGCGCAACTCGTCGCCGGCGCGCTCCTCGATCGGAATGGCGGCGCCATTGGGGCAGGCGAAATCAACCGTCGAGCGCGGCGCGGCGACGTAGAAGGGAACGCCGGCTTCGCGCGCCGCCAGCGCCTTGAGGTAGGTGCCGACCTTGTTGGCGACGTCGCCGTTGGCGGCGATGCGGTCGGCGCCGACGATCACCGCGTCGATTGCGTACGCTCCGCCGCGCGCCAGCAGCAGACCGGCGGCGTTGTCGGCGATGACGGTGTGCGGCACGCCGTGCTGCTTGAGCTCCCACGCCGTGAGCAGGCCCTGGTTACGCGGCCGCGTTTCGGACACCCAGACGCGCACGTCGATACCGGCTTCGAAGGCGGCATAGACCGGCGCCAGCGCCGTGCCGTAATCGACGGTGGCCAGCCAGCCGGCGTTGCAATGTGTCATCAGGTCGAGCCGGCCGCGTTTTTCTACCAGCGGGCGCAGCAACTGCAGACCGTGTTCGCCGATGCGCCGGCATTGCGTGGCGTCTTCGTCGGCGATGATGCCGGCCTCGGTCCAGGCCGCATCGGCGCGGGCGGAGGGGGCGAGAGGTGCCAGAAAGGCCTGCATGCGCGCCAGCGCCCAGTGCAGATTGACGGCCGTCGGGCGGGTCGCGGCGAGGGTGGCGACGGCGGCGGCCAGCGTCGCGTCGTCGGCCCGCTGCGCCAGGGCCAGCGCGACGCCGTAGGCGGCGGTCGCGCCGATCAGCGGGGCGCCGCGCACCTGCATGCTGCGGATCGCGTGCGCGGCGTCTTCGAGGGTGGCCAGGCGCAGCGTGCGGTAGGCATGCGGCAGCGCCGTCTGGTCGATGATGTCGACGGCGCGCCCTTCCGGGGCGGGCCAGATGGTGCGGGTGGGAATGTTGTTGACGTTCATGCCCGGCATTTTACCAGCCGGCGGGGTACGCGATCCCTTCCGTTTTTTTGTGGGATACTGGCCCAACCAATTGTCATCGAAAGGAGTTGCCGCCATGGTTCGTACGCTGTTTCCACACAGTTCCTTGCATGCCTTCCGGCGCTGGCTGTTCGCCGCGCTGATCTGCTTTGCCGCCGGCCTGTCGTTCGCCGGCGCGCCGCAGCTGAAGACGCAGGTGCCCGGCTTCTACCGTTTCATGGTCGGCAGCTTCGAGGTGACCGCCCTCTACGACGGCTATATCGATCTCGACAGCGCGCTGCTCAAGAACACCAGTCCGCAGGAAGTGCAGAGCCTGCTCGCCCGCATGTTCCTCAAGGGCCCGAAGGTGCAGACCGCGGTCAATGCCTACCTGGTCAACACCGGCGACAAGCTGGTGCTGGTCGATACCGGTGCGGCCAAGGGCTTCGGCCCGACGCTCGGCTACATCGGCGACAACCTCAAGGCCGCCGGCTACGACGCGGCGAAAGTCGATGTCGTGCTGATCACCCACCTACACGGCGATCACGTGAACGGCCTGGTCGCGCCCGACGGCAAGATGGCTTTCCCCAATGCCGAAGTGTGGTCGGCGCAGGCGGACAACGATTTTTGGCTGAGCCTCGAGGTGGCGGGCAAGGCGGCGGAAGGTTTCCAGCCCTTCTTCAAAATGGCGCGCGATGCGGCGGCGCCCTACCAGCAGGCCGGCAAGTGGAAAACCTTCGGCAGCGATCAGGACATCGTCGCCGGTATCGCCAGCGTTGCCGCGCGCGGCCATACGCCGGGGCACAGTGCCTACCTGCTGAACTCGGGCGGGCAGCGGCTGCTGATCTGGGGCGATCTGGTGCATAACCACGCCGTACAGTTCGCGCGTCCGCATGTGGCGATCGAGTTCGACGTCGACAAAAAGAAGGCGGTCGTGGCGCGCAAGGCCTTGTTTGCGCGGGCGGCCAGGGAGAAGCTGCTGGTCGGCGGCATGCATCTGCCCTTCCCCGGGATCGGCCACGTGCGCGCCGAAGGCAAGGGCTACGCCTGGGTGCCGGTGGAGTTCGGGCCGATTGTGGAGTAATTCGGGAGTAGCCGGGATCGGGTCTTTCGGTTTTGCTTGCGGCCGGCCCGATCAGTCGGCCTGCATGGCGCGCCGTTCGGCTTCGAGGCGCCCCATGAAGCGCTGAATTAGCGTCTCGTTCAGCGCGGAGAGCTTGAGAAACTGGCAGCCCATGTGCCACAGCGGTTTTCCCGTGCGGCTTTCCAGCGGGGTGATGTAGCGGACTTCGAGGGCCAGGGCGAGCGCACCGCTGTCGCGCAGATCGATCCAGCAGTTTTCCAGCACCTCCAGCGGTTCGAACTCGAGTTTCTCGTACGACAGAATGCCGACGCCGCCGATCGAGATGTCGTGCAGCGGCAGCTCTTTTTCTTCAGGCGTGCCGCGGCGGATTCGACAGATGTAGGGTTTTGCCGACGGCAACTGGAGGCGGAAAACGTCGCGCCGTTGCAGGCGCAGCAAACTCTTCGGCACCGGCACGGCAAAGACGCGTTCGCCGCGCAGCTTGGCTTCGCGCCCTTGCGGCGCGGGAAACTGGATGCGGATGCCGTTGACCACGCTGGTGAATACGCAATGGTCGGCGCGCAAATAGGCACGGTTGACGTCCTCGCTGCCAGCGACGTCGAAGTAGAGGTGGGCGTTGTCGTCCGAAACATCGATCAGAACGGTGAGGAAGCTCTGCTTGCCGCCGTCGAAGCTGAGCGATATGCGTTCGCCCTGCTTGATCAGGCCGCGCAGTTGGAAAACGATTTCGCGGTTGCCTGTGAGCGTACAGCGCTCGATTTCTTCGTCGGTGTAGGTATTGGTCATGATGTCTTGCGGGGGCTTCCGGCGTGCTTCTTCAATAGTGCTCGCATCCTAACGGGGTTCCGCTTTCGGCGCTACTCCGAGGCGCTCTATCATTGCCTGCACGGCCTTGATCTGCACGCCGTCGCGGGTGTGGTAATCGATTCCCGAATAGCCCCACCAGTCCCAGCAGCCCTTCGGGTTGTACACCCATTTCCACGATCCGCTGGCAAAGCCGTCGCGCGGCACGGTCTGCGGGTAGAGAACGATCAGGCGGTTGCTGTCGGCCCAGGCGTTGTAGCCGGCGCCTTCGACAAAGCGGCGGCCGATCTGGGCGAAGCTCTGCCGGCAGCCGTGGAAAGCGACATGTACTTGGCAGGCGCCTTGCCGACATGCCTGCGGTACGTAGGCGTAGCCTTCGTCGGCCAGGCTCGCGTCGATCGGCTTGCCGGCGACGAAGGGGCGCTGGTCGAAACTGATGATCTCGCCGCCCGGTGTTTTGGCTGGCGCCTGGAGAGGCGTCGGGCCGAGCAGGTGCTTGAGCAGTTCGCCGGCGGCATCGAGGTCGCCGCAGCGGTTGATGAATGGCGGTTCCGAGGTGGCGCAGGCATTGGGCTGCGGGTCCGCCGTCGAAATCATCGCGTGCCCGGCATCGGCGACCTTGACGTAGCGGATGGCCTCGGCCGGCAGCCACTCGCGGTACAGCGCGGCCAGCGTATCCATGACCGGCGTCTCGACGGTATGGTCCTTGCCGCCGGAGAGCAGCCACACGCGGTCGTCGCGCAGGTTTTCGAGCGGGTCGATCCGCCCCATTCTGGACAGCGTTTCAATCTCGCTTTTCAGTTGCACGAGCGGCGGCAGCGGCGCCCAGGACGAGGGCAACATGCAATTGTTGAGCGCCCGCCAGCTTGAGCCTTCGGCACAGTAATACGGTCCGCCGGCCAGCACCGCGGCACCATGCACCAGTTTTGAATGAGCCACCTGGAACTGCACGGCCATGTTGCCGCCGGACGAAATTCCCGAGACCGTCAGCCCGTGCCGGTTGGCGCCCAACGCCGGCAACTCCGGTGCGGCGATGGCCTGGGTGGCGGCGCTGGCCAGGGTCAGGGCGGCAGCGAGTGACAGAGCGTGTTGGGCGATGCGTGTCATCGGGATTGGGCCGAAAATGCGATCGCCGATGTTATCACTTGATCCCGACGCCATTCCGACGCGCTCTTCCGTCTTTCGGCGGCAGTCTTGTTTCTCGGGGAGCTCGCTCGTACACTGTGCCCTCCATCGACCGTTGCCGGCAGCATGCCAATTGAAATGATACGGATACTTTTTGTTTGCATGGGCAACATCTGTCGCTCGCCGACGGCCGAAGGCGTTGTGCGGGGCATGGCCGAGCGCTTCGGCGCATCCGAGCTGCTCGAGGTGGATTCGGCGGGAACGCACGGCTCTCACGAGGGCGAGGCGCCGGATCAGCGCGCCAGAAAGGTCGCCGCCAGCCGTGGCTACGATTTGTCGGATATGCGCGCGCGCCGGGTGAAAGAGCAGGACTTCAGTCGCTTCGACCGCATTCTGGCCATGGATCGCCAGAATCTGGCGGTGCTCCGTCGATCCTGCCCGGCAGAGCATTTGCCGAAGCTCGGCCTGTTTCTGGAGTATGCCGCCGGACTTGCGCTGGATGAAGTTCCCGATCCCTATTACGGCGGTATCGAGGGCTTTGAAAAGGTGCTCGATCTGTGCGAACAGGCCGCCCAGGGCCTGGTCGAGGCGATCGCCCGGCCCGGTCCCGAGCGCGGCGGCGAGGGCGAGGCGGAGCGCCCCTAGTCGAGTTTTTTCAGGTAGTCCTTAGTGAATATCTTGTCGGGCAAATCTTTCAGTTTCATGCTGTTGTACTCGAGGACGGACTGTTCGCCGCTCTTCAACGCATCCTCCATGACCAGGCGGGTTGGCCGCAGCTTCCCTTCCATGGTCTGGTAATTCTCGTATTTGCAGGTTTTGAGCAAACGGTTGGAGAGCGAATAAAACTCGGCCTTGAAGGGCCAGTTGTCCTTTTGCCGAACCCAATAAATCACTTTCTGGTAGGTGACGCTGCGGTCGACGGCGATCAGTTCGAGCACGTGGTAGCTGTCCTTGCCGATCGTCTCGGAGCGCAGGAGTTTCGGGTTGTAATCGGCGGCAAAATTGGCGCGGGCCAGGTCGCCGTTGGCCACCTGCCCGGTCAGCCGCTGCGACAGGGCGATGCGGATCGGCTGCGATACGTCCGGCATGAAGACCCACAAATCCCGGCCTTTCATCAGGATGATCTGGCCGCGCTCGGAGGCCGGCTCGGTGACCATCACGACGGTATTGCTGTTGCCCTTCGAGAGCACGCGGTACTTGCGGATTTCGCTCGGCTGGCTGAGCTGGCCGGATTGCGTGCTGGTGATGTTGATATCGACCTGGAAGCCTTCGGCCGGGAAGCGGACAAGGTCGGCTTTTTCGACGATGCTACGGGCCGCCGCGTCGTCCGCCTGCGCCGGCGGCGCGGCTTCTTCGGCCAGGCAGGGCGTGAAGAGCGCCGGGAGCGTCAGGAGCAGGAGCATTGCCGCAGCCTTGACACTTTGGTGCCGGATGGTCATGATTTCCATAGTTTTCACCCCATTGTGCTGACCGCAGGCGAGGTCGGCAGAGAGCCGCCCGATGAGCGTTGTCCGCATTGAACATGTGTATAAGGATTATCTGCTCGGTGATCAGAAAGTCCAAGCCCTCAAGGACATCAGCCTGTCTTTCGATCCGGGCGTTTTTCTGGCCATTGCCGGGCCGTCCGGCAGCGGCAAGACCACCCTGCTCAATCTCATCGGCTGCATCGACACGCCGACCAGCGGCAAGATCTACATCAACGACCAGGACGTGAGCGGCAGGACGCCGGACCAGTTGGCCGACCTGCGCAGCAGAACCATCGGCTTCATCTTTCAGACCTTCAATCTGCTGCCGGTGCTGTCGGCGGCGGAAAACGTCGAATATCCCTTGTTGCAGCGCGACGATGTTTCCGCGGCGGAGCGGCAGAAACGCGTCAAATACTTCCTCGATATCGTCGGCTTGTCGAAATTCGCCAATCATCGCCCGAATCAGTTGAGTGGCGGCCAACGCCAGCGCGTGGCGATCGCCCGGGCGCTGGCGATTCTGCCGGCCATCGTGCTGGCCGACGAGCCGACCGCCAACCTCGATCACAAGACCGGAGAGGAAATCCTCAATCTGATGAAGCAGATCAACCGCGCCTTCAAAACCACTTTCATTTTTTCCACGCACGACAAGCGCGTGATCGCCAAGGCCGATCGACTGGTTCGCGTCGACGACGGAGAGATTTCCGCGCTGGGCGTGCGTTCCGAGGCCAAATGGGCGCTTGCCCGGCACCGTCGCTCCACCGATATTGTTCCCGCACCAACTCAGACCAGCTAGTGTCGTAGCAACAAAGGCCGGCTCCAATTGCCGAAAGGGCAAGGTATGCACCACAGAAAGAAAACCATTCACGGCTTCATCGTCAAACGACTTGCCTGTAGCGCCCTCGTTCTGGGCGCACTTCCCGCTTGGGCAGGGCCGGCGGGAGTGGCGTCGATCCTGGGTGAGCGGCAAACCGGCCCGGCGCTTTCCCGAAGCTACGAAGCGCTGCCGTCCGCTGCGCCCTATTTGCTGGCCGCGGCCGATGCCGCCAGCCCGGGCAGCCGGGACGCGCTGTTCGGCGACGACGATGATGCACTTCCCGCGACGAGCGCGAAGCAGAAGAAGAAAGCGCCTGTGGCTGGCAGCGGCATAAAGGGATTCCTGCAGTTCGAGATGGCCCGATCCGTCGAGGCGCCGGCGCATTGGTCGAAGATGCTGACCCGGGCCGATGTCAGTTCGCAGGGGAATCTCGGCGATGGCATCAAATGGAAGCTGGGCGCCCGTATGGACTACGACGCTGTCTATAGCCTCTACAATTTTTACCCGAGCGAGGTGGCCAGAGACCAGCGCTTCAATCTGACCCTGCGCGAGAACTATCTGGATATCGGCGCCGGCGACTGGGATTTTCGCGTCGGCAAGCAGCACGTCATCTGGGGCGAAATGGTCGGGCTATTCTTTGCCGACGTGGTGTCGGCCAGAGATATGCGGGAGTTCATTCTGCCTGAGTTCGACACGATGCGGATTCCGCAATGGGCGGCGCGGGCGGAATATTTCAAGGACGATTACCACGCCGAGTTGTTGTGGATACCCGTCGCCAGCTACGATGAGATCGGCAAGCCCGGCGCTGAGTTTTATCCCTATCAGTTGCAGCCGCCCGGTGTCGCCGTGCAGTACCGGAACGAAGTTCGTCCCTCGCACACGCTTGCCAATACTAACTACGGCCTGCGGTTATCGACCCTGAAAAACGGCTGGGATGTCTCCGGCTTTGCCTACAGCAGCATGGACATCGCGCCGACGTTCTATCGGGATGCCGTGAGCGTACCGGGAACCTTCATTTATGAAGCGCGACATGACCGGATCAGGCAGTTTGGCGGCACGCTGGCCAAGGATTTCGGATCGGTCGTGCTGAAAGGCGAGGCCGTCTACACCCGCGGTCGCCAGTTCAGCGTTCTGCGCCTTGCTGACGCCGATGGTGTCGTCCCGCAAAACACCATCGACTGGGCCGTGGGGCTGGATTTCTCCTTGCCGGCGGATACTCGTCTGAACATGCAGGTGTTTCAGCGCGATTTTCTCTCGCATGATCCGGACCTGATTTCCGACCGGCAGGAGAGCGGCTACAGCCTGCTGGTGAATCACAAGCTGAGCGAAAAGCTCGAGGCGCAGGCGCTGTGGATCTCCAGCATCAATCGAACGGATTGGCTGTTCCGCCCCAGGGTTACGTGGAATTTCGAGCGAAACTGGCGCGTGGCGATTGGCGCCGATGTCTTCAAGGGTCCGCCGTTGGGGCTTTTTGGTCGCTACGATGGGCGCGACCGGGTCTATTCGGAAGTGCGCTACAGCTTCTGATGCCGGGTAAGGCGCCCAGCTAAGCGGCGTTGCCGGCGCGGCGTCGGCAACGCGGCACCTGATCGGGCTACGCGAGCGCGGTACTTGGCACGCCACCCATGCGGAAGAAGGTCCTCATGTCGGCGAGGTCGGTTTTGTGGTATTCCGGCAGCGCGTCGCGGAGAGTGTGCAATGCTTTTTTCAGCGTTTCCGGAAGCTCTCTGCGCGGTGGCGATTTGACGACCACCATGAAGGGGACGCACCAGGTGCTCAGCACGCTGGCGCGATTGCCAAAGCTTTGGCTGCTGGCCGTCCGGAAGTTCTGCAGCGAAAAAGCGGCGTGCAGCGAATTCAGGTAGTCGAGCGTGAATAAGGGCGGCTGGCGATCTTCATACTGGTAGGCAAAGTAGTCGATCGAGTCCTTGCGCTTCAGGCGGCCGAAATCGGCGAGATAGACCCCGCCATCCTGCTTGAGGACGCGCGCCGCTTCCGCAAAGGTCTGGTTGAGGCAATTCTCGTCCGGCAGGTGATGGAGCGCCATGGTTGACATCACGACATCGAAACTGTCATCCTCGAATTGGCTCAGGTCGGTTATCGAACCGTGGACGAAACTGACGTTGGCGAGTTGCTGGGCAGCAATCAGTTCCCGGGCGCGGTCCAGCATTTCGGGCGAGAGATCCAGCCCGACGCATTGGCAGTCGGGGTTGAGCCTGGCAATCTGCGCCAGTTGATTGGCCGGGCCACAGGCCAGGTCGAGAATGCGATCACCGGGGCGGATCACTTGGCAAACCTGTGCGCAATGGAAAAGATACACAGGCGCCATGACGCCCCCCTCCAGGCCGGCAAGCGTATATTCGCGCACCTGCTGCGGATCATCCATCACCAGCGTGGGTTCGTTGGTTCGAGAAATTTGCTGGCTCGTTGCCAGTTCCTTCACGAGTACTTTCATTACCGACCAGCTGGGCATGGCAAGACTCCCTTTCTGTTTGGCGAAGTGCGCTCACGCCGATTATATGATCAGTCAAGTTCTCCTTGGCTTCCAACGCAAAAAGCCGCCGGGCTTCCCCGGCGGCTTTTGGGTCGAACAAGGGCGAACAGGAAGCTGTCAGACGCTCGTCTTGCGGCGACGGCTCGCGCCCAGACCGAGCAGGCCCAAGCCCATCAGGGCAAGTGTTGCCGGCTCAGGTACGCGATTAAAGTCGGTGCCGCCATTTTCCGAATTGATCGCGACAATAGTCGCACCTACGCAACCAGCCGTATTACAAGTAATACCCTGCGTAGTATTGTTGAAGTTGCTGAATGCCAATTCGTAGAACGGAATCGGCTGAGTGAAGAAAGCGCTTCCGGCAGCAGTCAGTAAAAAGTTGGTGTTCACGTTCTCGAAAGCGCCGCCGAGAGAGTTGATGCCGGCCAGACCCGAATTGACCAAGGTTGCCGTTCCTAGCAAGGTATCGGCACCGTTAATGGTGACGGTTGGGGCCGAAAGAAGTGTGGCGCCGGCGAACGTGTCCACATTTAGGATGCTTCCGTTCCATACATCAGCGAACACACTCAAGCTAATAGTATTCACGGTACACGTGACGCCAGGGCTTAAGAGGCTACCGCAACTGAAGGTCTGATGGAATGTGGCGTAAAGTCCATAGGAGCTACCCAACCCAGTGAACGGGACGGGATTTCCCGCGAGCGTGAACTGCCCATAGGTGATATAGCCATCGGAGGCGTAAGTAAAGCCCCCGGTATTCGTAACCAAGGCTGATGAGCCGCCATTGATAAAGTCGGCGTTAAACGGGGCACTTACGACGCCAAGAAGGGACGACGGGGTTACTTCGAACACGGGTGCCGCGCTGGCATTAGAAGCCGCTCCGACACCAAGGGCAATCACTGCGCTGGCAGCGATCGTTCGTAATTGCTTCTTGAAAGTGGACATGTTGAACTCCTAATAACCGTATTGAAGAAACTCGAAGAAGCTCTTCGCGCATCTATATCAGCAACACACGTGCCAGATGCCTATTGTTTTTTTAAGTTGCTGATTATTTTGGTTATTAATTTGCTGGCTTAGATCGCGGTTGCGCTTCTGCTTACCGGGTGTAAAAAAATCCGACAGATTCGCGGGCGGCTGCTTGGGGCAGCATCGATCTGGGTGTGTGAACGGAAGGGTTAAAAGCTTGAACTGAGCGTTTTACCGCCTTGGCTCAGAGGGGCTCTTCAATTCATTAGCAACTCGTGAAGCTCTTTTCTGAGCGAGCGTGAGCGAGGTGCTTTTGAATGTCCGATTCGGCAAAAGAAGGCAAAGCCATCATCGGGGCGGATTGCGCTCAGTTGCTCGAATTGCCTTGCAAGCTCGATGGCGCCTGCGTCGATTTTTGGCTCGATGGATAGCTGTCGCTTGGCCTGGACGTACCAGCGGAAAATGACCGGGGTCATTTCCGGTTGCAAATAAAGTCCGAGACTGCTTGCCGTGAGCCAGAGGCGCTGCATCGCGACGCCGGCGGCAAGGTGGTCGGCCAGCCCGGCTTGCCGGCGTTTTGGTCGGAGCAGGAGGTGCGAAGCGCAGGCAATGGCGGGGATGAAGTCCAGTTGTATCCGTGGAGCAACCGTACCAGCCAGGTAGCGGTTAAAAAAATCGACGCGCGCCCAGCTTTGCAGGACCCAGCGCATCAGTCCGGCCGTCAGTGGATCGACGCCGACGGCCTGATCCGGGATCCGGTCGGTGCTGTAACGGGTGTTCCACTCGATGACTTCGCGATGGACTTGATAGGCCTCCGGGCAGGTTAGCCGAAGGAAGGCGTTTTTCCAGAGCAGGCGCGCGACGGTCAGCCGATCATTGAGCGATTCAAAAAACTGCAGCGAATAGTCAGGGCCGACCGCTGCGATCAATGCCTCTTTTTGCCCCGCTTGCAATGGGGTGGTGCGCATCGGCCGGCGTTGCACGCAACGAGCCTCGATAAAAGGCACCAGCCGGTCTTCGACAAGGTCCGACGGATGCAGGGTGACGTCGTAGATCGGTGCGCTGTCGGGGCGCTCGGGGCGGATGCGCCATTCGGCCCGAAGTCCGAAGCGGGTGGCGGCCAGTCTTAAGGTTTCGAGAAGCGCGCCGTGGGCCATGTGGCTGGCATGCCCATCGAAATCGTAGATCACATGTTCGCGTGTGTCGTGGCCGTGGATGGCGATGCCGTCGTCGGCGGTGATCTCGAAGCGCCAGGGTTGCGTGTTGTCGCCACTGGGCGCCCAGCGGGCGAGATCGAGAATTTGCCGCAGGACGTTGCGGCTTGCCTTTGTCGCCATGACCATCACCGATCCGGGCGGACCGGGCGCGCAAGTTGTGCCTTGACCAGTGAAATCATCAGGCGCTGTAGCGGATTGCGGTGTCCCCAGGGGCGCCAGGTTCGGATGTAGCGCATCCGGTAGCCGTCGAACTGGCTTCCCCGCGGTGCGAGGCGGACACCGCCACGACCGAGCAGCAGCTTGAGCGTTTCGATCGCGGCGACCCCCGCGCACAGCTGGCAGGCGGCAATGCTTGACGGACCGCGGTGTTCGGCGAGGTTGATGCGGGACATGTCGGCCACGTAACCGCGCTGGAGCATCGCCGGCGAGAGACCGACGAGGAAGCGAACGGCCATTTCCATTTCGTCGCAACCGTCGAAACCAAAGTAGTCCTCGAAGGGCATGCCGCCCGGGCCGAAGACAAGAAGTGCCGTGCCCATCCCCAGCGGTGCGGCGGTGACGACCGGGATGCCTTTGCGCTCGCAGGCGGCGAACGTCATGCGGCGTGCGTCGAAGGCAAAAAAATCAAGGCCGTCGACATAGACGTCGACCCCATCGAGAAAGGCATCGAGCGAATCTGCCTGGATGCCGGCGGGAAAAGTGCGGAGTTCGATCTCCGGGTTGATGTCGCGCGCCATTTCCGAAAGCACATCGATCTTTGAGCGTTCGAGCGCCTGTACGGTAGCGCCGACTTGCCGATTGAAGTTTACGATGTCGAAGACATCGAAGTCGGCGATCGTGAAGCGGCCAATTCCCAGTCTCGCCAGCGTCAGAAGATGTACGCCGCCGACCCCGCCCAAACCGCCGATGGCGACCCGCGCATCACGCAGACGCAGTTGCTCGGAGTCGGTAACCCAGCCGATATTTCTCGAGAACGCCTTATCATAATCGAATGTTTGCATGGTGAGTTCGCTCGATTTGGGTTTGTCGTATGATAACAACCTCGGCATTTACCTTGCGGACGAATTGGGACCGATGATCAGCGTGATCGCAGATTTCCGCCTGGCCATGCGTAATCTCAGGCGCAATACGCAGCGGACGCTGGTGGCCACGCTGACGGTTGCATTCGGCATCGTCGCATTCTTGCTGGCCGGCGGTTTCATTGCCTGGATTTTCGACCAGATGCGCGAAGGCACGATTCATTCCCAACTGGGGCACGTTCAGATTGTACGCCCCGGCTATTTCGAGAAGGGAATCGCCGATCCTTATGCCTTCTTGCTGCCGGAGCAGTCTCCGGAGCAGCAGATCGTCGAAAAGATGCCGGGTTTCCAAAGCCTTGCGCCACGTCTTTCGTTCAGCGGTCTGATCAGCCATGGCGATACAACCATCGCTTTCGTCGGGGACGGTGTCGATCCAGCGCGCGAGAAGCCGATTAGCAGTCGCGTTACGATTGTCAGCGGCCGCGACCTGGCGGCCGCCAACGAGAATGCGGTCCTCTTGGGCGAAGGGCTGGCGCGCAGCATGGGGGTGAATGAGGGGGGTGTCGTCGTTTTGCTCGCCACTGCGGCCAACGGGAGTGCGAGTGCGGTCGAGGTGAAGGTTGCCGGAACTTTTGCCACCACCTACAAGGATTATGACGATAGCGCCTTGCGCTTGCCGATACAGGTGGCGAGAAAGCTGATGAAGGTCCGGGGGGCGACATCCTGGGTCGTCTTGCTCGATAAAACGGAGCGCACAGCGGATAGCGCGAATTACCTCGCCGCAGCATTGCCTGCCAAGGGGTTCGAGATTGTTCCCTGGAGTTCGTTGGCCGATTTCTACAACAAGACCGTCGTCCTGTTTTCCAAGCAGGTCAGCGTTGTGAAATTCATCATCGGGCTCATCATCGTGTTGACGATTTCCAATACGCAGATGATGAGCGTGCTGGAGCGGACGACGGAAATTGGAACCAGTCTGGCCATCGGGCAACGGCGCAATACCGTCATGCGAATGTTCGTTGCCGAAGGCGCCCTGATCGGCGTGGTGGGTGGCCTTTTGGGCGTTGTTCTGGGGTATGTGCTGGCGCAGGTGATTTCTTCGATCGGCATTCCGATGCCGCCGCCGCCGGGGATGGCCCGGGGGTTTCTTGGCGAGATACTGATTGCGCCGCAGTTGGCCTTTGATGCGCTGGTTCTGGCTTTGGTGACGACCTTTCTCGCCAGCGTCATGCCGGCCTGGAAAGCGAGTCGCATGAATATCGTCGATGCATTGCGGCACAATCAATGAATTTTCGTCTTCCTCAAAGGCTTTCTTTCGCGCTGCGCAACGTGTTCCGGCAGCGCGTACGCTCTGCCGGAACGCTTGCCGCGATCAGCCTTGGCGTTGCCGGCCTGATTCTGGCCGGCGGTTTCGTGCAGGATATTTTCATTCAGCTGGGCGAGGCGGTCATTCATTCCCAGAGCGGTCATATCCAGATTGCACGTCAGGGTTATCGCGAGGGACGTGTGCGATCGCCGGAGGCTTACCTTATCGATCAGCCGGACCGCCTCAAACAGCAGCTGGCCGCCGAGCCGGGAGTGCAATTGACCCTTGCCCGCCTTGGCTTTTCAGGGGTTATCAACAATGGCAAGCGCGATCTGGGAATTATCGGAGAGGGCGTTGAGCCGTCAGCCGAGGCGAAACTGGGCACCTATCTGCGCTATATCGAAGGGCGCGCACTGGCCGATGCCGACACTGACGGAATCGTATTGGGGCAAGGTGTCGCCAAGTCGCTCGGGTTGAAAGCCGGCGATCGGGTCAATCTGGTCATCAGCCTGGCCCAGGGGGCGGTCAATACGCTGGATTTTGAAGTGGTCGGAGTGTTTCAGAGCTTTTCGAAAGATTTTGATGCACGCGCCGTTCGGATACCGCTGCCGGCAGCCCGTAATCTGATGGATAACGCGTCTGCTCACTTGATGGTGCTGTTGCTCGACAAAACCGAAAATACCGACACCGTGCTTGCCTCGCTGCGCCGGGAGCTCGGTCCGCAAGGTTATGAATTGGCCTCCTGGCGGGAGCTCTCGGATTTTTACGACAAGACCCTGCAGCTTTACGATCGCCAGTTTGGTGTGCTGCGTCTGATCATATTGCTCATGGTGCTTTTGAGTGTGGCAAATAGCGTCAACATGACCCTGTTCGAGCGGACACGGGAATTCGGAACCTTGCTGGCCCTCGGCGACAGGCCGGGGCAGGTGTTTCGGTTGATCATGACCGAGAGTGCGCTACTCGGGCTGTTCGGCGCCGGATTGGGGATCTTGCTGGGCTGTGTGGCGGCCTGGATTGTTTCCGCCATCGGGATTCCGATGCCGCCGCCGCCCAATGCCAATATCGGCTATACGGCGTTTATCCGCCTCGTCCCGCTCGACGTGCTGACAGCCGGTTGTATCGGTTTTGTTGCCACCTGTATGGCTGCGCTGATGCCCGCAAGGCGCGTGTCGAAAATGCCCGTGGTCGATGCGCTTCGCCAGGGCGCCTGAGTCAGCTGTGCGTGCGCTGGGCGGCTAAAAGCACGTGATTCATTTCCAGCATGCGCTGGCAGAGGCGCTCCGATTCGCGGTCGGAAAAAAAGTAGGAATAGAGCGAGCGTCCCGTTTGTTTCCGGTAGCCGGCATGGTGAGCAATCTGTTCTTCGACGAAATCCGCCTCAATGTGCAGCAGGACCGCCGGCGCGTTCACGCGTCCGCATATTTTTCCTTCCCCGATTTGGCGAAAACCGAGAAGGCGCTGGTAGTAGAGCGCGTGGCGCGGGTTGATTTCGATCACGGCGTCGGTTGCACGATGCAGGCGGCGGCCAAGAATATGAAGCAGGTGGAAAAGGGTTGCCAGCAATTCGTTGGAATCATCCCGCGTGTTTACCGCAAGTCCGGTTAGTTCACATACGGTTCCCCCGCGCTTGCGCAGGATGTCGATTTCTTTGCGGTAGAGATCGTCGGCCAGCAGTCCATCCGCTGAATCGATATTCAGGGATAAGGTACCAAGCGTGTCCTTGCCTCTAAAGGCTTGCAGCGTTGTCTGGGTAGGGCAGTGGCGGGCTTCGGCGGCTTCCAGCCGGTATCCTCGCCACGAATACATCCGGTTGATCAGTGCGCCGACCTGGTTTTTCCTGCCTTGAGTGTTCGCAACACGAACATCGAAACGCTCTCGCTTGACGAGAATGTTGTCAGGTGCGGAAAGCTGGTTTTCGATCGGGTGTCGATGCGCTTCGTGCCTGTTGAGCGGGCGACCTCCGTCCCGATCATTGAAGAAATGTATTGGAGTGTGAATTATTTGGCTCTGTAGTTGCATGGGAGAAAGTATCTTGTATTCGCTCTGTTCAAAATGCCGTCGCTGCCCTGCGGGCTTTGACTCGAACCTGGAGTCGCAGAATGTCCAAGTGACGTTTCCCGTGAGCACATCCCGTGCCACTTCTGCCATAAGTAATAGAACATCGCAGTCAGGGCGTTTTAGAGGAGAGTCAGCAAATTTGCTGCGCTGTTTTTTCGGAAACTGTCGTGCTGCAACGACAAAGATGGCGATATGCATTGCCGGTGTGGTCGTTTTGATGCTTGATTGCTTCTGTTGAACATGCATTCGTGGGATTTGGCCCTGTGTCGGGCGCAAGCGACATCGTTATTCGCGACGGTTGTGGCGGGCGATTTTGATCCAAGTCAGAATATTTCCGCTAGTATTATGTTTGATGGGTTTTCTGCGGTCCTTGGGGCGGTTTCGAATAAAGGAGAATGCTATGTTTAACAGCCTGTATAACGGTGTCGGTGCCGCGTTTCGTTGGCTTGTGATCGGGCTGCTCGGGGCGGCACTCTTCGGGTGTGCCACCAGTAATCCGCCGGCACCTTCGGCCGCTGCGTCGCCCGAGTACAACTACATAATCGGGCCGGGCGATATGGTCAATATCGTGGTTTGGCGCAATCCTGAACTTTCCATGATCGTTCCGGTACGGCCGGATGGAAAAATCGCGGCGCCGCTGGTCGAAGATCTGCCGGCGATGGGCAAGGATGCGACGACGCTGGCGCGCGATATCGAGGCAGCGCTTGGAAAATTCATCCGCGACCCGGTGGTTACTGTCGTCGTCACCGCCTTTGTCGGACCGTACAGCGAACAGATTCGCGTCGTGGGTGAAGCGGCCAAGCCGCAGACGCTTCCATACAAGCAGAAGATGACCTTGCTTGATGTCATGATTGCGGTCGGCGGGATGACCGATTTTGCTGACGGGAACGGGACAACCCTTCTGCGTACTGCAGAAGGGGAAAAGCAGTACAGTGTCCGCGTCAAGGATCTGATCAAACGCGGCGACGTGTCGGCCAATGTCGAAATGAAGCCGGGCGATGTGTTGATCATCCCGCGCAGTTGGTTCTGATTGAATCACCTTCTTTCATCATCGATGGCGCCTTCGGGCGCTATCGATGTGTTTGAAACCATTAGCGAAGCCAGAACCGATGGATGAAATAATCCGACAAGCGACGACTGCTCTGAGAGGAATGTGGCGACGTCGTTGGCTTGGGCTGATCGTCGCCTGGATCGTTGGGGCGGTAGGCGTTGTTGCCGTTCTTCGTATCCCTGATAAATACGAGGCTTCGGCGCGTATTTACGTGGATACCCAGTCCATACTCAAGCCGCTGATGTCCGGTTTGGCCATCGAGCCGAATCTCGACCAGCAGATCATGATCCTCAGCCGAACGCTGATCAGCCGCCCCAATGTCGAAAAGCTGATTCGCATGGCCGATCTCGACCTCAACATAAAATCCAAACCGGCACAGGAAGCTTTGGCCGACGACCTGATGAAGTCGCTAACCATCAAGAGTACTTCGCGTGACAACCTGTATACGCTTGCCTACAACGATCCCGAGCCGGAGCGGGCGAAGCGGGTGGTGCAGTCGTTGGCCTCGATCTTCGTTGAGTCCAGTCTGGGCGACAAGCGCAAGGACACGGACTCTGCCAAGAAATTCATCGATGATCAGATCCAGGTCTATCAGAAGAAACTTGAGGAAGCGGAAAATCGCCTGAAAGAATTCAAGCTGAAGAATATTTCAACACAAGCCGCTGACGGCAAGGATTATTTCGGCCGCATCGGCGAAGTGAGTGCCGTGCTTGAACGATCCAAGCTTGAGTTGCGCGAAGCGGAGAATTCCCGTGATGCGCTCAAGCGGCAGATCGTTGGCGAGGAACCCTCGTTGCTGCCGGATACGCCCGAGACGACGGCAGGAATTTCTCTTCCCGAGATCGACGGGCGCATTGACGCGATGAAGCGCAATCTTGACGGATTGCTGCAACGCTTTACCGAGCAGCATCCCGACGTGGTTGGAACGCGGCGCATGATCAAGGAACTCGAAGAGCAGAAGCGGGAGGAAATCGCCACCCGGAAAAAGGCTGCACCAACCAGCTCGGCTTCTCTCGGTAATAACAACCCCGTTTATCAGCAACTCAAGATATCCCTGGGGGAAAATGAGGCCATCGTCGCGTCGCTGCGTACTCGAGTGGCCGAATATCAGTCGCGCTACAACCTGTTGCGGGATTCGGTGAAAATGATTCCACAGATCGAGGCCGAATTCACCCAGCTCAATCGGGATTACGACATCAACAAGAAGAACTACGAAAGTCTGGTCATCCGACGTGAGTCGGCTGCGATGTCCGGTGAAATGGATGCCAGCGCGGGAGGCGTCGATTTTCGCCTGATCGATCCGCCGCGGGTTTCGCCGCAACCCGTGTCGCCCAATCGTTTGCTGCTGTTGCCATTGACCTTGTTGCTGGCTCTGGCCGCGGGTCTCTTCGTACCCTTCGCGGCGAGCCAGATTCGTCCTGTTTTCTTCGACGCACGGGCTTTGCGTGAAGTAACTGGCTTGCCTTTGCTTGGAACCGTTTCAAAGCGGATCGAAGATTCTGCAAAACTTGCCGAGAAGAAGGATTTCAGGCGCTTTATTGCTGCGTTTGCATCGCTCGTTGCTGCCTATGGAGCCGGGATTGCCTTGCTGTTCTTTCTTACGATCCGTACTGCTTGAGGAACAACAATGAGCCTCATTGAACAAGCAGCACAGCGGCTGGAACAATTGCGTCAGGCCGGGGTTGAGATGCCTGCCGTGCCGGCAGATGCGGTTTCTGCGCCGACGGTTGAGCCAGTCCCGGTGCAAGTGCGTCATGCCGAGAATTCGCCCCGCCCGGCCAAGCATGCGGAGCCGCCAGTTCTCCAGTCGCCCGAAATGGCGATCTCACGTCGCGTGGAGTTGAGTCTGGAAGCGCTCTCGGCTGCCGGGATCATTCGTCCGGACGCGGTGCGATCGCAGCTTGCCGACGAGTATCGGGTCGTCAAGCGGCCATTGATCGACAACGCCATGGGCAAGGGGGCGGTGCCGATCAAGGACGGTAATCTGATCATGATTACAAGTGCGCTGCCGGGCGAGGGAAAAACCTTTACCGCCGCCAATCTCGCCATGAGTATCGCAATGGAGTTGGACAATACGGTGATGCTGGTCGATGCCGATGTCGCCAGGCCATCATTGCTGAAAGTCTTGGGGCTCCCCTCTGCGCGCGGATTGCTGGACGTGCTGGTCGACGAGTCGATCGATTTGCCGCAGGTGTTACTCCGTACCAGTGTTGAGAAGCTGACCATCCTGCCGAGTGGAACGCCGCATCCACGTGCAACGGAACTGCTGGCCAGCGACGCCATGGTTCGTTTGCTCGAAGACATGGCCACTCGCTACTCTGACCGGATCATAATTTTCGATTCTCCGCCGCTTCTGGTTACAACCGAAGCGCGGACGCTGGCTTCGCATATGGGGCAGGTTGTGGTCGTTGTGAAAGCGGAGGGGACCGCTTATGCCGACGTCAGGCATGCGCTGGCGACAATTGAGGCCTGCCCGGTAAAACTCATGTTGCTCAATCAGGCAAAAACATTTGCCCAGGATGCCTATGGATATGGCTATGGTTACGGCTATGCTAGCTGAACGGAAGTGTCGCATTAATACTTTGAGATTCGTTTTTCTCGGTGCAAGCATCGGGTGTTTGGCGTCTCCGGCTTTTGCCGGAGACTGGAAGATCACGCCGATGATCGCCGTCAATGAAACCGTGACTGACAATGTCGCCTTGAGCAATACGCAGAAAAAGGGCGATGTGATTTCCGATATCAATCCGGGGCTCCGGATTGACGGTTTCGGTGGTCGCTCCAAACTGCATTTCGACTACCAGTTGCATAACCTGATTTACGCTCAGGACTCCGCTCGCAACAGGACGCAGAATTACCTGAATGCGTTTGGAACGCTGGAGGCGCTGGAAAACTGGCTGTTCATCGATGCAAGCGGCGTCATTTCGCAGCAGAGCATTTCCGCCTTCGGTGGCGCTACGTCCGGCGCGGTAAATACCAACGTCAACAACAACAGCACGGAAACCTCGACTTATCGGCTTTCTCCCTATATTCGCGGAACGCTGGGCAGCGTTGCCGAGTATCAGTTGCGCTATAACCTGAGCACCACCAACACGAAATCCAATCAGGCCTTCGATTCCGACACCCGAGAGCTGATGGGGACGATGAAGGGCGCGACGGCCTTGGCGAATCTCGGCTGGTCGGTTGACGCCAGCACTCAGAAAGTCACCTTCGCCAATGGGCGCAGCAACGAAGCGGATCGTTTACGCGGCGTCGCTACCTACCAGATCGATCCGCAGTTCCGCTTTTCCCTTATCGGCGGACGGGAGGCCAACGATTATCTGACCGTGAGCAAGGAAGGTCACACGACAAAGGGCGCTGGCGTTGAATGGTCGCCGACCGAGCGTACCCAGATATCGGCCAGCCGGGAAGATCGATTCTTCGGGAAAAGCAACAATTACAGTTTTGCGCATCGGACCGCGGGTACCGCGTGGAAATACAGTGAAAGCAAGGATGCCACCGTGCTGCCGAGCCAGCAGTCGTCGGTTGGCTTGGGAACCTTCTACGATCTGTTCTTCAGTCTCTTTTCGTCGGCCATACCTGACCCGGTAGTCAGGGGCGCTTTCGTTAACGCGCTGCTTTCGAGTAGTGGGATTTCTCCCGCAGCCCAGTTGCAGGGTGGTTTTCTGACCTCCGGGGTCACCCTGCAGCATCGCCGGGAAATGTCCTTTGCTTTGGTGGGTGTCAGAAATACGGTGACTTTCGCAGCGACTCAGACCGAGTCGCAGAATCTTTCGCAAGGGGCCGGCACGGGCCTGCTGGTCGGCGAAGATTTTGCGGTCGCGCAAAACATTCGCCAGCATGGCGCCAGCATCAACTGGTCGCACAATCTGACTGCGCTGTCGTCGCTCACCGGAACCTTCTCCCGCCTGAATAGCACGGGAACGGGAACCTCGACGCTCGAAACGAACCAGAAGACGATGAATCTGAATTTTGCCACCCAACTCAGTCCGAAAACAAATGCTGGCCTTGGTGCGCGAAGGGTGGTCGTGGACGGCACGACAAATTATTCAGAGAACGCGTTGACAGGCGTTCTGTCGCATCAGTTTTAGCCTGCGATCATGTACGAATCTTTCTACGGGTTGACCAGCAAGCCTTTCCAGCTCAACCCCGATCCGACGTTTTACTTCGGCAGCAAGCAGCATCGGCGTGCCACGGCCTACCTTGAGTATGGGCTGCATCAGAACGAAGGGTTTATCGTCGTAACGGGTGAGGTAGGGGCCGGTAAAACGACCATCGTCCGGGGCTTGCTCAACAAGCTCGATTCGACAAAAGTCGTGGCGGCCCAACTCGTCAGCACCCAGTTGGACGCCGAAGATACCCTGCGCATGGTGGCTGCCGCTTTCGGCGTGCGCACCAAGGATCTCGGCAAATCGGACGTCCTGCTGGCACTGGAAGCTTTTCTCGTCGATGTGACCCGGCAGGGTAAGCGTTGCCTGCTCATCGTCGATGAGGCGCAAAACCTCACACCGCGCGCGGTTGAGGAGTTGCGCATGCTGTCGAATTTCCAGTTCGAAACGCATGCGCTGTTGCAGAGCTTCCTGATCGGCCAGCCGGAGTTTCGCGGCATCATGCAGAGCCCGCACATGCAGCAACTGAGGCAGCGAGTGATTGCCGCCTGCCACATCGGGCCGATGGATCAGGGCGAGACGCAGGCGTATATCGAGCACCGTTTGAAGTGTGCCGGCTATACCAGCGTTTCGTTGTTCGACAGCGCGGCCTACGTAGCGGTTTTCCGGGCCAGCGGCGGCATTCCACGGCGTATCAACGCCCTGTGCGACCGTCTGCTTTTGTCCGGTTTTCTTGCCGGGAAGAAAGAGTTCTCGCTCGGCGACGTGGAAGACGTTGCCAAGGAAATCAACGAGGAAACGCTTGCTCCGGCATTTTTTGCCAAGGATAGCGGCGGCGTGGCGGGGGCCGACGCCGGGGGGGCGCGACTGACCGACAGCTGCATTCTGGATATCGATCTGTCCCGGCTTGAACTGGCGTCCAGCACTGCGGACGAGGCTTCGCGGGTGATTGCCGATCTGAAGAGCGGGATGACCGAGCAACGGATCGCCCGTCTCGAGCGCAGCATGATTCGTATCGAACGCAGCAGTGCCGCAACGCTGACGCTGCTTCAGCAACTCGTCACTGCCGTTCGGGCCCGGCAATCAGAGAAGGAAAATCAGGCCTGAGTCCTTCCTGATTTCTTGTCAGAAGCCGGTTTCTGCGATCGAGCGTAGTGCTGTCAGTCATTTTTCAGCATGTGTTTCACCAGATACGAAAATGATAAGCGAGGGCATCGGGATGCAAGGCAATTCGATCAAAAATGCCCTGACCATCGACGTCGAAGACTACTTCCAGGTCTCCGCGTTCGCCCCCTACATTCGCCGCGATCAATGGGACACGCGAGCCTGCCGGGTCGAGCGCAATGTCGAACGCATTCTCTGCATGCTCGATGTCCACGCCACGAAAGCCACATTTTTTACGCTCGGCTGGATCGCCGAGCGCTACCCGCATCTCGTGCGGCGCATCGTCGACGGCGGTCACGAACTGGCAAGTCACGGATACGGGCACGAACGGGTCAGCGACCTGAGCGAAGCGGCTTTTTCGAAAGATATCGAAGTGGCCAAGAAGTTGCTCGAAGACTTGTCCGGTCACGAGGTCAAGGGCTATCGCGCGCCCAGTTTCTCGATCGGACAAGGCAATCTGTGGGCTTTCGATTGCCTTGCGCGCGCAGGCTATCGCTACAGTTCAAGCATTTACCCGATCCGCCACGATCATTACGGCATGCCGGACGCGCCACGCTTTGCCCACGCAGTGCGTGCCGGCCTGCTCGAAGTGCCAGTCAGCACGGCACGTTTGTTCGATCGCAACTGGCCGGCAAGCGGCGGCGGATATTTCCGCCTGATGCCCTACGCCGTCTCGCGCTGGCTCTTGCAGCGCGTGAACCAGGTGGACCGTCAGCCGGCGATTTTCTATTTTCATCCGTGGGAAATCGATGCCGGGCAGCCGCGCATAGCCGGGATCAATGCCAAGACCCGTTTTCGCCACTACCTGAATCTGCACAAAACGGAAGCCCGTATCCAGCGCCTGCTCGCCGATTTCAGGTGGGGGCGGATGGACGATGTTTTTCTTGCCGGCGGTGCCCACCCGCTTCCCGATAAAACATCGGCGGTTCCGTCATGAAGATGAGCAACGTGGAAATCGGAGAACTGCCGGTTGGGGCTTCATCGCTGAAGGTCAGGCGCCTTGCGCCGGGCGACAGTGCGGCGGTGGCGCGTTGGGATGCCTTCGTCGCCGCTTGCGCCGGGGCCACTTTCTTTCATAAAGCCGGGTGGCAGAAAATCGTCGGCGAGGTTTTTCGCCACCAGACGTATTTCCTGTATGCCGAGCGGGCCGGCGTCATCGAAGGCGTTCTGCCGCTCGGCCATGTCAGCAGCCTTCTTTTCGGCAAGGCGCTCGTTTCCCTGCCCTTCGCCGTGTATGGCGGCGTGGCGGCGAGTAGCGGCGAAGCGGCGGAAGCGCTGGAAGGCGAGGCGCAGCGGATCGCCAAACAGCTCGGTGTCGACCACCTCGAGCTGCGCAATCTCGAAGCGCGTCATCCGGAGTGGCCGACGCAGGATCTCTATGTCTGCTTTCGCAAGGTGCTGGCGCCGGAAGTCGAGGCCAATATGCAGGCCATTCCGCGCAAGCAGCGAGCCATGGTACGCAAAGGCATCAAGAACGGTTTGCGCAGCGAGATCGACCGGACCGTCGATCGGTTCTTTGCGCTTTATGCCGACAACGTTCATCGCCATGGCACGCCCGCGATGCCGAAGCGTTATTTCGCGGCGCTGCTGAAGGTCTTCGGTGACGACTGCGAGATTCTCACGGCGGTCGACGAGGGCGGCCGGCCATTGAGCAGCGTGCTCAGCTTTTATTTCCGCGACGAGGTGCTGCCTTACTACGCGGGCGATGACCTCGCGGCGCGTGAGCTGGCCGCCAACGACTTCAAATACTGGGAGTTGATGCGGCGTGCCTGCGAACGCGGACTGAAGGTTTTTGACTACGGGCGCAGCAAACAGGGTACCGGCTCCTACGCCTTCAAGAAAAACTGGGGCTTCGAGCCGCAGCCGCTGTATTACGAATATTGCCTGTATCGGCGCGACAGCATTCCCCAGAACAACCCGAACAACGCCAAGTACCGGCTGCTCATCGAAGCCTGGCGACGCCTGCCGATCGGCCTGGCCAACCGGCTCGGCCCGTTTATCGTGCGCAACCTGGGCTGAGGGCTCGTGGCTAATCTTCTCTTCCTCGTGCACCGCCTGCCCTATCCCCCCAACAAGGGCGACAAGGTCCGCTCCTACCATTTGCTCAAGCATCTCGCGGCCAGGCATCGCGTGTTTCTCGGGACCTTCATCGACGATCCGCAGGACGAGGCTTACGCCGATGCGCTGCTGCCCTTCTGCGCGGACCTGCATATCGCCCGCTTTTCTCCGCGTGCGGCCAAGCTGCGCAGCCTCGCCGGCCTGCTCAGCAACGAGGCGCTGAGCCTGCCCTATTACCGGAATGCCGGTCTGCAAGCCTGGGTGACGCGCACGTTGCGCGAGCAACGGATCGATGCGGCGGTCGTCTTCTCGTCGGTGATGGCGCAGTACGTGCAAGGCATTCCGCAATTGCGCACCCTGGTCGACTTCGTCGATGTCGATTCGGCCAAGTGGGCGCAATACGCGCCCAAGCACCGCTGGCCGATGTCCTGGCTTTACCGGCGGGAAGGCGAGCGCTTGCTGGCGTTCGAACGCGCGGTCGCGGCGCAGGCGAACCACTCTTTTTTTGTCACGGAAAACGAAACCGAGCTTTTTCGCCGCAGCGCGCCGGAGTGCCGGGAGCGCGTCGAAGCGATGAGCAATGGGGTGGATGCGGATTTCTTTTCTCCGGAACACCCCATGCCTTCGCCGTACGCAGCGGGCGAGTTGCCGCTGGTGTTCACGGGTGCGATGGATTACTGGCCGAACATCGATGCCGTGAGCTGGTTTTCCGCCGAGGTTCTGCCGCAGCTGCGGCAGCGCTGGCCGGCCTTGCGCTTCTACATCGTCGGCCGCAGCCCCGCGCCGGCTGTTCAGGCGCTTGCCGGCGAGCACATCGTGGTCACCGGAACCGTGGACGACGTCCGCCCGTATCTGCGGCATGCGGCCGTTGTCGTTGCGCCCTTGCGCTTGGCGCGCGGCATCCAGAACAAGGTGCTGGAAGCGATGGCCATGGGCCGGGCGGTGGTCGCCTCGCAGGAATGCGCCGGCGCCATCGATGCCGTTGCCGAGCGGGATTTCCTGACCGCGGGAACGATCAAGGATTATCTGCGCCAGATCGAATCGCTGCTGCAATCCGCCGAGCGTACCGAAACCATGGGCCAGGCCGCGCGCGAGCGGGTTCTCGCGCACCACAGCTGGGATGCACATCTGTCGAGGATCGATCGATATCTGGGCGAAGCGAGCGCCGAAACCGGAATGATCGGAGTGGCGGGAGTGGGAGCGGCGCCATGAGCGAGCGCGCTCTGTCGCAAACCGCTGTGACGAATGCTCGCTCGTTGGCGGTCGCCGGAGAATGGCGTCTGGCGTTGCCGGCACTGGTCACTACGCTGCTTGTGATTCTCGCGCTCTATCGCGAAACGGCGATGTCGATGGTCGACATCTGGATGCGCTCGGACACCTTCACGCACGGATTCCTGGTGCCGCCCATCACCCTCTGGCTGATCTGGCGAATCCGCGGCGACGTCGCGCCGTTGACGCCGCGCCCCAATATATGGGCGCTGCTCGCACTTGCCGGCGCGGGGTTCGCCTGGTTGCTGGGCGAACTGGCGACCATCACCGCGCTCTCGCAGTTCGCGCTGACAAGCATGCTGGTGTTCGCCGTGCCGGCCGTGCTCGGCCTGCCGGTCGCCCGGCGCATCGCTTTTCCGCTGGCCTTCCTCTACTTCGCGGTTCCTTTCGGCGAATTCGCCATGCCGCAATTCATGGAGTGGACGGCCAACGTTACCGTGCTTGGCCTGCGCTTCAGCGGCATACCGGTTTATCGCGAGGGACTGAGCTTCATCATTCCCTCGGGCAGCTGGTCGGTGGTCGAAGCCTGCAGCGGCGTGCGCTATCTCATCGCCTCGCTGACCGTCGGCACGCTTTTCGCCTATCTCAGCTATCGCTCGCTCAAGCGGCGGCTGATTTTTATCGGCTTCTCGTTCGTTGTCCCGGTGATCGCCAACTGGGCACGTGCCTACATGATCGTCATGCTCGGGCATCTTTCCGGCAACAAACTGGCGGCCGGTGTCGATCATCTGATCTACGGCTGGCTGTTTTTCGGCATGGTCATCACGGCCATGTTCTGGATCGGCACCCGCTGGCGCGAAGATGAGCCCACTCCCTCGCCGGCCTTGCCGCATGACGCTTCGGCGGGCGGCGCAGCGAAGGCTCCTTCCCTCCTCGTGGCGCTTGCGATCGCGCTGCTGGCGGCGGTCTGGCCCCTGGCGCAATGGCAGATCGAGCGCACCGTGTTGCCCGAGGTAAGCCGGCTTGAAGCACTCGCTCAGATTCCCGGCTGGCCTGTGTCCCCGGAAAATTTTGCCGACTGGAGCCCGCGTTTCGACAATTCATCGGCTGCTTTGCAAACCACATTCGGCGCCGAAGGGCGACGGGTGGGGTTGTATCTTGCTTACTACCGCAACCAGGACTACAGCCACAAAATGGTCGCTTCGAGCAACGTTCTGGTGCGCAGCAGCGACCCGCAGTGGGCCAAGGTCACCGACGGACTGCGCCAGATTGCCTTCGACCGGCAGTCGATCACGGTACGCAGCGCGGAGCTGCGATCGGTCGATTCCTTCCGCCTGGTGGCCTGGCAGTGGTACTGGATAAATGGCCACCTGACGGCCAGCGATTACCGAGCCAAAGCCTATACCGCCTTTTTTCGCCTCATGGGGCGGGGCGACGACTCCGCCGTGATCGTCGTTTATGCACCCAAGGACCAGGCTGGCGGGGCTGACGCCGTGCTCGAAACCTTTGTCCATGCCGCGGCGCCGGAAATCGCCGGCGTTTTGCAGCGGACCATGGAAAAACGATGACGCCGACGATGACGACGGAGCACGATACGCGCCCGCTGGTTGCCCATGTCGTATACCGCTTCGATGTCGGCGGGCTGGAGAACGGCGTGGTCAATCTGATCAACCACATGCCGCGCGACGCCTATCGGCATGTGGTGATTTCGCTGACCGAGATTACCGATTTTCGCCAGCGCATCGTTCGCGACGACGTCGAGTTCATCGCGCTTGAGAAGCCGCCGGGTCATGCGCTGTGGATTTATCCGCAACTGTTCGCGCTGTTTCGCAAATTGCGCCCGGCCGTGGTGCACAGCCGCAACCTCGGTGCGCTCGAAGTCGTCGTGCCGGCCTGGGCGGCCGGGGTGCCGGTGCGCATTCACGGCGAGCACGGGCGGGACGTCGGCGATCTCGACGGTTCCAGCAAGAAATATCAGTGGGTGCGCCGAATTTATCGGCCCTTCGTGACGCATTACATAGCCTTGTCGCGTGATCTCGAGCACTATCTGATCCAGCGCGTTGGCATGCCGCCGGCAAAAGTGCTGCAGATCTACAACGGGGTCGATGCGCAGCGCTTCCATCCGGTGGCGGCGCGCCAACCGATTGCCGGTTGCCCGTTCCTCGATTCGTCGTGCTGGCTGGTCGGTACCGTTGGCCGCATGCAGACGGTAAAGGACCAGACGACTTTGGTTCGGGCCTTCATTCGGGCATTGGAAATTGCGCCGGAGTTGAAGGGAAGTTTGCGTCTGGTGATGATTGGCGACGGGCCGCTGCGAGCGCAAGCGCATGTCCTGCTCGAGGCGGCCGGTTTGGCGGGGTTGGCCTGGTTGCCCGGCGAGCGCAGCGATGTGCCGGAAATCCTGCGCGGGCTCGATTGCTTCGTCCTGCCCTCGCTGGCCGAAGGCGTATCGAACACGATTCTGGAAGCAATGGCCAGCGGCCTGCCGGTCGTCGCAACGGATGTCGGGGGGAACGGCGAGTTGATCGAGGCCGGGCGAAGCGGCGAGCTGGTGCCGGTCGGCGGCGTCGAGGCCATGGCGCACAGCATTGTCGGTTACGCGCGCGATCGGGGGCGGGCGCGGGATGCGGGGCAAGCAGGACGGGCGGCCGTCGACCGCCAGTTCAGTCTGGCGGCAATGGTGCGGGAGTATCAAGGGCTTTACGACCGTTTGTGCAGGTCGGAGTGCGCCACTGAATGTCGGGTTACGCTGCGCTAACTCGACCTACGTATATTTGTGACCGAACAAATATTTGACGAAGAAAAACGGACCGATGACATGTGTGGCATAACCGGAATATTTGATACCCGCGACCAGCGCGAGATCGATCGTGCGGTGCTGACGCGCATGAACGAGGCGCAGCACCATCGCGGCCCGGACGAAGGTGGCTTGCATGTCGAGGCTGGTGTGGGTCTGGGCCACCGGCGCCTGTCGATCATCGACCTGTCGACCGGCCAGCAGCCGTTGTACAACGAAGACCAGAGTGTTTGCGTCGTCTTCAACGGCGAGATCTACAACTACCAGGAATTGATTCCCGAGTTGCAATCGCTCGGCCATGTTTTCCACACGCGCAGCGATACCGAAGTCATCGTACACGCCTGGGAAGCCTGGGGTGAGGATTGTGTTCGGCGCTTCCGCGGCATGTTCGCGTTCGCCCTGTGGGATCGCAACCAGGAAACGCTGTTCCTCGCCCGCGACCGGCTTGCCGTGAAGCCGCTGTATTACGCGTTGCTGCCGGATGGCACCTTCCTCTTCGCTTCCGAATTGAAGTCCTTGCTGGCGCATGGCGGACTGGCGCGCGATATCGATCCGCTCGCCGTCGAGGAATATTTTGCGCTCGGTTATGTCGCCGAGCCGCGCACCATCTTCCGCCAGGCGCGCAAGCTTCCCCCCGCGCATACCTTGGTGCTGCGGCGCGGCCGGCCGATCGGCGAGCCGAAGGAATACTGGGATGTCCGCTTCACGCTGAACAATCCGATCGGCGCCGACGAGGCCTGCGCGCAACTCAATGAAAAGCTCAGCGAGTCGATTCGCCTGCGCATGATTGCCGAAGTGCCGCTCGGCGCCTTCCTTTCCGGCGGCGTCGATTCGAGCGCCGTCGTCGCGCTGATGGCCGGGCTGTCGAAAGAGCCGGTCAATACCTGCTCGATCGCTTTTGCCGATCCGGCCTTCAATGAAGCCGAGTTCGCCAGGACGGTGGCCGAGCGCTATTGCACCAATCACCACGTCGATATGGTCGAGAGCGACGATTTCGACCTGATCGACACGCTGGCCCGCCTCTACGACGAACCCTATGCCGACAGTTCGGCGATCCCCACCTACCGGGTCTGCCAGCTGGCGCGCAAGCATGTCACAGTGGCGCTTTCCGGCGACGGCGGCGACGAGACCTTCGGCGGCTATCGGCGCTATCGCCTGCATCTGATGGAGGAGCGCATGCGTTCGGCGCTGCCGCGCGCAATTCGCCAGCCGCTTTTCCGCCTGCTCGGACGCGTCTACCCGAAAGCGGACTGGGCGCCGCGCATGTTCCGCGCCAAAACCACCTTCGAAGGCATGGCGCGCAGCTCGGTCGAGGCCTACTTCCACTCCGTTTCGATCCTGCGCGACCCGATGCGCGCGCAGCTGTTCAGCAACAAGTTCAAGAGTGAAATCGCCGGCTACAGCGCCCAGGAAGTGTTTCAGCATCACGCCAGGCGGGCGGGTACCGACGATCCGCTGGCGCTGATCCAGTACCTCGATCTCAAGACCTATCTGGTCGGCGACATCAACACCAAGGTCGACCGGGCCAGCATGGCGCACTCGCTCGAAGTGCGCGAGCCCCTGATGGACCACGAGCTGATCGACTGGCTGGCAACGCTGCCGTCGTCGCTCAAGGTGCGCGGGCAGGAGGGTAAGTACCTGCTGAAGAAAGCGATGGAGCCGATGCTGCCGCAGGACATCCTCTATCGCCCGAAGATGGGCTTTGCCGTGCCGCTTGCCCGCTGGTTCCGCGGCCCGCTCAAGCAGCGCGTCCGCGAGGCGGTGCTCGGCCCCCGTCTGGCCGCCACCGGCTGGTTCAATCACGAATACCTGCAGCATCTGGTCGACGCTCACCAGTCCGGTGCGCGAGATTACAGTGCGCCGCTGTGGACCCTGTTGATGTTCGAAGCCTTCCTGCGCAACGTGCTGGATGAAGCACCGCCGGCGACGGCTGATGCGACGGTCGATAAACCATCGGTGGTGTTCTCATGAGCCGGCGCATTCTGCACGTGCTGGACCATTCCATCCCGCTGCACAGTGGCTATACCTTCCGTACGCTGTCGATCCTGCGCGAGCAGCGCAAGCTGGGCTGGGAGACCTTCCATCTGACCAGCCCCAAGCAGGTCGGCTGCGAGGTGCTGGAAGAAGACGTCGATGGCTGGCATTTCTACCGGACGCCGGGCGGCAAGCCGAGCCGCTTGCCGCTGGTCGGCGAACTGGCCTTGATGAGGCAGGTCGAGAAGCGGCTTTTCGAGGTCGCGCAACAGGTGCGGCCCGATGTGCTGCACGCGCATTCGCCGGTCCTCAATGCCATTCCGGCGTTGCGCGTCGGGCGTCGCCTCGGCCTGCCGGTGGTCTATGAAGTGCGCGCCTTCTGGGAGGACGCGGCCGTCGACCACGGCACGACGACGGAAGGCAGCCTGCGCTACCGCATGACCCGCGCCCTGGAAACCTGGGCGCTGAAGCGCGCCGATCATGTCACCACGATCTGCGAAGGCCTGCGCAGCGATATCGTGGCGCGCGGCATCCCGGCCGAGCGGGTGACGGTCATTCCCAATGCCGTCGATATCGAATCGTTCGACATCGGCGGTTCGCCGGACGAGGCGCTCAAGACGCAGCTCGGTTTGTCGGCCAGCACGGTGATCGGTTTCATCGGCTCCTTCTACGCCTACGAGGGCCTCGATCTCCTGCTCGACGCCTTGCCGCAGATACTCGCCCGCCTGCCCGACGTTCGCCTCCTGCTGGTCGGTGGCGGGCCGCAGGAGGCGGCGCTGAAGGAACAGGCCGTGCATCTCGGGCTCGAGGACAAGATCGTGTTTACCGGCCGCGTGCCGCACCACGAAGTGCAGCGCTACTACGACATGATCGATGTCTTGGCCTATCCGCGCCATTCCATGCGTCTGACCGACCTCGTCACGCCGCTCAAGCCGCTCGAAGCGATGGCGCAGGGGCGCCTGCTGGTGGCCTCCGATGTCGGCGGGCACCGCGAGCTGATCCGCGATGGCGAAACCGGCATGTTGTTCGCGGCCGGCAGCGCCGCCTCGCTGGCCGAAACGATCCTGAAATTGCTCGCCGCGCGCGAATCCTGGCCGGCGCTGCGGGCGGCCGGACGGCGCTACGTCGAGACCGAGCGCAATTGGCGCAATTCAGTCGGCCGCTACGCCGATCTCTACCGCGGCATCATTGCCGGGAGTGCGGCCTGATGGGCTTCGCCGGCCTGCGCGTCGGGCTCGTCGGGCCCTTGCCGCCGCCGGCCGGCGGCATGGCAAACCAGACCCGGCAGCTCGCCGAATTGCTCGGCGCCGCGCAGGCGACGGTTTTTCTGGTTCAATCCAATGCCCCTTATCGGCCGGCCTGGGCGGGGCGCCTGGTTTATGTCCGTGAAGCATTCCGCCTGCTACCGTATCTGCTGGCCCTGTGGCGCGTCGCGGGGAAGGTCGAGGTCTTCCATGTGATGGCCAATTCCGGCTGGTCCTGGCATCTGGTCGCCGCCCCGGCGATCTGGATTGCGCGCCTGCGCAAGGTACCGGTCGTCGTCAATTACCGGGGGGGCGAAGCGGCGGGGTTTCTGGCCAGTTCGCAATCCCTCGTCCAGCGCTCGATGAGCCATGTCGCGGCTCTGGTCGTGCCATCCCGGTTCTTGCAGGAAGTCTTTTCAAGCTTCGGCATGCGTGCGGAAATCGTTCCCAACATCATCGATCTGACGCGCTTCCGTCCGCGCGAGGTGGCCAGATCAAGCACCTTCCACCTGGTCGTGGCGCGCAATCTGGAACCCTTGTACGACAACGAAACCGCCCTGCGGGCGTTTCAGATCGTCCGCCGGGATTGTCCGGATGCCCTGCTGACGATTGCCGGCAGCGGGCCGGAAGAGCAGCGCCTGCGCGAGCTCGCAACGCAGCTTGGTCTGGCCGACGCGGTCAGGTTCACCGGGCGCCTGGACCGCGAGTCGATGGCCGATCTGTATCGCCAGGCCGACGTGATGCTCAACCCCAGCCTGGCCGACAATATGCCAAACTCGGTGCTCGAATCGATGGCCAGTGGCGTGCCGGTGGTCAGTACCGACGTCGGCGGCGTTCCCTTCATCGTGCAGGATGGCGTCACCGCCCTGCTGGTGAAACCGGGCGATGCCGAAGCCATGGCGGCGGCAGTGCTCAAGCTCGCCGAAGACCAGGAACTCTGGCGCAAGCTTTCGATCGCGGGGATCGCCGAAGTCGAGCGTTACACCTGGGCGCGCGTCGCCCCGGTGCTCGCCGCGGCCTATCGTGGCGCGATGCGCAGGGCAACACACTGAATGTCAGGGGGCGGCATGGGCTTATATACATCTCTGGTTTCTTCGCTGCTCTTTCCGCTGCACGAGCGTCTGAAGAAACACGATAGCGTTTCCCTGCGGCGTCGGATGGAAGCCTCGCAGTGGTGGAGCGCGGAACGTCTCGAAGCCTTGCGCCTGGAGCGCCTGCGCGCCTTGCTCGGCGATGTCGGGGCAAACGTGCCCTTCTACCGCGAGCTGTTTGCCGAAACCGGTTTCGATCCCGCCGGCGTCGATAGCCTCGACGATTTGCGCCGGCTGCCGTTTCTGACCAAGTCGGTGATCAAGGCCAATACCGAGGCGATGAAACGTCTTGAAACCACCGGCTTGAGCCGCTTCAATACGGGCGGCTCCTCCGGCGAGCCTTTGATTTTTTTCATAGGCAAGGAACGGGTGAGCCATGACGTGGCGGCCAAGTGGCGGGCCACGCGCTGGTGGGATGTCGATATCGGCGATCCGGAGATCGTCGTCTGGGGGTCGCCGATCGAACTGGGCGCGCAGGACCGGATGCGCCAGCTGCGCGACCAGCTGTTCCGCACACAGCTGATCCCGGCGTTCGAAATGTCGGAGCAAAAGCTCGATCAGTTCGTGGCGACCATTCGCCGTACGCGGCCGAAAATGCTGTTCGGTTATCCCTCGGCGCTCAAGCACATCGCCCTGCATGCCGAGAAGAAAGGGATCGCGCTGGGCGATCTGGGCATCAAGGTCGCTTTCGTCACTTCGGAGCGCCTGTACGACGATCAGCGCGAAATCATCAGCCGTATCTTCCAATGCCGGGTGGCCAACGGCTACGGCGGTCGCGACGCCGGATTCATCGCCCATGAATGCCCGTCGGGCAGCATGCACATCACCGCCGAAGACATCATTGTCGAGATCGTCAACGAGGCCGGTGAGGTGCAGCCGGCGGGCGTTGCCGGCGAGATCGTCGTCACCCATCTGGCAACCCGTGACTTCCCGTTCATTCGCTATCGCACCGGCGATATCGGCGTCCTCGGCACGGCGCCTTGCGCCTGTGGCCGCGGCCTGCCGGTGTTGCAGGAGATCCAGGGGCGCAGCACCGACTTCGTGATCGCGGCCGACGGCACGGTCATGCACGGGCTGTCGCTGATCTACATCCTGCGCGATCTGGCTGGCGTGAAATCGTTCAAGGTGATCCAGGAGTCGCGCCAGCAGACTCGCGTCCTGCTCGTCACCGATGCCGGATTCCAGCCGCCGATGATCGACCAGATCGTCGCCGGCTTCAGGCGACGCCTCGGTTCAGGCGTCGATGTGCAGGTCGAGATCGTCGAGCGCATCGCCGCCGAAAAATCGGGAAAATTCCGCTATATCGTCAGTCACGCTGCGCAACAGGGATGAGCCGGAACCATGCGTGACATCATCATCACCGTCGTTATTCTCGGCTTCGTGCCCTTCATCTTGCGCAGCCCGAGAATCGGGGCCTATGTCTGGGCCTGGCTGGCGATGATGAATCCACATCGCGCAGCATTCGGGTTCTCGCGCAGTATTCCCTTCTCGCATCTGGTCGCATTGACCACGCTGCTGAGTTTCCTGTTTTCACGTGAGCGTCGGCCGTTTCCGGTCAACAACATCACGGTGACGCAGCTGTTCTTTCTTTGCTGGATGACGGTCACCTGTTTCTTCGCGTTCAGCAAACCCGAGATTGTTTTCGAGCGCTGGATCTTCGTCTTCAAAATCCATTTGATGCTGTTCGTGACCCTGATGCTGATTCGCGGTCGGGAGCAGATCGAACGCCTGATCTGGGTCGTCACGCTGTCAATCGGCTTTTACGGGATCAAGGGCGGGGTGTGGACTCTGATGGGCGGCGGCAGCGGCCGCGTATGGGGGCCGGCCGGCAGCATGATCGAAGACAACAACGGGCTGGGTCTGGCCCTGGTGATGCTGATTCCGTTCATGTATTTCCTGCACCAGGTATCGTCCAGGCGTCTGGTGCGTATCGCCATGATCCTTGCGATCGTCTCCACCTGTTTTGCCATTCTCGGCAGCCAGTCCCGCGGCGCCCTGCTTGCACTGGTCAGTATGGCTTTCGTTCTGGCGCTCAAGGGCAAGCATCCGGTTCGGATGAGTATCCTGCTCGGCACGCTGCTGGTGAGCGCGATCCTCTTCATGCCTGAATCATGGTCTGGCCGGATGGGGACGATCCAGACCTACGAGCAGGACTCGTCGGCGATGTCCCGAATCTACGCCTGGAAAACGATGTGGGCGCTGGCGCTGGACCGGCCGCTGGTCGGCGGCGGCTTCGGCTCCGACAACACGGTCGTGTTTGCGCTCTATGCGCCGGAAAGTGTCGGCGACTACATCGGCGGCGCAATTTTCGTTGCGCACAGCATCTATTTCCAGGCTTTGGGCGAGCACGGATTTCCCGGCTTGATACTCTATCTGCTGCTCGGTTTCTTTACTTGGCGCAAGGCGAGCCGGCTGGCCAAACAGACGAAGGACGATCCGGAGTTCGGCGCCTGGGTGCCCGTCCTGATGCGGATGGTGCAGGTCAGTCTCGCCGGCTTCGCGGTGGGCGGCGCATTCCTGTCGCTCGTCTATTTCGATCTGCCTTACTACATCGTGGCTTACGTTGTGCTGGTCGATGCCACCTTGCGTGAGCGCGACAAGACAAACCAGATAGCGTCACCTCACCCTTCTTGACCGGGGAACAACAATGACAGCTCTGTCGGAAAAATTGCTGCGCAAGCACTATGCGAACTGCGCGCATCCGTATCGACTCTACGAGCAACGCGTCGATGGCCTGCTCAAGCCCGGCGCGACACTGCTCGATGCCGGCTGCGGCCGTACGCTTCCCGTACTGAAAAACTATCTGGGGCGGGCCGGGCGCCTGATCGGCGTCGAGCTCGTCGAATTTACCGACGTGCCGCATGGCATCGAAACCTACAATGCCGATCTGGCAAAACTGCCGCTGCCCGATGCCAGTGTGGATCTGATCATGTCGCGCAGCGTTTTTGAGCATCTGACCGATCCCGAGTCGGTCTATCGGGAGTTCTCGCGGGTCCTGCGCCCCGGCGGCGCCGTGGTTTTCCTGACGGCGAACATGTGGGACTACGGCACGCTGGTTGCGCGTCTCGTGCCCAATCGCTTCCATGCAAAAATCGTAAAGCACGTCGAGGGTAGGGCCGAGGAGGATACTTTTCCCACCGCCTACAAAACCAATACGCCCGGCGATGTCGACCGGCTCGCCGCATCGGCGGCGCTGGGCGTCGAATCCTTCGAGTATCTGAGCCAGTACCCGAACTATCTGATGTTCAACGGCGCCCTGTTTTTCCTGGGCATGTGCTTCGAGAAACTGATCAGTCGCGTCGACGCCCTGCGCTTTCTGCGCGGCTGGATCATGGTGACCTTGCGCAAGCCCGGCTGAGTCCAGTGCGCCCGGGAGCTACCTTGGATCCGCTGCTCGCCACGATCGCCCGCAGTTGCCTGGCTTCGTTCGCCACGCTTGCTTCGTCGCGGCTCTCCATCCTGATCTTTCATCGCGTTCATGCGCAGGCCGACAGCATCTTCCCGCGCGAGCCGGATGCTGCCCGCTTCGAGCGCCTGATGCGCTTCGTCGCGCGCAGTTTCCGCGTCATCACACTGGGCGAGGCGGTGACTTGTCTGGCTCAGGGCAAGCTGCCGTCACGCGCCCTGGTCATCACTTTCGACGACGGGTATGCGGACAATGCCGAAGTCGCCCTACCCATCCTGCAACGCTGCGGGTTGCGCGCCAGTTTTTTTGTGGCCAGCGGATTTCTCGACGGCGGCCGCATGTGGAACGATTCGGTCATCGAATGCCTGCGCGCCTGCCGCCACCCGGAAGTCGATCTCGAACCCTTCGGTCTGCGGCGCTTTTCGCTGGCGGGTGCCGCAGAACGCAGGCTGGCGATCGAGGCGCTCTTGCCGCGCATCAAGTATCTGGGCCTCGCCGGGCGGGCGGAAGCCATTTCCCGACTGCAAGACGTGTGCGGCGTGGCAGTGCTGCCAAGCGATCTCATGATGCGTTCGGCGCAAGTGCGCGAACTGCATCGGGCGGGAATGGAGATCGGCGGCCATACGGTGAACCACCCCATTCTGGCGACGCTGACCCCGGCGGAGGCCGAATACGAAATTGCCGAGGGGCGCTGGCAGCTCGAGTCGATCATCGGCGCACCGGTCGACCTATTCGCCTACCCGAACGGAAAACCCGGCCGCGACTACGATAACAGCCACGTTGCGCTGCTGCAGAAACTCGGGTTTCGCGGCGCCGTCAGCACGGCGCCGGGCGTCGGGCGGGCCGGCGACGATTTGTTCCAGTTGCCGCGCTTTACGCCGTGGGACGATTCGCTCGCGACCTGGGCGACACGGCTGCTTTTGAATCAGCGCAACACGCGGTTGGAACTGGCGGCGTCTGCCAGGTAAGGGCTTGCGGGCAAGCGAAAAGTCGGGGCTTGTCATTTCTCACGCACTCCGGATTGCTGCGTTACAAGGGAGCGGTGACCGGCTTCGTCGATTTTTTCAGTTCAAGGGCTTCGCTGAATATTTCGGGGCTGTGCGCCAAACACGTTTCCCGCTCGCTGCGCACTCTTGCCGCGTTCTGCTCCAGATTCGCCGTCGTCAATGGCATGCCGAAGATACGGTCGGCGGCCGGATTGGAATTTTCCCGTCGATCGAACATGCGCGTCAGCATGACGTCGCCGAGTTCTTTCTTGAAGTGACCGGCTTCCCAGTACCCGCGAACGACGCTTTGTTTGTCGCCTTTACGGGGGATGGGCTCGCACTGGTAATCGGAAAAACCGCTGAAGTCCCATAGCTCGATCCGGCCCGAATGCCTGTCGAGTACGGCTTGCGCAACTTCAGCCACATGCGCTTTCCATGCTTCGAAGGCTGGCCAGAGTTGATATTGCTCGAACATCGCGAGCAGTTGGGCGTGGTAGGGGTAGATGACGATTTTTACGGAGCCGCCACGGTTCAGGGTTTCTTCGAGAATCGCGGTCAAGGCTTCCCACTCCGGCGAGCTTTTCGAACCATTCTTGAATAGCCCCTTCGGCATGCGTGCGAAGCGTTGCGCATTGCTTTGGGCGCGTTGGCGGAACATCGCGTAGTAGCCTTCACTGCGGGCGATCGGCTGGTAGTCGAGCAGAGGGTTGAAACCCCGATCGGTAATGCTTTCCGGGGTTGCATCGCGCTGGATGCGCAGCGTACGCAGGGAGTCGGCCGCTGCTTGAATCGAAAACAGCGATGCAAAACCCAGGCGCATCCTGTCCCGGAGGTCGAATTGATCGTGTGCGGGCGGAGGGTTTTCCGTACTCGACGGATTGACGAGAAAATCCAGGAAATCCAGGCCGAGCAATACCAGCCTGGGGTGAAGCTTGTTTTCGAGTTGCTTTATCTGTTCAGCGGAGTTCTGGATGCCCGACCCTGGAACGGCCAGGTTGTAGGCGCTCAGCGACTGCGATCGCCACACCGGATGTTGCGGATCGAAGCCGATCTCGGCGCGCGAGTTGCCGATGATCAGGGCGTTCGCCGGGTACTTGAGCACCGTCGCCATCTTGATTTCGGCCAGCGAATGATCGGGGCGCGGCTTTACGGCGTTGAATCCCGATCGTGAAACCAGTTGAAAAAGCCCATAAGGGTCGATCAGGAGATTGCCTGCCCCGAAAAACAGCGCGCTGCCGACGACCGCCAGTGCCAGCGCGCGAAGGTAATGACGGTTTTCGGCCATGGCTCAGAACTGGAAGTAGAGAAATTCGCTCGGCCGCCCGATCGACATCAGGCTGATCGTGGCCAGAAAACCGATGCCGAATGCCCAGCGCAGGCTGGGCTGCCAGCTCAGAGCCCGTTGCCCGCCGGTCCGATGGTCCGCCGCCTGCAGGGCGGGCGAGAAGCCGCGCATCAGTTCCTGCGTGTTGGGCGCGGCAAAGGTGACGAAAGCGGCCAGCGCGATCCAGAGGTAGGTAAAAACGAAGCTGCTGCCACCGCCCAGATAGGTGTGGATACCGACCTGTTCCAGTACGGAGGTGGTCAAGCCCAGCCGGTTGGCGATGTTTTCCGGCAGCGCAATGCCGTAATTCCCGTACATTCCGGCGACGAGGTGGAATGCCGAGTGCAGATCCGTCGCGCGAAAAAAGACCCAAGCGACGACGACGCAATGGAAGGTGTGCAGCACGCCGAGAACCTTGCCGATGCGCCCATCGAGTTTTATCCCGAAGCGCGCGACAGCCTCCTGCCACAGGTGATTGATCATCAGGAAAACGCCGTGCAAGCCTCCCCATACGATGAAGTTCCAGCCGGCGCCATGCCACAGGCCGCCAAGAAGCATGGTGGCCAGCAGGTTGGCATGCCGGCGCCATTTTCCGAAGCGGTTTCCCCCCAGGCTGAAGTAAAGATAATCGCGCAGAAAGTGGGACAGGGTCATGTGCCAGCGACGCCAGAATTCGACGATGTTGACTGATTTATAGGGCGAGTTGAAATTCAGCGGCAGGCGGATGCCGAATAGACGGGAAATGCCGATGGCCATGTCCGAATAGCCGGAAAAATCGAAGTAGAGCTGGAAGGTGTAGGCCAGAACGCCTCCCCACGCAATCAGCAGGGACTGCGGTTCCGGGTTGCCGAAAACGGCATTGGCATACGGTGCCAGATTGTCGGCGAGCAGGACCTTCTTGGCCAAACCAATGATGAAGATGGTCAGCCCGACTTCGAAGTTGGCAAGATGCGGCTTGTAGGTCTGTTCCTGATCGAACTGGGGCATCATTTCCTTGTGGTGAAGGATTGGCCCGGCAATCAGATGCGGGAAATAGGTCACGAACAGCAGGTAATACGAAAACCGGTACTCCGTCGCCAGGCCGCGGTAAGCATCGACCAGGAAGGCAATCTGGGTGAAGGTGAAGAACGAGATGCCGAGTGGCAGGACGATCGAAAGTACCGGCCAGGAATTGCCGGATAAATCACCGATCGCGGCAACAAAAAAGCCGGCGTACTTGTAGTAGCCGAGCAGCGAGAGATTGGCCAGAACCGCGAGAATCAGCACGGTCTTGCCGGATGGGCTTCTCGCCTTGCGCGCAATCATTTTGCCGGCAAAAAAATTCAAGCCGATCGACAGCGCCAGAAGCATGAGGTAGCGGTGATCCCACCAGCCATAGAAGAACAGCGAGCAAAACGCCAGCCAACTTGCGCCGGCCGTTTTCCCGTAGCGGCCGAGCCAGAAGAAACCGGTGAGGCTGACCGGCAGGAACAGCAGCAGGAACTCGAACGAGTTGAACAGCATCGCCGCTCAGCGCCGATCCGCGCCGGAAAGCGGTGCTTTCCTAGGCTGAGAGCCGAACGCCTTCATGCCCGCGTATCCACTGCTCAAGCATCATCAGTATCCACACCATTTCTCCGTAATAGCCGGGGTGTTCGGGCAAGTGTTCGGCGAACAGCTTCTCGATAAAATCGATGCGCACGATTCCCCGCCCGGCGAGACTGCGCAGCGACTCTTCGGCGAGCCGCTTCAGTCCGGGAGTACGCGTTGCCCAGACGCCGAAGGGGAGGCCGAAGCCCTGCTTCTTCTTGGTGATGATTTCGTCGGGTAGGAAGCCGCGCAGGGCCTCCTTGAAAAACCAGCGCAGCTTGAAGCGGCGAAGTTTCCAGTCGGGCGGCAGCGCCATCGAGAAGTCGGTCAGCCGATCCGCCAGCAAGGGGTAGCCGACTTCGATGCCGGCCATCGAGGTGGCGCCGCGCACCTTGGGCAAATCGCTGTCGGCCAGCGTGTAGCGCCAGTCGTAGGCCAGCATCCGGTTGATCAGGCTGTCGGCCTTGCATTCGTCCCAGGTGCCCTTCATATGCGCGGCCGGCGCGGCGAGGTCGACTTGGGCGAGGAAATCGGGAGCCAGCACCCTGGCCGGGTCCAGCTGCATGATCAGATTGAAACTTTGCAGGCGATCGGGCATCGGCACCCGCGAATGGCGGACGTAGCCGGTCGCCTGGCGCAGGCCGGGTATCCGGCGCAGCGGGCTGTCATCGCCGCACATCGGTTCGATCATGCGCCGCATGCCGTTCGGAATGGCCTGATAGAACTCGAACACGCGCTGCGTCGCGTAGCGCGAGTTGCCGCCGAACAGTTCGTCGCCGCCATCGCCGGCGAGCATCTTGGTGCAGCCGTCGGCCTTGGCCATTTTTGCGCAGTAGTAGGCGGGCAGGGCCGAGGAGTTGCCGAAAGGCTGGTCGTAGTGCTGCGCGACCGCCGGAATGCTGGCCTGCAGGTCGGCAGGCGTCACGTAGTATTCGTGGTGCTCGCAGCCGAAGTGGCGCGCCGCGATGCGGGCGTACTCCATCTCGTCATAGCCTTCGGCCTCGAAGCCGATGGAGTACGACGGGGCCGGGGCGCCGGTCACCTGGCCGAGCGTGCCGGCCACGGTCGAACTGTCGGTGCCGCCGGAGAGAAAGGCGCCGACGCGCTGGTGGCCCGAAATTTCTTCAGCAACGCCATCGCGGATCAGCTGGCGGAAAGTCTCGCGCGCCGCCGGAAAAGGCTCGCGGTGGCGTTCGTCGAAACGCAGCGGCCAATGGCGCATCTCATGCACGCCTTTTTCGTCGATCAGCAGGCTATGGGCGGCGGGCAGTCGGCGCACCTTGCGGAAAATGGTGCGCGGCGCCGGGATCATGTGAAAGAAGAGATAGTCGAAGATGGCCTGCGGGTCGAGCTCGTCGCCCCGGCCTTCGACATGGTCGGCGCGGTCGGAGAAGCTGAGCTTCTGGTCTTCGATGCTGTAGCACAAGGTCTGGATGGCGAAGCGGTCGACTGCCAGAAAAATGGATTGGCTTGCCGCATCGGCGATCACCACCGCATAGGCGCCGCGAACCCGCGCCACGGCAGCAGGCCCATGCCGGCGCCACGCGTTCAGGAAGCCGGCGGCAGCCCCCGACTCGCGTGCGGCGCTTTCTGCTTCACTGTCGTCGAAGTGCGGCGAGCCGATCGTCGCGCAGACGGCCTGCGCGTCGCGCGCCGTTGCGGCGCCGCGCCAGGCCAAGGTTTCGATCAGTCGCGGCGCTGTGCCGGCATCGAACAAATGCTTCAGGTCGATACGGCCGGAGAGTTGATCGTTCATGGCGCTTGAGGAAGTCCTGTTGGTAGGCCGAATAGTTTCTGGACCTTGTGTCACCTGTTTGGCGAGGAAACGATAGCAAAGTTCTGTCGGTGTGCCACAACTGTTTTCCCCGAAGCGTTCGCTTCAAAGATATTCTCTCAGAATATCCGGTCAACGCAACGGCCGGTTGGGCAGCGAAGAGGCGGTGATCTGCTAAAACACATGCTGCCCAAGCGCTTTATTGCACGGAAATATAATGCACACCGAGTATCGATCCGGGCGCGCTTTTTTCGTATGCTTTTCGTTTTGCGGAGGTCCTATGGAATTCTTTTCGTCCCGGCTGACCAAAATTTGGCTTTTGAACCGCTTGTATCGCTACGCCATGGCAATTTATCCGGCATTGGCGTTTCGTCGCTTCGGCGCCGCAACCGAGAAGCTCGAGCGCCTGGGGAGCGATTATGGCGGCTGGTATGTCCCGACCCATGAGCTAGGCGCCGATTCGGTTGTCTATTCGGCCGGGATCGGCTTGGACATCACCTTCGACAAGGCGCTGATAGCGCGCTGCGCTTGCCCGGTGTATGGCTTCGATCCAACCCCCGCTTCAATTGACTTTATCGCCGAGCAGTTCCGGGAGCGCTTGTTAAGCCCGCAGTTTTGTTTCGAACCGGTCGGTCTGTGGAGCACCGAGGCAAGCTTGCAGTTTTTCGCACCGAAGACCCGCGGCTGGGTGGGTTCCTACTCGGCGCTGAATCTTCAGGGGACCGAAGAGCGTGAATCGATTTCGGTTCCGGTCAAGCGCCTGTCCACCCTGATGCGGGAAAACGGCCACACGCGGATCGATCTACTGAAAATGGACATCGAAGGTGCGGAGTACCGTGTGATCGACGAGATCATCGAAAAACGGATTCCGATCCGTTGGCTGTGCATCGAGTTTGATCAGCCCGTCCCGTTCTGGACGACCAATCGTGCCTTGCAGCGATTGAAGGACGCCGGCTATCAGCTATGCAAGGTCGATCGCTGGAATTTCGTTTTTCGCAACCGGCAATCCCCTACAGCCACAGCCACGGCGTGATTCGCCGCACGGCGCCGCGTACGGCATCTTTTGCGCGCTGCGAATTTGACCGGTAGTCGCGCTGGTGCCTGCCGCTGATCCCCTGCAATTTCGCCTGCAGGGGGAAGCGTGGAAGCACGCGTAAATTCGGGTACTGCTGACGCATCAGGTGGTACATGAATTCGGCGTCGAAACCGACCTCATGGGTGCGCCACAGGTCCCGCAATATCACGTCGTAAGCGCGCATGCGGAAAGCAAAAACGCGCAGATCCATATTGTGGTAATTGCGCCAGAGCCCCGAGCCGACCCACGGCACGTTATGCAGATCGCATAGCACATCGAAAGACAGCTTCCTGCAGCGCGCGCTCATCTCCGGGAGATTCAGGAATTTCAGGCGGCCGGTCGTCTTCCAGACGATGTCGTCGGCGCCGAACAGCGTCGTATGCGCCAGACCGTAATCCATCAGCTTGAACTCCCCATAGGCCTTGCCGCGCTGATAGGGGTGGTCGTTGCCGGCGAAGCTGATCAGCTCGACATCCTTGCCGTGCGGCAGGTCGCGCACCAGTTCGGCGAGCGGCATGAGGTCGCTGTCAGAGTTGTCGACGAACAGAATGCGATCGATCACCGTGTCCGGCAGGGCGAGGTAGTAGCGCAGCGCGTCAAGGTAGTCGTTCAGGCGATCCGTCGGGTCGGCGCGGGCCACCGCCGCCGTCGGCGGCACCAGCGTCGCGCTCATGATCAGGCCTGCACCCTTGTTCGGCCCGGTGGTGTCCCGCTGGCTGCCGCGGATGCGGAGAATGGTGTGTGTCATGTTCAGCTTTGGTGGGGGTCAGGGCTGGCTGCCGTCAATTCAATTTTTCTGGACAGGCGCTCAACCAGTTTTGCGAACATCCGGTTCAACATCCATCGGCGAAGACCTTGTTTTCGTTCCGCCAGGGTCGTGTGCCAAAAGGATAATGAAAAAACCAGCCTTAGCCAATTAAGGTACGAGTGCGAAACGGATGGCCCGGTACGCGTATAGCCGCGCCAAAATGCTTTTTCCAGTTTCGATCGCATCCCCAGAAGATGCGGGTGCTGGGGACCGGCCAATAACAGATCGAGGTTGTTCAGGAACTGGGCGAGATCGTATTCGACGGGATTCTCGTGATTCAAACTGATGTCGATGCCGTAAATGTCCTGGCCGCACAAAATGAAGTTGTCGGTCTTGCAGTCGCCGTGCAGCCAGCTCACTTCGACTTCGATATTGGTCAGGAGCGGCGCCGTTTTCTGCACGATCATGAGTGCCGTGACAAATGACTGGTCGGGCAGAGGGGATGCCCGCAATTCCTCGGCGACCCTGAGCTGCTGGCCCAGATCGACGAGGCGGCGTCTGAGTGGTCCCGCCTGATGAAAGCTACCAAGCCACGCGCCGATCTCTTCGAACCAGCGTGCGCCTTCAATGTAAACCGCGGGATGCCGCATCTTTTTCGTCAGCGATTCCCCTGCGACCCAGGACATCGCAAAAGTACCCAGCGCCGGCGCGAGGTAAAGTGGGGTCGGCACGCAGTAGCGCTGGTCTCGGTTCGCGAAGGCCTTATGAACCCGCTGCAATGCGACGAACTGCTCTTCGGCCGCCACTTCGTCGGGCCTTTTCGTGTGCGGAACAAGGCAGTGCTTGATGGCGGCTTCAAGCGGTACGACGGTGTCTATCGTCGCGTGAAAAACCTCCGAATTGTCGCGCACGCTGATCGGGCCTTCAAGCGCCACGCTGACGCCGGCAAAGTGATCGGACAAGGACTTTCTGAGCTGCTCGATCGCGGCGTCGGCGAACTTTTCCTGGCGTGGCTGGATGTCTGGTTTCACGGGAGTCGGGGGCTTTGCCCGGTGGGCCTAGCGGCGGCGCATTGGATATTTTGCACGGAGCTTCTGTGCAAGGACGGCGGCTTCTTGCCAGAGCGGGTGCCGAAAGAAGCGCAAGGTGAGCAGCCAGATGGTCAAGGTGATCGCGCCTCCGGCGAAGGCGAAGCGCAGGAAATTGCCTTCCGAGATGCCTTCGGCAGCCGTCCAGAGCGCCACGGGAGCCGTCGACAAGGCCGTAATATAAAAACTCGGCAAGCAGCTCTTCACGACATCGCGCGCACGCAATCCGATCGCACGGCCCAAATGCCACTGGGAATAGGCCACGCTGACTAGCGCTGCGGCGAGCAGCCCCCAGCAGGCGCCGGAAAGGCCGAAGGGAATGACGGCGAAGAGTCCTGCGATACGACTGGTCTGGATGCCCATCTGCAACAGGTTGCTGCGTTTCACATCGCCGCCGGCAATCAGGGCTTCCTTGGCGAGATAGTGGATCAGCTCGATGGCGCCCGCCGCGCAGAGTGTCTGGGCCAAGGGCACCGATGCCGTCCACTGCGGGCCGTAGACGATACGGATCGCCGAATAGGCCACGATCCCCACGAAAGCGAGGAAGGGCCAGCCGATCGCCGTGAGGTAGGAGATGCTCGTCAGGTAGCCGTCATTGACGCTGCCCTGCTCGCGACTGTTCTTCGCGAAGTACGGCAGGCACACCGGCATGACGGCACGCAAGACGGTTCGGTTGAAGATTTCGACCAGACCGTTGCCCCGGCTGAACAGCGCGACGCCGACCATGTCCTGCGCGCGCCCGATGATCATTTCCGGCGCGCCTCTGCCGAGTTGCCCGACGATGTAGATGCCGCTGGCGAATTTCCCGAAGTGAAGGACCCTGGCGATCCCCTTGAGGCCCGGCCATCTGGGAAAATCCGCCGGGCGATACCACATTGAAATTGCGACGGTGACGACGACGCCTGCCAGCGAAGACCAGGCGAGACTCATGTAACCGAAGCCCTGCAGCGCACAAATCGTGGCGACCGTGAAGGTGGTCAGATTGGCCGATAAACTGGCGAAGAATATTGGCCGGAAATCGAGCTGGCGGCGAAAGTTGGCCATGGTGACCGCGCCGAATGGGATGAGGATGAAGTTGAAGGCCTGGACGTGCATCACCTCGGCAACGCCCTGCGAGCGATAGAAATCGGCGGCGAAAGGCGCGCCGAAGAAAAGCAGCAGGCCCATCGCCCAGGAAATGGCAATGTTGACGGTGAGCGCCGCGCGAATCTTTTCGGCGTCGAGTTCTTTCTCCTGGATCAGGTATTCCGCCACGCCAAAATCGCGAAACGTGCTGGCAAAGGCCGCGAACACCGCCGCTACGGCAAAGACCCCGGTTTCCGCCGGCGTCAGCAGGCGCGAAATGATCATCGTGCCGATCAGTTGGAGCGGCACCGCCAGGTAGCTGTCGGCAATCGAGTAGGCAAGCGAACGGCGAATGGAGGTCAAGTGGACTGGCTCGAAGGAGTGGGGGCCGATTGATTTTCGCAGCGGCGGATTGATGCCGCTGCTCTGTTATTTCTGTTCGTCGCTGGCGTCGGGAGCGGGAGAAGAGGCGGGAAGGGCTTTCGGCATTGCCGCTTCGCCGTCGTTGGCTACCGGTTCGGCCGCCGGCTGCGGCTTTTCGACCGGCTTGGGAAGGTCTGCCGTTTTCCCGCCGAGCACGCGATATTGCTCGAGCAGCACCTTGGCGCCGGGGGCGTTTTCTAGACCGGAAATGACGATTTTCATGGCCTCGGGGCGTCGACCGATCTTCATCAGGAATTCCGCCCAATGCGAATAGGCCGGCCAGTAGTCTGGTTTGAGTTGTCGCGCACGGCCGAAGGCCTCGCCGGCTTTTTCCGGGCGGCCGAGCAGCAGTTCGACTTCGCCGATCCGCGTGTAGATCTCGGGCAGCATGATGAAGTCCGGCGTGGCGTTCTTGAGAACGTATCCATAGTCTCCGCGGACGCTCTCCCACAAGCCCCTGCGTGTTTGTGCGGAGATGCCGGCCCGCCGCGAGCGGTTCAGGTTGATGAGCGCCCAGCAATAGTGGTGCATGGCCCAGAAGCTTTTGCCCATCAGCCCTACCCAGTGCCCGGCTCGCGGCGAGGTGTTGGTATAGGCGTCGCCGTAGCTGAAGCCCATGGTGTCCACGCAGTAAGCGGGCAGCAGCTTCATTTCGGATTCGGCAATATCGTCCGGTTTGCCGGCGGCGGCCGTGCCGGCCAGCCCCATCAGCGCAAGGCCGAGCAGGAGAGGGCGCATCATGCCGTTAAAGGCCACCCGCCGCTGTGCAAATTCAGACATTTTCGAGACTCCCTGTGCGCATGCAGTTTGAATCAATGGTCAAAGCCGACCGGGCTTGAACCGCTTGCGTTTTCTTTGTTCGGCCATGGTGCCGGCCTGATCGTCGAAGCTTCGCTGCTGATTGTTGCCGCCCACATTTTAGCAGCGCTATCGAGGCCGTCTGCGGTCAGATGGCAGCCCGTCCGGAACGCGTCGCTCGACAAGGTGTCGGTGTCCGGACCGAGGCGGAAACGGCGGTCGTTGGCGACGCTTGCTTCAATGGCGTTGCGAATCGCGCTGTTCGGCGCCGATTGGCAGATCGTCGAGCGCGCCAGGACGATCGGTGCGTTCGTCCCGGCTTCGCTGAGCGCCGCCGCCAGTCGGCCAAGTCCCGCTGCATAGTCGGCTTCGCTGGTTCCGTCGCGCGCGTCGGCTTCGCCTTGCTGCCAAAGCACCAGCGCCGGCGCCAGGCCCAGACGATGCATCGCGGCGACCTGCGCGGCAAGGCGCTCGCGCAGCGGGCTCTGCGCCTCGGTCCAGTCGGCAATCGAGGTCGCGTCGACGGCGAGGACGGAGAGGACGACCGGACGCGCGTCTAGCGGTGCGGACAGCAAGGCCGGCAGGCGTTGCCAGATGCTGCCGCCGGTTCCGGTGGCGCCGGGTAGCGGGTCGGCCGCCGTGAGGCATTTGCCTTCGGCAATCAGGGTGACCGGCGCCGCGGCGCGGGCCGAGGGCGCGCCGTGGTTGCCGGCGTTGGATTGCCCGAGCGCGAGCAGAACGAGCGGGCGGGTCGCAGCGAGTTCAGCGCAGGGGATTTGAGCGTGCTTTCCCGGTGCGACGATTTGCGCGAGCCTTGCGTTGAGCGGGGCGCCGTGAGGATGGTGCGCGACCCATTGATAAAGCGCCGCGGCGGCCATGACGGCGACGGCCAGCAGCGCGCAGCTCAATGTTCTGCGGCTCATCGGGCAAAGACCAGACGATTGCGGTAAGCGTTGCGAATCCAGCGCATGGCCGGCTGTTCGACCCAGCGGGTCAGCGCGCTCGCCAGCGCCAGGCTGGCGGCAAGGGCGATGAGGACGATGGCGTCGGCTGGAATTCCCTGTGCGCCGAGGCGTAGTTGCAGGCTCCAACCGATGTTTTCATGCAGCAGGTACAAGGGATAGGAGATGCTGCCCAGCCAGACGAGGATCCGATGGCGCAGCACGAGCGCGCGGCCGCTTGCCGCCAGAAAAACGGCCGCGCCGAGGGCCGTGGCAAGAGCCGCCAGGAAGGGGGAGTCGACGATCAGTAGCGTCAGGATGGCGCTGGCGGCGGTCAGCGCCGGCTGGTGCCATGCGCCCGCGCCATGGCGGCTGGTGGCGAGGTGGATCGAGATGCCCAGCGCAAACCAGGGAATATATTTGAGGATGAGCAGGCGCGAAATCGTCCACGACAGATCGATGCCGAATCCTTGTTCCAGTCCGAAGTAGGCGAGGCGCAAGGCCAGCAGGCCGAGCAGCGCGTGATGGATCAGGTGCAGGCGCTGGAAGCGGTAGAGCAGGAACATGCCGCAGTAGAACAGCAGTTCGACTTCGAGCGTCCAGTAGACGCCGTCCACATGCGGGATGCCAAACAGGCCGTGGATCATGATCAGGTTGCCGAAGGCCGTCGCGGCATCGACCAGCTTGCCGGGCAGGTCCAGCAGATGGGTCAGTGTGAAGGTGAGAAGGATCGCCACCCAGTAGGCCGGGAACAGGCGGCTGAAACGCGAGACGACAAAGTCCATCGGCCGCGAGGTTTTTTCCAGCGTCATGAAAATGACGAAGCCGCTGATGATGAAGAACAGGTTGACGCCGTAATGGCCATCCGGGAAGGAAAACGTCGGCAGCGAGTTCGCTTCGAACAACTGGGTAAACCGGGTGGTGTAGTGGAACAGCACGACCGCCAATGCGGCCAGGCCGCGCAGTGCGTCGACCTCGACGAGCCTGCTGCTGTCCTTGCCGCCCTTGCCGTCAGCCATTTTTTTGAACCCCGGGCGGCGTGAAATTTCGGAAGCAGCAGAAGCCACCGAGCAGCAGAAGCAGGAACAGGAAGCGCGGCGCGTCGATCAGCGTGTCGAACAGGCCGACCACCAGAAAACCGCTAAACGAGGCCAGCGCGGCGGCGGCGTGCAGGTCGCCCCGCCAGGCCCGGCCCGCCGCGCGTTTGACGGCGAGAAGCGAAAACGCGCACCAGGCGATCAGGCCGAGCCAGCCCTGATCGAAAAGAACAGAGACCGGCAGACTCTTGGCGTGCCATTGCAAGTGGTTGTCGGCGGAAAAGAACCAGTGATCCAGGTCTTGCGAGAAATTGCCGTTGAGCAGCAGATTGCCGCCGGCGAGGGTTTCCAGGCGAACGTTTTTGATATCGGCCTGTGCTTTGTCCGGCGGATTGTGCAGGGCGAGCTTGACCGGTTTTCCGGCGTACCACGCGCTGTTGCCCATGCTGTCGGAGGCGATCGGGAGCGCCACGCTGCGCCAGGTGTTCGCCTCGTCGCCGGCGCTGATTGCTTTGCGCAGGCACTTGAACGAGGTGAGCATCCATTTCTCGCACAGGGATACGGTGACGTTTCCGTCCGGCTTGCTGGAGCGCAGATCGAGCTTCAGTACATAGTTCTGGCGCGGGGCGATGGATACGATCTGCTCCACGTAGATCGGGTCGCCCGCGCCGAGGCGGAGGAAGGTGCTTTTATCTTCGCTGTTGTCTTCTTTCCGCAGCTGGAAGGTGCCGGCGTGGCTTCCTTCGCCGCTCAGCAAATAATGGCTCTCCGGGTAGCGGCCGAGGCCCATGCCGAACAGTGCGGTCAGCCAGCCCGGCGTACGGATGCTGAGCGCATCGTCCCAGTGCGCCTGACGAACCGCGTAGTCCTTCCCGACGCTGGCCATCCGCTCCTGCGCAAATCGTCCGCTGAAGATCGGTACGGCCACCGCCAGCATCGCGCCGGCGAGCAGCGCGACGAGGATGCTGCGTTGCCAGCGCCCGGATTTGAACGCGGCAAAAAACAGAATGATGGCCAGGGCGACGGCAAATGCCGAATAACCGTTGCGCGAGAAGGTGACCATCAGGGCGTAGGTGGTGGCGAGCAGAAGGAATATCCCCGCCAGCCGGTTCGCCCAGCTGTTTGTCTGCAGAATGAGCAGGAGCAGGAAGGGCGCGGCGACCGCCAGAAAACATTCGATGTAGGCGCCACCCATGTGCATCGCCGAGAAGGGGCCGGTGACGCGGTAATCGCTGGCGAAGTCGAAGAGATTGGTGAATGTCGCCCGTTCCCAGAGAATCACCGCCACCGTCAGGGCGAGGCCGGCGACCATGCCCAGCGCCAGCGGACGCTGGACGTCGATTTTCGCCGCCAGCAAGCGGCGCAGCAGGCCATAGCTCAGGAAGGCCCAGAGGGCGCCCTTGCCGATGCGCAGGGCATTGAACGGGCTGTAGTAGTTCGTGAACGCGTTGGCATCGGGTGTTTGCCAGGGGAATAGGCCGCGCATGACGCTGATCGCCAGACTGACGGCGATCAGTGCGCTGGCCAGGATGAACAGGGTGTCGATGCGCCGCCGGCTCGATGCGACCGGCGAAATGCGCGCGTAGCCGATGGAGAGAACGATCAGCAGCAGAAGATCGAATTCGTCCAGGTAAAAACGTCCGCTCCATGGCGCCAGATCGAGAATCGGCAGTGCCGCCGGAATGACGGCAAGGAGCAGTGCCGGGCGATTCCAGACAACGGCGGCGCAAGCAGCGAGAAAAAGGCAGAGCAATACCGGTTGCGTCGGGAAGGTCGCGGCCCAGTAGGCAGCGAATGCCAGCGCCGGCACGAGTACGGCGTAGCTTTTCCAGTCCGTGGCGGAGCCGCTGCTCGTTGCGCCGCGGCTGCCGGCGTCAGGCGCCGCAACGCGACCTTGATCGGCGTGCGCTGCTCGCGGCGTGGCAATCTCGGGTGCGGCCGGCGTGCTCGCCGCCTCGGCAAGCATTCTTGCCAGATGGATCGTTCCCCAGCTAGTAAGAGCGGCGAGCATGATATTGGTGGGGTCGGGATGCATCTCGTGCAGAAACAGTTTGCCGGTCTCGATCAGGCCGGCGGCGAACAAGGCGTAGAAAAATGCCTGCGGCGGGGTGCCCCGGTTCGCCCAGACGAGCAGCCCGACCGGCAGGTACATCAGGCAAACGCTGGCCAGACTGAACAGCGCCTTGGCCTCGGTGGTGAAGTAGTGGTAGTAGAACGGCAGAAAATGCAGCTCGGCGAGCTTGGCGGCCGCAGCGTCGGCGCCGCTCCAGCGATGCGAGAACCAGCCGTTGGTCTGCAACAGAAGCAGCAGATAAACCACGCCGAGCACAAAGGCATGACGCTGCGCGAGCGCCGCCAGCCGTTCCGGAGACCAGTTCGCGCGCTGGTGCCATAGCGCCAATCCGCCGCAGGCCCCGGCAACGCGTGTCAGTACCGAGAGCCCCTGGCTGACGCCCGAGGCGGTGAAAAACTGCGTGATTTCAATGAAGCCGCCCAGTAAAACACCGAGCCAGATCGCTTGTCGGTAAGTCGCCGCTCGGTGCGTCGAGCGATAGCCGAGGAACAGGCCGAAGGGAACGGTGAGGACGATTTCGGAGACCGCTTTGAGCGCGATCAGGATCTTTCCTTGCGCGTCGCCGGCGAGCAGCCATCCCCAGCTATCGCCCAGCAGCTTTTGTTCGAACTCGGCGCCGGAAAGCAGGACGTCGTAGGGGAAAAGACTGAAGGCAACATAGCCGGCGAGATAGGCTTCGACCAGACGTAGCGTCAACCGCCTCGGATTGCTGAACACGGCATGCAGCAGTATCTTGAACCAGTCCGAGTACCACGCGGCGAGCATCAGCCCGATGCCGCTGCCGACGCACTCGGCGAGCAGGTCGTTCAGCGAGACCGTGCGCGGCGGGAAGAAAATCTGGGTGAACTCGACGCCGAACGCGAGTGCGCCGGAAAACAGCCCGGCCAGCAGAAAGAGCGGCGCGCGCCGGGCGGCCGGGAATTTCTGGATCAGCAGATGCGCGCTCAGGAAAGCGACCGGAACATAGAGCACGCCGTTCGATATCCAGTCGGCACGCGACTCGACGCCGAGCTTGAACATCGGGATGTGCTGGAAAATGGCCCATGCCTGATCGAGCGGCAGCGGTTTGAAGTCGAGAGGAACCAGGCTTCCGTAGACCACGAAAAACACGTAGCCGAACCAGATCGAGAGCGTGAGGGTGTGTCGGGGCTGTGGAGATTGCATGGTCTGGGCTCGCTCGTCTGCCGTCAGGCGGCGCATGTCATGATTTGTTCGACATACTGCTGTGCGGTTTTGTTGTCGCGAAAGCCGCTTCGATTCTTTTTCGGGCCGACTTGACGATTCGCCCGGACGCTTCTTTCATTAACAGCGCGAAGCCGATGATCGTGCGCGGGTTGTAGGCGACGATTCCCCAGCGTTCGCGCCGATCGCTCATCCACAGCTGTTTGTATTTGTCGTCGCCGATCAGGAAGTCGACTTCGCGCACCTGGTCCTGCTCGATGACATGCTGCATGAGGTGGCTGCTCAGGACGGTTCCCGGCGAATACGCGGCAAACGCCTCGTGATACGCGACTTTGTAGATGCTCGCCTTACCCTCTCCGACGATCCAGAGTTGCGCCGCAATCGCCTTACCCTGCAGGCGGGCAATGCCGAGTCGAAGCATGCCGAGGGGCGCCAGGCGGCGGATCAGCGATGGAACGAAGTCGGGGTAGGGCTCGGGTATTTTCCAGCTGGCCGTGTAGACCTCCTGGAACGCGGCAATCGCCTGTTCAACGCCGTCGGAGCCCGTTGCCACTTCAAGGGTCCCGCCATCCGCGGCGAATTTTTTGCTCATCCGCTTGATCGTGCTGCGCAGGTTGGCGCTGCGCTTCTTGAGATAGCCCTCCCAGCCGCAATCGACCTTGAGGAACCAGTTGCCAAAACAGAAAAATTTGAAAGGAATCCAGCCAATGGCCTGCAGGTCGTTGAGGAGTCCATTGTAGGCCGCCGATTCGGGGTCCATCGGCGCGAAGCGCATGACATGGGCGCTGTGGTGGTCGCGCGTGGCCGCCGCGAGGAGGTGCCGCAAGCTGAGCAGGTCGCTGTTTGGGGTCAGCAGCGGTGCGTAGAGCGAGGTGTAATAGTTGCCGAGCGCCTCGACCGTTCTGACGCTTCCCTTGCTGGTCAGCCTGAGCGGCAGGATCGTCGCGGCTCGGTTTCTTTCCGCGATGAAGTAATAGCGCACGCCCGGATCGTCGGGATAAACGACTCTTTGCAGCAGATCGAACCAGCCGATCGACGCTTCGATATTGTTGCGGGCGGCAAATTCATCGAGGTCGTATTGCGCCGTGGCGAAGCCTTTGACGCTCGTGCAGGTTTTTACGTCGATCGCCGGCGTGTCTTCATTCGATGACGTTCGCCGATTGTCCGCGCTACGCAGATTGCGCTGGATCACTTTGAGTAGCGCGAAGGCGGCGGCGAAAAAATCGTTGCGGAATACTTCGATGCTCTGCACCGTACATTCCAGCGTGGCCCACTCCGCCTGGTCGCGCGAGGCATTCGTGTAGAACTCGATCGTTTTGCCGGAATGGCGTGTGAATTTTTTCTCGATCACCCGATGCAGCAGGATGCGGCCCGGTGCGATGCGGGCCAGCGATTCGTCGTAAGCCGTTTTCAGGAAAACGACCATGCGCTCGTTGCTGATCACCAGGCGCGACGATGCGAACCGGCCGGCGACATGCAATTCGTGGACCGTCGCCTGGCCGGTCACGGCGAAGCCGCGCAGAACTTCGCTGTAGAACGTCGCCTGCCGGTTGTCGCGCGACACGGCAGTTCCCGCCGCGCCTTTCCAGCCGGCGGTTTCGAGCGCGCCGAAGCGCTTGACTCCCAGGGCCATATCGGCCGTGTCTTCAAACGTTGTCACGACCGGCGTGCCGAACTCGTTTTCGGCGCGTCGGGAATAGCGGTCGACGTTGGCGATGAGCTTTTTCGGACGATTTCCCCAGTAGTCCGGAAAGCCATTCTCGAGCTGAATGCCGATCGTGCGCGCATGCGGATGGATGGTATGGGGCAGCGCCAGATGCTGGAAGTCGGGCGAATAGCGTGGATCGATGGCCTGCAGTTCGATTTCCCAGGCGACGCCCGGCAGTTCGGCCGGCAGGGTTTCCAGGAGGCGGACATCGTCGAGCAGGAGCGCGGTTATCTGCGCCTGCGATGGCCGGAACGACGACCAACGCCCCAAGCCTTCCGGCTGCAGGATCAAGGCGCCAGATATGGCTCCGTTGCTGCGGTGAATGCAGAGCCGCTCCTTGCCGTTGGCGAAATGCTCGAGCAGCGGGGCGATGAAACGGCTGTCGAAGTAGGGATGGGCGTCGTAGAGTTGGCGGTTGAGACGATCCCAGTCCGCGGCAAAGTTCGCGAACATGGCCTTCGCCGCGAGGATCTCCCAGCCCATCAGCACGCTCCCTGCGCCGGGCGGGCCAGCGTTTTCCGCAGGGCCATGATCATCCAGTCCAGCTGCGCTTCGCTCAACGCCTGATGGCAAGGCAGGTGGAGCAGGTGCAGCCGGTAGTCCTGCGCAATCGGGCAAGTCGAGACGGCCATTTCGTCCCAGCGCCAGACGGGAACGCCCAGATGCTTCAGCCAGTAGAAATGCGGCTCCGGATGCTCGATGTGGAGCGGGAACATGTAGGGGGCGGCATTCTCCGGCAGGTCGGGGAAGAGAGCGTGGCAATTCGCCAAGTGGCTGACGGCCTCGCTCCAGCGTCGGTAGTTGTTGCGCCGGCGCCGGATGTTGTCTTCGATCGAGGCGCTGCGGACGATCCAGCGCGAACCGCGCAGCGACGCGGTGCTGGCCGCGGCCGGGGAATACAGCGCCGACGGCTGCGAATAATCGGCGATCTGCTCTTCGGCGGTTGGCAGCGGATTGGTGTCGAGGGCTTCAAGCTGCCGGTCGATCGCGCTGGCGTCATCAGTCTTCAGGCCGCTTGCGCGCCATTTCTCGATGCTGCGGCTGATGCCCCGCATCTCGTGCCGCAGATCCGCCGGTTTCGTGCGCACGCCGTCGAGTAGATGCGCGGCCGGGGCATAAAGCAATCCGCCGTCTTCGCAGGCGAAAAACTTGTAGGGGCTGGCGGCGACGAATCGGCCGTAGATGCCGGTGCCGGCTGCCTGAAAGTCTTCGGTGAACAGCACGTGCGAGCAGTCTTCGATCAGGGCGATCCGGTGTTTGTCGCACCATTGCCGCAGGCGCGAAAAATCCTGCGCCAGGCCGAAAAAGTGCGCCGCGAGCAGCGCTTTGACCGGTTTGCCGTAAGCCGCGAGCAGCGCCTCCAGCTTGGCCAGGTCGGGCGACAGATCGGCTTGCAGTGCGTACAGTTGAACGTCGGCATCGAGGGCCAGCGCCGGGTCGAGCATCGTCACGCAATGATAGGCCGGGGCGAGCAGCGCGCCTTCGCGGCCGACGCCGGCGAGCCGGTAGGCCTCGCCCAGGGCGTATCGGCCGCGCGTGAAGTGCCGGAAACTGCCCGGAGCCTTGCCCGCCGATGCCACTCGCCTCGTTTTTCCGAGCGCTTGCAGCGCCAGCCGGTCGGGCAGGAGAGATACCCGTGGTTTCGGGAAGCCGCAGGGTCTCGGGTCAAAACGGTTGAGCTTCAAGGCGGCACGTTCAGTGCGCAAGGCACGAGTGCCGCGGCCGGCCAAGCGAGGGCGCCGCTCATACGAGCACCTCGATGCAGGGCGAGTGGCCGAGAAAAGCCTGGGGGCTTGCCGTAAAACCATAGGCGCCGGACTGGTAGATCACCACCAGGTCACCGGGTTGCGCTGTCGCCAATTCCATGCGGTCGGCCAGCAGGTCGAGCGGGGTGCACAGCGGTCCGACGACGGAAACGGTTTCGCGTTCTCCCGATGCCATCTTGTTGCCGATGGAAACCGGATAGTTCTTGCGGATCACCTGGCCGAAGTTTCCCGAGGCCGACAGGTGGTGATGCAGGCCGCCGTCGGTGACGAGAAAGATCTGGCCGCGCGAAAGCTTGCGGTCGACGACGCGCGACACATAGATTCCGGCTTCGCCGACCAGGTAGCGCCCGAGTTCGATGACCAGTTCGGCGCCTGGCAGTTCGCGCTTTGCGCGCTCGGCGAGGGCTTGCAGATTGGCGCCGATCGGGGCCAGGTCGAGATGCTGCTCGCCGGGGAAGTAGGGAATGCCGAAACCGCCGCCGAGATTGAGAAAGCGCACCGGGGCGGGGGCCGCTTTCGCGAGGCGCAACGCCAGTTCGAAGCTCTTGCCTTGCGCTTCGACGATCGCTTCCGGTTTGAGGTTTTGTGAGCCGGCAAACAGGTGGAAACCTTCGAACGCCAGTCCGGCCCGGCCGATTTCGGCCAGCAGCTCGGGCACTTGCTCGGCGTCCACGCCGAATTGCTTGGGACCGCCGCCCATTTTCATGCCCGAGCTCTTCAGCTCGAAATCCGGATTGACGCGCACCGCGACGCGCGCCGGCCAGCCGGTCGCGCGGCTGATCCCGGCGAGCTCGGCGACTTCGCGGAAGGATTCGATGTTGATCAGGATGCCGGCGGCCACCGCGCGTTGCAACTCGGCGCGGCTTTTGCCGGGGCCGGCAAAGCTGATTTCGTGCGGATCGGCGCCGCTGTCGAGAGCAATTTTCAGTTCGCCGCCTGAGGCGACGTCGATGCCATCGAGCAGCCCGGCCATGTGGCCGACCAGCGCCGGCATCGGGTTGGCCTTCATCGCATAGTGCAGCTTGATCGAGGCCGGCAGTGCGGCGCGCAGCTGCGCGACGCGCTCGGCAAGCAGCTGTCGGTCGTAGGCGTAAAACGGCGTTTGCCCGACGCGCGCGGCGAGGCGGGAAAGCGGCATGCCGCCGACGAGCAGTTCGCCGTCAGCGACGGGAAACTGGCTCATTGGCGCATGGGTCGGAGTCTTGCGTTCGCTGGCTGACATGTGTTGCTCCTCGGGGCGAGCGCTCACGCGGCGCTCTGCCGGGCTATCCATTCGGTGGCGAGTGTCTTGCGGTCGATCTTGCCGTTCGGGTTGCGCGGCAGGGGGCCGTTCCGCACGTCGACGTGCGCGGGCACCATGTAGGCCGGCATTAGCTTGCGGCATTCGGCGAGCAGTGCCGCGGTGTCGAGGCTGCCGCCTTCCGGTGGCGTAGCGATGACCTGAATCGCCTGTCCGAGCGTGGCGTGGTCGACGCCGAAGGCGACGCATTCGCCGACCAGCCGGGTCGCGTAAAGTACTTCCTCGACCTCGGTCGGACTGACACGATAGCCCGAAGTTTTCATCATCTCGTCGCGGCGGCCGATGAAGTAGAGGAAGCCTTCTTCATCCATGCGCACGGTGTCGCCCGAGAAGACGGCCAGTTCCGCCAGCACCAGCCCCGCCTCGCGTCCCGGCGTGCCGGTCGGCAGCGGTTTGTAGCGTTCGGCCGTCTTTTCGTGATCGTTCCAGTAGCCCATGCCGACCAGCGCGCCGCGATGCACCAGCTCGCCCGGCTCATTGGGCGCGCAGGGCGAACCGTCTTCGCGCAGGACGAGGATTTCGGCGTTCGGGATGGCCTTGCCGATCGAGTCGGGCCGGCGGTCAACTTCGCCCGGTGGCAGGTAGGTCGAGCGGAAGGCTTCGGTTAGGCCGTACATCAGATAGGGCTTGGTTCGCGGCAGGCGCGTACGCAAGGCGCCGAGCGTCTCGCGCGGCATGCGACCGCCGGTGTTGGCGAAGTAGCGCAGGTGTTCCGTGATGCCGGCCGGCCATTCCAGTTGCGCAAGCTGGATATACAGCGGCGGCACGGCGGTGAGCCCGGTCACCCGCTCGCGCTCGAGCGCCTTGAGCACGTCGCGCGGCAGCAGGTAATTGAGCAGCACGACGCGCGCGCCGGCATGGAAAGCCGTGGTGAGCTGGCTGAAGCCGGCATCGAAGGAGAGCGGCAGGGCGGCGAGCAGCGTGTCGTCGCCGGTGTTTTCCAGATAGCTCGCGACGCTCTTGGCGCCGGCCACCATGTTGCGATGCGAGAGCACCACGCCTTTGGGTTTGCCGGTGCTGCCCGATGTGTAAAGAATGGCCGCCATGTCGGTGTCGATTACGCGATGGCCGGCCTGTGCCGGGGCGTTCAGCAGATCGTCCCAGCGCAGGTGCGCGAGCGGGCCGGCATTCGGCGGCAGCGCTTCGCCATTGACCAGGACGACGTGGCGCAGGTCGTGACAGGCTTCGAGCACCGGTGCAAGCAAGGGCAGTCTGTCACTCGAGGTGACCAGCGCCCGCACGTTGCAGTCGCGCATGATGTAGGCGACCTGATCGGCCTTGAGCAACGGGTTGAGCGGCACGAATACGCAGCCGGCCGCCGCCGCACCGAAACTGGCGATGACCGTCTCGAAGCGTTTTTCCAGATAGATCGCAATCCGTTCGCCGCGCTGCAGGCCGAGGCCGCGCATGCCGCCGACGAAGCCTTCGATCGACCGCTGCAAATCGGCATAGCTCATCGACTGCGTGCCGTAGTTCAGCGCGCTGGCATCCGGGCGGCGCATGGCGGACAGGGAGATCAGATCGGGAAGCAGAAAGGAGTCGGTCATTTTTCACGCCTCGCGGGTTGCAGTGTCAGCGGCCAATTCTAGCGAATAGTGCTTCTTATCACTGTGGAATTATTCCGGGCCGCTGTGAAATCGCTGGACTGCAGAAATCGCCGGTGCCGCGCCGGGCCGCTACTGGTGGGATGTTGCTTGAATTTAAGGGGGCTTCCGCCAGTATAATCGGGCCAGCTGCAATTTGATTCGGGCAGAATGCCTGCGTAAACAGGGGGTGTTGTGGATATCAAAAATGAGGTGTTGTCGATTCTTGACGAGGTCCTGAGCCTCAAGGGCCGGGCGAGCGCTTTTGCGCTCGAAACCCCTTTGCTTGGCGCCATTCCCGAGTTGGATTCGATGGCCGTGGTGGCTTTGATTACCACGCTGGAAGAGCGCTTCGGATTCATCGTCGACGACGATGAGATCGACGGTGCTGTCTTTGCTTCGGTGGGGACGCTGGCCGACTTCGTGCAGGGCAAGCTGGCCGCCTGAGGCGCGTGATTCGTGGCGCTCGAAGCCTTTTATCTGCCGGCTGCCGCGGGGCAACGGTTTTGCCTGCTTCATCGGCCGGATGCCCAGGTCCCCCGGCGCGGTGCGGTCGTTTATGTCCATCCCTTTGCCGAGGAAATGAATAAATCGCGTCGCATGGCTGCGCTGCAGGCGAGAGCGCTGGCGGCTGCCGGCCATGCCGTGCTGCAGATCGACCTGCACGGCTGCGGCGACAGTTCGGGCGATTTCGGCGAGGCGTCGTGGGAGAGCTGGCTGGACGACGTGCAAATGGCCTACACCTGGCTGCAACAGCGCAGCGGCGGTGATCTCTGGTTGTGGGGGCTGCGTACGGGTTGTCTGCTGGCCAGCGAAACCGCTGCCCGGATTGGCCGGCCAAGCAATCTGCTTTTATGGCAACCCGTGCTTTCCGGCAAGCAGTTCCTGCAGCAGTTTCTGCGCCTGAAGCTTGCCGGTGAAATGCTCGGCGGCGACAGCAAAGGCGTGATGGATCGCCTGCGCGCGCAATTGGCGCAAGGTGAATCGGTGGAGGTCGCCGGCTATCTGCTGTCGCCCGGGTTGGCGAATGGTCTGGAGCGGGCCGAGCTGTTGCCTGCGGCGCAATTGGCGCGGATCGAATGGATCGAGTTGTCCGCCAAGCCGGATGGCAGTCTGTCGCCGCTTGCCGGCGCCAGGCTCGAGACGTGGCGGGCGGCCGGGCTTGATGCTCGGGGGCGCGTGGTCAATGGCCCCGCCTTTTGGCAGACGGCCGAGATCGCCGAGTGCCCGGCCCTGCTCGCGGCCAGCATGCTGGCCATGGCGGCGGTGGCGCACGCATGAATTTCAGGGAAAGCGCGCTGGTTTTTTCAGCTGCCGGCGAACCGTTGCTCGGTATCGTTGCTCACCCCGATTCCCCGGCCGACTGCGGTGTGCTGATCCTCGTCGGCGGCCCGCAATACAGGATCGGGAGTCATCGACAGTTCCTGCTGCTCTCGCGCAGTCTGGCGGCCGAAGGTTATCCGTCCTTGCGCTTCGACTATCGCGGCATGGGCGATAGCGGCGGCGCAATGCGCGATTTCGAGGCGGTGTCGGAAGACGTCGGCGCGGCGATCGACGCCTTCCAGCAGGCCTGTCCGACCGTCACGCGCGTCGTTCTGTGGGGCTTGTGCGACGCCGCTTCGACCGCCTTGCTCTACGTGCAGGCTCGCCGGGATGCCAGAATTTCCGGTCTGGCCCTGCTCAATCCCTGGGTGCGCTCGGAAGCAAGCCTGGCGCAGACGCATATCAAGCACTATTACGGACAGCGCCTGATGGAGCGGGCGTTCTGGTTCAAGTTGCTGAGCGGGAAGCTGGATCTGCTGAAATCGCTTCGCGGATTCCTGAACAGCGCGCGGCAGGCGCGCGCTACCTTGACCAGCGCAACGGCCAACCCGACGCTCGACCCACGCTCGTTTCAGGAGCGGATGGCCGAGGGGCTGCGGCAGTTTCCCGGCGCGGTGCTGCTGATCCTGAGCGGCGACGATTACACCGCCAAGGAGTTTCTGGAGTATGTCGGATCGAATGCGGCCTGGTCGGGGCTGATCGCCGCCGAAAAAATCAGCCGGGTCGATGTTCCCGGCGCTGATCACACCTTTTCAACCCGCATGCACCGTGCCACGGTGGAGAGCGAAACGCTAGAATGGCTGGCAACGCTGTAAAACGATAGCCGTTTCCGCAACTGACTCGATTGCCGGGATATGCGAGGTTGCCATGGGAAAGCTGGGACGTCTGATCGCAGATTTTTCGGAAGCCTCGCGGCAAAGCGGCCGCTCCGTCAGTTCGCTGTTGCTTGAATTGTCGAGGCTGCGGTTCGGTGCGGGGCAGATCGGCGCATCGGAGTATCTGGATTTCCGGCTCTACATGAACGACCTGACGTTCGGCCAGAAATGCGCTTTCGGAGGATACCGCTCCGAAGCCGTCCTCGAGGAAATCCTGATCGATGATTACGCGCGTTTCCTCAGCCTGGACAAGGTCACGATGTATTCCCTGCTGGCCGGATATGGCCTGCCGATCCCGAGGGTGCGCGCCGTTTACCGATCGCAGCGGCCGAGTTCCCTGTTGTGTCTCGACACCCCGCAAGCCCTTGCCGCCTACCTCGAAACCGCTGCGTCATTGCCCGTGTATGTGAAGCCGTCTTTCGGCGGTTATGGGCGAGGCAACACCCTGATCGTTGGCTTGGAGAAGGGGAATTTACTGCTCGGCGACGGAAGCGCGGTCGAGCTCCACCAGTATTGCCGCTCGCTCGACGAGCGCGGCGGCCTGGGGTGGATACTGCAGGAGCCGCTTGTTTCCCAGTCGCGTATCGCCGAACTCTGCGGCGACAAGATTTCCGGGGTGCGCGTGCATTCGTTCATGTCGAACGGCGGCCCGTCGATCACCAAAGCGATATGGAAAATCAATATCGGCACCGAGGACTCCGACAACTTTCGCGATGGTGAAAGCGGGAATCTGGCGGCGGCGCTGGACATCGAGACCGGAGAAGTGCTGCGGGTCGTCTCCGGCATCGGGCTGACGCAGCGTTTAAACGTGCCGCATCCGAAAACCGGCGCACAACTGGTCGGTTTTCGCGTCCCGTATTGGAACGAAATCCGGTCGCTAGTCTGCGATGCGCATCTGGCTTTCCCGGGCTTCATCTGTCCCGGCTGGGATATCGCCGTTTGTGAAGAGGGGCCTAGGATATTGGAGATCAATTTCTTTGGCGACATCGATCTTCCGCAACGTGCCTATCACCTTGGATTCATGGACGAGGTCTTTTTGTCGCTGATGCGCGAACGCGGTCTCGACGCCTTGCTGTCAGGCTCCCCGGACCATCGGCAGCGATCCAGGGCAACCGGCCGGATGGGACGGTTAAAGCATCATTGGAAATGGTAGAAATCGATACCGAGCTTCGGCGATTCCTCTGGTCCTGTTGCTTCACAGCGCCTTGATCCACGGATATGCCTGGGTGTTGCCGTGGCGCTTGAGGAATTCCCGCGTTTCCCCGGTCAGCAGACCGTGCCCGTGGACCTGCGCGAATTCGGTGGCCCCGAGATCGTTCAGTTCCAGAATCATCGGCCCCTCGTCGGTCAGGGCAAAATCCCAATGATGGATTTTCATCAGCGGGAAGGCGGCGCCTCCCCGCTGACTGGCATCCAGTATTTTCGCCCAGCCGGGAAGCTTGAAACCGGCCATCGATTGGCCCGAGAATGGATGCTCTAGAAAAACCCTGGTTTTCGGCCAGAAAGCGCCGATCATCCTGCGAATCTCCCCGGTTGCGAGGTCGACGTCCGCCAGCAGGTTTCCGTATTTTCCCAAGCTGAAGTTGTCCACGTGATTGGGCGGTACCGCGACCTTCCAGAGCGCGCGGATCGGTTTGACGCCATCCGGACCGTTGAGGCAGATAAGCCGTACGCCACAGATCGCCGACCAGTTCGTCAGGGACTGGATTTCAGGAGCAAGCGCGAAGGATTTTTGAAACAGGAAGCCGCATTCGGGCTTGTGAAATCGGCGATCGACTGTTTCATCAAGGCGTTTCAGGAAATTGTCGATCGAAAGCGTCTTGCCGCCTAGGAGATCCAGGCTGTCCGACGCGGGGTTGTAGCCGGCAAGGTATGCCGATCCGTACCCCTGTTGCGAATATACCGGTTTGCCAAACAGCGGATAAATCGACGGGTCGCGCAGATAGGCGCCGGCCGCGGCCTTGCTCTTCAGGTGAACGCCCATGCAATCCGCAATGCGTTCTGTGTGGTGGAAACAGGCGCGGATGGGGGCAACGGGCAATCCTGCCGAATTGGCGAGGAGCGTGAAAACGTATTTATCCCATGCGGGAAGTACGGCGTTCCTGGGGTTCAGCGCCAGGCTGAATTGCTGCTGCAGGCGCCAGCCGAGAAAATCACGCGCTCCGTCCCCCTCCAGGTAGCTGTCGTCGTACAGCTTGTACCAGTAGTAATCCGATATGCCGCATTGCCCGCCGCTCTTCTTCAGGGCGCGGATTTCGCGAATTTGGGTGAGCAGGCTCTTGCCGGTCTGTTCTCGCGCCAGGGAACTCCACTCACGATACTCCTTGAGCTGCTTGAGTCGGGTTCCAAGTCTGGAATGCATTTGGCGACCTCCACTGCGACGGCGACAGGACTCGATCAGTTTATATCCACCGCTCATACGCATGAAAAATCGATGAACCGGCGTCGATTCAAGTTGGAGGCGTGGCGGGTGGGAACTTTGGAAAGAATATATGGTGTTTGGTGTATGCTGTTAAAATATATAATGAATTTTGTTTGGCTTGTTAGGTGTTGTCGATGCTTCATATGAAGAACAGCTAATTGGCTTGTGTTTTTAAGGTTGCTTGAAGGTTGGGTTCTGCGGCTTTACTTCGCTTGCGTCGTAAAATAATTTCCCCTGCTGTGCATTTCGTCACGGTTCGAAATTCCAGTAGATGCTAATCTCATGCGTAATTGACTTCGGCTGGGCGTTGCAAAACAGTAATGAATAAATAGTTCAATTCCCGGCACGGGGGAGATGAGTGTTCAAGCGCAATGGAAGTTTGCTAGGGGCAAATCGTGATCAAAGTATTCAGCCATTGGGTTCATTGGAAGACAATCGCCCAGATTGTTCTTGACCTTGTTTTTCCTGTCGCCTGTGTTCTGTTGGCCGTGTTTTGGGTGGGGCATGGGGGCGCCGTCAATCTTGAGGTCGTCGTTACTTACGCCGTCGTTTTTGCGCTGGCGATGATTTTCTTCAATGCCTGGCTGGGGCTTTACCAGCGGGCGCATAGCCGAACCGTTGCGCAGACCCGCGCACGAGCAGTCCTCTCTCTCTATCTGTCGGTACCGCTGGCCTACGCAGTATTCGCGGTGCTGTCGATTGCCGATGTCAATCGCGAGCTCTTGCTTCTCTCGGGCTTGGCCGCCCTGTTCGGAACGCTCGCGCATCGTGTTTACACCATGCACAGTCGAACAGGAACGATGATGGTGCATCGCGTACTGATCTTCGGTGCCGGCCCCGAGGCGGAATCTGTAGGCAAGGTGCTGAAGAGATCGGATCCGGATATCGAGATTGTCGGTTTTTACCCGAGCCCGACCGACACCGAGGTCTGTATTCCTGGGCAGTTGGTGTTGCCGCGGGGCCAGTCGCTATCGGATACTGCTTATGCCTTGAGGGTTGCCGAAATCATTGTCGCTGTTCGCGAGCGGCGTGGTGGAATCCTGCCCTTGCGCGAACTGCTGGATTGCAAGCTGTCCGGCGTCAAGGTTCTGGATCTGGCCAGTTATTTTGAACGGGCGCTGGGGCAGATCAGACTCGACTCGCTGCGGGTCGGCTGGCTGATCTTTGGCGAGGGCTTCCGGCAAGGCTGGGCGCGTACGCTCGTCAAGCGCCTCTTCGATATCGCCGCCGCATCGGTATTGCTTCTGCTCGCACTGCCCGTCATGGTCATCACAGCGCTGCTGATCATGATTGAAGACGGGTTGCCGGTCTTTTACCGGCAGGAGCGCGTGGGTTTGAATGGGCGCCTTTTCAATGTCATCAAATTCCGCAGTATGCGCACGGATGCCGAGGGCGATGGCAGGCCGCGCTGGGCGACGGCCAATGACGATCGAACGACACGGGTGGGCCGCATTATCCGCAAGTTGCGTATCGACGAACTGCCGCAGCTTTACAGCGTGCTGTCGGGCGACATGAGTCTGGTCGGACCGCGTCCGGAGCGGCCGTATTTTGTCGATCAGCTGACGCGCGACATCCCATTTTACGCGGTTCGCCATAGCGTCAAGCCCGGCGTGACCGGCTGGGCTCAGGTCAGTTATCACTATGGCGCTTCAGTCGATGATTCCATCCAGAAGCTCCAGTATGATCTCTATTACGTCAAGAACCACACCCTGTTCCTCGACATCGTGGTCCTCTTCGAGACAGTCGGCGTGGTGCTAACCGGGAAGGGTGCTCAGTAACATACTCTTCTCAGGTTGAGTCGTAGGCGGGGCGCAATTTGAGGAGGTGTGTCGGTTGGATGCCAGCATAGAAACAATTTCTGCCTGGAGCTATGGGCTTGCAGGTTGCGTCTATGCCGCCTTTGCTATTTATCTGGCTGCTGGGTGGCGTGCCGGCTTGCGCAGCAGCGCCTTGTTTACTGCCGTTGTCCTGTCCGCGCTTTGGGGCGTGGCGGGCCTTGCCTTTGCGCTAACGGGGCGAACGATTTTTCTGGCAGGCAGCCTGCTGGTCGACCTCTTTCGCTTTGGCGGCTGGTATTTTTTCCTTCTGGCTTTGCTCAAGCCGGAGTCGCCGGAAAGTGGGTGCTGGCCGGTCCGTTTGCGCTGGCTGGGCGGTATCGCACTGGCTTTGCTGTTTCTTGGCCTTGCCGCGCAAGCCATGACGGCACTGGGCGTCAGTTTCTTTTTCCCGCCCCAGCGGCTGGCTTTGTTCGATTCCCTGGGGATGACCGTATTCGCACTGGTTCTTGTCGAGCAATTGCTCCGCAACGTTTCTCCCGACAGTCGCTGGAGCATCAAACCGTTGTGCATAGGGCTTGGCGGCGCGGTTCTGTTTGATTTGTATCTGTATTCGGATGCTCTGCTATTCAACCGGATCGATGCGGATGCCTTCAGTATCCGCGGTTTCGTACACGCGCTGGTCGTTCCTCTGGTGGCCATATCGACCGTCCGTAGCCGCGATTGGAGAACCAGAATCGTTCTTTCCCAGCGCGTCGCCCTGCAATCGATAACGCTGATTGCGGTTGGCGTGTATCTCCTGTTCATGGCCGCAGCTGGCTACTATGTCCGCTATTTTGGCGGCGACTGGGGGCGCGCTTTCCAGTTGGCGCTATTGTTTGCTGCCTTGCTGCTGCTGGGCATGCTGACCGTCTCGGGCTCAATGCGGGCGAAGTTCCGGGTGCTGGTCGGCAAGCATTTTTTCAGCTATCGCTATGACTATCGGGAAGAATGGCTGCGCTTTACCAGTACCTTGTCGTCGCAGGATGGTTTTTCCGAAATGGGGCAGCATGTGGTCAAGGGCTTGGCCGATATGGTTGAGAGCCCGGCCGGCGCGCTCTGGCTGAAAGATCCGACAGCCCGTTTTTTTGCCCAGGCCGCTTGCTGGAACATGCCTGTTTCGCCGGCCACCGAAGATGCAGACAGCAAGTTGTGCCAGTTCCTGGTCGAGAGCGGCTGGGTCATCAATCTTGAAGAGTACCGTTCTCTGCCTCGCCGCTACGACCGCCTCGATTTGCCGGCGTGGCTGATTGAAGTGCCCAACGCCTGGCTGGTCGTTCCCCTGGCAACGGGAAGCGAGATGATTGGCTTCGTCGTCCTGGCCACGGCGCGGACGAAAATCGACGTCAATTGGGAGGTCAACGATCTGCTGAAGACAGCCGGCAGGCAGGCCGGGGCTTTTCTGGGGCAGATGCAGGCGACCGAGGCTTTGCTGGAAGTGCGGAAATTCGATGCCTTCAACCGGATGTCCGCTTTCGTCGTGCATGACTTGAAGAACATCGTTGCCCAATTGTCGCTGATGCTCAAGAATGCGGAACGCCATCGGGATAATCCGGAATTTCAGCAGGATATGCTGATGACCGTCGAACATTCCGTCGAGCGTATGCGGCAATTGATGATGCAGTTGCGCGAAGGCGCGACACCGGTCGATAGCCCGCGCGGTATCGATCTTTGCGACGTCATCCGGCGTATCCAGATGGCGAAGGCAGGGCAGGGCCGGGATCTGGAAGTTGCCCTGACCGACAAGATCATTGCCAAGGGGCACGAGGACAGGGTTGAGCGGGTGATCGGCCACATCGTGCAGAACGCCCTGGATGCCACGGAAAGCGGCGGGCGGGTCTGGGTCAGGCTGGAACGGCAGGGGGCGCATGCCATGGTTGAAGTCGGCGATACCGGACATGGTATGACGCCAGAATTCCTGCGCGAACGCCTGTTCAAGCCCTTTCAAACGACCAAGCCGGCCGGTATGGGAATTGGTGCCTACGAGAGCTTCCAGTATGTTCACGAACTGGGGGGCAAGGTTTCGGTCGATAGTGCAATCAATGTCGGAACACAGGTCAGCCTGCTGCTGCCGTTGTTTGATACGGCAGGCGGAATGGATTCGAATTTGCTGCAAAAGGAGTCTGAATGAGTTCAGAGAAATTGCGCCCTCTGTTGATCGTTGAAGACGATCCGGCGCTGCAAAAGCAGATTCGCTGGGCCTTCGACCAATACGAGACGTTGACGGCAGACGATCGCGAGAGTGCGCTGGTGCAGGTGCGTCGTCACCTGCCGCCGGTAGTGACGATGGATCTCGGTTTGCCGCCGGACGCCGATTCCGTCTCGGAAGGCTTCAAGCTGCTCGAGCAGATTCTGTCGATCGCTCCGGAAACCAAGGTTATCGTCCTCACCGGCCAGAATGACCGGGCCAATGCGCTGCGCGCCGTCGGCCTGGGCGCCTATGACTTTTTCGCCAAGCCGTTCGAAATCGACATGCTGGGTTTGACGATCGAACGCGCTTATCGTCTTTATGATCTGCAGCAGGAAAACAGCCGCCTGCAACTCATGCAGCAGCCGGATGTCCTGTCCGGGCTGATTACCCGTGATCCCGAGGTGTTGCGTGTTTGTCGAACGGTTGAAAAGGTGGCTGGCAGCGATGCGACCGTACTGATTCTCGGCGAGAGTGGAACCGGCAAGGAACTCATTGCCCGCGGGGTGCACGCCGCTTCGGCAAGGCGTGGCGAGCGTTTCGTGGCCATCAACTGTGCGGCGATTCCGGACAATCTGCTGGAAAGCGAACTGTTCGGCTATGAAAAAGGCGCTTTCACCGGCGCTGCCAAAACGACGCCGGGCAAGATCGAGACAGCCAATCGTGGCACTTTGATGCTCGATGAAATTGGCGATTTACCGCATTCGCTGCAAGCCAAACTTCTGCGCTTTCTACAGGAACGCGTCATCGAGCGAATCGGCGGGCGGCAGGAGATTCCGATTGACGTGCGTATCGTCTGCGCAACCCACCAGGATCTGAAGATACTGATCAAGGAAGGGCGTTTCCGGGAAGATCTGTACTACCGCTTGGCGGAAATCGTGGTCAGCATTCCGCCATTGCGTGCTCGCCAGGGCGACGCTGCATTGCTCGCGCACGCATTTGTGCGCCGGTTTGCCACCGAGCAGAATCGGGGTGCCATGACGCTGCGCGAAGATGCCTTGCGGGCGATCGAGTCTCACTCTTGGCCCGGTAATGTTCGGGAGCTGGAGAATTGCATCAAGCGAGCGGTCATCATGGCCGATGGCAATCAGATTACCGTCGAGGACATTGGTCTGAATCAGGTGCAAAATGAGCAGGAGGCGAGGCTGGATCTGCGCCAGGTCCGCGAAGATGCAGAAAAGCGCGTCATCATAACCGCCCTGGGGCGTGCCGATGGAAGCGTGGTCAAGGCTGCCGAAATGCTCGGCGTCAGCCGACCGACGCTTTACGATCTGATGCACCGCTTCGGACTGAAGTAATCCAACGCTGTCGATCAACATCACCCACTGTGACGGAATCTATATGACTACCCGGAAATCAATGAGCAGAACTGCCATGTCAGCCCTTCTGGCCGCCGTGATTCTGGTCGGCTGCGGTGGGGAAAAGCCCGAGTCCATGCTGGCTTCAGCAAGGGACTATATGGCCAAGAGCGACAACAAGGCGGCGGTGATTCAGTTGAAAAACGTCCTGCAGAATAGCCCCAACCTGCCTGAAGCCCGGTTTTTGTTGGGCAAGGCCCTGCTTGATGGCGGGGATGTGGTCGCGGCAGAAGTGGAGTTGCGTAAGGCGAACGAACTCAAGTTTCCAGCCGATCAGGTGATACCCCTGTTGGCACGTTCTCAGCTGATGCAGGGACAAGGCAAAAAAATTATCGACGATCTGGCCAAAATCCAGCTGACTTCAGCGGAAAGCAAGGCCGACCTGCAGACAACGATCGCTCTGGCCTATCTGGTGTCAGGCAGGTTCGATGAAGCGAAGGCGGCTTTCGAGGGGGCGCTTGCCGCTTTTCCCGATTACGGGCCGGCGCAGATCGGGCAGGCGAGAATGAAAGCTGGCAATCACGATTTTCCTGGAGCCTTGGCGTTGCTTGCTTCCGTTCTTGAAAAATCGCCGAAGCTCTACGAGGGGTGGCAGCTCAAGGGCGATATTCTGTATGCCAAAGGTGATCCCGCCGGGGCATCGGAAGCCTATCGCAAGGCGCTCGAAATCAAGCCCGACTATGTGCCGGCGCATTCTTCACTGATTTCCCGGCTCCTGGAGGCGGGAAACCTTGATGAGGCGAGCAAGCAACTTGAAACAATGAAAAAAGTGGCGTCCAGGTATCCGCAGACAACTTACTTGCAGGCCGAGCTTTTCTATCGGCAGAAAAACTTCAAGCCAGCCCAGGACGCGATTCAGCAATATCTCAAGGTCCTTCCGGACAGCCAGCATGGGCTACAACTGGCCGGGGCCATCGAGTACGAACTGAAATCGTATTCCTTGGCAGAGTCTTACCTGCTGCGCGGATTGCCGAAGACACAGGAGCTTGGACTGGCACGCCAGATACTGATTGCCAGCTATTTGCGTAGCGGTCAGCCAGCCAAGGCACTCGATACGCTGCAACCCGTTCTCGACAAGATTGAAAATAATTCGAACATGCTGGCGCTGGCCGGCGAAGTGTTCATGCAGAACGGGAATGTCGACAAGGCCGAGGCTTATTTCAAAAAAGCGGCCGCGCTGGACCCAGCGAACACCAATAAACGAACCTCTCTCGCGCTTTCACATATGCTGAAGGGGGAAACTGAAACGGCGTACCGCGAACTGGAGCAGATTGCGTCAGTCGATACCGGAATCAGTGTGGACACGGGCCTGATCGCTTCCCAGCTCAAAAGTCGCCAATTCGACAAAGCGCTCAAGTCGATCGCCAGTTTGGAGAAGAAGCAGCCGGACAATCCCCTGGCGTACAATCTGCGAGGCATTGCGCTGCTCGGCAAGGGCGATGTGGCGGCCGCGCGCAAGAGCTTCGAACAAGCCTTGGTAAAAAACCCGACGTATTACCCGGCGGCGGCCAGTTTGGCCAATCTGGATATGGCCGAGAAGAAGCCGGACGATGCGAAGAAACGCTTCGAGGATATCGTCGCCAAGGATCCAAAAAACGTGTCGGCCCTGCTTGCCTTATCCGAGTTGCGAGCCCGGGTGGGCGGCAAGGTTGAGGAAGTGGCTCTCCTCGTCAACAAGGCGATTGCGGCGAATCCGGCCGATCCGGCACCGCGACTTGCGCTGATCAATCTGTATCTGAGCGCCAAAGATCCTAAAAAAGCGACTTCGGCAGCCCAGGATGCGCTGGGTGTTTTCCCTAACCATATCGAGATGCTTGATGCTGCCGGTCGTGCCCAGCAGGCGGCGGAGGATTTCAATCAGGCACTCGCCACTTACGGCAAACTGGCTACCTTGATGCCCAATTCGCCATCGCCTTATCTGCGCATGGCTGACATCCAGGTCGTGGCGAAAAACAAGGAAGCCGCGATGCAGAGCTTGCGCAAGGCGCTTTCGATTAAAGCGAATTCGATTGAGGCGCAGCGCGGAATCATGATGCTGGATCTTGACGCCGGGCGTTTTGCCGAAGCGCTTGTCATGGCTCGTCAGATACAGAAACAGCGGCCGAAAGAGGCTGTCGGTTATATGCTTGAGGGCGATGTTTATGCCTTGAAGAAGTCATGGGCCGACGCGGCAACGGCTTATCGGAGCGGAATCAAGCAAGCCGGAGCGACCGAGTTGGCCGTCAAACTACACGCCGCATTGATTGCGGGTGGCAGCCTGGGTGAAGCCGACAAGTTCGCCGATAGCTGGATCAAAGAGCACGCCAAGGATTTGCAGTTCCGCTTATATCTCGCCGAAGCGGCCACTGTTCGCAAAGACTATGCATCGGCCAGCAAGCACTATCGGGTTCTCGTCGATGCACAGCCGAATAACCCCGGGGTGCTGAATAACCTGGCTTGGACTTCTGCCCAGAACAAGGATCCGAAGGCCATTGAATATGCCGAAAAGGCGTACAAACTGGCGCCGGATCAGGCCGCCATTATCGATACGCTGGGCGGACTGTTGATCGAAAAAGGCGATACGGCGCGTGGCGTGGAGTTGCTGCAGAAAGCCTCCAGTCTTGCGCCGCAAAGTGCGTTGATTCGTTTCAATCTTGCGAAAGCCCTGATTGCCGCCGGGAAAAAGGACGAGGCAAAAAAGCAACTGGATGAACTGGCCAAGCTGGGAGAGAAATTCCCCGCGCAGGCCGAGGTTGGAAAATTGCTGCAAAGTCTGTGACTTGTACAAGTCAGTTTTTATTTCGAATTTTTAAAGGGTTGAGGAACTCATGACTATCGTCGCCGTCGTTGGGCTGGGCTATGTCGGTTTGCCGCTGGCCGTCGAGTTTGGCAAAAAAGTTCGCACGATCGGTTTTGATTTGTCGGCGAATAAAGTTGCCCGTTACAAAGAGTACGTCGATCCGACGGGGGAAGTGAGCTGCGAAGACTTGAAGGCGGCAATCCATCTCGAGGTTGGTTGTGATCCGGCCGCCTTGTCAGAAGCCGACTTCATCATCGTCGCCGTTCCGACACCGGTTGACATCGCGCATCAGCCCGATTTCGGTCCGCTGATCGGCTCTTCGGAGTCGGTCGGCAAGAATCTGAAACGTGGTGCAACCGTCGTTTTCGAATCGACGGTCTATCCCGGCGCGACTGAAGAAATCTGCATCCCGATTATCGAGCGGCATTCCGGCATGAAGTGGAAGCGAGATTTTTTCGTCGGCTATTCGCCGGAACGGATCAATCCCGGCGACAAGGAGCGCACGCTGACCAAAATCGTCAAGGTCGTCTCGGGGGATACCCCGGAGACGCTCGAGCGGGTCAAGGAGGTGTACGCAAGTGTCATTACGGCTGGCGTCTATCCGGCCTCCAGTATCAAGGTCGCGGAGGCGGCCAAAGTCATCGAGAATACCCAGCGCGATCTGAACATCGCTTTGATGAACGAGCTGGCGATCATTTTCGACCGGATCGGCATTGATACCCTGGAAGTGCTGCAGGCGGCCGGCAGCAAGTGGAATTTCCTGCCTTTCCGTCCCGGTCTGGTCGGTGGGCACTGTATCGGTGTCGATCCCTACTACCTGACCCACAAGGCCGAGATGCTTGGCTACCATCCCGAAGTCATTCTGGCCGGTCGCCGCATCAATGATGGCATGGGGAAATTTATTGCCGAACAGACAGTCAAACATCTGGTCCGCAACGGATGGCAGGTCAAGGATGCGCCAATCATCGTGCTTGGCCTGACGTTCAAGGAGGATTGTCCGGATCTGCGCAATTCACGCGTTATCGACGTGGTTCGCGAACTCCAGTCCTACGGCGCCAGGGTCATCATTCATGAGCCGGTGGCCAATGCCGGAGAGGCGCGGCATGAATATGGCGTGGAATTGACCGCCTGGAACGAGTTGCCGGCCGCGGCGGCGATTGTCGCTGCGGTCGCCCATAAAGAATTCAGGAGCCGGCCGCTTTCCGACTATGTCGGAAAATTGCAGAAAGGCGGCGTAGTGAGCGATGTGAAGAGCATGTTCGATGAAGCGCAGCTGCTTTCTCAGGGGGTGACCGTGTGGCGTCTATGAGTTCAGCCTTTGAGCAACTCGGGCAACGTTTGCTGTCGCAGCCGGCGCGTTGGCTGGTGACCGGCTGCGCCGGTTTTATCGGGTCGCATCTGGTCGAAACCTTGCTCAAGCTCAATCAGACGGTTGTCGGGCTGGATAATTTCGCCACCGGACATCGCCGGAATCTCGATGAAATCAAGGCGCTGGTGGCGCCCGGGCAATGGCAGAAATTTCATTTCATCGAAGCCGATATCCGTGATCCGGAGGCCTGTCGTCACGCCTGCCGGGAGGTCGATTTCGTCTTGCATCAGGCGGCACTGGGCTCGGTTCCCCGCTCTCTGGCAGACCCGCTGGCGACCAATGCGGCAAATATCGATGGTTTCCTGAACATGCTGGTCGCCGCGCGCGACGCCAAGGTCCGGCGATTCGTCTACGCCGCTTCGAGTTCGACCTACGGCGACCATCCCGACTTGCCAAAAGTTGAGCAAACCATTGGCCGGCCATTGTCTCCCTACGCCGTGACCAAACTCGTTAACGAACTCTATGCCGAAGTGTTCGGGCGCTGCTACGGCTTTTTGTCGATCGGGCTGCGCTACTTCAATGTGTTCGGAACCCGCCAGGATCCCGAAGGGGCCTACGCTGCCGTCATTCCGCGCTGGACGCGAGCCATGCTGCTTGGCGAACAAGTGCTGATCAACGGAGACGGCGAAACCAGCCGCGATTTCTGTTTTGTGGCCAACGCCGTTCAGGCCAATCTGCTGGCGGCTACCACCGAGCATCCCGATGCGATCAATCAGGTCTATAACGTCGCTCTGGACGATCGCACTTCGCTGAATCGCCTGTTTCTGCTGCTGCGCGATGTGCTGGCCGAGACCAGGCCTGAACTCGGCAGCCTGCAGCCGGGATACGGGGAATTCCGTCCCGGCGACGTTCGCCATTCCCAAGCGGATATCTCCAAAGCCAGAAGCTTGCTGAACTATGCACCGACGCACCGTCTGGATGAGGGGATTCGCGTGTCGATGCCTTGGTACGTTTCTCACTTCGCGACATCCCCGAGTTGAGAAAGCCTGATCATGCGCGCCGCGTACGAGAAGATTCTTCGGAGTTCGTCATCGTGCGTGGCGCTGTTCGCCGCCTTTGCTTTCTTGGTCCCGGCGACGGCTCGTGCCGTAATCGAAGACCCGACGTCGGGTGATCTTGTCATTCTGAGGAACGAAGCGCGTGCCTACGAGCACGGCGAGGGCGTTCCCAAGGATGCCGTGCGCGCCGCCAGTCTCTATTGCGACGGTGCAAGATACGGCGACGCCGAGGCGCAGTTCAATCTCGGGTGGATGCATGCCAATGGCCGTGGCGTGCCGCGCAGCGACGAAATGGCCGCTTATTTTTTCAAGCTGGCGGCTGACCAAGGGCATGAACCGGCTCGCAAGATGCTGCGCTTCGTTGGTGAAACGGCGGCCCCGATGCCGGAGTGCATGCGTCCCTTGGCAGCCGAAGGCGAGTTCGAAGACGTGTTTCTGGCGACCAGTCTGGCGCAGGAGAAAATATTCAGTCTGGTACGCAAGCTGGCTCCGGAGTATGGCGTCAGTCCGCGGCTGGTTATGGCGGTAATCCGGACTGAATCCAATTTTCAGTCTGCCGCGGTTTCGCCAAAGAATGCTCAGGGCTTGATGCAGCTGATCCCGGAAACGTCCGTGCGCTTCAACGTCAAGAAACCGTTCGATCCCGAACAGAATATTCGCGGCGGCCTGTCCTATTTGCGCTGGCTGCTGGCCTACTTCGAGGGGAATGTCGCTCTGGTGGCCGCTGCCTACAACGCCGGAGAAGGCGCGGTAAACCGCTTCCGGGGTGTTCCGCCTTATGCGGAGACGCGCGGTTACGTCAAGCGGATCATGGGCATCTTCAAGAAGGACGAGCATCCCTACGATCCCGGCGTGACCCCCCCGTCTCCCGAATTGCCCCGCATTCGAGGTGCAAAAGCGCTTTAGAAATTTCCAGGAGGCTGCATGACGTATTCGATATGCTTCAAAGTTGTCAAGCTGCTCGCCTGCTTGTCTGTTTTATTCGGACTGTTGTCGCGGGCGGGATTGGCATCCGCCGCTTTGCCCGAATTGATCGAGCAGGTGAAGCCTTCGATTGTCGTGATCGGCACCTATGATAAAACCCGCAGCCCTGCATTCGTCATGCGCGGTACGGGCTTTGTCGTGGGCAACGGTACCCTTGTTGCGACCAATGCCCATGTCGTTCCCGAAATTCTGAATTCGGCCGGCGGAGAATCCTTGGTGATTCTGGTGCTCTCAAGCCGCTCGGGGCCGCAACAGCGGCCAGCGAAAACGGCGGTGAATGATAAAGACCATGATTTGGCGCTCTTGCGCATCGAAGGTCCGCCGCTGCCGGCGCTGGTCGTACAGGCGGAAGGGCCGGTACGCGAAGGGCAAAGCGTCGCGTTTACTGGCTTTCCGATTGGCAGTGTGCTCGGCCTTTCGCCGGTCACGCACCGTGGCATCATTTCGGCGATTACGCCCATCGCTTTGCCCAGCCCAACCGCTCATCAATTGAACGAGAAGGTAATCAAGCGCCTGAAAAGCGGTACCTTTGAAGTCTATCAACTTGACGCCACCGCTTACCCGGGTAACAGCGGCGGCCCACTTTTCGAGATGGAGAGGGGCGAGGTGGTCGGTATTCTCAACATGGGCTTCGTTAAAGGAACCAAGGAAGCGGCGCTGAGCAATCCTTCCGGCATCAGCTTCGCGATACCTGTGCTCTATCTGAGGGAATTATTGCAAAGCCTGCACTAGGATTCGCTTGCAGTAACGGCCTTGCTTCAGTGCATTCTCGTCATCGGTCAGCGGATTTGAAACCTCCTTGGGGGACAGAGCGAGGGTGTCAGAATTTTTGTGTAAACGGTCATTTGGCAGGAAACTGCCGCGCATCAAGGAGCGATGATGACCGTAGCAAAGAAAGCCGTATCGAAGGAGTTGCTGGACAGCCTGCTGGCTGATT
>Ga0307509_10000109_pt1 | contig 117520 bp, 93 predicted proteins | sample 10_EM_MG_FD_202245 | JGI IMG/M metagenome (GOLD analysis project Ga0307509, IMG submission 202245) | Populus trichocarpa ectomycorrhiza microbial communities from riparian zone in the Pacific Northwest, United States - 10_EM | ecosystem: Host-associated > Plants > Roots > Unclassified | place... | reverse complement strand
CATAGGCCGCGATGGCGTGAACGGTCTCGCGTGCGTCCTCGGTGGGTGCGACTCGCGTTTGTACACCCTGTCTTAAACCTAGGCCAAAGCCCTGTGCCCAATGTTGGGCGCGCGCTTTCATGTCGAGGCCGTCGTGGTTGAACTGCAGGCCAATACTTGACTCGAACACGGGGCGAGTCTGCAGCAGGCCAGCATCAATGGCGCGCATGAATCCAACGACAAGCTCCAAGAACTCTCCGTACCGCTGCGCTGTGTCGATCGGTGGACGGACTCTCCAGCCTGCTTCATTCCAGATCGGCGGCAACCACGCACCCGGCTGCGAGCCGACAGGCCAGACGAGTAGCGCGGTCAAGTAGCCTTCAAGTGCGTAGATATTCAGCGTGCCGCGCGGCCACGTCGGCTCGTGCAGCCAATGCGCTAATGTTTCCCGTTCGCGCGATGTAAAAGGTTGATGTCCAAACTCACTGAGCTTGGGCGGCACCAATGTGGGCATCTGCACGTAGCGAGACTTGGCTGGACGAAACATAGATAGGATTGCCCGTACCGTCTCAGTGCGCCGCTTCGCTGCGCGTCAGTCGCAGGTTCAGCAATTCGAAGTTATCGAATCCCGGCACCCAGCCGAGGATTGCCGCCCAATGACTGCCTGCGCGCTGCGTGCGGCGGGGGCATACAGTCACGCGCTCATCGACCGGCACTGCGACGCCGCGCGGTGCTGCGGTTGTCCTCAGACGGGGCCCAGGGCTTGCCCGTGCGTTCCTCAATGTAGCTACGCAGCAAACGTCGGACGACCTGCGAAGGCGTGCTGTCCTCTTCGGCGCACAGTTGCTCGAAGAGCTCCTTCTTGCGCGGGTCGATCAGGATGGTCAGGCGCGCGGTGCGTTCTTCAAGTGCCAAGGGAAACTACCTTTGAGAGACGTTGCCATTGCATGGTAATAGTACGCACATTAAAGTACAACTAAGAACATACCTGCATCACACATAATCCCATAATGTCGCCGTGACCGTTGCCTCCATCGAAGCCTTGCCTGTCTGTCTCGCGCTGCTTGCCGCCTGGGGGCTCATCGGCTTGGCGGGGCTCGCGCGACCCTCCGGTCTGGCGCTCGTGAGCCGCGTGCTGTTTCCATTGGGTGCGTTGTGCGGTCTCGCGCTTGCTGTCGTTGCCGTTGCGAGCATTGCGCAGCCCACTGAGCAGCAGGTGTTGCTCATCGGCTTGCCCGATCTGCCGCTGCATGTCCGGCGCGATGCACTTACCAGCGTGTTTCTGTTTTTGCTGGGTGCGGCGTCGGTCGGCATTTCTATTTTCAGTGCGGGGTATTTTCGGGCGGGCGAGGGCGCCGCGCCGGGTTTGCTGTGTTTGCAGTACCACTTGTTCCTCGCGAGCATGGGATTCGTGCTGCTCGCCGATGACGCCTACGGATTCATGGTGTCGTGGGAAACGATGGCGCTTGCTTCGTATTTTCTGGTGACCACTCAGCATCGGATTCCCGACATTCGCCGCGCCGGGTTTTTGTATCTGCTCATCGCCCACATGGGGGCCATTGCCATCCTGCTGTCGTTCGGCGTGATGCAGGGCGGGAGTTGGCAGTTCACGTTTGATGCGATGCGCGCTGCTACGCTCTCACCGGCCTGGGCCGCGGTTGCGTTCCTGCTTGCCTTGTTCGGATTCGGCGCGAAGGCGGGATTGGTGCCGCTGCATGTATGGTTGCCCGAGGCGCATCCGGCTGCGCCCTCGCCGGTATCGGCGCTCATGAGCGGCGTGATGCTCAAGACCGCGTTGTATGGAACCCTGCGTATCACGTTCGATTTGCTCGGCCATCCCGCGTGGTGGTGGGGACTCGTGCCCGTAGCGCTCGGACTGTTCACGGCGGTCTATGGCGTGGTGTTCGCCGCTGCACAGACTGATATGAAACGACTGCTAGCGTTTTCTTCCATCGAAAACATTGGCATTCTGTTTACTGGGGTCGGTCTCACCATCGTGTTTCTCGGTGTCGGCATGCACGCGCCTGCGGCGCTCGCCTTTATCGCAGTGCTCTATCACGCGATCAATCATGCGTTCATGAAGAGCTTGCTCTTTCTCGGCACGGGTTCGGTGTTGCATGCGACCGGTGAGCGCAACCTCGGAAAATTAGGTGGACTGATACATCGCATGCCGTGGGTGGCGTGGCTGACGCTCATCGGCGCATTGGCGATTGCGGGATTGCCGCCGCTCAACGGCTTTGTGTCCGAGTGGCTATTGCTGCAAGCGTTCTTGTCGGCGCACGAAGTCCCGAAATCGTTCGTCAACATGTTGCTGCCGCTGGGCGCCGCCATCATCGCACTCGCTGCCGCCTTGGCGGGCTATGTGATGGTGAAATTCTTCGGCGTCATCTTTCTCGGCCAGCCGCGCGAAGCCTCCCTGAGCCAGGCACACGACGCGGGCTGGATGGAACGCATTGGTCTCGCGTGGCTTGCGGCGGGGTGTGTCGCGCTGGGGCTGATGCCAACGCAGGTCATTGCACTACTGAGTTTGATTCCTAAGCAGCTCGGTATCATTGATGCGATGCCAGTGAGTTCGACCTGGTGGCACCTGGTTCCCGTGGCCGGCCGCCAAGCCGCGTACGCGCCGCTCGTGTTCTTGCTCGCGATGGCGTCCACGGTTGCGCTCACCGTGTTGCTGGTCAGTGTTTTCTATCATCGACGGATTCGGCGCTCCGCGCCGTGGGATTGCGGCTTTGGTCGGCTCGATGCGCGCATGCAAGATACGGCGGAAGGATTCGGTCAGCCGATTCGGCATATCTTTCTACCGTTCTTCGACATGCAGCGCGAACTGCCGACGCCTTTCGACCGCGCGCCGCACTACCGCGTTTCGATCGGCGATCGCTTCTGGCGATTGCTATATTTGCCGCTCGCGAAACTGGTGCAGCGCATTGCCGAAGCGGTGGCCTGGTTGCAGCAGGGGCGTATCTCCACTTATTTGCTCTATAGCTTTGTGACGTTGCTGGTGCTGCTGGGGTTGGTGCTGTGAACCCGCTCCACTGGTTGACGCAGTTTCTGCAAGTGCTTGCAGCGCTTGCGGCTGCTCCGCTGTTTGTGGGCTGGATCAATCAGTGCCGTGCGTGGCTGCAAAACAAATCCGCACCGAGCATGCTGCAGCCGTATCGTGGCCTGCGCAAACTCTTCTACAAAGACGCGGTGCTCGCGACGCACGCGTCGCAGTTGTTCCGGATTGCGCCCTATATCGTGTTCGGCGCGATGGTCAGTGCTGCTGCCGTCATTCCGTCGCTGGGCACCCGTTTGCCGTTTTCCGATGCAGCCGATGCGATTGCGCTGGTCGGACTGTTTGCCGTGGCGCGCGTGTTCATTTCTCTCGCCGCGATGGATGTGGGCACTGCCTTCGGTACGCTGGGGGCACGCCGTGAGATGTTGGTGGGCTTTTTGGCCGAGCCGGCACTGCTGATGGTGATCTTTGTCGCCTCCCTGATTTCGGCCAGCACCGCACTACCGGCGATTTCCGAAGGACTCGCGACGCGAACGCTTGCGCTGTATCCGAGTCTCGCATTCACGGGGGTCGCATTTGTGCTGGTGCTGCTGGCGGAGAATGCGCGAATACCCGTGGACAATCCAGCGACGCATCTGGAACTCACGATGATTCACGAAGCCATGCTGCTGGAGTATTCGGCGCGGCACCTGGCGCTGATGGAATGGGCGGCGGCGCTCAAGCTGTTCAACTATGCCTGCATCGGCTTTGCGCTGTTTCTACCGTGGGGCGCTGCGACCGGCGCCGCGCCGAATCCGGTGGTGGTACTCGCGTCAGTGCCGATCCTGGCAATCAAACTGGCTAGCGCCGGTGCGGTGCTGGCACTCATCGAGACCATCTCCGCCAAGTTGCGCGTGTTTCGCGCGCCGGAATTTCTTGCGACGGCGTTCCTGCTTGCGGTGTTGGGCCTGCTCGTCCATTTGCTGCTGGGAGCATAGGCATGAGCCACCCGAGTTTCGATCTCCAGCTGCTCAATGCCTTCGCCGCCTTACTGCTGCTGCTGTCGTTTTCCATGTTGTCGCAGCGACGCATTGTGACGATGGTGAACCTGCTGGCGCTGCAAGGCGTGTTGCTTGGACTTGCGACTTTGCTGCTCGCATGGCGTACCGGGAAGAACGAGTTGTACGCGTCGGCGCTGCTCACCTTGTCGCTCAAGGCCGTGTTCATGCCGTGGTTGCTGCATCGTTTGATCAAACGGCTCGGCGTGTACTGGGATAGCGAGCCGCTGCTCAATATCGCCGCGACGATGCTCGTGGGATTGTTGATCGTGGTCTTCTCTTTCGGGCTCGCGCAACCGATCGCCGCGCTCGCAAGCACAGCCACCCGCAGCGCGATCGGTATTGCGGTGGCGGTCGTGCTGCTGGCGTTCCTCACCATGATCACGCGGCGTAAAGCGATGTCGCAGGTGGTGGGTTTTCTTTCGATGGAAAATGGCTTGTTCTTCGGTGCGATGAGCGCGACCTACGGCATGCCGATGATCATCGAGTTGGGTGTGGCGCTGGACGTGTTGGTCGCCATGCTCGTGCTCGGTGTGTTCTTCTTCCAGATCCGCGAGCAGTTCGACAGCTTGGACCTGCATCACCTTGAAACCCTCAAGGAGGAAGAATAACGTGGAGTTTCTGGCGCTCCTGGCTCTTCCGCTCCTAGGTGCATTGATCCTGGGATTCTTTGGCGCCCGCCGTTGGGCGCCGGAGGCGAACGTGGCGTTCAGTGCCGGGGCGTTCATAGCTTCGTGCGCGCTCACGGCGCGCGTGATCAGCGACGGCAATCTGACCGCCGCGCACGAACAGTTCTTCATCGACCCGTTCAACGTCTTTCTGGTCACGCTCACGGCGTTCGTGAGCCTCACCACGTCGTTGTTCTCGCGACCGTACATGCGCATCGAGCGTCAGCACGGCCGCGTGAAGCCCGCGCAGCTGCGGCTGTATCACAGCATGTATCAGTTGTTCATTGCCGCCATGCTGATCGCGCTCACCACCAACAACATGGGTCTGATGTGGGTCGCGATGGAAGCGGCCACGCTGTCGACAGTGCTGCTCGTCACCTTGTATCGCACGCCTGCGAGTCTCGAAGCCGGATGGAAGTACTTCATTCTCTGCGGCGTCGGCATCGCACAGGCGCTGTTCGGTACCATCCTGCTGTACGTGGCGGCGGAAAAGGTGCTGGGCGCGGAAGGGATGAGCGCGCTGCTGTGGACACACTTGAATGCGGTAAAGGGCCAGCTCGAGCCCGCGGTGCTGAGTGTCGCGTTTGTGTTCTTGCTGGTGGGTTATGGCACCAAAGTGGGTCTTGCGCCTTTGCACAATTGGCTGCCCGATGCGCATGCGGAGGGTCCGACGCCCATTTCGGCGGTGCTCTCGGGATTGCTGCTCAATGTGGCGATGTATGCCGTCGTGCGGTGCAAGGTATTGGTAGAGGGGTCGCTGCATTCGCAGTTGCCGTCGCGCATGTTGATGGGCTTCGGTCTGCTGTCGGTGGTGCTCGCGGCATTTTTTCTATGGCGGCAGCGCGACATCAAGCGTCTGTTTGCGTATTCCTCCATCGAGCACATGGGCATCATTACCTTTGCGTTCGGCATGGGCGGCGCGGTCGCCAACTTCGCCGCGTTGCTGCACATGACGGTTCATTCGCTCACCAAGTCCGCGATCTTTTTCGCCGTGGGTCATGCCGCGCAAAAGTCCGGCACGCAGGTCATGGACAACATCCGCGGACTCATCACGTTGAGCCCGACTGTCGGCTGGGGCCTCATGCTGGGATCGCTGGCGATTCTCGGCATGCCGCCGTTCGGCGTTTTCGCCAGCGAGTTCTTGATTCTCACGACAGCGATGCAGCAACAACCGTGGGCCACACCGATCTTGCTCATCGCGCTGGGCGTCGCGTTCGCCGCCATCTTCGGCCGTGTGCAACCCATGGTGTTCGGCGAGACCACAGCCAAGCGACTGCCGCATTCGCCCGCGCTGCTGCCTGTGTTTGCGCACTTGGGTCTGGTGCTGATGCTGGGCTTGTACATCCCGCCGTATCTGGCCGAATGGTTCCGGCTGGCCGCACGCCTGATCGCTGGAGAGTGAAATGGTGCTGCAGTATTGGATCGATCAATCCACGCCGCTACCCGGAGCCCCGGGTGTTCGCAGGCTCGATGTCACCCTCGACACATGGCATCAAGCGGCGCGGGATATAGCAGCGGGTGGAGGTCGATTGCTTGCGCTTTGGGTGGACTGCGAGAACTCGGCGACAGTTCGCGCGGCGTTGATAGCCGATTCGGTCGTGCTGGTCCTGACCCTGGCGCTACCCGAGAACGTGATGAGCTATCCAAGCCTGACGGACACATTCCCGGCGGCGGCACGCATGCAGCGCGCGACGGCCGATCTGGGTGGTGTGTGCGCCCGCGATTTCGATACGCGGCCGTGGTTGCGTCATGCAGCATGGCCCGCCCACTATTTTCCGTTGGCAGCGCAAGGTACTGCTATGACGGCAAGCGAACCTGTCGTGGACGACTATCCCTTTATCCGCGTGACGGGTGAGGGCGTACATGAGATTCCGGTCGGTCCCGTGCATGCGGGCATCATCGAGCCCGGCCACTTTCGATTTTCAATCGTCGGGGAAAAGGTTCTAAAGCTGGAAGAGCGCTTGGGCTATGTTCATAAGGGTATCGAACAGCGCTTTACGCAGTTGCAGTTGCTCGATGGACATCGCCTGGCCGCGCGTGTGTCCGGCGATTCTGCGGTAGCCTTTTCGTGGGCGTACTGCCAGGCGCTCGAAGCCATGGCGCACACGGCGATTTCGACGCGCGCCACGTGGCTACGCGCGCTTGCGCTGGAAAGCGAACGCATCGCCAATCACCTGGGCGATCTGGGCGCGCTCGGCAACGATGCGGGTTTTGCGTTTGGGCTTGCGCAATTCTCCCGGCTGAAGGAGTCATGGCTGCGCGCCAGCGAGGCCGCATTCGGCCAGCGCTACCTGATGGACTTTATTGTTCCCGGCGGAACGAGCATGGACCCTCCAGTCACTGGGCTGTCGGGTCTCGTCGCGTGTGCAGGCATGATCGCAGCAGAAGCGGCGGTGATTCGCACCATCTACGACGAACACGCGGGCGTGCGCGATCGGTTTTCCGGTGCGGGGATCGTGACGCCGGAACTCGCCGCACAGCTGGGGCTGATCGGATTGGCGGGACGAGCGAGCGGGCAGGCGTACGATTTGCGCGTCGATCTGCGTTGCCTTCCATACACGGAACTAGCGGTGCGCAGGGCGGGGCGCAGCGAAGGCGATGTGGCGGCGCGCGTTGCGGTGCGCTTTGACGAGTTGCTGGAATCGCTACGGCTGATCGAGCAGATCGTCCGGCAACTGCCGCAAGGCGACCGTATCGTGAACGTCGCGACGCCGCCGTCCGGCGCGATGGGTATCGGCCTCATCGAAGGCTGGCGCGGTCCGGTGCTGATCGCGCTCACCGCCGCACCCGATGGCTTCATCCGCCGCTGCCATCCACACGATCCGTCCTGGCAGAACTGGCCGGTGATCGAACATGCTGTCATCGGCAATATCGTGCCGGATTTTCCGCTCATCAATAAGTCCTTCAACCTGTCCTATAGCGGACACGATCTATAGCACGCCATGTGGAAAACACTGCGCCAAATCGGTTGCGTCGGCATCGCCACGGAACTTGCGCCGGATAGCGACGAGTCACTGCGGGTTCGCGATGGGTTGCAGTCGCAGATTCTTGAGATCATGGGCCGCGCCTTGTGCATTCGTCAGGTGGACGCGGGTTCCTGCAACGGCTGCGAGCTTGAGATCCATGCGCTCGGCAATCCCGTGTACAACATCGAGGGACTGGGTATCAAGTTCGTGGCGAGCCCGCGTCACGCGGATTTGCTGCTGGTGACGGGGCCAGTCTCGCGCAGTATGGAGCTGGCGCTACGGCGCACCTACGACGCCACACCCGATCCCAAGCTGGTCGTGGCGATCGGCGATTGCGGTTGCACGGGCGGCATCTTTGGCGAGAACTATGCGACCCGCGGCCGAGTATCGAATGTGATCCCGGTCGATGTGGCCGTGCCTGGTTGTCCGCCGCATCCTCGGCACATCCTGGCGGGCATTCTGACGGCCATTTCCAAGGCGGCGCCTGCGGGTTCAGCTTCGCGTGGTCTCACTTGAGCGCATTTCGCGCGTTGCGGCGACGGCGCAGAGATCATTCATGACTAAGAAAGCGCTCGCGTTTTTGCAATTCGATAGTCCCTGGTGTTTCGATCCAGGCACTATCCGGCTACTCCCGCCGCCCGATGGCCTGAGCGGGGAGGAGGCCTCGCGCCGCATAATGGACGGTGAGTTGCAGCAACCGTACATACTGGAGACGGCTTCGGAACGGCGCCTGCATTTCACGCATGACGCTGTGCAAAGCGTGATGAGCCTGGAGGAACCGGACGCACTCGTCACCGCGTATACACGCAAAATGATGGCGTTTCTGTTGTTCAGGCCCAATCCCAGGAACATTGTCATGGTGGGCCTGGGCGGCGGCTCCCTGCCGAAATTCTGCTATCGATACCTGCAAAAAGCTCGAATCACGGTGGTAGAGATCGACGCGCGGGTGATCGCACTACGCGAGGAGTTTTGTGTCCCCGCAGACGATCACCGCTTTCGCATCGTGTGTGAGGATGGCGCACGCTACATGGCCACTCTTGCGGAGCGCATCGACGTCATCATGGTCGATGCGTTCGATCCGATTGGCCTCGCGCCAACGCTGGTTGCCTCCGATTTCTACGCGCATGCGGCACAACGCCTGTCGCCAAACGGTGTGCTGGTGATGAATTTCTCCGGCGCGCCAGTGCGGTATTCCGCCCACATCAGGCGAATTCGCGATGCCTTCGGCGGCGGCAACGCGCTGCTGGTGCCGGTCGCCGCGGACGACAATATCGTTTTGTTCGCGTTCCCACGGCCCCTGCCACTGCCGACGACCGCGAAGTACGGATCGCGCGCGGAACTCCTGCAGTCTCGATTTGCATTGGAGTTTCCGCGGTATTTGCGTCGCGTATGCCAGGGACATGTCTTGGCTTGAATCACTTCAGGTCGAAGCGATCCAGGTTCATCACCTTGTTCCAGGCCGCCACGAAGTGCTCGACGAACTTCCGCTGCGCGTCGGAACTTCCGTAGACCTCCGCGAGGGCTCGCAACTGCGAGTTGGAGCCGAAGACCAGGTCCACGCGCGTGCCGGTCCATTTTACCGCGCCGCTTTCGCGCTCGCGCCCTTCGAACACATCCTTGGCGTCCGACGTCGCGTGCCACTGCGTCCGCATGTCGAGCAGGTTGATGAAGAAATCATTGGTCAACGCTTCGGGGCGTTGCGTGAAAACCCCGTGCTGTGATTTCCCGACATTGGTGTTCAGCACGCGCAACCCGCCGATCAGCACCGTCATCTCCGGCGCGGTCAGCGTCAGCAGCTGTGCCCGGTTGATGAGCAACGCCTCGGGCGGCACGGCGTACTTCGCCTTCTGATAGTTGCGGAAGCCGTCCGCGATGGGTTCGAGCACTGCGAGCGATTCCACATCCGTCTGTTCCTGTGAGGCGTCCATGCGTCCTGGAGAAAACGGCACCGTCACGTTGACGCCGGCGTTCTTCGCTCCCTGTTCGACGCCCGCGCAGCCGGCGAGCACGATGAGGTCGGCGAGTGAGATCTTTTTTCCGCCCGGCGACGACTGGTTGAAGTCGGCCTGGATGCCTGCAAGCGTCTGCAACACTTTCGCCAGCTGCGCCGGCTGATTGGCCTCCCAGTCCTTCTGCGGCGCCAGGCGAATCCGCGCGCCATTCGCGCCGCCGCGTTTGTCGGAACCGCGGAAGGTGGACGCCGCGGCCCAGGCGGTGGACACGAGCTGCGAGACCGTCAGTCCCGAAGCCAGCACCTTCGCCTTGAGCGAGGCGATGTCCTTGTCGTCGACCAGCGCGTGATTGACCGCGGGAATCGGATCCTGCCAGAGAAGTTCTTCGCTTGGCACTTCCGGGCCGAGGTAGCGTGCGCGCGGACCCATGTCACGATGCGTCAGTTTGAACCAGGCCCGGGCGAATGCGTCGGCGAACTGATCCGGGTTCTCCATGAAGCGCCGCGAAATCGCTTCGTACGCCGGGTCGAAGCGCAGCGACAGATCCGTGGTCAGCATCGTCGGTGCGAGCCGCTTCGATTTGTCGAACGCGTGTGGAATCGTCGCGCCGGCGCCTTTGGCGACCCACTGGTGTGCGCCAGCCGGGCTCTTCGTCAGCTCCCACTCGTAGCCGAATAGATTCCAGAAGAAGTTGTTGCTCCACTTCGTCGGCGTCGTGGTCCAGGTGACTTCCAGACCGCTGGTGATGGTGTCGGCGCCCTTGCCGGTGCCGAACTTGTTGAGCCAGCCGAGCCCCTGGGCTTCGAGGCTGCCCGCTTCGGGTTCGACGCCCACGTTCGTCGCGGGGGCTGCGCCGTGCGTCTTGCCGAAGGTGTGGCCACCCGCGATCAACGCAACAGTTTCCTCGTCGTTCATCGCCATGCGCGCGAAGGTCTCGCGGATGTCCTTGGCCGCGGCCAGTGGGTCGGGGTTGCCGTCCGGTCCTTCCGGGTTCACGTAGATCAGGCCCATCTGCACGGCGGCGAGCGGGTTCTCGAGTTTGCGCGAGTGCACGTCGCCGTCGGCTTTATCGTCGGACACGAGCACGCTGCCTGCCTTGTCCACGCCCTCTGAGCCGTGGGCATACCGCAGATCGCCGCCCAGCCAAGTCGTTTCGCGACCCCAGGACACATCTTGATCCGGCTCCCACACGTCTTGACGACCGCCACCGAAGCCGAAGGTCTTGCAGCCCATGGTCTCCAGCGCGACGTTGCCGGCGAGGATCATCAAGTCGGCCCAGGAAATCTTGCGCCCGTACTTCTGCTTGATCGGCCACAGCAGACGACGCGCTTTGTCGAGGCTGACGTTGTCCGGCCAGCTGTTGAGCGGCGCGAAACGCTGCTGGCCTCTGCCGCCGCCGCCACGACCGTCACCGGTGCGGTAGGTGCCCGCGCTGTGCCACGCCATGCGGATGAACAACGGGCCGTAGTGACCGAAGTCCGCCGGCCACCAGTCCTGCGAATCGGTCATCAGCGCGGCCAGATCCTTCTTCACTGCCGCGAGATCGAGGCTTTTGAATTCACTTGCGTAGTCGAAGTCCCCGCCCATCGGATCGGACTTGGAGGAATGCTGATGCAGCAGATCCAGCCGCAACTGGTTCGGCCACCAGTCGCGATTCGTGGTACCGCCGCTGTGCTTGAACGGACACTTGTCTTCGACCGACATTGCTCATCTCCATTGTTTGAAAGGCCAGGCTCAAGGTACGCCTCAAGGTACGCGCGGTGCCGCCGCGATTGAAATCGATTTTTCGTACTGTTCTGATAGTTGCGCGCTATGAAGGAATGCCACAATCAGCGGCATTCCGGGTCGACTCTCGGTATTTCGCCGCCGAGTGGTCTGAGGCATGGCCGATCGACTCTGCCGTTCGTGGCGAGTCGTGAGCTTGTCGAAGGGTCGAACTGCGCTAACGGAGCCATACTGCGACGCATGGATATAGAGGAGTTGTTCTCGCGGGTCGCGCTTGCCTTCGGCATAGGGCTGCTCATCGGTCTCGAGCGCGGCTGGCACACGCGCGACGTACGGCCAGGCGGTCGATCCGCTGGTGTCAGAACTTTTGCGATATCGGGATTGCTGGGCGGCATCGTCGCCGCACTTGCCCAAGGCTCCGAAGGTCAAATAGGCATTGGCGGAGGCATCTTCCTCGGTGCTGCGTTCATGACGTACGCGGCAGTGGTCATGGTATTCGGTCGAGACGAGAACCGGGCGACCGGCACATTTTCCGCAACGACTACGATCGCCGCGCTGCTTACCTTTACGTTGGGTGCCTATGCGCTGGTCGGTGACGTCCGAATCGCGGGAGGCGCCGCTGTCGGCGCGGCCGGAATTCTCATGGTGCGTGAAACGTTGCACGCATGGGTAGCGAAGCTCACGCTTGTCGAGCTCGAGTCCGGCCTGGTCCTGTTGGCTATGACCTTCATCGCGCTGCCGATAGTGCCAGACCGCGCGATGGGGCCCTTTGGCGGCGTCAATCCCCGGCAAGTCTGGCTGATTGCCACTGTCCTGGCATCCGTCTCCTTTGCCGGCTATGTCGCCGTGAAACTGCTGGGGCAGCGTCTGGGAGTTCTGATGGCTGCTGCGATCGGCGGCCTTGTGTCGTCCACAGCCGTCACGCTCGCCAACGCCAGGCGCGCAGCAGTTGGCGAAGGCTCGCCGCATTTGCTGGCTGCTGGCGCCGCTTTGGCATCCGCAGTCTCGTTTCTAAGAGTTGCCGCAATTGTCGGCGTACTCAAGGCAGCGCTCTGGCCGCTGATCGCTCCTGCGCTGATCGTCGCCGCGATTGTTGCTGCGGGGTCGGCCATGGTTGCCGTCTATGGGCCGGTTGCGAAGAACGACAAGCGGACGGCGGTGGAATTCCGCAATCCCTTTGGGTTCTGGTCGGTCCTCGGCATGGCAGCCTTGATTGGCGTGCTCATCGTAGTGGGTCGATTGATCCATGCCAGCTTCGGTGCCGCCGGCGCTATTTCCGGCGCGGCCGCGATGGGTATGCTCGACGTCGACGCAATGACTGTGTCCATGAGCCGCCTGACTCCGCAACCCCTGAGTCTGCATGAAGCCGGCGTGGCAATCCTGGCGGGCGTCGGCAGCAATATGCTGAGCAAGGTCGCAATCGCGGCGGTCTTCGCCCGAGGCTGGTTTGCATGGAGTCTGGCCGTCATTTCGATAGCGAGCGTCCTAGCGGGCTGGCTCACATTCTGGCTGACCACACGATAGCTCGGTTACGGAAAGGATGGTCCGGCCACCTCCGGGTTCCAAGCCGGACGTGCTCCTCTGAGGCATCAGACAAACCCTGTTTTGTGACCGAAGTCCGCCTGCGTTCGCGGTCCGGCCGGATGTCGCGCTAATATGATTGCCTCGGAGGATTTCATGTCCGATCAAGATCACGTCGTGCGCCGATTGCCGCTGACCCGTCGCCAATTTCTGTGCTCCTCGGGCCTTGCCCTTGCGGCGTCGTTCGTAAATCATCCGGCACTTGCGCTCGGTGCTGCATCCCGCACTCTGAGTTTTGTGCACACCCACACGGGCGAGAAGCTGGTTGCGACCTATTCGCAAGGCGGCTGCTACCTGCCTCAGTGCTTGGAACAGCTCAGTCATTTCCTGCGCGACTTTCGCACCGGCGAGACTCATGCGATCGCCCCCGGCCTGCTGGACACGCTGTTCGACCTGCAGGTGCAGGCCGATCGAGACGATGTCTTTCAGGTTATTTCCGGCTATCGTTCACCACAAACCAACGCGAAGCTGCGCGGCAAATCGCACGGCGTCGCCGAGCACAGCATGCACATGGAAGGTAGGGCCATCGATATCCGGCTGACTGGATATCCGACCCGCAAACTCCGTGACCTTGCAATGTCATTGCAACGCGGAGGCGTGGGCTACTACGCAAGTTCGGACTTCGTCCATGTCGACACCGGACGCGTACGATACTGGTAGCGATCGGCCGCGCGGACTGGATGAATGGGCGCACTCTATAAGAGATACCGCGCAGACACTGTCGGAAACCCACATTACGCGAAACGCACCGCGCAGCCATTGTGGAGCCCCGGATCAACCACGATCCATCCGCACACAAGTCCAGGAAGCATCATGACCGACCACTATCACGCCGTCGTCTGGATCGATCATCGCGAAGCCAAGGTTTTCTACGTGACTGCCGACGCAGCTGATCGAGCGGTGGTCAATGCACACGGCACTGGACACCATCTTCAGCACAAGGCCAACATCCCCGGCAGCGGCCATCAGGGGGTGGACAAGGAGTTCTTCAACCGGGTGATCGAGACACTCACTCACACCGGTGCAATTTTGCTCACCGGTCCGGGCAACGCCAGGCTCGAACTCAAGAACTATATCGCGCAGCACCGACCGGATCTGGATCAGCGGATTTCTGCCGTGGAAGCCCTCGACCACCCCAGTGACGGTCAACTGGTGGCTCTCGCACGCAAGTTCTTCAAAGCCGACGACCGCATGCACTCGCAGGCCGGTTAGCGTTCATATTCCGAATTCATGGCGAGGCTTCACATGCGCCGCAGCGAATCACGTACGAAGGTGGCCGCAGATCATTTTGTTCAGGCGCATCCATGGCCGCTCATCGGGCTCGCGGCGGCTTTCGGTGTGATCGTCGGTGTGCTCGTGGCACGACGATAGCATCGGCTGCAACATCCAGTATGCCAACGGCCTGCGGAAATGGATGGAGTGCCTGACGCGATTCGCGCGCTCGCGCGCGCCCGGACTAGTGGAGATCGCCGGCGCCGCGACTGCCTTAACTCAAAAACAAATTCACCGCGCGTGCCGTGAAACCGCAGGAATCCACTGGTCGCCGATTCTCGCGCAGGGTGTTCAGCCGCCGCGAGCGCGATTCCCATCAGATTGCCCTCGACGCCTATTGGGCGCTTACGCCTCAGGAGGTGTTGCAGCAATTACAGAGCGACCCCGAAGGCTTGACAACTGCGCAGGCCGACGACCGGCTGAAGCGATTTGGTCTCAATCAACCGCGTGAAGAACGGCCGCTGACGCGGCTGCGGGTGTTGTTGCGCCAGCTCGCAAGCCCGCTGCTGTTGCTGCTGCTGTTCGCAGCCATCGTCGCTGCCGCGACCGGCGAAGTCGTGGACGCCGCGATCGTGCTCACCATATTGCTGGCGAGCGTGCTGATCGGGTATCGCCGCGAGTATGGCGCCCACGCAGCCGCTGCGGCCTTGCGGGAACGTATCAAGACCCGCACCAAGGTGTTGCGTGACGGACAAGAGTGCACGGTGCCGCTCGAGCAGATCGTTCCGGGCGATATCGTGCTGTTGTCCGCAGGAAGCCTGGTTCCGGCGGATGCGATCGTGCTCGCGGCGGCCGACGGCTATGTAAGCCAGGCGGTCTTGACCGGGGAGAGCTTCCCGGTGGAGAAGTCGCCCGGCATCGTTGCAACGGACACGCCGCTGCAGAGGCGATCGAATTGCGTGCATCTGGGCACCAACGTTCGCAGCGGCACTCTTCGCTGCGTGGTGGTTGCAACGGGTGAGGCGACACAGTTCGGTACGATCGCACAGCGTCTGACGCTGCGAGCTCCGCCGACCGAGTTCGACCGCGGCATACAGCGGTTCGGTTATCTGCTCACCAGCGCGATGCTGGTCATGGTTTTTGTAGTGTTCGTCGTGCACATGCTCGGCGGGCGCCCGCTGGTCGATACGCTGCTGTTCTCAGTCGCGCTCGCCGTGGGATTGAGCCCGGAGTTGCTGCCGGCCGTTCTTAGCGTGAACCTCGCGCGCGGCGCACAGATGCTGGCGCAGCACGGCGTGTTGGTGCGGCATCTGAACGCCATCGAAAATCTGGGCAGCATGGACGTGCTGTGCACCGACAAGACCGGAACCCTGACCGAGGGCGTCATCGAGCTGGAGGGTGGTTACGATGCGGCGGGAGCGCCGTCGGCCGCGGTACTGACACTCGGCGCCATCAATGCGGCGCTGGAGACGGGGCTCGCAAGCCCGCTCGATGACGCCATCCTCGCCGCCGGCAAGCCCGATCTGTCGGGCGTGCGCAAGCTCGCGGAGATTCCCTTCGATTTCGTTCGCAAACGCGTCAGCGTCGTCGTGGAGCGTGAGAAGGTAGTCACGCTCATTGCCAAGGGGGCATTTGGGCACGTGCTCGATGCCTGCACGAGGCTGGCCGACGGCACCGTGCTGGACGAGCACGAACGCGCCCGACTCGAACAGCACCAGGTCGAATGGAGCAATCGTGGCATTCGGGTGCTTGCCATCGCTTCGCGCACGCTTGATCTGCAAGCCAGCTACGGTCGCGGCGATGAATGCGATCTCGCCTTCGCGGGGTTTCTGACGTTTCTCGATCGGCCCAAGCCCGGCGCCGCGCAGGCACTCGCGGATCTCGCCAGGCTCGGCGTGTCGGTCAAGCTCATCACCGGAGACACGAAGCTGGTCGCACAGCATGTCGCGTCGCTGGTCGGCATGAAGCACGAACATGTGCTGACCGGCGCCGAACTCGATGAGCTGCACGATGAGGCGTTGTGGCGCGAAGCGGAGCGCACGGACCTGTTCGTCGAAGTCGATCCGAATCAGAAAGAGCGCATCATCCTGTCGCTCAAGAAGCTGGGGCACGTGGTCGGCTTTCTCGGCGACGGCGTCAACGATGCCCCGGCTATGCACGCGGCGGACACCAGCCTTTCGGTCCAGCACGCCGCGGATGTCGCGCGCGAAGCGGCGGATTTCGTGCTGCTGGAGCAGGATCTCGACGTGATCCGGCGCGGGATCGAGGAGGGACGCCGGACGTTTGCGAACACACTCAAGTACATCCTGACGACGACCAGCGCGAATCTCGGCAACATGATCAGCATGGCGGCCGCTTCGCTGTTCCTGCCGTTCCTGCCACTGCTCGCCAGCCAGATCCTGCTCAACAATTTTCTTTCCGATATTCCGGCAGTGGGCATCGCTGCCGACAGTGTGGATGCGGAGCTGGTGAACCGCCCGCGCCGCTGGGACATCCGCTTCCTCGGGAGGTTCATGGTCGAGTTCGGGCTGTTGAGTTCGGTGTTCGACTTTCTGACGTTCGGTGTGTTGCTGTGGGTGTTTCACAGCACTCCCGAGCTGTTCCGGACCGGCTGGTTCGTCGAATCGCTGCTGACCGAACTGGTGATCGCGCTAGTGGTGCGGACGCGGCGGCCATTCTTTCGCAGCCGCCCGGGCAATGTGCTGTTGGCGGCGACGCTGGTTCTGATCGTGTTGACTCCCGCCATTCCCTATATGCCCTTCGCCTATCTCCTCGGCTTCGTCCCGATTCCCGGGAAACTCATCGCCGCATTGCTTGCGATCACCGTGCTCTACGTCGTGGCAGCTGAGGTGACGAAGCGACGTTTCTACCGGACGCGCCCGTGAACGCGGCGCCGATATCAGGCGGCACAACTTGTCGTTGGCGGAGGCGTGCGCATCGCCGCAAAGCGTCAGGATCACGAATACGTCCTGATCGCGGACGTCTTGCAATGGCGCATCGTGACTGCCCAGCATCGTCTCAGGTCATCCACTTAACCGCTCGTGGGCTCTCACGGTTCGCAGCAGCCGGCTGCGGTGGCAGTCTACCCGCCTTGATCGAAACGTGGTCCATACGGATAGCGGACGGGCAGTGTGATGGCACGACAAAATCCTCTGCATCGATTGCAGCAACTCGGCCAGAGCGTCTGGCTGGACTATATCGAGCGCGGCTTCATTGCGGACGGCCGGCTCGCCCGGGTCATCGAGGAGAATGGCGTCAATGGCCTGACCTCCAATCCCGCGATCTTTTACCAGGCCATCGCCCAGCATGATGCATACGCACGTGCCATCGCTGCGATGGCACGTGACGGTCTTGCCGCTCACGAGATTTACGAAGCGCTGGTCATCCAAGACATACGCGCGGCGGCCGATGCGCTGGCCGGCGTCCATGAGCGTACCGGTGGGCGTGACGGTTATGTCAGCCTGGAAGTCTCACCGCATTTCGCGCGCGACGCGGAAGGAACGTTTTGGGAGGCCAAGCGGTTGTGGGCGCTGGTGGACCGCAGGAATCTCATGATCAAAGTTCCCGGTACGGTCGAAGGCATGACCGCCGTCCAGCGCCTCACTGCTGCGGCAATCAACGTCAACGTGACCCTGCTGTTCAGTGTCGAGCGGTACGAACTTGCAGCGGAAGCGTTCACCGCCGGACTGGAGCAGCGAGTGGCAGCAAACGAGTCCGTCGCCGGTATTGCCAGTGTCGCCAGCTTCTTCCTGAGCCGGATCGACGCACTGGTCGATCAGCGCATCGAATCGTCCGCGGAACCGAGAGCACAAGGACTTCGAGGCCAGTGCGCAATTGCGTGTGCGCGGCTTGCCTACGAGCACTTCCAGGTTCGCACCCAGACGCCGCGTTGGCGTTCACTGTCGAGTCGCGGTGCACGGCCACAGCGGCTGTTGTGGGCCAGTACGGGCACGAAGAATCCCGCCTCCTATAGCGACGTGAAGTACGTGGACGCATTGATCGGTCCGGATACGATCACGACTTTGCCGGTGGAGACATTCATCGACTATCGCGATCATGGCGATCCGGCATTGCGCCTGCAGGATGCGGGAAGCGCTACGAACGCCCACGAGCTCGTTCGTGGCCTGGTCGCCCTGGGCATCGACATCAACCTGGTCGCCCGCCATCTGGAAGAGGAGGGCATTCGGAAATTCATCGAACCGTACGAGGCAACTCTGGTTGCGCTACGGGGCCGGGTAGCCAAGCTGGCGTCGTAGAGGCGCTGCGCAGGCGGCGTTGCGTAGTGTTCAGTAGCAGAGACGGTGGGCCGAACCCGGATGGCCCCCCTAGCGACTACGGCCATCCCCGCATTGGCGCGGCACCATGAAGCGTGAACACTACGTTCGTATCGCACGCACACCAGCCAATCGAGGAGAAGCGTTCATGAGTGCACGGGAACAGAAGGTCACGGCGAAGCAGGGTACAGGCAGGCAGGTTGCTGGCTCGCGTGTTGCGAATGGCGTGATCCACGATGCGGCCCAGGATGTCGATGTCATCCGCATGGTCACGACGCAGATCGCAGCGTATAAGGCTGAGCATCATGCCAGGATTACCACGGCAGCCTATTTTCGAGCCATGCAGCGCGGCTTCGAACCAGGGCATGAACTCGAGGACTGGCTGGCGGCGGAGGCAGAGGTCGCCAACAGCCTCGTGAGTTGACGGAAGGTGACATCGTTCTGCAGATCACCGCGCGCGAATTCAAGCCAGAACTCCAGGGGTGGCGCATATCTGCATTATTCCGACCGCCGGTCTTGGTTGAGTTGGCTGCGCAACGCCGCAAGTTCGCTGCGATAGTTCTCCGCGTCGTTGAAATCGACGAAATTCTCATACTGGCCGTGTGCCGCGAGAATGCGCTGCGCATGCTTGATGGGACACCAGTATTGCTCGGTGCGGGCGCCGATCTCCCGCACATAGGCGATCAGTCCGTTGCCGTATGAACAGTAGACACAGTTGATCTTTTCCAGAGCATTCAAGTAGCCGAGCTGGGCACGGTCGAAGATCAGGTAATCGGCTCGCCTGACTTTCTGGATCCCATAAACCGGGAAGCAGATGGCTTGAAATAGCGTGACGCACAGGTCGAGCAGCAAGAACGGTACGATCGCCAGGTAGATGAATGGCGCTGTCAGAATAACCAAGGGCCGGGCTCCCAGGATGTAGTGCGACAGGCGAATTCGCAGTTCGCGATGACGTTCCCGGACGCCCTGCTCGAAAGCGAGCCTGCCGTCATGAATATGGACATGCAGCGCCGCGCGCCGAGCCGCTACCAGGGCCTCGATTTCATCTTCGAGCGTCCTGATTTTGCGCAGCATCGCCGCAATTTCTGTGTTCATGGAGATCTCGGTGGATTGCGTCTTTTGGAGATTTGGCAGGTGACATGCGCAGACAAGACGGACGGCTGGTCTAGCTTGAATAAAATACGATGCTCGCGTTTCACCGCCGACTTTACGCCAACAGGTGTGCCGCGCGAGCGTCGTAGATCCGCGTGTCGCCCCAGGGGATTTCGCGGTTGGATGAGCAGCGCCTGCTACTGCAAGTGGAGACGCGCGTGCAAGCGACGCTGACACCGCCCTCTTACCCCGTCATCCTCGCGCCAATCATCCTAGGGAAACTCGCGTAGCAGTTAGGTGAGGTCTCCGATACTCCAGCCAGTGGTCTGTCGTTAAGGTTGTTGCGCATACGGCGATCCAAACTCTGGCTCGGCCGCCACCTGAGTGCAGAGCCCGGATTTGGCGGCCGCATTCTGAAAATCTATTCAGGAGATGGAAATGCTTCATGCCATCGTAGCCGACAGTCAGACACTGCGCGTGTTCGGGCGTTTGGCGCGGTTGAGACAGTCAGCGTAGCTTGAACGGAGCATGTCGTGACCAGGAGCGTTTGTGCTTGCATGGATGCCGGATTCTCGCCGTCGCCGCAAGCAAGCGCCGATGCGGGCCTGGCAGCGAAGGTCGCGGCGCTGCGTTCATCGCAGGCGTATGACGAGCGGCCACGCTGCATCGACGCCATAGAGACTCATTTCGCCTGGGTATTCCTGACCGATGAATTCGCCTTCAAGCTGAAAAAACCGATGCGGGCCGAGTTCCTGGAGCTTGCCACGCTGGCCGACCGACGGTTCAACTGCACCGAGGAAGTCCGGCTAAATCGAAGGCTCGCACCCGATGTCTATCTGGGCGTAGTCCCGCTGCAGCGCCGCGCCGACGGCTCCCTGCATGTCGGCGGCGACGGCGCCGTGGTCGATTGGCTCGTCAAGATGCGGCGGCTGCCCGCTGCGTGCATGCTCGATACTGCGATCGCTTCAGGCACCGTGAACTGCGCAGCGTTGGTCAGTGTGGGCCGCATGCTCGCGCGGTTCTATCAGGCACAGCAACGCATGGAATTCGCGCCGTCCGACTATCTGGCTCGCATCGGTTGCCAGATCCAAGTCGACCGGAGTGCACTGCTGGCCCCCGATCTGAATATCGCGCCATCACTTGTCGAGTCGGTGGCGGCTGCTCAGTTCACCGCACATGCCGCTCTGGCACCGGAATTGCGACTGCGCGCGCAGCAACGCCGCATCGTCGAAGCGCACGGCGATCTGCGGCCCGAGCACATCGGCCTGAGTGATCCGCCTTGCGTGATCGACTCTCTGGAGTTCTCGCAGGATCTGCGCACGCTCGATCCGGGCGAGGAGCTTGCGTTTCTATGGATGGAATGCGTGCGGCTGGGCGCTGGGTGGGTCGGCACGACGCTACTGGATGCTTACCGTTCGGAATCGGGCGATCCGATCACGCCCGCATTGCTCGATTTCTATCGCAGCAGGCGCGCCGCCGTGCGCGCCAAGCTGGTCGCCTGGCATTTACGCGATCCCGCGGTCAACTGCCTTGCGGACTGGAGCAAGCAGGCCCGCGAGTATCTGGAACTCGCGCGCTCTTATGCGCTGGCTGCAGTCGGTCGCGCTGGCCAGTGCCACTAGCAGGGAATGCATTGATTGTATGAGTCAGCAGATTGCTCCGCCGCCGATCCTGCAAGCTCATGCGCTGAGCAAGGTGTATCGCTCCGGTGAGGTGGAAGTCCACGCGTTGCGCGGCGTCGACTTGAGCCTGCGGTCCGGTGAGTTGATCGTGCTGCTCGGCGCGTCGGGCAGCGGCAAGTCGACCTTGCTGAATATTCTCGGCGGCCTGGATACGCCCAGCGCCGGCGAAGTTCGATTCCACGACCGACAGTTGGGCGATCTGGACGACGCCGGCCTTACGCGTTACCGCCGCGAGCACGTCGGTTTCGTCTTCCAGTTCTACAATTTGATTCCAAGCCTGACGGCGCTGGAGAACGTGGCGCTCGTCACCGAGATCGCCCGCAACCCGATGCGCCCCGAAGAGGCGCTTGGGCTCGTGGGACTGGCGGATCGGCTGCAGCATTTTCCTGCGCAGCTCTCCGGCGGCGAGCAGCAGCGCGTGGCCATCGCGCGCGCAATCGCGAAACGTCCGGACCTGCTGCTCTGCGACGAACCTACCGGCGCGCTCGACAGTCCGACCGGCGTGCTGGTGCTCGAAGCCATCGAACGCATTCATGCCGAGTTGGGCACGACGACCGCGCTCATCACTCACAACTCCGTGATCGCGCAGATGGCGCACAGGGTGCTCGCCATGCGCGATGGCACCATCAGCGAGGAGCATCACAACGAGACGCGCCGCCCCGCGCGCGAGTTGTCATGGTGAAGCGCGCACTGAACCGGAAGCTGTGGCGCGATGTGTGGCGCATGCGCGGCCAGGTGCTGGCCATCGGCTTGATCATGGCGTCGGGCATCGGTGTGCTCATCATGGGGCTGGCGACCGTGGAGGCGCTGGACGAAACCGCGCGGGCCTACTACGAGCGCTACCGGTTCGCGCAGGTGTTCGCGCACGTCAAGCGGGCGCCGTTGCGAGTGGCGGAGCAGATCGCCGCGCTGCCTGGCGTCCAGAGCGTCGAAACGCGCGTGGTTGCGACAGCCGTCCTCGATGTGGAGGGCTTCGAAGAGCCGGTGGTGGCGCAGCTCGTATCCCTGCCGACGCGTGGAGCGTCGCATCTCAATCTGCTGGCGCTGCGCAGTGGCCGCATGCCCAGGCCTCAGGCGCGCGACGAAGTGCTGATTGCCGAACCATTTGCGCAGGCCCACGCGCTGGAGGCCGGCATGACGCTGCGCGCCGTGCTGAACGGAACATGGCGCGAGCTCAGGATCGTAGGCACGGCGTTGTCGCCGGAATATGTGTACGCGATCGGACCGGGAGCGCTGATGCCGGACGATGCCCGATTCGGCGTGCTATGGCTCGCGGAAGAGGAGTTGCAGGCGGCGTTCGACCTGGACGGGGCTTTCAATGACGTCAGCATCATGCTGCTGCGCGGTGCAAACGCGGCGGCGGTCATCGAAGGTCTGGATCGAATCCTCGACCGCTATGGCGGAATCGGCGCCTACGAACGCGCCGACCAGATCTCCAACTGGTTCCTGATGAACGAGATCGCGCAGCTACGAACCTTGTCGAGAATTCTGCCGACCGTGTTCCTCGCCGTCGCGGCCTTCCTCACCAACATGGTGCTGGCGAGACTCATAGCGATCGAGCGCAGCGAGATCGGCCTGCTGAAGGCATTCGGCTACAGCCGGCGCGAGATAGGCGTTCACTACTTCAAATTCGTATTGGCCATCGGCGCCTTCGGTGTCGCGCTGGGGTGGGCCGCCGGCTACTGGCTGGGCTGGTATGAAACACGCCTGTACGCTCATTTCTATCATTTTCCCTTCCTGCTGTTTCGTCCCGGCCCCGTGCCTTTCGCGATTGCCGCCGCCGTGGGTTTCGGTGCGGCGCTGGCCGGCGCATTTCGAGCGGTGCACGCCGCGGTGACGCTGGCGCCGGCGGAGGCGATGCGTCCGCCCGCGCCGCCGATGTTTCGGCGAACGCATCTGGCCAGGTTGGGATTCCTGAGCCGCATCGAACAGCTCACGCGCATCATTCTGCGGCAGATCAGCCGTTGGCCCTTGCGCTCCTTTACGACCTGCGCGGGGATTGCGATGTCGGTGGCGGTGCTCATCACCGCCCTGCAGTGGCTCGACGCCATCGAGCACATGGTGGATGTGTACTTCAAGCAGGCTCAGTCGCAAGATATTACGGTGAGCTTCGCCGAACCCCATTCGAGCGAGGCAGTGCGCAACTTGAGCCGTCTGCCGGGAGTGCGGGGAGTCGAACCCATGCGAATGGTAGCGGCGAAGTTGCGATTCGGCTGGCGCGAGCAACGCGAGGCGCTGCAGGGATTGCCGGCACGGCAGGAGTTGTATCGCGTGTACGACGCGCGCGGCCGGGCGCTGACGCTGCCTGCGCAAGGGCTCATGATTTCATCGATGCTTGCGGACCTGCTGCAGGTGGGGCGCGGCGACTCGATCACCGTGGAGATCCTGGAAGGACGCCGCGACGTGCTGCGCATTCCCATTGCCGGAATCTTCGAGACCTACATCGGCTCGCCTGCCTATATGGAGATCGGAGCACTCGCGCGCCTGCTGCACGAACGGCCTGCGGTGACGAGCGTGCACCTGCGCGTGGATCCTCGCGAGCAGGCCGCGCTGTTGCGCGAGTTGAAGATCCTGCCGGGTGTCAGCGCCATCACCTTGAAGAGCGCCGCCATCAGAACCTTCGATGCAACCATGGCACAGACCCTCATGATCTTCGTTTCGTTCTTCATCGTGTTCTCCTGCGCGCTGGCGTTTGGCGTCACCTACAACGCGGCGCGCATCGCCTTGTCGGAACGCGGCCGTGAGCTTGCGACGCTGCGAGTGTTGGGCTTCACGCGCGCTGAAATCTCCTACCTGCTGCTGGGCGAGATCGCACTGCTGACGCTTGCCGCGCTGCCGCTGGGATGCGCGGCGGGGTGGCTGCTCGCGCGGCTCATCGTGACGGCTTTCGAGACGGAGCTGTATCGCGTGCCTTTCATCATCAACCCTGCAACCTATGGCTGGGCCATCACCGTCGGTGCGCTGGCGAGTGCGATTTCGGCGTTCCTGGTGCGGCGACGCATCGACCGGCTCGACTTGATTGCCGTACTGAAGACACGCGAGTGAACCTATGACTTCGACAGCCCGACGCAGAGTGCTCTTCTGGATTCCGGCAGGCGTATTGCTGGCGGCGGCCATGGTCTGGCTGTTCAGACCGCAGGCCGTGGCGGTGGACCTGGCAATGGTGGAGCGCGGGCCGCTGCAGGTCACCGTAAGCGACGAAGGCGAGGCGCGCGTTCGCGACGTTTTCGTCGTCTCGGCGCCGGTGCCCGGGCTGATGCGGCGCGTGGAGCTGGAAGCCGGCGATCATGTCAAAGCGAACGAAACAGTCATCGCCCGGCTCGAACCGTCCGTACCGCTGTTCCTGGATGAGCGTTCCGCGGCCGAAGCGCGCGCCGCAGTGGATGCGGCCGCAGCGGCGCGTAAGTTCGCCGCAGCCCAGGTGCGGCGCATGGACGCCGAGAATGAATTCGCGCAATCGGAACTGCGCCGCTTGCGCGCGCTCGCCACTCTGCAGAGCATTTCTCAGAACGACCTGGACTCTGCCGAGCGCCGCGCAAAGACAGCGACTGCGGCGGTGGCGGAAGCGGCGGCGAACGTCAAGATGCGCGAGTCGGAGTACCAGCAGGCGCGCGCCCGTCTGCTGAATCCCGGCAAGGTGAAAACCGCAGCCAAGGATTGCGACTGCATCCTGGTGTATTCGCCCATCTCGGGATCGGTTCTGCGCGTGCGACTGGAGAGCGAGGGCATCGTGGCCGCCGGCGCACCCATCCTGGAGATCGGCGATCCGCAGAATCTGGAGATACAGGTGGATCTGTTGTCCGAGGAGGCGGTGGGCATAAGACCGGGCCAGCGAGCGGTCATCGAAGCCTGGGGCGGTCCGGCCGACCTGGCGGCGGTGGTGCGTCGTGTCGAACCCTACGGCTTCACGAAAATCTCCGCTCTTGGCATCGAAGAGCAGCGCGTCAACGTGCGCATTGACTTGACCGAGCCGCGCGAGCGCTGGCGGCGGCTGGGCCACGGCTATCGCGTCGAACCGCACATCGTGCTGTGGGAATCGCCGGACGTGCTGCGCGTGCCGCTGTCGGCGCTGTTTCGCGACCATGAGGACTGGGCCGTGTTCGTCGAGCGGCAAGGCAGGGCGCGGCTGCGCAGAGTGCAGCTGGGTCGCGACAACGGCATGCACGCCCAGATCCTCGATGGACTCGTAACCGGCGAGCGCATCGTGATTCACCCCAATGATCGGATCGAGGACGGCGTCAGGATAGTCGCGCGAATCGCAGGTTGAACGTCCCGGCGAGCATCGCGGGAAACCCACGCATGAGCAATGGGAATCCCGGATAGCCGCTGGCCGTCGGCGCGGCGCACGCTCGCGGCTGACGTTCGCGAACATTCATCTTCCGAAGGAGAGTACCCATGAGCACACTACGAATTTCAAATACATTGGTGGAGCTTGCGCTTGCCGCGATGCTGCTCGCCGGAGCTGCCGCTGTGTTTGCGGCCGACGAGCCGAAGGCCACGCCGCCCGCGCCGTCGCAGCAGATGCGGGAGCAGATGGCCTCGTTGCACGAGAAAATGGCGACCTGCCTGCGTTCCGATAAGCCATTCGCCGATTGCCGCAGCGAAATGCAGACCAACTGCAAGTCGATGATGGGCGAACATGGTTGCCCGATGATGGGCATGGGTATGGGCATGCACGATCAGATGAAGAAACATCCGTAGCAGGCAGGTCGTGGCGGCGACGGTCGGAACGATGCCGCACTCCGACCGTCACGCCGCAGACGCTGCGTCACGTGAATTTTTTGCCGTACTGTCGCCGCCGACGACGGGAAGTTCACGAGCGATTTTCAGTTCCGCGTAGATCAATCCGGCGTCTGCGTCCACACAATCGGATCATCTTCGATCCACCGGAGCATGGGCATGGCGCACAAGAAAACGATGTTTCAGTCGGCCACGCGCGAGAAAATTCTGCGCGGGGATGATGGGAGAACTTAGAACGCCCAGCGGTAGCCGACACTCAGGTAGTAGCGCGTGATGTCTTCCTGCGTCGTCGTCGCCGTCGCCGTCGCCGTCGCGGTCGCCAACTCGCGTGATGCGAATTCCGCACCGCCCTCCAGTTCCAGCAGCAGGTGGCGCTTCTGCAGCGAGATGCGCAGCGACGGCACATAGACCCATTGCGTAGTGTCATCGAGGGTGTACAGCCGCCGATCAGCGCGAACTTGTGGATTGATGCGCCAGTCGCCCCAGAGTGGAATGCGGCTGCTCACTCCGAGCGATGCCGTTTCGATGTTGCCGCCGGTCTGCTGTCGCAGGCCCAACACCGTGACGTCGCCGGTGCGCATCAGGCTCGCTGCGAGCAGCTGCGCCGAGAGGACCAACTCGCGCCCGGTCGCCGGCATGCCCTCGACGCCTCCGGAAGGCGGCGTTGCGCCCGTCAGAATGCTCGCCGCATTCAGCGTCAACTGCAGCCGTTCGGCGAACGGACGCGACAGCGTCAAGCCGTAGACTTCCGTCGGCGAGGTGCGATCGATGGCGAGCTGCCGCACTTGATCCTCGCTGAACAGTCCGAGCAACTCATCCAGCGTCGGCACGGGCTGGCCGATGAGCGCGTTGCGCGTCGTCAGCACCGGAGTGTTGCGCCGCTCCAGATCCACGTTCACGGTCCAGCGCGCCGGCAGTTGCAGCGTGCCGATCAGCACCGCGCTGTTCAGTTCCTGAAAATAAACGTCGTAGTCGGCGAATCCGACCAGCACGCGTCCGGGGCGGAAGTAACGCAGCTCGGCGCCGACGGCCTGGCGGTCGGTCTGCCCGTTGTACGTCTGGTTCACGACGTACACGCCGGGTTCCCACGCATCGTCGAAGACGCCGAAGCCGAGCGAGAGCGCTTCGAACATGCGTTCGCTTTGCACGCCTGCGCGCGTCGATTCGACCGGCAGTCCCACCGCCGCATCGAGCGACAGGTGCGGCAGGAATTGGTAGTTGCCGTAGATTCCGTCGAACACGCCGAGCACGCCGCCGGCGGTGCGCGATTGGCGTCCAAACCGGGTCGCCCAGCCGCGGTCGCGGCTGGCGAGTTCGACGAAGGCGCTGCTGACGCGAACGCGATCGCCAGGCCCATCCGGCAGCAGATCCTTCGCATAGCCGGCATTGACGCGCCCGGTGATGTCGAAATCGAAACCGCGCCGCCGCACCAGTGCGTCGACGTCTGTCAGGATGGCATTCTGGCTGACGAAGTCGGTGCTGGTGCGAGCGTTATCGATCTGGTTGCTATCGCGCCGATACATCTGCGACACGCCGCCGAAGCTGCGCCAGCCGATATCGTCCGCCGATCCCTCCCTTGCACCGCTGCGTCCGGCGAGCGCCGCAGTGCGCAGTGCCTGCAACCGGCGCCGCACACGCGACGCATGCGAATGATCCGGGTACTCCCTGAGAAAAGCTTCGTACTCGGCTTTCGCATGGGCAAGCTGTCCATTGCGCTCGCGCGCCAGGCCGAGCAGCTCGCGCGCATCGGCGCGCTGCGGGCCGCTCGCCGACGCCAAGTACTTGGTCAGCAGTTCCACCGCCGCGTCGTAGTCCTTGCGGCGAAAGCGGTCGCGGGCGGCGGCCAGCGCGGGTGCGGCGGCGGGATCCGGTTTTCCCGATGCAACCGCTGCCGGCGCTGCGGGCGCTGTAGCAGGCTGGGAATCCTTTGGCTCGATGACGGTTTCGTCGGCGATGGCCAGCCATGCGCGCGGATACTTTGCCTGCGCTTCAAGCAGCAAGGTTTCCGCCGCCGCGCGGGTGAGGATGGGCCCGATGCGCAGCCGATGCCACAGCACCCCGTCGATGGTCGTCTGCGAAGTATATGCAGTCGACCCGAGCGCAGCGCTCGCGGCCTGCACCGTCCCCGCATCGAACGGCTCCGGCGAGGAGTCCAGGTTGATCGCATAGGCGGTCGTCAGGTCGCCCGCCGGCTCGCTGATGACGACGCGTGAGCCCTCCGGTTCGCGGCCCGGACGCAGCAGGCGCAAGCGCACGCCTTGTTGATCGCTGGTGGGCAGGACGACGAAGCGTTCGCTGTGCTGCCAGCGAACGATTAGATCGACGTCGCGTGCCAGCAGCGGAGCCACTTCGATCGAACGTATGATTTCCGCTTCCGCCGCGACGGGTAGCGTTTCACCGCCGCCGATCCCGCAATCCTCGGCGAGCGACAGGCGCACGCGCACCACATCGGATTCGCCTGACGGTGAATGAGTCACGTAGCGTGCGCGGCAGTTGAGTAGCAGCACGACATCGATGTGCGCCGTCGTGCGGATGACGTCGACCGTCTGCACGACGCCCAGTCCGGACTGCGACCAGGCAGCGGGGATGCAGGCGAGCAACCACGTAAATCCCAGCATGCGCCAAAGGAACACTTTGCTCACTGCGACCGCCTAGAATTCCGAGGCGTTCACGCGATGCTGGGGGCCCGGGCGATTGCGGCGGATCGTAGTCAGCGAGGCATCGGTGTAGACATGGCAGGCGCCGGTGCAGTTGCGAAGTTCACTGACCGTGTACTGGACGCCGCCGTCGACCTTGTCGTGCGGTCCGGCGCGATAGTCGTTGGCATGACAGCCCGCACAGGCCGGCTGGTATGCCGGTGCAGTCCACGTTGCCTGGTCGGTGTTGGTCGTGTGGCAGCGCGTGCAGGCCAGGTTCCCGCGATGATCGCCCGGATATTCCGGCGAAGTATGGCGGAAGGTCAGGGGCGTCCAGGCGGTGGTGGAATGACATACATTGCAGTCGCGCATGGTCGTCATGTGCGTAACGGATTTGCCGGTCGACGTGGTGCCGTTATGGCAGGACTGGCAGTTACCCGTGACACCAGCGTGATCGAAGAGCGCGGGAGTCCACGCTAGCGTCGTATGGCAAACGTCGCATTCCTGCGTCGTGGACAGATGCGTCAGCGGCTTGCCGCTTGCACGCACGCCGTTGTGACAGCTGGTGCAAGTGCCGGGCTGTACGCCGGCGTGATCGAAGCGAGCCGGCGTCCATGCCATGGTCGTGTGACAGTTTTCGCAGGTATTATCCGAGGCAATGTGATTCGCCGATTTGCCGGTTGCCACCGTGCCGTTGTGGCAGGAGGAGCAGCTGCCGAGCACCTGTGTGTGATCGACCTTCGTGGCAGGCGCCCAGCTCACTACGGCGTGGCAGGTTTCGCAGGCATTGGTGGATTGAATATGGTTCGCCGACTTGCCGGTGGCCTGTGTGCCGTTGTGGCAGGTGCTGCATGAGCCGGTGACACCGGCGTGATCGAAGCGTGCCGGCGTCCATGCAGCGGTCGTATGGCAGTTCTCGCAAGTGTTGTCGCTGGCGATGTGGTTGGCTAATTTGCCGCTCGCCTGCACGCCGTTGTGGCAGCTGAAGCAGTTACCGGTGACGCCGGCATGGTCGAAGCGCGTCGCCGCCCAACTGACGGTGCTGTGACAGGATCCGCAATCGAGGTTCGTGACGGGGTGATTCGCAGGTTTGCCGTTCGCCTGCACACCGTTGTGGCAACCGGCGCAGGAACCGAGCACCTGCGAATGGTCGAAACGGCTCGCCGGAGCCCAGGCCGCGGTCGTATGGCAGTCGCCGCAGCGGTTGGTGCTCATGACGTGATTCGCCGGCTTGCCGCTGGCGCCCACGCGCGTACCGCTGGCGTGGCAATTGGCGCAATCGGTCGGCGTGCCGCGGAAGACTCCGTCGATATGGCAGGATTCGCACCGCACTTCGCGATGCGCATCGCGCAGCTCGAAGCCGGTGGTGAAGTGGTCGAACTGCGCGCCGACGGGCCGCGCCGCGTTTTCCTGCGCAAGCGCGGTTGCCGCGCATCCCACTGAAGTCAGCAAAGTGCAGGCGGCGGCGAGCCAATTCTTGTGCAACGAGGCAGTCATACAGCACCTTTAGCGGATGCGGACTTGTCGGAACGAGACGGTCGAATGGCAGCGCTGGCACTGCCGGCCGAATTCACCGAAGTGCACGTCGTCCTTGACATGGCAGGACGCGCATTCACGCGCGAGCTTCACTTGCGTGGGTGGTTGCCGATGGCAGTCGGCGCATTGCAGTCGCGCGTGCCCGCCGCTTAAACCAAATCCCGTGGTGCGCTCGTGGTCGAATTCCCAGATGTTCCAGCCGTTGGGTGAATGACAGCTGTCGCATTCCCGGCCGAGGCTGCCCGAGTGCTTGTCAACCCGCTGGTGGCAGCTGTAACAGTCCTGCGCCGTGTCCTTGTAGGCCGGAGTCAGATGGCATTGCTCGCAGGCGACAACCACATGCTGACCGACGAGCGGGAAGTCGGTGAGGTCGTGATCGAAGCGCACGGCGACGCGCCAACCCTCGGGAGCATGGCAACTGTCGCATTGCATGCCGAGCTTCCCGGCGTGCATGTCGGTGCCGCGATGACAGCTTGCGCAATCGTGACTCAGCTTTTGAGTGGCGACATTTGCGGTATGGCAGGCGTGGCAATCGACCTTCGCGTGCGCGCCGAGCAGCTCGAAATGTCCGTCGGTGGTGTGATCGAAATGGACTTGCTGCCAGCGCTCGCTGTCATGGCAGCTCGAGCACTGCGTGCCGAGCCTGCCTGCGTGCGCATCCTGTGCCTTGTGGCAACCGTGGCAATCTTTGGGCACAGGGTCTTGCATGCGTCCGCTCGTGTGGCAGCCAGTGCAATCGGTGCGTGCGTGTTCGCCCTTGAGGGCAAAGCCGGTTTCGCGTGCGTGGTCGAATTTTTGCGTCGCCCATTGCACGGTGGTGTGACACTTGCCGCAGTCGGCGCCGCGCGAGCCACGATGCCGGTCATCCGGCGCATGACACGAGTTGCATTGCTGCGGCGTACCCGCGTAGCGATTGCCGAAGTGGCAGGCAACGCACGCGACGTCCCCATGCCGGCCGTTCAGTGCGAACTTGGTACGGTTGTGATCGAAGCGAACCCGGCTCCACGTCAACGTGTCGTGGCAGGAGTCGCACTGCGTGCCGAGCTTGCCGGCGTGCGGCTCATCGCTGCGATGACAGCCATGACAGTCCACGGGCGCCTCTCGAAAGCGCTTGCCTGTCGCATGGCAGCCGGTGCACACGACGGTTGCATGCGCGTCGCGTAGCGCAAAGTCGGTGCGCGAGTGATCGAACTGCTCGGGTACGAACCTGACGATGTCCGCATCGCGCCCCTGGTGCTCGCTGTGGCAGCCGCGGCACTGCATCCGCTCGCCGCCGATGAGCCGGCCGTGGAAGCCGCGTTTTGTGCGCAAGTCCTCGCGCACATCCTTGTGACAGTCCGCGCATAGCGTGGCTTGCCGGTCGCGATTGCTGCGGTCATGGCAGTTGGCGCACTCACCTTCGATCTGCGCATGCGCCTGCGTGACCTTGCCGGGCATCAGCAAGGTTTCAAGCTGCGCGGCCGACGCGAGCGACGACAGCGCGAGGGCCATCATGATGAGCCAGAAGCGTTGAATGGCGAAGCTGGCATTGTGGATTCCCATGATGCCGGCGCGGCGTCAGTACACGTGGACCGCGACCACGTGCACGATCCCGGCGATCAGCAGCAGAAAGAACAGCGGCAGATGCAGGATGTGCCACCAGGAAAACAGGCTGACGTACGCCTGATACTCGGAGACGCGGCGTGTCGCGCTGATCCGGGTGTGCACATACTTGCGTGCCACGGCGAGTAACCGTGTCCGCGCCTTGCGATCGGCATTGCGTGTGGCGCCGCGCACGTAACGCAGCAGACGCCAGCGAGCGGTATAGCTCAGCGCCGCAGCGTAAAGCGGACGTACCAACAGGAAGTGCCGCGCGACTTGCTGCAGGATGTGCTGTTCCTGCTTGTCGAGGCGGTCGAGCAGCCCGGACAACATCGGCAGTTCCACGGCCATCTGCCGCAACTCCTGGGAGCGCGCCTGCAGGTCGGCGAGATTGTTCTCGCGGCCGTACAGTCCCTCGTGGATCTTGGTGTAGAAGTAACGTCCGACCAGTCCGCTGCCGGCGACCAGCAGCATGCAGATCAAGGCCACGTTGCTGTTGGTCGCGCCGAGGTGAAAGTTCGCGTGGTACAGCACCATGATGGGCCCGACGATGCCCAGCACCATGTGGATCCTGAACCAGGCTTTGACCGAGCCGATGAAGCCCAGCCAACGCACACGTTTGCGCAACGGGTACACGAGCAGCAGCAACATGAAACTACCGCCGATGATGCCGAGAGCGTAGCCGACGCCGCGCTCCGGAGTGATGTAGAGGTTCAGCGGCACGAGCTGCCAGCCGGCGTAGATGGTCAATGCCGATACGAGAGCGAACAGCAGCGCCGACGAGCGATACAGCGTGGTCAAAGCGCGCGCGGTTGCTGTGGACGGAGTCTGGTGGGCTTGTGCGGACATGCGTCAGGTAATTATTTTTTGATACGCAACGTCAGTACGCGTGCGTCGCGGGTGCCGACGACATCGCTGAGCGCCTGCAGATCGCCCGGCTGGGGCATGGCCTGTCCTGACTTCGACAATCGTGCTTCGACGATGACCTTGTCAAAGCCCGACAGCTGCCGGTCCGGCATCATGGCGAGCGAGTCGTCGAGCTGGAACTTGAGCGGCCAGTTCGATGGGCGCGTACGCAGGACGGCAAGCGGCGGGCCCGGCTTGTCGATGGCTTTCGCGTAGATGAAAAGAGTCATGTCCTGCGTGATGCGCGCGCGCAGCGATGGATCGATTTCGACGCTGCCGCGGATGACGGCCGGAGCATTCGATTGCACGCCGACAATGGTCTTGGCCATCGATGCGGACTCGCCGGCGAGCAGCTCGGCTTCCTTGATGTTCGCATCGACGATGCGCGCATCCGGCGAGGTATCGTCGATGACGCCGCGCAGCCGTTGCCAATCCGCCAGCGCATCCTTATAGCGCCGCTCCTCCAATGCCAGGCTCGCCTGCAGCCATAGCGCTTTGGTGTGCTTCGCATCCAGCGCGAGCGCCTTGGCGAGCGCGGCGGCGGGCGCTCCGCTGAGTTTGCCGGATGTGGTAGCGAGCACATCCGCGTAGTCGGCCCAGCCGTCAGCGTTCATTCCATGCAGGGCGATGACTTGATCGTAGGCTGTCTTTGCATCGGGAAAGTGCCGCTGCGTGCGGGCCATCTGCGCCAGCGCAAGCCATGCCGCCACATCGCGAGGATTCTTCGCAATGCGTTGCCGGTATACAGACTCGTCGCGTTGCTGCACAGGTTCCTGCGTTGCGGCCGAAGCGGCCACTCTGTGCGCGCGCGCTTCGCTGGCGGCGGCCGCATCGCCCATGTAGTCGTAGGACTGTGCAAGCAGCTCCCACTCGGAATCCGCGCCGCCGTTGCTTTGCAGGCGCGCGGCAAGTTTTCGGGTAGCTGCATCGAGGCCGGATGGCTGCCCGCTGCCTGCTTGCGCCTGCATCGCATGCGGTACGCCTGCAGCGACGGCAGATCGATCCGCCGCCAGAGGATCGCCCAACAGCCCATACAACCCGACACTCGCGACGATGAGAACCGCAGCGATCCCGCTTACTGCCGCCAGCGTTCCAAGCCGGCTGCGGCCCGCCATAGCGCGCCAGATCGAGGGCAGTACGAAAGCCAGCCCGCTCGCGACCAGCGCGCCGGCACAGAACCAGAATGCATTGCCCCCTGACATCACGCTTCCACCCAGCTGATCGACTTTTTTCTGCGCGGCGCACACCCACGCTGCAAGTGCGGTGCATCGCAGGTAAGACGATCCGATCTGAAAAAACAATCGTCGCCGAGCGTATGCGTCGCGACTCGACGACAACCATCGCGTGAATAAAAAGCGTTCGCATCCGCGAGGCTGCGAGCCACGATTCGATGTGCACCGATGTGAGATAAATGCTTGCCGTTGTCCTTGGCTGAGGTAGATTCGCGCATCTTGATTCGAAATCGATGCGCCGCTGCAGCGAACTGTCGCAATGGACTATCTCACCTATCTCGTCTACATGGTGCCGCTGGCGCTCGCGCTTGCGTGGTATCTGGGCCGCCGCCGCCGAATCGAAAATTTTTCGGCGCAAGTAATACACGAACGCGCGGTCGGCGGTGCGGCCGGGCCTGCTTCGCTGCATCCGGTCATCGACGCTGCGAAGTGCATCGGGTGCGGCTCGTGCGTGAAGGCGTGCCCGGAACAACCCGAACATGCAGTGCTGGGCTTGCTCGGCGGCAAGGCGCAGCTGATCGGTCCGTCCGATTGCATAGGGCACGGCGCGTGCAAGACGGCGTGCCCGGTGGATGCGATCACGTTGGTGCTCGGCACTGAACAGCGCGGCGTGGACATTCCGCTGTTGACGCCGGCGTTTGAAACCAACGTCCCCGGCATCTTCGTCGCCGGGGAACTCGGCGGCATGGGGCTCATTCGCAATGCACTGGAGCAGGGGCGCCAGGCAGTCGAATCGATTCATCAAGCCCGCGCCCGCGGCGGTGCACGCCATGACTTGGTCATCATCGGCGCCGGTCCGGCTGGGTTCGCAGCCGCGCTCACCGCGAAATCGCGGGGCATGCGCTTCGTCACGCTGGAGCAGGAGTCGCTCGGCGGCTGCGTGTTCCAGTATCCACGCGGCAAGCTCGTCATGACGCAGCCGGCGCACTTGCCGCTGGTCGGCAAGATCAGGTTCACGCAGACCAGCAAGGAAGAACTGCTTGAATTCTGGCGTTCCATCGAACACAAGGCGCAGCTGGCGATTCGCTATCGAGAGCGCGTGGACGAGATCGAGCGCGACGGCGCCGACGGCTTCGTCGTGCGCACGCCGCAGGGCGAGTACCACGCGCACAGTGTCCTGCTCGCGATCGGACGCCGCGGCACCCCGCGCAAGCTCGATGTTCCAGGCGAGGATCGTCCCAAGGTCGTCTATCGGCTGATCGATCCTGAGCAGTACAGCGGCTGCAACGTGCTGGTCGTCGGCGGTGGCGACAGCGCGCTGGAAGCTGCGATTGCAGTTTCCGAAGTGGACGGCGCACGCGTCACCCTGTCGTACCGGGGCGCCGCATTCGACCGCGCCAAGGCGAAGAACCGCGAGCGGCTGCAGCAGGCGGCGCAGGGCGGCAGGCTGAAGGTGCTGCTCAACTCCCAGGTGCAACGCATCGAAGATCGATTCGTCGCACTGCTGCACGCCGACAGTACCCTGAAAGTCGAGAACGAAAACGTGATCGTCAGTGCCGGCGGCACGCTGCCGACGGATTTTTTGCGCAAGGTCGGCATCGCGATCCAGACCAAGTACGGAACGGCGTGAAGGCATGAAATTCTTCGCCTGCCTCGCGATGATGATGTTGCTCGCGCCCATTGCCTGGGCCGCGGGCAACACCGATACGCTGGAGTCGGCGCGTGCAGCAATCCGTGTGAAGGACTATCGTCGCGCTGTCGCGGTGCTGCATCCGGCCGTGCAAGCCGGCGATGCCGATGCTCAGTTCCTGCTTGCATCGCTGCAGCGCGCGGGCCTGGGTATCGATGCCGATCCGGCGGCTGCGCGGAAACTCCTGATCGCAGCGGCTGAGCATGGGCATTCCGCGGCGGCATACAGCCTGGCGACGATGCTGGTGCAGGAGGAACCACGCGATCCGCTTCAAGCGCGTAACTGGTTGCAGCGCGCGGCTCAGGAAGGACACCGGCTGGCACAAGCTGCTATCCAGCGCGGATCGTTGCCGTTGCAGTTTCTGCCGCAGCTGGATCTGACGGAGACGGGCGCGCGGCGCGCGGCTTTCTGGCGCGCAATTCAGGAAGACGATGTCGCGACGGCGGCCGCGCTCGCGGATCATGAAATGTTCACCTCGACCGATGGCTTCGGTCGTGGCGCTCTCGCACATGCAGCGCAGCGCGGTGCCGAGCAGGCCGTTGCACTGTTGATTGCGAATGGCGCAAAGGTCGACCAGGCTGACAGCTACGGCACGACGCCGCTGATGCTGGCCGCGGCGAATGCCGAGCTTGCGATTGTCGATGGCTTGTTGCGGGCTCAAGCGAATGCGAACGCGGTTGATCGCGTCGGCAACACGGCGCTGATGTACGTTTGCGGTCGCAATCCGCCGGATACGGCTGTGGTCGAGCGTCTTCTGCGGGCGGCGCGAACTGACGTAGTGAACGCGCAAGGGTGGTCGGCATTGGATTGGGCAGTGGCCGCCGATGCAAAGCCGGTGATGGCGCTGTTGCGCGAGCGCGGTCTCGTTACGAGGCGCAAGGTGACCGTCGCCGTCGAGGCTCCTGAAGTGCCGTTGCGCCGCGCCGTGGGCAGTGGCGTCGATTTGTATCGCGGCCTTCCGGACGTACAGGTCGCCGCGACGCGTTCATCCCCTGAGATGCTCAAGGCAGTGCTGCAATCGGCGCCGTCGATGCCGATTCCGGACGCGGCGATCTATTCGGCGACGGTCGCCGAATCGGTGCCGACGCTACAGGCGCTGTTCGAGTCGGGCTCGGGACTTACCGGTTCGCAGCAATCCGAGGCCATGCGCTGGGCAGTGCGGCACGCCGACGCGCCGGTGGTGCAGGCCCTGTTGACGCGCGGCATCGGCGTGCGCGACGCATCGGGCAATGAGTCGGCGCTCATCACCGCGGTACGCGCGCATCGAGGCGTCAACGTGAGCGTCTTGCTGGATGCCCAGTTGCCTGTCGATGCTGTCGATGCGACCGGAATGACGGCGCTGATGATCGCGGCTGCCTCCGCTCAGACGGATGTCGTCACGCAATTGCTGAAGCATCTCGCGCGCACCGATCTGGCGGATAAGGCGGGCCGCACTGCTCTATGGCATGCAGCAGGCGCCGGCGCCACCGATGCCGCCGATGCGTTGCTGGCAGCACGTAGTCCGGTGGATGCGGCCGATGCCTCCGGGCAGACGCCACTCGCTGCCGCCGCTGCGCGAGGGCACGCGCAGATTGTGGCTGCGTTGCTGAAGGCAGGCGCCGGCGCGTCGACGCGGACCGCAGCGGGAGCGACGCCGCTGATGCTCGCGGCCCGTAGCGGCAACGCGATAGTGATCCGCGCGCTTGTAGCCGCCGGTGCGACGGTCGATGCACAGAACCGCCACGGGGACACCGCGCTGATAGTTGCAGCGCGCAGCGGCCAGCCCGAGGCGGTCCGGCTCTTGCTCGCGGCAGGAGCGAGCGACAAGCTGCGCAACGCCGACCGTGCATCGGCGCTGGATGTCGCCGGCGCGCTGGGACTCAGTGAAATAGAAAGGTTGCTGACGCGCGGTTGAACCGATTCAACGGGCCGGTTCAGCGCGCAGTGGGCAGTTGCGCCAGAAAAGCGGCAAGGCCCCGCCGCCCGTCCTGCCATTCTGAATAGCGTTCCGGCGTGTCGGCGTTGCCGCGTGCGGTCAGCGTCAGCGTGCGCGACAGGGCAATGGATTGCAGGTCGCTGCGCGTCACCGCGAAGTAGGCTTCGCCTGTGCCCGGTGTGGGATGGGCGAACGGCCGCAGGCCGAACCCGAGTTCCTCCCGCGTCACCGCCGCGCGCGTCAGCTCGATCGGCCGATCGTCGGCATGCAAGGTGATTCGCGAGAAGTTCGCAGCGATCCACTCGTGCTCCGCGGGCGAGCGATCGATTGTGCTCCAGAACAACAGCACCAGATACAGGTGGTGCGCGCCCATGCGGTTGGTTTCGACCGCGCCGATCTGCGCGTAGTCGCGTACGTTGATCGCCCGCATCTGTTCTTCGCGCGCGAGCACCGCTGGACGACTCTGCGCCGTGACCATTACGGCCGTGCGCTCATCGAGCCATACGCGCGGCGCGGCCGGCTGCATCGAGGAGCAGCCGTGGAGCGACAGCAGGAGAGCTAGCAGCGAAAGCACGCGCATGGAGCGGAATCGTTGAGGCGACTGCGTAAATCATCCCACGTCCCCGCGTCGAGGGGAACCGGCTGACCCTCGATGCCGCCTCGGCAGGATGCTGCGCAATACGTTGTCGCGATTGATGAAGTGGTGCTTGAGCGCGGCGGCAGCCATGAGTCGCGCTCCTGCTACCTGAATCCCCTAGTGAGAATGGCGCTTCCTTAAGGCCCAGCGACGGCTGCTTCGTAGGCTGAGTCTTCGAAGCCCAACGATCATTGCGGCGTTGCGAATGTTGGGCTTCGAAGACTCAGCCCAACCTACGAAATAATTGCTTAAGGAAGCGCCATTCCCCCTAGTGGCTACGGCCATCCCCGCATGGCTCGAATGCGCCGAAGTGAGAACACTACGCTTGGGTTGGCGTACTCAGGCCGCCCGGCATCACCAGGTATTCTCAACGAGGGGAACGACGATGTACCAGAAGATACTTGTTCCGGTCGACGGCAGCGAGACGGCGACCCTGGGACTTCAGGAAGCGATCAAGCTGGCGAAAGGCGTCGGTGCGACGCTGAAGGCGATCAACGTGGTCAACGAACTCATCATGGTCGACAACGCCTACGCCCCGCAAAGTTTTTACGATCAGGTGATAGCGGCCCGCCGCAAAGGTGGCGCGAAATTGCTCGAGACAGCGCAGGCCGCCGCGCGCGCGAATGGCGTCGAATTGCAGGTGGAGTTGCTCGATACCGTCGGCGGTCCCGCCGACCAGATCGTCGCCTACGCCAAGCAATGGGGCGCCGACCTAATCGTGATGGGAACCCATGGCCGGCGGGGCCTGCGGCGGCTTGCGCTCGGCAGCGACGCGGAAATGGTGCTGCGATCAGCGACTGTGCCGGTGCTGTTCGTTCGCGGCAAGGCTGAAGAGTAGAACATGCGACGGCTCTCGAAGCAGCGGCCTGTCGCATGGATTCGGCCGCAGATGCCGCCGGCGCGCGTCGCACGGGCGCAAATACTCGCCTGCTCCGGTGATCCACGTAATTCACCGTGAGTTCTCACGGCTGCGTGCGCCGCACAAAACTGCGAGGCTATTGCGAAATTCAGATTGGGCGGTCCGATCTTCGTCGACAACGATTGCAGGGGAGGTGCTCAATGTCTTCGCCACAGGATAGTCGGTCCACCCAGGCACACGCCGATCATCACTGGGCATTGGTGCTCGCGGCGGGAGAAGGCAGCCGCTTGCAGGCGCTGACCACGACGGCTTCGGGCGTCGTGGTTCCAAAACAGTTCTGTTCGCTCGGCGACGGTGCTTCGCTGCTGCACGCCGCGCTCGAACGCGCCCGCGTCGTGGCGCCTTCCGAGCGCATCTGTGCGGTGGTCGCCGCGCATCACGAGAGATACTGGCAAACGCTGCCCTGTTCGATTCCGGCACGCAATATCATCGTGCAACCGTGCAATCGCGGCACGGCGAATGGAATCCTGTTGCCTTTGCTGCAGATCCTGCAGCGCGATCCGGAGGCTTCATTGCTGGTCCTGCCCTCGGATCATCACGTTCGCAACGAGACCGTGCTTGCGCGGAGCTTGCAACGTGCGATGGCGCACGTTGCAAGTAACAAGGATTGCATTCTCCTGCTAGGCCTGGAGCCGGAGAGCGCGGATGCCGAGCTGGGGTACATAGTGCCCTTGGACGGGAATGGCGCCGGCGCGCGCCCTGTGAGCGAGTTCACCGAGAAGCCGAGCGCTGACACTGCACGGTTGCTCATCGAGCGCGGCGGGTTGTGGAACTCGTTCATCTTTGCCGCTCATGGCAAGACGCTGCTGCGCGCTTTCGAGTCGCAGTGCCCGCAGCTTGTGCATGACATGCGCAACGTAGTGACCGCATCCAGTGTGGCAATGGCACCGAGCGATGCGCTGGCGGCTTTGTATGAGCGATTGCCGGCAACGGATTTCTCCAGGGACATCGTCGAGCGCTGTGCCGCACAGCTACAGGTGATTCAGGTGCCGGCTTGCGGCTGGAGCGATCTGGGTACGCCACGGCGAGTCGCGAATGTAATCGATCGCGCCGCAGCTCCGCCGCATCAAGCCACCTCGCTCCTGCCTCATGTGCAGGGATTTCTTGATCTGGTGGCGCAGCACATGCAGAGATCCTCGGCCGTCAGTCAGGAGAGTTCATCGTGAAAGCTTCATTCATCGTGTTCGCAGCCATCGCGGGACTGCTCGCAGGCTGCGCCAGTGCGCCGAGGCCGCGAGAGTCGTCCCAACTCTCGGGCGTGGAGATGTATGAGCAGCTTTGCGCGAGCTGCCATGGTGCGGCGGGGCAGGGCGACGGGCCGGTTGCACCGCTCATTAAAATTCATGTCCCCGACCTGACCCGGTTAGCGTATCGCGATGGCGGCGAGTTTCCTGCCGAAGACGTACGGCGCACGATCGATGGCCGCTACGATCGGCCGGCGCACGGCCCGCGTGACATGCCTGTCTGGGGCTGGCAGTTCTATGACAGCCGCACCACGAACGATCCCACCGAGCGTGCCCGCGTCGACGCGATGATCGGAAAGTTGGTGGATTACCTGCGTTCTATCCAGAAGGAATGAATCATGCGAAGGTCACTACTGCTTGTCTTTGGCGTGGCTGTGTCGCTGCTTGCAGCGTCCGCGCAGTCCGCGGATTACGTTGCGATGTCGGGCCAGGAGCTGTATTCACGCTTCTGCGCGTCATGCCACGGTGCGGCAGGCCAAGGCGACGGCCCAGTATCCAAATCGATCCGCGTGGAAGTGCCGGATCTCACGCGTATCGCCATGCGTGCCGGCGGAACCTACCCGCGCGAGCGCATCGTCAGGATCATCGACGGCCGCCATATCATCGGCGCGCACGGATCACGCACCATGCCTGTGTGGGGTGAGGATCTCGGTCGCATTGAAATCGGCAGTCCCGACGCGGAGCGAGCCGGCCGTATCGTGATCGAGAAGCTCGCTGATTACCTTGGTTTGTTGCAGAAGCCCGCTCACCCATGAGGCTGCCTGGAATCCTCCCATGAATACGCCGCGATTCAAGTCCATCCTGGTGGTGGTTACCGATCCCTTCGCCCGGAATCAGGCGGCGCTCACCAAGGCCGCTGCGATCGCGCGCCGCAGTGGAGCGCGCCTGTCCGTGTTCAACTCATTCATGTTGCCGCAGCCGGTGGCCGACGTGCCCATGGGTTCGCAAGATCAGATCATTGCATCTGCGACTCGACAGCGCCTCCAGCGACTGCGGGAACTGGCCGCGGGCCTGCGACTGCACCGGCCGAGTTGCGTGGTGCGATGGGACTATCCGGCGCATGAGGCCATCGTCAGGGAAGTGCACAGGAGCAAGCCTGATCTGCTCGTAACGGATTCGCATCGGCGCGGCCGATTGGCACGCTTGCTGTTGTCGAATACCGATTGGGAGTTGATACGCGCCTGTCCGTGCCCGTTGTGGTTCGTGCGATCTGCCGCGCTGCCCAAGCGGCTGCAAGTGCTGGTAGCTGTCGATCCAAGGCACAGCCATGCCAAGCCGGCGCGCCTGGACGATCGGCTGCTGGAAACGGCTGGCGCTTTGATCGGCACGCTCGGCGGTCGCCTTGCCGTCGTGCACGCATACGAAGCTGCGGCGGGCGCCACGTCCGGAATGCTGATGGAGCCCAAACGCCAGACCGGATCGTCCGCCCGTGCTCACGAATTCATCGCGGACACCACGCGCGCCGTCGGTCGCATTGCCAAGCGACATGGTGTGGATGCGGCCGATTGCGTCGTGCAGGAAGGCGCCACGCGGGATGTCATTGCGGCGACGGTACGTCGCAGAAGCGCCGACCTGCTCGTCATGGGCGCAGTGTCCAGAAGTCAACTCGCTCGTCCCGTCATCGGCAGCACGGCGGAGGTAGTGATCGACCATGTCGATTGCGACATCCTCATCGTCAAACCCGCACGTTTCAAGTCTCCGGTGCCGCATTCCAGACTCAAGGCTTGACGTGCGCGCTGCGCCTGCCGAATTCTTCGGGCGGCGGACATCGACGGCGCTTGCGACCTCGGCGGTTGAATCCCCGTGAAACTGCGTGGCCGTTGCGGGGATTCCCCGGTTAGATGAGATCGCTCGGCGTACTAAGCTGCACGCGAGTCATCACACAAGGGGTTGCGCCATGTACCGCAGGATTCTGGTGCCGGTCGACGGCAGTGCTGCTTCGCTCAAGGGCCTCGACGAAGCTCTCAAGCTGGCAAAGTCCTTGGAGGCCAAGGTCAAGCTCGTGCACGTGGTCAACGAGCTGATTTTCGATTCCGGCTATATGCCCGCCTTGGACTATGGAACCGTAATCGCCAGCCTGCGCGAAGCGGGAAAGAAAGTGCTCGCTGCCGCAGAAGCCGTCGCGCGTGAGCGAGGGGCGAGCGTCGAGGCGGAGTTGATAGAGCAGGTCGGCGGGCATGCTGCCGATGTAATCGTGCGAGTCGCAAAACAATGGTCTGCCGACCTCATCGTCATGGGCACGCACGGCCGCCGCGGCTTGCGCCGCCTGGCGCTGGGCAGCGACGCCGAACTCGTCTTGCGTTCCTCGACCGTTCCGGTGTTGCTGGTGCGCAGCGCGCCTGAAGCCTGACGCGCACCTCGGGATTCGCGCAAAGTCATACCGCAGGTCGTATGACGGCGCGGCTTCCCGCGCACTGGTCGGTTACGTACGGGCACGCAATTCCGCGACGACTCGATCGACGACGGCGCTATCGCGCGTGTCGACGGTGACTACGGCGGCCTGTTCTGCGGAGTCGAATGGCGTCAGGTGGCGTAGTTGCGCTTCGAGAACGTGCTGATCCGCATCGGAGGGATCTCCGCCACGCTCGGCGCGTGCCTGCACACGCGCTGACAAAGTCGCCGGATCTGCTCCGCACGACACGATGACCAGGGTTTTTTTCAGGCGGGCCGCCAGTCCTTGAAACAACTCGCGGTCCGACCGGTCCAGAAACGCCGCATCGACGATGGTGTGAAACCCCATCTGCAGACAGCTTTCCGCACACTCCAGCAGGTGCGCGTAGGTTCGATGGCTCATCGCGGGGGCGTAAACGCCGGTGTTTGGTTCGCTTGCCGCCGCAGACGTGGCGCTCAAGCCGGCGAGACGCTTGCGTTCGAGGTCGGAGCGGATGCGCACGGCTGGAAGGGCGCCGATCAGATGCTCGCTCAGCCAGGATTTTCCCGAACCCGAAGGACCATGCATCAATATCAGCGCCGCTTGCGGCAAGCGCGTCCAGTGCATCGCGGTGCGTATCCGGCGCTGCAGTCGGTCGCGGAACTCAGCGGCTCTCGCCGGCGACTGCGCCGCGGTCAGGGCGTCCACCTTGGCTCGAACCAGGGCGCGATAGACCGCGTAGAACGGCAGCAATTCCATGCCGTCGTAATCTGCGGTGATCTCCAGATAGCTGCTCAGCAGCATTGCCGCCAGGTCGGCCCGGCTGCGACTCACCAGGTCCATGGCCAGGAAGGCGATGTCGCTGATGACGTCGATCCAACGCAGTTCGGGACTGAAATCGATGCAGTCGAACGGTATCAGCCGGCCCTGCCAGCGAACGATGTTGCCGCAATGCAAGTCACCGTGGCACTCGCGGATGTACCCGCATTGTTCGCGATATTGGAAAGTCGATTCCAGAGCGCGAGCTTTGTCGCGAGTCCAATCAGTAAGCCGCTGCAGATCGGCCGGTTGCTCGATCTGGCGTGCATGCTCGTGCAACTGATCCAGGTTGGCCGCTACGGCTGCGTACATGTGCTCGGTATTCGGCCGCTCGTTGTCGGACTGCGCTGCGCTCGTTCGCAGATGAAACCGCGCCAACAGCTCACCGAGCATCCTGATGTCGTGCGGCGATACATCCTGGCGCTGCAGCAGGGCGGAAAGCTCCTGCTCCGGATCGAACTGCTGCATGCGCACGGCATACTCGATGACAGATCCAGAGTCGCCGCCGATTCGAGCGCGGCCGTCCGCGCGGGTGATGGGGACGACATCCAGATAGAGGTCCGGGGCGAGCCGGCGGTTCAACCGCAGTTCTTCATTGCAATGATGCAGCCGGCGTTCAAGGGTCGAGGCATCGATGAAGTCGAACTTCACCGGCTTCTTGATCTTGTACGCGAACATGCCCGTCAGCACGATCCATGAGATATGCGTCTCGCGAATCTGCAGTTGCGAGACCGGGTGCGAAAATGCTGCTGGGTCGCGCAAATCTTCGACCCGGAAGGAAGTGGGCGATGAGCCAGTTGTCGCCATGACATTCCCCGTGATGGTGGCCGAGTTCCTCGCAGAGTCAGAGCTTACAAGCGTGGAGCAGTGTTCCCACCCAGGGAAAACCAGCAGCCTCTAAGGTTCTCTCCGGGGATACGCGAGTGCCCCAGACGTGCAGACTTCCTCCCGAACCGGGGAGAAGGACATGAAGCTCAGCTCAGTATCGAAAAGCTCCGTATGCACGCAGGAAGCGTCACCGAGCCGATGGCATTCGTTCTGGCTGTGGCCGGGCGTTGCCATTGTCGCCGCCCTACTCGTGCTCGTGGGGCGTTCAGCAGCAGCACAGACGAAGCGGGGAATAGAAGTCATTGAACTGGCGATGGCGCTTGAACCCAACTTGCGCCAAGGTCGTGCGATCTACCGGGAACATTGCGCCTCCTGCCATGGCAAGAGCGCGCTGGGCAATGCGACCGAAGTGATTCCTGCCCTGGCGGGCCAGATACCTTTGTACTTGGTCAAAGAGCTGGTCGACGTCGCCGAGGCCGATCGCGTACTGCCGGATATGCATCGATTGCTCGCGCGCAAGGCGCTCGCTACTCCCCAAGCCTTGCGCGATGTTGCGACCTACCTGAGCAAATTGCCGCCGAACTCAGAGCCCGAGAACGGCAATGGCGCACAGCTTGTCCGCGGACAACAGTACTACGAGGGTTTGTGCGCTTTCTGTCATGGACAGCAAGCCGAAGGCAATCCGGAGCACGCCACTCCAGCGTTGCAGAGGCAGCACTACTCTTATCTACTGATGCAGATGCGCCAGATGGCCGTCGGGCATCGCTACAGTGTCGATACCGTGGTTATCGAAAAACTGGAAGCACTGCCCTTGGACTACGTCGAAGCCATCGCTGACTACGCGTCGCGCCTGCCCGGCAAATCTGCTGAGAGCGTCTCGGATCCACGAGCGCTTCAGCCAGCGGAAGATTGAAGGGTATGAAGGTCCAAGTGAAACCCGACAGCTCCGCCCAGCTGCAATCGTCCAGCTACGTGCTGGCGTCGGAAGACCGCGCGTTCTTGTCGCGCGACGAACTACGCTCGGTGCAGCTCGCCCTGGAGTACAGCAAGGCGGAACTGCTGCTGCGCGAGTGGGGCATACGCTCAACCATCATTGTATTCGGTGGCTCCCGCGTCCCATCCCCGGAGGAAGCCAGTTGTGCGTTGGCCTCCGCGCGCGGTAAGAGCGACGCGCAAACAGTGGCGCGCCTGACGCGCCAAGTTGCATGGTACGAGGCAGCCCGTGCCTTCGGTCGCATAGCTTCTCATCACGGTGGAGCATCCGTGTCACACGACGGCTGGCGGGACAATGTGATCGCCACGGGTGGCGGACCGGGCATCATGGAGGCAGCCAATCGCGGAGCGAGCGAGGCAGGCGCGCCGACCATCGGCTTCAATATCCTGTTGCCCACCGTACAAACACCGAATCCCTACACCACGCCGCAACTGACGTTCCGCTTCCATTATTTCGCCATGCGCAAAATGCACCTGGCCATGCGCGCCAATGCGCTCGCCATCTTTCCCGGCGGCTTCGGCACCCTGGACGAATTGTTCGAGATCCTGACCTTGAGCCAGACCGGGAAGGCGCCGCGTATTCCCATCGTCCTGTTCGACAAATCGTATTGGCGGCGCATGATCGACTTCGAAGCGCTTGCCGCTGAAGGCATGATCGAGGCGGGTGAACTTGAGTTGTTCGACTACGCCGATTCCGCGCAAGAAGCCTGGGAGATATTGCTGAAGCGAGGGCTTCGCGCGCACGGGTCGCGCGTTCGTAGCGCAACTATCTGAACGCGCAGTCTGGCAAGTAGCGGTGCCGCGGCTCCGATCGCGATGCCCGCGAGTCTCTGCGACGGCACCGGGCGTGTACCGATGCCGCCGAACTGCTTGTTACTCAGCGCCGTGTGCGGTTTTCACGAGTTTGTTCCTTCACGAGAATTGCAATGGGCGCATCGGCCAGCTCGGCATTCAACTTGAGCAGATCATCCAGTGTAAAGATGCCTACGAGGGCGCCATCGTCACCCGTCACAGGAATGCGACGTACGCCGTGGGCGCGCATGCGGTCGACGGCATCCGCGACATCCTCGTTGGCATCTGCCACCACGACCTGAGTGCTCATCACGCTTGCGACCGTAGTGATGGCCGGATTGAGCGCCCTGCCCAGCACTTCGACGACGATGTCGCGATCGGTGATGATGCCCACCGGAATGCGTTCCTCGTCCGCGTCGTCGATCACGACCAGGTTGCCCGTGTGATGTTGGCGCATGAGCCGTGCGGCTTCGGCTATCGTGGTGGTGCCGGTGCAGCACGCCACGTCGAGTGTGCAGACGTTCTTGAGTTTCATGACGATTCTCCGTGCGTTTCGAGTGACAATGGGTGGTGAATTACTGACAGAGTGGTGAATTACTGTTCGAGGACATTCGCGAGATCCAGGAGCCGCAAGTCCAGCGTCTTGCGCGCAGCGATCATCTGCGACAGTGGTGTTGCGCTCACGGCGCCGCCTGATATGCCGAGCATGACGCCATGCTGCCTGGTCGCGATGTGTTCTATGGCGGCCGCTCCCAACTGCGTACCGATCAGGCGGTCGAATACGTTGGGAGCACCGCCGCGTTGCACGTGGCCCAGACGCGTCACTCGCAGATCGAAGCCGAGCCGTGCCGTGTGCTCGCGAAAGTAGCAGTCCAGCGCGTGAGCGTTGTACTTGGCGCCTTCGGCGACCACAACGATCGCGTGGCTCTTGCCGCGAAAACGCGCAGCGCGCAATCTGGCTGCAAGCGCTTCCGGATGTGTTTCGACTTCGGGGATGACCACCGCCTCCGCTCCGCCGGCCAGCGCCGCCATCAAAGCGAGATAGCCGCTGTCCCTGCCCATGACTTCCACGAGAAACGCACGTTCCACAGCGGCTGCGGTGGTGCGCAGGCGATCGATGGCTTCCAGCGCGATGTCCAGGGCTGTCGTGGAGCCTATCGAGACATCGACGCATGGCACATCGTTGTCGATGGTGGATGCGATGCCGATCACCGCCATGCCGCGCGCAGCGAGGGCGTGAGCACCCGACTGCGAACCGTTGCCACCAATGACCACAAGTGATGAGATGCGTTGCCGCTGTAGCTGTTGCATCGCCTCCTGTTGGCCGGCGTCCGACTTGAATTCGACGCAGCGGCTAGTGCCGAGCATGGTTCCTCCCAGGTGGATGATGCCGCCGACGTCCCTGGCGCCCAATGGCAGAATCTCCCCACCGATCAGCCCGGCGTAGCCGCGCCGCACTCCGAACATTTCGAAGCCGCGGGCCAAGCCGGTGCGCACCACGGCACGCGTCGCCGCGTTCATTCCGGGAGAGTCGCCGCCGCTCGTCAGTACCGCAATACGTTTCATTGGCTCACCGCAAGTTGCATGCGAGCCATCGTATGAGCCCGTCCGGGGGGCGGCATCAGAGACTGCCTCTAGTCGCTAAGGGGTGGCGCGGAGAGGAAGGCGCGGCACGAGGCAGCCACGCGGCAGCCAGGGGGAAGTCACGGGGCAGTGCGGGACTTTCCGGGTGGCGCATCGGCTTGCCGCAGGTATCGTGACGGCACTCCGGAAGCCTGACTTCAAATGAAGTCAGCATGCAGCAGTGAGGCATCCATGCAGATCGCTTTCCACGGCGCCACTCAGACTGTGACTGGTTCGCGCTATCTATTGAGCCATGGCAATCGCCGCGTGCTGGTCGATTGCGGGCTTTTTCAGGGCTACAAGCATCTGCGCCTGAAGAACTGGTCACGTCCTGCTTTCGAGGCTCGCAGCATCGATGCCGTTCTACTCACGCATGCACACCTCGACCACAGCGGCTACTTGCCGTTGCTCGTCAAGAGTGGCTTCAGGGGTCGCATCTATGCCACGCCTGGGACCGTCGATTTGTGCCGCATTCTGCTGCCGGACAGCGGCCACCTTCAGGAAGAACAGGCTCAGTTCGCCAACCGGCATGGGTTTTCGAAGCATTCTCCGGCGCTGCCGCTCTACACGGAAGCGGACGCCCATGAATGTCTCAAGCACTTCGAGCCGGTGCATTTCGACAAGGCGATGTCACCGGTTCCCGGCATGTCCAGCCGCATGCTGCGCGCCGGCCATTTGCTTGGCGCGGCCAGCATAAGGATCGAGGTCGAAGGGACCGCCATTGTTTTTTCCGGCGACCTCGGCCGGCCTGACGATCCGTTGATGCCCGCCCCGGCAGACCCACCGGCAGCGGACTATGTGGTGATCGAATCCACCTATGGAGATCGCCTGCACGCAGACATCGATCCACAAGCAGAATTGGGCGCCGCTATCCGGCGCGCGTTCGACCGTAACGGCGTCGTTCTCGTGCCCACCTTTGCGGTCGGACGCGCGCAGTTGCTGCTATTGCTCATCGCTCGACTCAAGGCGGCCGGCGCGATACCGGATGTTCCCGTGTATCTCGACAGTCCCATGGCCATCGATGCGACACAGATACTGCAGCGCTTCGAATCCGAGCAGCGGCTGTCAAGGTTGGATGTTGAAGCCATGCATCGCCTGGCGCAGCTCATCCGCAGCCCGGAGGAGTCGAAGGCGCTCGATCGATTGCGCGAACCCGCCATCATCCTGGCCGCAAGCGGCATGGCGACCGGCGGGCGTGTCGTACATCACCTCAAGGTGTTTGCGCCGGACGCGCGGAATCTCATTCTATTCGCGGGATTCCAGGCGGGCGGGACGCGCGGGGCGTCGCTTGTCGCCGGCGCAAAGACCATACGCATCCACGGAGAGCTGTTCCCGGTGCGCGCGGAAGTCGCGCAGCTGGGTTCGGCATCAGGCCACGCGGATGCCAACGAGCTGATCGATTGGCTGCGGCGCATGCCCACTGCGCCGCGAAGGGTGTTCGTCACGCACGGCGAACCAGCGGCTGCCGACGCGCTTCGCCATCGAATCGAGTCGCAGCTGCGCTGGAACGCCAGCGTGCCCGAGTATCGGGATGAATTCGAACTGGCCGGTTAGTCGCCGGATACAGCCGCTCGCCAAGTTCGATCGCCTTCGCCTGCAGTCTTTTGCGGCGGCGCTCGATCAGCCGGTCGGCGAGCGCTGTTTACGGCTGCAAGTCGAGGAGTTGTTCGAGCTTGCGATCCAGGCCGTAAATATCCTCCGCGAACAGCGCACCGCGCGATTCCGACGCCGCCGCGGTTGCATAAAACACCACGACGCGCACCGGCGTCGCCAACTTGATGCGTAGCGTCTGCGTGCCGCACATGGCTGTCTCCACCCGCTCCGCATCCCACTTGTCAGACGCGTATTGCAAGACGAATTCGGCCAGGTCGGCAGGTTGCGAGACCCTGATGCAGCCATGACTGAACGCGCGTGACGGCAACTCGAAGAGCGCCGGTTCGGAAGTTCCGTGTAGCCGGATGCCGTAGTCGTTGGGTAGAACGAACTTCACCGGACCCAGTGCATTGTCCGCTCCAGGGCGTTGACGCAACCGCAGACGGCCAGCGGCCAAAGCTTCGATCGCCGTGGGATCGGGTGCGACGATCGTGGCGTCGCCGCCGCCGCCGCGCACGATTTCGAAATGGTGCCGTTCGAGGTAGTCCGGATTGTTGCGGATCTTCGGCAGCAGCTCCTTATGCAGGATGCTCGGGGGGACGTCCCAGTACGGCTGAAAAATGACCTCGTTGATCTGTGCCACGAACACCGGAGTACTGGTGTAACTGCGGCCCACGATCACCGGCATTTCCAAGGTCCGGACTTCGGATGAGTGCGCGGGAGGCAGCGTGTACAACACGAACTGGGGAATGTTCACGACGATGTCCGGCCGTTGCTGCGACGCTGCCAGCCATCGCCATCGCTCCAGCGTCAGTTCGATCTGACGCACGCGGCGACTCAGCGGTGTGGTCAATGCAGCGTAAGTTCGTGCGCCCATCGCTCCGTCGGGTTGCAGACCATGGCGCGCTTGAAATCGTTTCAGCGCCATGTCGAGAGAGGCATCGATCATGTTATCGCGGCGCTGGCCCGCTTCGCCCGACGCATCCATATCGCCCAGCGCAGTAAGGAGCACGCGCAGGTTCGGTGCGCCTGCGTAGTCATCGCCCAATCCGATCGAGCGCTGAGGTAGCGGCGCCAGCTGACCGAGTCCGGGCTGGCGAGCAAGATCCCGATACGTTTGCAGTAGTTGCTTCAGCATGCGGTACGGCCGCGGACGGGGCTCCAGTGAGGCGAGTGTGTCGCGCGCGTCCGATGAGGCGGCAAGCTGACGCACCGCAGTTGCGGAATCGACACTCGAACGCGGCGCAGGAAGATGAAAGCCCGCCGCCTGCGCTGTCACGCGGCCCTGCTGAAGGTGAGTGACGAAACGCGACGCCGCAGCGGTGAGCGCATTGTCGAAACGCGATCGTAAAGTTGCAGTGGCTTGGCCGGCGAGTACCGTTCGCACGTCATCCGGCGTCAAGTCCAATCGATAGTCCTGCGGGTTCAGTCCGTAGACAGCTGCCTCATCCAGCACTTCCAGCATCTGCGCAGCTTGGTGGGAAGGTTTATCACCCGCGAACCAGAATTGAAGATCGGCGGCAGCAGCACGCGTCGTCGACGCAAGCGCTATGACTGCGTAAAGCAGGATTCGCACCGTTGCCGGTATCCATTCAGGCATTGCTGCCCAGCGTCAAATGCATCTTGACCAGGTGAGCGACCGAGCGCGCCCCCATTTTCTCCATGACGTTCGAGCGGTGAATCTCCACCGTGCGCTCGCTTAAGCCCAGGTCGATCGCGATGACCTTGTTGGCGCGGCCGTCCACGACCAGCGCCATCACTTCATGTTCGCGCGGCGTCAGGGATTCCGAGCGCCGCTTCAGCTCGGAATGGCGTTCGACGGTCGCGCGATTCTCGGCATCCTGCTTGAGCGCGGCATTGATGCGGTCGAGCAGCTCCTGATCGCGGAACGGTTTCTGCAGGAAGTCGAACGCACCGTCCTTCATGGCTTGCACGGCCATGGGGATGTCGCCATGACCGGTGACGAGGATGATGGGTAGCATGGAGCCGGCGCGGTTGAGCTGCTGCTGTACTTCGAGCCCGCTCATCTCGGGCATGCGCACATCCAGCACCAGGCAGCCGGGCTGATTGGGATCGTACTTGGACAGGAATTCAGTCGGGCGGGCATACGGGACGGCGTGGTAACCCACGGTCGTCATGAGCGCCGTCAGCGCGCGGCGCATGCCGTCATCGTCGTCCACGATGTAAATGGTGGGTTTGGCCTTCGGCTGCTTGCCCGATGCAGATGTCATGTCGCATTTTCTCCGGAATCGCACGCGCCTGCAGGGCTGGAATCCTGTGTGTCGGGGGTTGCCATTGAGTAACCTGAGTAGCCGCTTGCGCTAGTTCGAATGCCGAACTTCGGCATCGCGCGTCAATCGTCATTGGCGCTGGACGTTGCTGGCCAAGCTTGCCCCAGGACGGTCTCGGCGAACACCCGCGACATCCCCGCAGTGAATAGCGCCTGTCCCTTAAAGACACAGCTCGCCAAAGCCCGGATCTTATCCGCATCCGACCCAACCATGCAGGCATGCCATCCATGTCCCTCCAGCCCGCCACCCTTGACCAGATTCGCGAACGTTTGCGAACGCGCCGCGCCGAGTTGCTGACGCGCAGGCGGAGGGTCGCCGATGATCTTGCCCGCCGCCGCGAACCGCTGACAGCCGATTCCAGCGACCAGGCGATTCAATTGCAAAACGATGAGCCTCTGCAGGCTATCGGGACGGCGGCGGACGATGAGATTGAAGCCATCGACGCCGCGCTCGAACGGCTGGTCCAGGGCTTGTACGGGATCTGCGAACGCTGCGGCGGGAAAATCTCTGCCGCCCGTCTTGCGGCCGTCCCGCACGCCGTAACTTGCGCAGGCTGCACAAATAGTTGACCAAGATCGAAAAATACGATGATCCGCCCGCCAATCCGTGCGGACGGGCGGTTTCTTTGAGCTTCCTGCCGGGGCATACTGCATGTCGCCTGACATACTGAAAATCCTCGACTCGGCGGCTCTACTGACCATGGATGAACTCAGCGAAATCACCCAACACCTGCTGAGGTTCTCGCCGGACGCGCTGATCGTGATCGACGAACAGGGACGGGTCCGATTCGCCAATCATACGGTCACGCAGATGTTCGGCTACGCGCCGGACGACCTTGTAGGCAAGTCGATCGACGTACTGGTTCCGGGCCGGTTCCGGGCCAAGCACGGCAGTCATATTGCCGGGTTCGTGCGTGCTCCCGACAACCGCGAGATGGGTGCGAGGATTGCGGACTTGTTCGCGTTGCGGGCCGACGGCACAGAGTTCTCGGCGGGCATCCGACTCGCGCCCTTCCGCATCGGCGGCAAGCTGTTCGTGGCCGCGGCGATTCGCGACACCACCGAACGGCGACTGATCAACGAGGAATTGATTGCGGCGCGCGAAGGGGCGGATCGGGCCAATCGCGCCAAGAGCCGGTTTCTGGCCACGGCCAGTCACGATCTGCGCCAGCCCATGCAGACCATCCGCCTGCTGAACGCATCGCTGCTCAAAGTGGTGCCGGACCTGGACATCCGGCAGTTGCTGATGCATCAAGGGCAGGCCATCGAGAGCATGGCGCGCCTGTTGAATGCGCTGCTGGACATCAGCCGGCTGGAATCCGGCGCCATCGAGCCGATGGTTTCGGACGTGCGGCTGGTTGAGTTGTGCGAGGAATTGGCATCCGAGTTCGAATCCATCGCGCGCGCCCGCGACATCGATCTGCTGATCGATCGGCCAGCCTGGATCATCAGCACCGATCGGACGCTGTTTGGCCAATTGCTGCAGAACCTGCTGGGCAACGCACTGAAGTACACCGACAGCGGTTCGGTCAGGATTTCCTGCACCCAAGATGAGCATGCGGTCACGATCGCTGTCGAGGACACCGGGATTGGCATTCCTTCGGACAAGCTGGAACGGATCTTCGATGAGTACTACCAGGTCGACACGCACGGCACCAAGCGCATGGGCGTCGGCCTGGGCCTCGCCATCGTAAAAGAAGTTGCGCGCCTGCTCGGCTTCTCGGTGCGCATTTTCTCCGAAGTCGGCAAAGGCACTCAGGCGATCATCCGCATCCCAAGCCGCTTCGTGAGAGCTGCAGAACCATCGGTGCAGGTGTCAGCCATCGAGGCATCCAGCAAGCAGGTCGACAAGCCGCGCCTGATTCTGGTCGAGGACAACGATGGGGTGCGGCTCGCCACCGAGACGTTCCTGAAATTCGAGGGCTACGAGACCCTGAGCGCGCCGTCGGTCGCCGAGGCGGACAAGCTGTTCGAGCGCATGCGACGCGGCGATATCGTCGTCGCGGACTATCATCTGGATAACAAGAACACCGGCCTGGACATGCTAATGAAGTTGCGCGCCCGCGTGGGTCATGACGTGCCCGGCATCGTCCTGAGCGGCGACCTGCCCAGCGTGGTGCGTTCCCTCAAGTCGCCGGTCGCGAATTGCCGGTTTCTGAGCAAGCCGGTGGATACGAGCGCATTGCTCGAAGCCATCGCCGAGCTGAGCGTGACATCAGGGCAGCAGGACAGCAGCGCCGCTTAACGCCCCCGAGCGCAAGCGATCCAGTGCGACATTGGCCTGGTCGAGCGCGAACGTCTGAACGTAAGTCTTGACAGGAATCCTGCCGGCAAGCTCCAGAAATTCGATGCCATCGCGGCGCGTCAGGTTGGCAACCGAGCGCACGACCCGCTCGCCCCAGAGCAGCGAGTACGGCAGGGCGGGAATGTCGCTCATGTGAATGCCACCGCACACCAAGGTGCCGCCTTTACGCAGCGCGCGTAGCGCGAGCGGCACGAGTGCGCCGACCGGCGCGAAAATGATTGCGGCGTCGAGCAGATCAGGCGGCGCGCTATCGCTGTCGCCAACCCAATGAGCGCCGACTTGCGCCGCGAATTCCTGCGCGGCGCGATCTCCCGGACGCGTGAACGCATAGACCTGCTGACCTTGCCAGCGCGCGACCTGCGCCACAATGTGAGCTGCGGCGCCGAAGCCATAAATACCGAGCCGTTCCGCATCTCCAGCCATGCGCAGCGAGCGATAGCCGATCAGCCCGGCACATAGCAACGGAGCCGCATGCGCATCATCGAGTGCATCCGGCAGCTCGAAACAAAAGCGGGCGTCGGCAATGACATGCTCGGCATAGCCGCCATCGATCTGGTAGCCGGTGAAGCGCGCGTTGTCGCAAAGATTCTCCTGGCCACTGCGGCAGAAGCGGCATGTTCCACAGGTGTATCCGAGCCATGGCACGCCCAATCGCGTGCCTATTCTCCAGGTTACATCCTCACCACATGCCAGCATCTCGCCGACGATCTCGTGGCCGGGGATGATGGGTAGGCGAGCGTCCGGCAACTCGCCATCCACGACATGCAGGTCGGTGCGGCAGACGCCGCAGGCGCTCACCTTGAGCAGCACTTTGCCGCGCGCGGGCGGGGGCAGTTCGCGCACTGTCTCGATGAGCGGCTCGCGCGCCCGATGCAGTTGCATGCACTTGGAATGGACGGATTGCATGATTCGAAGTGTCGATGGTTCGCGATCAGGTATCACCGCCGTATCGCATTGCGCTCATCGGTTCGTCCGCTACTGCGCAGCGCGCCAGCGATAAGCATAGAACACGACCGGGATCACGAGCAGGGTGAGCACGGTCGAGACCAGCAGACCGAAGATAAGCGACACGGCGAGGCCGCCGAAGATGGGGTCGTCGAGGATGAACAGGCCGCCAAGCATGGCGGCGACGGCCGTCAGGGCAATAGGACGTGCGCGCACCGCCGCGGCTGAGATCGTTGCGGCCTGCAAGGACTTGCCGCTGCGCACTTCCTGCTCGATGAAGTCCACCAGCAGAATGGAGTTGCGCACGATGATGCCGGCGAGCGCGATCATGCCGATCATCGACGGCGCGGTGAACTGCTGCCCGAGCAAGGCGTGCCCCGGCAGGATGCCGATGAGCGTCAGCGGGATGGGCGCCATGATGATGAGCGGCACGCTGTACGAGCGGAATTGCGCGACGACGAGCAGGTAGATCAGCACCAGCCCGACCGAGTAGGCCAGGCCCATGTCGCGAAACGTATCCAGCGTGACCTGCCATTCGCCGTCCCATTTCAGGCTCCATTCGTGGGGACTGTCCGGCTGCCGCGTCAGGCTCTGGTTGATGGGCGCGCCGTTCTCGATCGGTGAGTGCGCCAGCCGCGAGGAAATCGCCGCCATGCCATATAGAGGACTATCGGTACGGCCGGCGGCATCGCCGGTAACGTAGACGACGGGCAGCAGGTCTTTGTGGTGGATGGCCTGGTCGCGCGTCACCCGGCGCACGCGCGCGATCTCGCCGAGGGGCACCAGTTCACCGGATTGCGATCGCACGCGCAGTGCCCAGATGGCTTCGAGGTCGGTCTTGGCTGCAGCCGGCAGTTCCAGGCGGATGGGGATGGGATTCTGCGCATCCTCCCGGTGCAGGTAGGAAGCATCCACGCCATGCGTTGCCGCGGCGATGGCCGAAACCACCGCGCCTTGCGCAACGCCGAGCTTTGCCGCGCGCGACCGGTCCACTTGGACGATGAGCTTTTCCTGCGCGGCGTCGATGGTGTCGTCCACATCGACGATGTCGGGAGTGCTCTCGAAGGCCTTGCGCACCTGGCGCGCCACCTCGACCTGGCGTGCATAGTCCAGTCCATAGATCTCCGCGACCAGCGGCGCGAGCACCGGCGGGCCGGGCGGCACTTCGACGATTCGGACGGTCGCGCCGAATTTTTTGCCGATGGCGGACAACGGCGCGCGCACTGCCAGCGCTATCTCATGCGACTTGCGCGTGCGATCGTGCTTGTCGAGCAGGTTGACCTGGATATCGCCCTGCTGAGGTTCGCCGCGCAGATAGTATTGCCGCACCAGCCCATTGAAATTGATAGGCGCGGAAGTGCCTGCATAGATCTGGTAGTCGGTCACCTCTGGAACGTCTTGTATATGGTCGGCAAGTGCGTTCAGGACACGCTGCGTTTCTTCGAGAGCGGCGCCCTCGGGCAGGTCCACCATCACTTGAAACTCGCTCTTGTTGTCGAACGGCAGCATCTTCATGACAACGGCGCGCACACCGACGAGCGCGAGGGAGATGACGATCAGTCCCAGGATGGTGAATAGCAGCCGCCGGCGGTTGGTATTGCCGTCAGCGCCGCGCAAGAAAGGGGTCATGATGCGCGTGAAGAACTGCTGCAAGCGGCGCGCGGTCGCATCGTCGCCGGCTTGATGAGCGGCCTCGTGGTTCAGGAACAACCGGCGATACAGCCAGGGCGTAAACATGAAGGCGACGGCGAGCGAGATCAGCATGCCGGTGCTCGCATTGATCGGAATCGGCCGCATGTACGGACCCATGAGACCGGAGACGAAAGCCATCGGCAGCAGCGCCGCGATCACGGTGAATGTCGCCAGGATGGTCGGGCCACCCACTTCATCGACGGCGATGGGGATGGCCTGCGTCAGCGACCTGCCGCCCAATTGCATATGGCGGTGAATGTTCTCCACCACCACGATGGCGTCGTCGACCAGGATGCCGATGGAAAAGATCAGCGCGAACAGCGATACGCGGTTGAGCGTGAAGCCCCACGCCCAGGAGGCGAACAACGTCAGGGCCAGGGTCACGACGACTGCCGCGCCGACCACGATGGACTCACGCCGGCCGAGCGTCAGCAGCACCAGGGCGATGACCGACAAGGTGGCGAAGATCAGCTTCTTGATCAGCGTCTGGGCCTTGTCCTGAGCGGTGGCGCCGTAGTTGCGCGTCACCGTCGCGTGGACATTGTCCGGCAGATATACGCCTTGCAGTTCGCGCATCCGCGCGAGCACTGCCTCGGCCACGGCGACCGCGTTCTCACCGGGCTTCTTGGAGATCGCGAGCGTGATCGCCGGGCGGCGTTGCGGCGAGGTTCCCTGCGCCAGCGTCGCGGCGCCCGCGGCGGTCGTCACATATTGTTCGGGCTGGTCCGGCCCGTAGCTGACCTGTGCGACGTCGTGTAGAAAAATCGGCGATCCATGCTGCACGCCGACGACAAGGTCCGCAACTTCCTCGGGCGTGAGCAGAAAGGTGCCGGCCTGCACCAGGATTTCACGGCCCTGGTGCACTAGCGAACCGCCGTCCCGCGAGGCGTTCGACGAATCCAGCGCGCGCGTGAGATCCTCGATCGCGAGGCCGTAGCCGGCGAGGCGCTGTGGATCGAGCTGTACGCGCACCACGCGCTCGGGACCGCCGATCACCTTGATGTCGCGTGTGCCGGGCACTCGTTGCAATGGCGTTTGCAGTCCGTGCGCGATGCGCAGCAGGTCATCGCCCGTCAGCTGCGCGTCATCGCTCCACAGGGTCAGCGCAACGATGGGAACGTCGTCGATGCCCTTGGGCTTGATCAGCGGCTGGCCGACGCCGGCATGCGGCGGCATCCAGTCCTGGTTCGAATAGAGCGCGTTGTATAGCCGCACTATGGCGTCGGTGCGCGGCTCGCCGACGGCAAAGCGCACGGTGATCGCCGCCATGCCTGGTGTCGAGGCGGAGTACAGATGCTCGACTCCGGCGATCTCCGAGAGCAGCCGCTCCGCCGGCATCGTCACCAGCTGTTCCACCTCCTGCGCGCTTGCGCCCGGGAATGCGATGAAGACGTTCGCGAAGGTGACATTGATCTGCGGCTCCTCTTCGCGCGGCGTTACCAGTACAGCGAATACGCCCAACAGTATTCCCACCAACGCCAGCAGCGGCGTGATTTCAGTGGTCAGGAACGAGCGGGCGATGCGGCCAGCGATGCCGAGGGGTTCGGCGGGCGAGCTCATGAGTCCACCGGCGTTCGTGCTTTGTAAGCGCGCGCCGCCGCGATCGGATCGAGGGCGATCTTCTCGCCCGCGCCCAATCCGGCGGCCACTGGAATGCGGCCGTCTGCAGCCGGAGTCGCGGTGCGAATGTAGCGGAAGCTCACGGCGCCTTGTTCGCCGACCACATAGACGCCGGTGATCTCGCCACGATGCACGACGCTGGCAGGCGGGGCCAGCAATTGCTCTGCCTCGCCGTCGGTGAAAGCGACCTTCACCAAGGTGCCGGGGAAGACTTCGCCATAGTCGATGCCGGCCGCTTTGGGTAGGGCCATCTGCACATGAAAGCTCTGGGTCTTGGAGTCCGCGCTCGGCGGCAGTCGCAACTGTTCCGCGAGCAGCGATTGGCCATTGGGAAGTACGATGCGCGCGCGGCGATGCTTGCGCAGCGGCCCGATGTGTTCCTGGGGAATGTCCACCACCACGCGCAGGTCTTCGAGCGACAGGCCCGTCATCAACGGTTTGCCCACGGCGGCGATTTCCCCGACCTCGATATGGCGGGCGACGACGATGCCACTATACGGCGCGCGAATCGTCGTGTAGCCGAGTCCTTCCCGCGCTTCGCTGGCAGCTGAGGTCGCAGCAACGACGCGCGCCTTGGCGGATTTCAGATCGGTGGCCGCTTTGTCATACACGGCTTTGGCCACCATGTTCTTGTCGAAGACGCCTTTGATGCGCTCGTAGGTGAGCTGCGCTTCCGCCAGCCGTGCCTGTGCATCCGTCAGCGCCGCAGTCGCGCTGCCTGCTCGTGCACGCTGCTCGGTGTCGCGCAATCGAACGATGACCGAGCCTTTCTCGACGAAGTCGCCGACGTCGTAGGGCAGTTCGAGCACGCGGCCGGGTGTTTGCGCCGTCACAGTCGCCTGATTGACTGCTTCGAGGGTGCCGTCGAAGAAGGTTTCAGTCGCTACCCGCTCGGGCGCCAGAGTAATCGTTGCGAGAGCAATCGTTGCGAGCGGCGTCTCAGTCGAACCGAGTTTGGTTGCGGATTCTTCCCGGCCTGAGCACGCGGCCAGAGAAGCCGCGGCGGCAATGCATGACCACAACGCAATAGTCCGCACAGATGTGTTTCTGGATCTCACGGCGGGATCAGCGCTGCTGCCGCGCCACGCAGAAGGCGGCCCCCGCGGGCGCTCCCAGCTTCTTCAGGATCAGCGCGAGCGGACAGAAGCCTGTGAACGAAGCCTGCAACAGGTTCGCGCCGACGAAAGCGGTGAACCAGAGCCAATACGGCGAGTGATAGTGCGCGAGCAGCAGGCTCGCGAGCACGAACAGCCCGGCAAAGCGAAACACTAGTTTGTCGATGGATGTAGTCATGATGAAAACCTCTGTGATTTGCACTTAGTGGGGGCGATGCGCCGCTTCACGCTCCAATACTGCGCGCACGCTGGGTTCCATGGTTTTGAGTCCCGCCGCACGGCCGGCTGCCAATGCGGCCTCGACAGTCGCGCCCGCGGCGTAGAAGGCTTTCAGCGCGAACATGGCGCCGGCGCGGTTGCCGCTGGCGCAATGCACGACAATGGGATGATTGACGGTGGCGTCGACTACGGCTGCAAATTTCAGGGCCGTTTCCCGGTCGAAGTCGGCAGCGCCGCGTATCGGGATGCTTTCGTAGCGCAACCCCAGTTCACCGACCAGCGTCTCTTCATCGAAGGTCAGTTCCTCGGGCGCGCATAAGTTCAGAATCGTGCGTGCTCCCTGGGCGCGCGCCGCTCGCAAATCCGCGGGTGACGGCAGCCCGCACGCCGTGACGCCGGCGACCGGATGACACGCGGCCGGCACTTGCAATTTCAATCCTGTCGACATGAATGCTCCTTTAGCGGGTGGGTTTTGCGTCGCGTCGCGTCGGCTTCGGCTTGCGGCAGAATTCATCGTGCAGCAGCCGCACGACCTTCAGCGCCACACCATCCACTACAGAGTAATAAATTGTCTGCGCCTCGCGTCTCGTGGATACCAACTGCTCGTTACGTAGTACCGCGAGGTGTTGGGACAGGGCGGACTGTGACAGTGTGACGCGCCGGTTGAGTTCGCCGACGGAAAGTTCTCCTTCGGCGAGCACACACAGCAGCATCAGGCGGTGCGGATTCGCCAGCGAGCGCATCAACTGCGCCGCACTCGCGGAATGCCTGCGCATGGTTTGAACGTCGAATGCGGAGCTTGTGTCGGTATGGGTGGAAGTGGCAGCTGATTTCATTAAGCAGTACTATCTAAATTAGATAAGTCTAATATAATAACCGTCGGGCGGGATTGCAAGGACGCCCGGCAGCAACCAGGTCGGAGGTACGGTTATGGCGCGAATAGTCATTGTGGGCGCAGGGATCGGCGGGCTGCCGGCGGCATACGACCTGCGCCATTCACTGCCGCAGGAGCATGGCATTACGTTGATCAACGCCGCGCCGTTGTTCCAGTTCACGCCGTCCAATCCCTGGGTTGCCGTAGGCTGGCGCAACGCGCCGCAAATCAGCGTGCCGATCGCAGCGGCGACGCAGAAGAAGGGCATCGCGTTCATTGCGGATTCCGTGCAGGCCATCGATGCGCCGAGCAATACGCTCACCTTGGCCGGCGGCGCGAGCGTGCCTTACGACTACCTCGTCATCACCACGGGGCCGAAGCTCGCCTTCGATGAAGTCCCCGGACTGGGGCCCGACGGTCACACGGTTTCGATATGCACCACGCCGCACGCGCAGCATGCCTTCGAACGCTACGAGCAATTCCTGAAGAATCCCGGACCGGTGGTGATCGGAGCGGCGGCGGGCGCGAGCTGTTTCGGTCCGGCGTACGAATTCGCGCTGATCCTGGATGCGGACCTGCGCAAGCGCCAGTTGCGGCACAAGGTGCCGATGACGTTCGTCACGCCCGAACCTTACATCGGCCACATGGGGCTGGGCGGCGTCGGCGACTCCAAGGGACTGCTCGAATCCGAGCTGCGCCATCGTCACATCAAATGGCTCACCAATGCGAAGCTGCTGGAAGTCGGCGCGAACTCGCTGCGAGTCGCGGAGCATGACGAGCAGGGCAAAACGCTGCGCGAGCACACTTTGCCGCACAGCTTCAGCATGTTCATTCCGGCGTTCAAAGGAGTCGACGCTGTCGCAGCTGTGCCGGGCCTGTGCAATCCCCGCGGCTTCGTGCTAATCGATGAGTACCAGCGCAATCCGCAGTATCGCAACATCTTCTCGGCCGGCGTCTGCGTCGCGATTCCTCCGGTCGAACAGACGCCGGTGGCGACGGGCGCACCCAAGACCGGTTACATGATTGAATCCATGGTCGGGGCCATCGTCCAGAACATCAAAGCGGAGCTGGCGGGCGCGCCGGCTGTTGCCAAAGGCACCTGGAACGCCATCTGCCTCGCCGATCTGGGTGATACCGGCGTCGCGTTCGTCGCGCTGCCGCAGCTTCCGCCGCGCAACGTGACGTGGGCGAAAAAGGGCAAGTGGGTGCACCTGGCGAAGATCGCCTTCGAAAAATATTTCCTGCGCAAGATGAAAACCGGCAACGCCGATCCGGTCTATGAGAAGTACGTGCTCAAGGCGCTCGGCATCCTGCGCCTGCAGCCGCCGGCGCCGCGTTCATGAAAGCCCTCTCGGCCGCCGCGATTCTGGGCCTGTGGTTGACGTGCTCGCATACAGCATGCGCGTCGGAGCTGGGTGATTTGCTACGTGCCACGCTCGAACATCCCGCGGTGCAAGCCCGGTCGCTGGACACGCAGGCCGCACGGGATGACATGTCGGCCGCTAATCGCCTCTATCTCGGCGGCGGCGGATTCAGTGCCGAATCGTCGCGCTACGAGGATCGGCGCTTCGCGGGTGTATTGAGCCCGGCCACTTTCGCAAATCCTCCGTTCGCGCGCACCATTTCCCGGTACGGCGTCAGCTACAGCATTCCCATCGACTTGTTCGGCGTCATTACTGCCTCGCGCGAGGCAGCGAAGTCGAACATGGCCGCGGCGGAATTGATCGAGCGGCAGGAAACGCTCTTGAAGCTGCATGCCGCTGTCGATTCGTATACCCGATTGCAGGCTTTGCAGCGGCAGGCAGCCGCGGTCCGCGCCCAGCGCCAGCGAGTCGATACGACGCTCGATCGCATACGCCAGGAAGTGCAAGTTCAGCTCGCGGCCGGCGTCGATCTCAAGCTGGCGGAAAGCGAGGCGGCGCGCATCGCGTCGGATGAAGTTCGGCTGCGCGGCATGATGGAAGAGGCGCGTGCGAGCCTGCGAGAGGCTACCGGCCGGGATGCGCTACCGTCGCAGCCGCCACGGCCAATTCCTTCGTGGCCAGTGGATATCGCGGAGGCGCTGCCCGTGCAGTTGGCGCGCGCGCAGGCGGAAGCGATCGGCGCCCAGGCGAAAGAAGCGCATCGCGCGCTGCTGCCCAGTATTGCGGCCGTCGGCGACTATTCCCAGTACGACGGGACGAGCGGCATTCCCGACGCCTGGGGAGTCGGTGCCAGGTTCACGATGCCGCTCGATCTTTCCGCGCACGAACGCGCGAATGCACTGGACGCGAGAGCGCGAGCGGCTGAACGCAGGCAGGCGGCGGCGGTCGGCGAAGTGATGCGGCAGTTGGCGGGCCTGAGGGCCGCTTACGACAGTGCGCTGGCCGATCTCGCCGCGATCGAGACGGAAGTGGCGGCGCGCCAGCAGGTCGTCGAGGTTCAGGCGGAACTGCAGCGTGTCGGAGTTACGTCGATGGAGGATCTGCTGCGGCAGCAACGCGATCTGGTGGACGCGGAATCGCGGCGCGCGGAAGCACAAGCCAGGGCAATGCAATCATGGTCCGCATCTCAGGTGGTGCTCGGCGCCAGTGTGCACGACTTTATAGCGCAGTTGGATTCGGACTGACCGGCGTGTCTGTCGCAGGGAATGCAGACGATGTGCAATGGCTGTTCTGCGTGAACCGCTTTGCGGCTTGAGTTTTTGGAGGAGAAGTCTCAATGCAACCATTACCTCATCTCTACAGTGTCAGCGCAGCTGGCTCCGCGGCCGGACCCTTGGTCCTGAGCGCCGCTGGAGTGCCGGCGCTTGCGAGCGCCGCGCCGCGTGAGTTCGACGGCCCGGGCGATCAATGGTCGCCGGAGTCCTTGCTCGTGGCAGCTGTTGCAAGTTGCTACATCCTTACGTTTCGCGCAGTGGCCCGCGCGTCACATCTGGATTGGACGCAACTGGAATGCAGCGTCGAAGGCACGCTCGAGCGCATCGATGGAGTCACGCAATTCAGCCGCATGCTGACGCGCGCCAAGTTGACGGTTCCTGCCGGCACTGGCGACGCCATATGCATGCGTGCGCTCGAGAAAGCCGAACAGGGCTGCCTGGTGGCCAATTCACTGCGTGGCCGGCGCGAATTGCAGGCGGAAGTGGTGCCTTCCGCCGATGTTTGATAACGGTCATTGCGACGCCCAACCCACGAAGCAGCGGTCCCTGGGTCTTAAGGAAGCGCCATTGCCCCTAATGCGCCATCGAAGCCAACGCCGCCGCGTCGAGATGGGCAATGGAGCGGGTATCTTGAAAGGCGCGGATGCCTTCGATTCCTTGCTCGCGGCCGATACCGGACGACTTCATCCCGCCGAAGGGCGCGCGCAAGTCCAGGCGGGTGGCGCCGTGATCGTTGACCCAGACATAACCGCAGACGAGCTGGCCGCCGACGCGATTGGCCGTCTTGGGGTCGGCCGTCCAGACTGAGCCGGCCAGGCCCGCCCAACTATCGTTCGCCATTCGGATGGCGTCCGCTTCGGACTCGAAGGGGATCACCGGAATCACCGGACCGAACTGCTCTTCGGTAACGACGCGCAGAGTGAGCTTCGGATCGATGACGATGGCGGGGCGGACGAAGTTGCCGCCTCGCATGTCGCCGCCCGGCAGTTCACCGAACTCCAGCACCTTTGCGCCGGATTCCTTGGCTTCCTTGATGAGACTGTCGACGAAGGATTTCTGTGCCGGTGAATGCAGCGGCCCCATCGTCGTGCCCTTGTCGAGGCCATAGCCGAGCTTGACCTTCTCCAGGCGCGCGGACAGGCCCTTCACCACTTCGTCGACACGCGACTTGTGTACGAACAGGCGCTTGGCGTTCATGCAGATCTGGCCGGTGGTGTCGTAGATGGCGGCGAACAAGCGGTCCAGGTGCACGTCATCGATGATCGCGTCGTTCAGGACGATCGCCGCATCGTTGCCACCGAGCTCGAGCGTGACGCGCGTGAGGCTCTGTGACGCCAGTTCCATCATCTTCTTCCCACCGTTGACCGAGCCCGTGAAACAGACCTTGGCGACGTCGGGGTTGCGGATCAGCGCGGTCATGTTGGCATCCGCGCCCGTGATGACGTTGAGCACACCGGGCGGGAGCTGCTGAGCAATACGCTGCACGATGCGCGCCGTCGCCAGGGGGGCTGTCAGGGGCGGCTTCACGATGACCGTATTGCCGGCCAATAGCGCATGCGGTAGTGCGGCCCCAAGGATGGCGACCGGCCAGTTGAAAGGCACGATGATGGTGACCACGCCCAGCGGCTGGTAGGCCACTGTGGTTTGGACCGGAATGGCGCCGGGAATGGGGGGCAGCACCTTCGTCGCGTTCACTTCGCCGGCATGATTCAGGGCGAGTTTCCAGCGCAGCTCCAGAACCAGGGAATCGATCCAGGCTTCAAAACGGATCTTGCCGTTCTCTTGCGACAGTATCGCAGCGTCGTCATCGCGGTTCTCGGCCAGGCCCGCGAGAGCGGCCAGCATCTTCGCGGCGCGCTGCTGAGGAGAGAGGGCAGCCCAAGCGGGGTACGCGGCCTTCGCGGCTGCGACCGCATCGCTGACATCTTGCGTGGTGGCCGCGGCGGCATGACCAACGACGACGCCCGGCTTGGCGGGATCGGCAATCGCCATCTTGGCCGCGGTCTGTCGTTCTTTGCCCCCGATATACAAAGAACTGGCAACTGAAATTGACATGACTCGCTACCTCTCGATGACTTGCTTCGGCGGCGCCCGTGATCGCGGCAGCCCGGATTTCCGCGCTATTGTAATCGCGCTTGAGACCGGCGCGCTCGACGAATGTGTCGCGGCGTGAATCATCGATGTCCCCGCCTCATCCAAGCTCGCCGGTCGGCGTCACCACGATGCTCGTGCCCGTTTTGGCTAGTGCTGGCAGCGTCCCTGTCTTTGGCACGCGGCGAGCCATATCGCCATCACCCATCCATGCGGGCATGCCGAAGCCGAGATCCCGCATCGGTATCCTCTCCAAGTCCGCAGGCTTGAACGTTGCCCCGGAATAGGCAGCCAGATCAGGCAGGCCATCGGGGTCCGCAGCCACTTTGGCGGCGATTCCCGCGAGCTTGCCGCTCCAGTTGGTTCGTACTAGCGATTGCGGCCGCGCAGTCGGATGCAACAGTGCGAACACCCGGCCTTGCGCCTTGAATGATGCGGACCCTGGCCACTTGTCCACTGCGTGTTGTGCCGCATTGCCGAAGGCAAGAATGGCTTGCGTGTTCGCAGTTACGAGTGCATCGAGGAACTGATTGCGCCAGGCCGACACCGCCGGGCGATCCACGAACTTGCGCATCGCAGGGTCGAACTGGCCGAAGATGCTGTAGAGCACGGAATTGACGATGACGTACGAGCGCGTGAGTCCGATCTTTCTCAGGTATCCCTGCAGTCGCTGGCCTGCATCGCCCACCATCGTGCGCCGCGCGATATTCTCGTCGGCGGCTGGATCCTGGCCCACGATGATTACCCGCGCCGTACCGTCGGTGCGGCCGCGGTAGTAAAGAGGGCCCCATTCCAGACGAAAGCGCGCGGGCAGGCTTTCGTACTCAGCGATCGGTGCTTGTTCGAACAGAGTCTTGATTGCAGCGGGCGGACCCGGATCCCATTCCATTGCACGAACCCTCCAGACTGTTGGTTAAGGACTTTTTCCTGGTAGGTTGGGCTGAGTCTTCGAAGCCCAACAATCTTGGCCGGAAGGATTGTTGGGCTTCGAAGACTCAGCCCAACCTACCGGGTCTTGTGGCTGGCTCCGCAGATATGTCCTGCCGGTTCATGAATAAAGCAGACTAAGTCTGTTGGACGAGCATCTTCGCGGCGTGAGCGATCAAGTCTGCGTTCTGTCCGAGCACGTCTTGTCGCGTCAGGAAGTGGCGCTCATCTGGCATGACGCCGAGATCTTCCAGCGGCAGCCCGGCACTGCCGCCCGCCCGCCCTCCCGCTCGCAATGTGCGGCGCACCGCAACTCGCATGTCACATCCTCCCGGCAGCGGGGCCAGGCTCGGTTCTTTGTCCGCGAGCAGATTCTGCAGCAGCAAGTACTCCCAGACGTTCGCGCCTCCCGCGCCGGTGTTGTCATCCACGCCGAGGATGGGGCCCAGCTCGTGATCGCGAAATCCGGCCGTGAACATGTCCGTTGCGCTGTAGACGAGCGCATCCGTGATGAGCACTACTCGCCCTGGATACTGGCGTCCCACGGCATTCGCCTTCTCCGGCGGAGTAATCGGAAAGCCTTCCGAGTGCACGGCCGCAGTGATGACCGAGTTCGACATCGACTCGATCCACGGCGCGAAGTTGAGCGATGAGGAGAGTGCCGAGGATGCGTGCCGACGCGCCATGTCCAGCGTGAGCGGTGAATTCAGGAACTGCGCCCGTTCGGGTTCGATGCGCCTGTCCGTGAAAAGCTGCAGCAACATCTCGGCAGCCCAGATGAATCCGCCGCCGTTGCTGCGGACATCCAGGATCAGGCCTCGCCTGGGCAGCAGCTTCACCAGCCGCACGACCTCGTTCACGAACGTGTCGGCATTGGCGACCATGAAGCTGAAGATGCGCAGGTATCCGAACTGACCGCTCGGCGTCTTCACCACGCGCGCGCGCAGGAAATCCGCGAAGCTCGTGCCGATCTCATCGCCCGCCAGGAGCCGTCGCTTCATTGAGGATCGCCGTCGCTTTGGACGAGGTGGGGCGTACAGCTCGCGTCGCACAGCATTCACTGCTTCCATCTGGACGTCGACGCCGAGCGAAGCAAGCCGGCCCAAGTCCGGCGCACGCTTGGCGCTTCGCTTGCTTCCACGCGCGCTGGGGAGCTTGGCAGCAGCGACGGCGCGTGCGGAGAGCTGTGGCATTTCAAAAGCTGCGCTCGCATTCGGGGAACGAATCTGCCACGGCAAACGGATCTCGAGGATGCGTCCGTCCAGCGCTCGATAAGTCATCAGAACCCATTCCTCCTCAGGCGGCAGCGATCGCACCAGCGGTCGAATCGTCATTCCTGCGAGCCCACGGGCAAACCGCGCGGGCAGGTTGCTGCCTGCCTGGCGATTGGCGTTCTGATCGATGGCGTTACCGATCGGCATGCCATTCCAATAGAGTATTTCCACGCCGGGACCGAACGTCGGGTGCGCCAATGACGTGGCGATCTTCGTGACGAGGTAGACGGCGCGCCGGGTCTTGTCGCCACCGTTCCCGGCTGTCCCGGTCTCGTAGCAGCGCTCAAGCAGGAAGGGAAGAAACGCCGTCAGATCCTTGTAGGGCGGCGGCAGCATGTAAGCCGTGTGCAGGTCGCGCAGTTCGGTGAATATTTCCACCAGATGCTGATGGAACGCCAATCCTTCGAGTGCGCCAGCGCTGGTACCCTCTTCGAGGGAGTACTGCAGCAACTTCAGGCGCTGCACCGGATCTACCGCATGAGCCGCGCGCTTGAGTGGGAGATGCACGTAGATCTCTTCCAGAACGAGACGGAGTTGGCGTACCAGCTGAATGCGATCCGCGCGGCTCAACCTATCGGGCAATGCTCGCAACTCGGTGAGCGAGCGCGGCAACACGGCCTCGGCCAGCGCCGGTGAGTCGGCGACGGGAGGAAGATTGATTTCTTTGCCGGTGGGTACGACGGGAGGTGGCGCACCATGCAACTTCGCGATGGCGCCTGCCATTCCTGTGGGGAGATTGATCTCGGTCGCCAGCCGATCGAAGTAGTCGCTGTCTTCGACAATCGTCAGGGCATCGAGCTTCATTGATACCAGGTTGGCGGCGAGCGAGCCGTTGCGCGCCAGGGCGTCTGCGCCAAACAGCGAGGTCTCCGGTTCCAGCTCCCAGGGCGCAAGGGGGCGCAGTGTCGTGTGTCCAAGCTCACTCGCCGCGTGAGGTTCGTTGTCCAGCGCCAAGGTCCAGCGGCGTACCGGTGCCGCTATGTTCGCAGCGCCGGTGACGCCAAGGAGCGAGGCAGCGACTGCCGGGTCGGCAAGTCCGGAAGCCAGATCCGGTAGATCACGCAGCGCGTCCGACAGGCGCTGCTGCGCAACTGCAAGGGTCACCGCTGCGACGAGTGGGTCCGCGCTCTCCTGCACGAAGTTGAACTTCATGGCATGACCGCCGATCTTGCGTGACTCAAGAGCAGGCAAGGGATTTGGCAGAATTGCGGATGTCGCGCGGTCCATCGATGCCGCTGCTCCGAAGCGCGGCACGCCGTTGATGAATACCAATTGGATGTCGTCTTCGAGTGACTTCAACAGTTTTTCGTAAGGGTCGCCGGTCTTCCCCTTGATGACCACGAAGTCGGCGCGCTTGTCCGGTTCGATCGACCCAAGTGCTGCATCCCACTTGAGCATGCGCGCGGGATTGATCGTCGCCATCGCCACAAGCTGCCGCGCTGTGAAAACTCCGCCGAGCTGATCGCTCCAGGCGCGTGCAACCTTGAGCTCCGAGAGCAGGCTCTTGCTTCCCGAGGGCGACCAGTCGGAGCCGAGTGCCAGATTGACGCCGGCAGCCTGGGCGCTTTTGACGTCCGCTGTGCCGCGATAGAGCAGCAGATTACTCAGGGGCGACCACACGATGCTGCCCCCGTTTTCCGCCATGAGATCCAGGTCTTCAGCAATCAGCCCCGCGCTGTGGATACCGATCAGAGCGGGCGAGATTGCCCACTTGCCGCTTGGCAACTGCAGGCGCAGGAATTGCTTGCGTGCCATCTCGCCAATGCCTTCGGCCAGGTGCAGCAACAGGCAGCCCTTGTCGGCCGCCTTCAGCCGCTTCGCAAAGGCCGTAGCGCTTGCGACATCGGCAATGCGAGTCAGCGCCTCGGGCAGCGCTGCATCGTCGGTACTCTCAACGTTGCGAACGATGCCACGATAAAAGTGCTCGATGCCCGGCTCCGCGACGAGCGTGAGACCTTGGGAAGTCGTGACGCCAGCAACCAGACACTTGGCTTCGACATACCGCACCAACGCCTCGATCGTGCCACCGATGCTTGCGAGTACCGACATGGGCTGGCTGATCAATCGGCGCTTGTCGGGATGGCCGGCCCATTGTCCGCGGTGCGCGAACATGCGAGGCACCTGCCATAGCTGCAGCGCGTTGTAGCTCAGATGATTGTGCAGCTCGATGAGTCCGGGGAAGATCGTTCCGCCGGTCGCTATGACGGGCGCTGCATCGAAACCGGCGGGCGCCGCGGCATCGGCATCGCGCACTGCATTGATGAGACCGTCCGCGAGATAGATGCGGCCGCGGTCGATGACCTTGAACGCGCCGTTCATCGTTACGATGCGCCCTTCGAGCACATAACGATTGCCGATCAGTGGATCGATGGGGCTCTTTTTCTTGGTCGCCATGATTCACCCCTGCAGCTGACGGCAGCCAACACCGTTGGCCTGGCTCTCTCGTTGTTCGAGAGGTTGCCTCGCGCCGCACTTTCCGCGCCCGCGCAATGCCGGTCAATTGGCAATAAGGGAAGACCAGGTTGGTGCGATGCGCAAGCGAATCACCGCGGCAATAGCTCGCAGATGCGCGACCCGTTGCATCGGCAGGTCCAGTACGTTTGTCCGATAGGAATGCGGATGCATTCGGATCATGTTGTTCGCTGAAGGTTCTACGCGCCAGCCACACAACCCGCGCACAAAGCGCGAAAGGAGAATGGAATGAAGACCTGCAATGCACTGGAGAATCAGACCACGCGTCGCATCATGTCCATCGCGTGCGCTACAGTTTTCGCCATTGCTCTTATTGGTGTGCTGCCGCAGCCCGCCCGTGCTGACCAAATCACCAACGAGCTGATGCTCGTCAACGTCAAGACCGGCAAGTGCCTGACGATTGCCGGAGGGGTAAGAACCGACAACAACGTCGAAGCTGTCCAGTTCGACTGCGACAACCATCCATCACGCAGCTGGAAGCTGAATGAGATGACCGCCGGCATTTACCAGATCAAGAACGTGCAGACGGGGAAGTGCCTGACAATCGCGGGGGGTGTGAGCACCGACAACAATGTCACGGCGCTGCAGTTCGATTGTGACAGCCACCCGTCGCGTACCTGGCGGATCAGCGACGTGACCGGCAGCGGCGTCTTTCAGATCAGGAACGTGCAGACCAGCAAATGCCTGACGATTGCCGGGGGCGTGAGCACCGACAACAACGTGACGGCGCTGCAGTTCGACTGCGACAGCCATCCGTCGCGCACCTGGACGATCCGGCTGAAGCTGTAGGGAGGGTAGCCTTTGACCGTGCAGAAGGGCAACGCGGGGGGCAACTCTGATATCTTGCCCGCAGCTTCAGCACAGTCGCGAGGCCATCATGCACAAGCCGGGACCGCCGTTCGCTGCGCAACTCGTTGCGATTCTCTTCTGCCTCTTCGCACTGCCCCTGCAGGCGCAGCCGCAGGAAGAGGCGAGACGTCCGTCACGCAAACTCGACGTCTGGTACGTCCCCACGACGACGGAAGTGGTCGACCGCATGCTCGACCTGGCGAAGGTCAAACCGCTGGACGTGGTGTATGACCTCGGCTGCGGCGACGGTCGCATCGTCATCGCGGCTTCGAAAAACTACGGCGCGCGGGCCATCGGCGTCGACCTGGACCCGGCGCGGATTCGCGAAGCCAACGCCAATGCGAAGATGGCCGGCGTCGACAGGTTCGTGACCTTCAAGGTGGAAGATCTTTTCAAGACCGATCTGCACGACGCCACTGTGGTAACGCTGTATCTGCTGCCGCAACTGAACAAGCGGCTGATGCCCAAACTGTTCGCGGAGCTGAAGCCTGGCGCGCGCGTGGTCTCGCACGATTGGGACATGGGCAAGGGCTGGCCGGCTGACGAGTACGTGAAACTCGGCGGCGACGCCATTTACCTGTGGATCATGCCAGGCTACGAAGAACGCAAGAAATTCCTGCCAGCACCGCCGCCGCGGAAATAATTATCGCGCTGCGGTTTTCAGTCCGATTACACAAGATCGGAATCAACACGTATCAACGCGGTCGGCTTCAAGTATTTTTTAGATTCCTGAACATTGAAAAGACCCACGGCCGGAATGCCATCAGCAGCGCGACGCTTTGTTTCTCGCGCATCGGCAAACCCACGTCCAGTGTCGCCAGCTCCGCGAAGTCGCGCACCAGCCGCTCCAGCTTGCGCGCAAGAATCTTCGCGGATGCGTCGGACAATTCGGCTGAACGAAAATGCAGGGCGTCCTGCGAGCCTTGAAATTCGGATTGCAGGAACTCCGTCTTCACCTGCCGTTCGTAGATGCGATACACCGGACCGTCCGTGCGCCAGTTGATCACCGGGCCTGCTCGTAGCCGCGCCTTCATGCGCGGCTGCAGTTCGATGAGCTTCTGCGCATCCAGCTTGACGTAGAAAGCGCGCAGTTCGCGTTCCGGCAGATCCATGCGCGCCATTATTTCCGCGGAGCTGCGGCCGTTGAGCAGCAGATAGAAGCAGGCCAGCAGCCGCGAATCGCTGGCCAGCAACTGCTCCTGTTCAAGGCTGAGATACTGCGCCCGGGATTCGCGCGAATCGGCAGCGATGCGCACCAGTTCGCTCATGCTGACGCCGATCGCCGTGCAGATCGCCTCCAGGCGCTGCAGCGTGAAAGTCTCGGCGGAAAACACGCGTTTGATGGAGGCTTCGCTCAAGCCCACCTGCCTGGCGAGATCGCGATACGTCAATCCGCGCGTCTTCAGGCTGCGCTTCAGCACTTCGATGATGGCTGCACTCTCGCTCACGACGGCTCCCTGTAGCCACAGGCTGCGATGAATATGGGTGAGTGGCGGCGCGGATAATTACTCGGCATCGATGTGCATGTCCATCGCCTGCAAAACTGGCGATGGCGCTGATTTCGGCTTTTGCAGCGCATGGCGCGTAGTGGCACTCGGCGTCAACTTCAGGCGAGGCGACTACGATTTCGGCCGCACCCGCGCGACGACGTTCATGGTGACCATAGGGTTTTGAGAAGACACCAAGCTCAGGCTTGGCGGGATTTGACGGCGAGGCGGTGGACGGCCTCGCTGAGTTCTTCCATGGTATTGGGCTTGTAGAACACTTCGCGTATGCCGATGGCTCGAGCCCGCTGCCGCAGTTCTTCGGTGACATGGCCGGAGCAGAGCGCGACCGGTACATCGGGCCGCAGCTTCAGGAGTTCGGCGGCAACATGCAGTCCCGATTCGCCAGGCATGTTCAAGTCGGTGATGACGAGATCGAACTGGCTGGGATTCTCGCGGAAGGCCTGCATCGCCTCCGCTGCATGCGTAAAGCCGGTGACGCGGTAACCGAGCCGTTCGAGGATGCGCACGGCGAGGAACACGAGGGGCTCTTCGTCATCGAGATAGAGGATGTGTTGGCCGTCGCCACGCTGCGGCACCGACACGGGCGCGCAGACCACCGCATTCACAGGCCCGGCGGCGGGAAAGTACACTTTAAAGGTGGCGCCCTGGCCGGGGCGGCTGTCGACCGTGATCGCGCCGTCGTGTCCTTGCACAATGCCATACACGACGGACAGCCCCAGGCCGGTGCCTTTCCCCGGTTCCTTGGTGGTGAAAAAAGGATCGAAGATACATTCGAGGAGCGCGGCGTCCATGCCTTTGCCGGTGTCGGTGACGCAGATGCAGGCACCGGGTCCAGGCTTCATGCCGGCGTACCGGTTGGCGGCGGTGGCATCCAATGTGACCGACTGCAGTTTGACTTCGATGCGTCCAGGCCGATCTTCGAGCGCGTGCCAGGCGTTGGTGCAGAGATTGACGATCACTTGATGCATCTGCGTCGGGTCGGCAAGCACGGTCGGGGCGGAGGCATCTATCGAAAGGACGAGATCGACGCCGGAGGGAAGGGTCGCGCGCAGCAGGTTGACGGCTTCCTGAAGGATCGGGCCGAGTGCAATGACCTGCCGATCCTGCGCGAGGTCGCGACTGAAGGCGAGGATCTGCTGCACGAGACTCTTGCCACGGACGCTTGCTTGCTTGATGCCCAGCAGGCTTTCACGCGCGGGATGTCCTTCGGCGGTGTCCGCCAGCGCCAATTGCGTATTGCCGAGAATCGCCGCGAGAAGATTGTTGAAGTCGTGCGCCACGCCTGCGGCGAGCTGGCCGACCGCTTCCATCTTTTGGGACTGGCGAATCTGTTCCTCCAGTTGTCGCTGCTCGGTAATATCTGCGGCCGTGCCAACCACGCGCACCACCTCGCCCGCCGTGCCGCGAACGGGAAAAGCGCGGTCGCGCACCCAACGCACTGCGCCATCCGGCTGTTGGATGCGATACGTTTCGTTGTAGTCGCCACGCGCTTGCTTGGTCTGCGCCGCGTGCAGCACTCGCTCGCGATCGTCGGGATGCACCGCCTCCAGCCATGCGCGCGGAGATTCGTAGAGGCTGGCGCAGGTGCGTCCCCAGACTTTTTCGTAGGCAGGGCTGACGTAAAGCATCCGGTTGTGAACCGGGTCGCTCATCCAAAAGACTTCCTGGATGGTTTCAGCCAGTTCGCGAAAGCGCTCCTCGCTCTCCCGCAGCTTGTCTTCTGCGCGCTTGCGCTCGGCAATGTCCCTTTGCAAGGCCTGATTGGTCTGCTCCAGCTGCAGGGTCTTCTCTTCCAGTTTGCGGATCAGCGTCTCGCTGTAGCTCTTGAGCGAGACCTCCTCGGTAACTACCTGAGTCCTGGGCATGGAGGGGGCGGACCCGGCAGATGTGGCCTCCACCTCGCGCAGCCGGGTGAGGAAGTCGTCCGGCTCGGCGGGCTTGAGGATGAATGCATCGGCGCCCAGGTCCAACGCCAGACGCTCGTCGCTCGGATCAGTGTAAGTGGCCGTGTAAACGATGAAGGGGACGACCTTCAATCGCTCGTCGAGCTTCCAATGACGCAGCAGCGTGTAGCCATCCATTACCGGCATGAGCAGGTCGGAAATGATCAAGTCCGGTAGATTCTGCCGGGCCTTGGCAAGCGCCTCGGCGCCATGGCGGGCCTCCTCCACCATGTAGCCGTGGCCTTGCATGAGCATGCGCAACAAGTAGAGGTTCGCGATGTTGTCATCGACGATCAGCGCGCGCTTCACTGGGCAAATTCCCGGTGCGGGGGACAGAGGAATTGCTCAATCTCCGTCACGAACGACTCGGGATTGATCGGTTTTTCGATATAGCCTTCGGCTCCGGCGGCCAGGCATTTCTCGCGGTCGCCGACCATCGCATAGGAAGTGACTGCGACGATCGGGATAAGCCTCAATCGCGGATCGCTCTTGAGCGCGCGGGCGACGGCATGGCCATCCATGCCCGGCAGCTGGATATCGAGCAGGATCAGGTCCGGGCAAAGCTTCGCCGCCAGCTCCAGGCCCTGTGGGCCGGTATCTGCAAGAAGAACCTCATGGCCGCGCTGCTCCAGCAGGAATCGGGTCAGGTAGCGATTCTGGGGATTGTCTTCGATGAGCAGAATTTTCGCTCTCACGATTTCACCGGCCCTTGCAGCGGCAGCGTGATGCTGAAGGCGCTGCCTTTTCCCCATTCGCTGCTGGCGCTGATGATGCCTCCCATCAGGGCAGCGAGGCGATTGCAAATAGCCAAGCCAAGGCCGGTGCCATCGTGTTGCCGCGATAACCCCGAGTCGATCTGGCGAAACGGCTGGAACAACAGTTGCAGGTCATCGCGCTTGATACCGATACCGGTGTCGCAGATCCGGACATGAATGGCAGGCTGCCCCGATGTTGCGCCGGCGAACCTGAATTCGTCTACCGCTTCAGCTTCCAGAGCCACTTCGCCGTGTTCGGTGAACTTGATGGCGTTGCTGAGGAGGTTGAGCAGTATCTGCTCGAAACGGCGCTTGTCGCTCACCGCCACACCCAGCGCGGGCGCGATCTGGACGCGTAACTTGAGTCCTTTCGCTTCTGCCTGCGCCGCAACGAGCGCCAGCACTTTGGTCAAGGACTGGCGTACGTCGAACGGTTCCCGGGCAACTTCGAGTTGCCCGGCTTCGATCTTGGAGATGTCCAGTACATCGTTGACCAGCGCCAGCAGATGGCGGGCGCTGGTGCGCACCATGTCCAGCTGCTTGTTCTGTTCGGGATTCAGCGGTCCAGTCAGGCCCTGCAGCATGATGCCGGTGAACCCGATGATCGAATTCAGTGGCGTGCGCAGTTCGTGCGACATGGTCGCCAAGAACGCCGACTTGATGTGATCCGCGGCCTCGGCGCGGTGGCGCCTATCCCGCTCGGCTTCGGCTTGCTTGCGGTCGGTGATGTCGCGAATGATCCCCATCAGATTGCTGTCCGGCATCATGGTCGCGAGGACTTCGGCGTCGAAGATCGAACCGTCCTTGCGCCGGAAACGCCATTCGCGCTGGTGATCGGTGTTGGCCGTGATCGCCCGCAGCGTGGGCTCGATCAACGCCACCTCCGCGGGGACAACGATATCCGAGGCATGCAGCCCGATCAGTTCGTCGCGAGTGTAACCGAGCATCCGGCACATGCTTGCATTGGCATCCAGGTAGCGGCTTTCCGAATCGGCGATGACGATGCCATCCGGCGCACATTCGAACAGTTTGCGATAGCGAGACTCGCTTGCCCACCGCGCTTCCTCGGCGCGCTTGCGCCCGGTGATGTCGGTGCCGATGCTCAGGAATTCGATTACCTCGCCTTGGGGGTTGCGCACGATGCGGTTGGTCCAGGCTATCCAGGCGCGCTCACCGGTGCGGCGCATGTTCTCGTTGATGTTCTGCTCGAAAGTCTCCGGCGCCGCGCAGATCTCCGTCATCAGTTCACGCAGATCGCGGCCGCCGCTCTCGGTGGGCGGCACGATCGTGCCGACGACGTGGCGGCCGATGATCTCCTGGGCGGAGTAGCCGAAGAAACGCTGGCCGAATTCGTTGAGAAAAGTGATGTTGCCGGCGGCGTTCCAGCGCAGGATGATGCTGTTGGCATGCTCCACCAGCTCGCGGTACTTGCGCTCGCTCTCGGCGGCGCGCCTACGCTCCGAAATGTCGATGCCCACGCCGAGCAGACACGCTCTTCCTTCGAGTTCCACGCGCCGGCCGGTGAACAAATAGGGAGTGACGCTGCCGTCCTTCGCCACGAATTCCACCTCGACGGACGATTCCCCCTTGCCGAAGACTTCGGCAATCTTGCCATCCAGCAGTGGCTGGTCCGCGCTCGCGAAAAAGTCGAGCGGGTGCATTCGGGCGATCTCCTGCGCCGAATAGCCGGAAACCGTCTCGAAGTTCCGGTTCCAGCGCAAGAGCTGTCCATTCGCGTCGTAGCACGAGACGATGCCGGGCATGCTCTGGATGATGGAGTCGGAGAATAGCTTTTCGCTTTGTAACGTACTCTCTGTCTGCGTGACGTCGCGCGTCACTTCGGTGAAGCCGATGTGATGGTGGTCCGGATCGAATAACGCGGTCACCGCTATCGTGGCCCGGAACTGGCTTCCATCCTTGCGCCGGCGTTGCCCCACTGTCTCGCAGCAGCCGTCGAGCAGAGCCCGCTGCAGTATTTGCCGGGGTTTGTCGGCGGCCACATCCTGGGCCGCGAAGAAGCAAGAGAAATGTCGGCCGACGATCTCCTCAGGTCCGTAACCATTGACCTGTTCGTCCCGCGGGTTCCAGCTGGCCACATTGCCGACCGGATCAAGCATCAAAGTGACGTAGCGCATGATCGCGTTGGCCTGCGAGGCGATTTTAGAACCAGATGATTGTTTCGAAAGATACCTTCTCGTGATCCAAAGAAGTAGCGAAGCAGACGCGATTTACCGAGAGGCCCGTCAACCGCGCACGCCGACCAGAAACAGACGCACGGCGAAGCGGATGTGCTTTTCTATTGCTTCTCGTCCGAAGACTGAGCGCGCAGTTTGTCGCGGCAGTCGAAGTCGCGGCCGCGCCAGACGTCTCGATCGATATCCCAGCGGGCTTTTGTCGAGGCCTTGATGCGGGATATCGGCAAAACGCCGAGCCGTCACAGGTCGGCCGGCGAGTCGTTCCAGAGGGCCTCGCGGAACGACCAAACCTTGTCGATGACCTTCTTGTTCAGCAGATCCTGATTGGCCACCAGGTTCGGCGATTCCAACGGATAGGCGAGCGTGCGTGCCAGGGCCACGCAATCCGTCTTCTGAATGAGGTCGTACCAATCCTCAAAGCGCGGCGCCGTCTCGCCGTGCGGGATCATGTGGGCGGGGTGATCACCGTCCGCGAACAGATAGATGGTCTTCTTGCGCTGGTCGGCGGCCATCCGGAATTCATCGAAGCAATAGTTTTCATCGGGCTTGAAGCGCTTGTTGAACATGTCGTTCTGTACGATCTGGATGAACACCAGCGCGCGCTCCATTGCATCCCGCAGCTTCTTGGTCACCTCGATGGAGTCGTCCTCGTGCATCGGAAAGAAGAAGCCCTCGAACTTGTAGCGCGAGCCGCGCAGCGATCTGTCGAGGGCGCTGGCCAGCTCATTTTTCTCGCTGTTGCCGGGATCGATGCCGAAGCTTTCGATCAGATAGCGATGAAACGAGTTGACGGGATTCTTCCCGCCCACGCTATTGCGCTGCGTGAACGAGAGAAAGTAGTCGATCCCGTCGCGCAGCGTGTCGACGGTCATGTCGAAATAGGTCTGCTGCTTCGCTGTCCACTGCGGGTACCAGGCTGCGCGCACCAGCAGCCGCACAATTTCGTCCTCCTGATTGTTGTCCGGCGCGAGGCGCCACTCGAATATCTTCAGGGCGCTCTTCAGCTGGCTCTGGCGCGTTTCCTGTATGTCGAGCGCCTTCTCCAATAGCCGGCGCATCTTCTCGACCCGGAGCCGCTCGTAGTGGAAGAGCGTGTTGGCGTCATTCGCCTTGCATATAGCGATGTACTGCGGATCCTGGGAAGCCTTATCGGCAGATTGCCGTCCGTAGATGTCGACGAGTTCCGTAAGCGTGGTCATGACTGCGCCCCGGTCGCCTTCAATTTGTCATTGAGCAAATCGATTTTCGCCTCAAGTTCGATGATCCGCTCGCGATCGTCCGTGCGCTCCACGCTCACCGCTTTCGCGCGTGCGGTCATGCTGTCCTCGCGAACGAGCCGATTCCGCTCCCGCCGCTCGATCTCATTCAGCCCCGAGTCTTCCTGCTTGCTGTCCAGTTCGGCGATGCGATCGTGGTGATTGAAGCCGGTGGTGGCGCGGCTCGCGGATTGCGCGTACTCGGGGTCCATGCCCTCGACACGAAACACGTCCTTGTAGATCGCTTCGATCGATGTGCCGAGGAAGTCCTGCACCAGCAGCTCGACGGTCAGACCTGCGGTCGATCGGCGCAGTACGCTGACTTCGCCCTTCCAACAGCCCTGAACCACCAGCGGGCTGTGAGCTGTCAGCACGAACTGTACATTCGGAAACGTCGTGCGGAGAATCCCGGTGAGCCGCTGTTGCCACAACGGATGCAGGTGGGCGTCAAGCTCATCGATGAGCACGATGGCGGGCCGTTCGAGGCAGTTCTCGCCGCGTCGAAGCGGCGCCAGCGACTTCAGGTAAGAGCGGATGATCCCCACAACGCCCAGCACGGACAGCGTTCCCTGGGACACGTACTGAAGCGGGAGCGGCCGCTTGTTGCCTTCCGTAATCACCAGGATCCGGAACGAGTTGGGGCCGATACGCTCCACGGAGCTGAACTTGAAGGTGTCGTCCGTGAGCTGCCTGATCACATTCTCAAGAAAGGCGAATACGGGGTCGTCGAAGGAGTTGTCGTTCTGCAGGTAGTCGAAGCACAGCTCGTTGAACAGGATGCGCATCCTGTCGCCGTAGGGACGGTCTTCCAGGAAGTGGCGCGCGCCGTCCGTGAGCAGGTCCGGCGGCGTTTCAGTGGGGGCCTCGATATCGGTGTCGCGACGATTCACGAACCGGGAGTCGGGTATCGCAAGAATGGGAATCCTGCCGGAGGATTCGGTGAAGCGTCTGCCTTCCCTGCGAATGTGCTCCGCAGTACCGTTGCGTTCGAGGGTAACTTCGAGACTCGCGCCTTCCGCTGCCCCGTTGAAGAGATCCGCCGACGTCACTTCGTCCCGCTGCAGCAACGCTGCGAGCGCGCGCACGATGAGGCTCTTGCCGTAGCCATTGCGGCCCAGGAGGATGTTCACGCCCGGCTGCAGCTGCCACGTGGTCTTGCCGAAAAAAGCGACGTCGTTCAGGTGGAAGGACTTTATAAGGAACGCATCCTTGACGTTCCTCTCGAAGTCCACCTGAGCCTTTTCCTCGCGGATGCGCGCCAGGCGGTCGATCTGCTCAAAGTCGGTTTCCGTCAACGTGCCAAGCGTTGCATGGGTGATGCTCCTGACGGTGTTCTCGCGAATTCGAAAGAAGTACTGGCGCGCCTGGAGGATTCCGATAGCCAGCAGCAGGCAGAAAAAGCCGCCGAACACGGTAAACACGCCCGTGGTGAGAGGTGTACTGCCCCAGTAGAACAGACCTACCCCGCCGACAAACACCAGCGCGACTCCTGTGATCATGAGGAATAAGGCAAGCAGGTAGTAGACCCATCTGAATTCGGGGGACAGTATCATTGGCATCGGAACGTCGAGGTCGATGCTCGCCGCCACCGGCTTGGACGCCTTGTTCGCTTTCATGGCGATTTCCTGCGTGATCACGACGCGTATTGGGGATCGATCACGTGATGTCCCCTGTGCTGTGAACGGATTTTTCTGTGATTCCGAAAATCTAGCGCGCAGAAGACATTGACGCGTAGAAATATTATTTGTCCAGCCCCTAAGTCTTCAGTACACCGAGACCGTAAGAGACTCGTCGCAGCAACTCTAATGCTGATCTTCGCCGCGGCAGTATAGGTATCAGCCGGCCTTGGCTGATCCATGCTGCTCGCTTCTCGAAAGTCCGCGCCAAGTTCTGCTGACCCGAGAACGACACCGCAGTGGCGCGAATGGGCGCAACGCACGTACACATGCATGTATACAGGCTTCCGCGGTGACGCCGAGAATCCCTCGACGGTTACCGCCATGTCGCGATGGACGTTGCCGGTCCCGACCGAGGACAGTCGCACTCGTGTCGGTCGCTCCGATAGCGGCGGCGATAAGCGGGTGCGAGAAAGCGGCGATCTGTTGTTGAAGCAATAGCAGGATCGCAGGCCCTGTTTCTTAGCTTCTATTTTCGCCTAGCGGATTCGATCTAAAAAAATAATAGATTCTCGTCGAGCAGACGTGAAGATTCATCGTGCGGCCTTGGCGCGTCGTTTGTGGCGGTGCTAGGCTGCTTCGAAGGGTTTTCTTCAAGAAGAGCTTGAGATATTCAGCGGCTGCGAAGCCCGGGGCGGCTCTTCCACATTCACTGCGTTGGTCCAGTTCAGGAACGTACCAATTGGCGGCATGGGTCTGGCTGGAGCATGCAAGACGACGATTGCAAAAATCATAGCGAGGGAGGATCCGATGCAACCCATCCATAAAAAGGCTTTTGCCGTGTTGGGATTGAGCGTGCTGGGTGCCGCGTCCGCCATGGCGCAACAAGCGCACACGCTTTTGGGCGTCAACTGCGCTGCGCCTCCTGTCTGGCATTGTCCCGACTCGGAATGTCTCGGCGCCGTAGTTACGCAGGCGGGCACCGTCGTGGAGACGAAGACGCTGCGTCCTTACTTCCTCGATTGCCCGTCCGACTACAAGCCGGGCGACAAGGTCAACGTCGTGCTCAGCCTTCATGGCGGTGGTTCTTACGCCAATTGGCAGCGCAATTATTTCCCCATCATGGACGTGAAGGACAAGCACAAGCTCGTCATCATTACACCCAGCACGCCGACGCGGGCGTGGGCTCCTGCCGACGACGCCTATCTGCAGAACATTGTCGATCGCGTCGTAGGTGAGATTGGCAAGCAGAACGTCGAGCGTTTCATCCTTGCGGGGCACAGCTGGGGCGGCGCGACATCCAGCCGCATTATTTGCACCGATTATTGGAAGGACAAGGTTGATGTGCGCATCAGTCTCTCCGGAGGACGCGTCGGTCCTACCACGCCGGCGAATCGCGGCTTCGGTGCGGGCACCACGCCTGTCTATAAATCCGGGGAACCACCTGCGGCCAATGCAGCGCCACCGCGTGCGCGTGGTGCCGGACTCGCGGAGTCCGGTCCTGCGGGTGGCACGTGCGACTACTCCTTTATCTTCACCAATGGCGAAAACGAGTCGACCCCGGCGGAGACCTCGCCGCTGGCCGACAAATTCGCCTGCGGCAAGCGCGTGGAACTACCTGAAGTCATCGATCCCAAACCCGGCTATGTCTGGGATGCCACGCGCCAGGATCCGGGTACCGACGGCTGGGGCCACTATCCGCGCTCCGGCCGGGCCAAGGTTTATCAATATCCCAACTGCAAGGACGGCCGCGTGGTCGCGGACGTCGTCAGATTGCAGAAGGGGCACACCGAAGGGCTCGAACCGAACATCACCGACAAGCTCGTTGAGTTCGCAGTTGCCGCCAAGGGCGGCAAGATCGCGAACGGCTCGTGGACGCCACCGCCGCCACCGCCGCCGACACGCAGCCCGTTCGGCGCTTGATGCCTTGATCCTGGACGCCGGCGGCTCGCGCCGGCGTCATTCATGTAACTAAGGCACCCATCTGGGTCGGCCCGCTTGTCAGCGCCGCCGCAGTGTTTCGTCATCCGGCGACAGCGCGAACGCCACGAGTTTCGTATCGATTCTGGACAGGGAGATTCTGTACCGGCTCATATTGCTGCGACTGCAAGGAGAAGCGCGGCTGCTCACCGCTCCGGATGCCGGACTACCTGTGGAGGTGGTCGAGCGTCCGGAGCGGTTTCTGGTGCGCAAAGTGGGCGCCGAGTTTCTGGTGGCTGCGCGCGATATCGACTGGCTGGAAGCGTCGGAGAACTACGTCAACTTGCACGTGCGCGGACACGTCTACCCGCTACGTTCCACGATGACGGCCCTTCAGCAGCGCTTGGATCCTGAGCGCTTCGTGCGCGTGCATCGAAGCTACATCGTGAACCTCGATTTCCTGGTGCAGATCGAACCCATCGAAACGGGCGATGCTCGCCTGCTGCTCAAGGACGGGACTCGTATTCCTTGCAGCCGGCGCTATCGGCACGCGCTCAAGGTCTGATCGCGCGCCACCACAGGCAGGTAGCCGAAAGTGCGGCAGCTTGACGTCGTCCTCAACGACGAGAATCCGGTGCATCGCACCCGCGGACATCGCAGTTCAGGGCGTTGCGGCGGCCGCGTCGCGTTTCTTGTTGTACGTCGCGAAATCGTCCTGAGTTTTAGCCAGGCATCGCTCTCGCTCGGTGGCCGGCAACTCGTTGCAATGATTGCGCTGCCCCTGTCGAATGCCTTCGTACATACCTCCCGTCGTGCATGCACAGCAAACGAGCATCGTCAGGGCACCAGTGGCAAGCAAGAGGGGTGGCATCAGGTTTTTTCCGTTGGAGTGGGATGAACCTATTATGCCCCGGTTCTGGCGTATGCATGGTCTACACTCTCCCGATCAACGACAAAGGCGACGATCGGGGGACTCTATGCAGAAGCGTATCGCGCAGCGCCTCAGCCTGGCGCTGGTGTTTTTCGCGCTGATCCCTGGCATCGCGCCCGCTCAAGCGCCAGGCGAACGTAGTGCCGTGTCCGTGGTGGATTGCGACTACTCATGCCTCATCGGCTTCGCCAGGAGCTACATGGATGCGCTGGCGCATCGCGATCCGTCGCGCGTGAAGTTCGCGAAGAACACACGCTTCACCGAGAACAATGTCGAGCTTACGGTGGGCAAGGAAGGCCTGTGGGCCACGGTGAGCGGCGTGGCTTCCGCAGGACTGGAAGCGGCGGACACCAGCACCGGCGAGGTGGCGTGGATCGGCACGGCGGAAGAGCATGGCTTGCCCGTGTATTACGGCATGCGGCTGAAGGTGGGCGAGCGCGCCATCAGCTCAGTGGAAACCATCGTCGTGCGAGCCACGGGCTTGCCGCTTCCGTTCGGTGATGTGAAGCAGGTCGTTCACGATCCTGCGTTCGCGCAGATCCTGCCGACGCAGCAACGCCGTCCGCGCGAGCGCCTGCGCGCCGTCGCCGACAGTTACTTCAACACGGTCGAACTCAACGATGGCATGGTGTTCGCGCCCTTCGCCGAGGATTGCGCGCGGCTGGAAAACGGCATTCTCACCACTGCTGCGGGGCCGGGGTCCGCGGGCGCAATCTCGCCGGGCTGCGAGGCGCAGTTCAAGCTCGGCATCTACCGCATCAACAAACGCATCCGCGAACGGCGCTACCCGCTGATCGACGTGGAGCGCGGCGTCGTCGTCGCCACGGCGTTCTTCGATCACGCCAACGAATTCGACAGGTACAAGACGACGGACGGCATCGAGCGCAAGACGGCGCTCAAGTGGCCCAACTCGATCTCGCTGGTGGAGGCTTTCAAGATCACCGACGGGCGCATCAGCCGCATCGAAGCGGTGTTCACTTATGTGCCTTACTTCATGCATTCGCCGTTCTACGAGTATCCGCCGCTGCCGCCTGTTGCCAAGACGAAATCCGCTTCCGATCAATCCTGCAATGAAGATTGTCTGATCGGTCTCGCCGACGGCTATATGGATGCATTGGTGACGCAGCGGCCTGATGCACTGCCTTGGGCGGACGAAGTGCGCTTTACTGAGAACGGTGTCGGCCTGCGGATAGGGGAGGGCTTGTGGGGTTCGGCACGCAGCAAAGCACCGGGCGCGTTGCGTGTGGCCGATCCGGCGAACGGCAGTGTCACTTGGTATGGCGTCGTCAGCGATCACGATCTGCCTGCTTACTACGGCATGCGGATGCAGGTTAAGAATCGGCGCATCGCCGAAGTCGAGAGCTTCGTCGCACGCGCACGCAATCCCGGTCCCTTCGGCGATGCTGCGAAATTCAGCGTCGACGCCAGCTACGAACGTGCGCTTGCAGGCAGTGAGCGTCAGCCGCGCAAGCGCATGGTCGCTGCCGTCGAAGCCTATGCACGCTCACTGAAAGAGGGCGGCAATGTTTCCGCCCGCTTCGCTGCATCGTGTACGCGCGTCGAGAACGGCCTTGTCGTTACGGATGGGCAGGGCGCGCCGGCTGTCGTGGCGCAGGATGCTGCAACCCAGGAAAAGGGCTGTGAGGCGCAGCTCAAGCTGGGACTGTACAAGCCGCTGGATGATGTGCGGGGCCTGCGGATTGCAGCAATCGACGAGGAGCGCGGCCTCGTGGTCGCGACGAGCTTCGCCGACTTCGGCCTGCGCGAGACTCGCTACACGACGAACGACGGCAAGCAGCGTGAAACCCAGGTCAAGTACCCCAGCACGCGCGAGCTGTTCGAGGTCTACAAGATTCGCAATGGCGCGATCGAGCGCATCGACGCGGTCTCGGTGTTCCAGCCTTACCTCATGCCGCTCGCCTGGCGCTGAAGCGGGTCTGTCAGCGAGGCATGCCTGCGTCGTGCCAGTCCTCATTGGCACGCGCGATCAGATACGCATTTACAGCATCCGCATCCGCCGTGCTGAGAATGTCGCTGAAGCCGATCATGCCCTTTTCCTTGAGGATGCCGTCGAGCACGATCTGCCTGAACTGCGCCCGCACCTCAGCGGTCATGAAGCGCAGATCCTTCAACCCGCCGCGCGCGTTTTCGCCGTGACAGCGTGAGCAGGTCTCACCGAAGATTTTCTGCCCGGCGCGCACCATGTCTTCGCTGGCGCGCAGCGGCGGTGGTGGCGGGATCGCCGATGGCGGCGGCATGGGCGGCAATGCCACGCCGGTCGCACCGAGCTTGAAGACCATGAGTCGCCCCGGGCCGAACTGCACTTTCTTGACCGTGAGCGCGTGCACCGGCGATCCGCCCCAACCGAAGTTCGCGGCGATGTACTGCTCGCCATCCATCTCATACGTCATGGGGCCGGCGATGGCCACGGTCTGCGTGGGCAGTTCCCAGAGTTTCTCGCCGTTGTCGGCGCGATAGACGGCGAGCGTGCGGTTGATAGTGCCTTGCACGAGCAGATTGCCGGCAGTCGTCAGCACGCCGCCGGACCCGGGTGAAGGATAGGGAACACGGAAGGCTTCCCGCTGCTTCACGGGATCCCAGGCCAGCAAGTAGCCTTTCTCGCGGTTGTCGGCCTCGGCCTGCAGCTGTTTCCTAAGTTCTGGATAACTGCTGTAGCTGTAACCTGAATTGGAGCGGAACGGTACGAACTTGAAATCCTTGTCCGCCACGCGCGAGATCACCATCCATTGTTCCTGCGCCGGCCAGTACACGAGACCCGTGAGCGGACTGTAGGACATCGGATTCCAGCTGTGCGCCGCGAGAAACGTGGGCGTCATCAGGAACGGCTTCTCCGTGAGATAGGAGTCGGGATTCACCACGGGACGGCCCGTCTTCATGTCGATGTGCGTGGCCCAGAGATTCGGCACGTAGGTTCGTGCCGAGATCAGCTGGCCCGTCGCGCGATCGAGTACGTAGAAGAAACCATTCTTCGGCGCCTGCATCAGCACCTGTCGCTGGCGGCCCTCGATCTGGAGATCCGCAAGAATCATCGGCTGCGTGCAGGTGAAGTCCCATTGCTCGTTCGGCACCATCTGGTAGTGCCACACATACTTGCCCGTCTCGGCATTCACCGCGACGATGGAGCACAGGAAAAGATTGTCGCCGCCGCCTGGGCTGCGAAAGTGCTGCGCGTGCGGCGAGCCGTTGCCCGTGCCGATGTACACCAGGTTCAGCTTTGGATCGTAAACGATGGAATCCCACGCCGTGCCGCCGCCGCCGAACTTCCACCATTCGCCGGTCCACGTCTTGGTGGCCATCGCCATGACGCTGTCGGAGGCTTCGCCATCCGGTCCCTGCGATGGATCTCCCGGCACGAGATAGAACTTCCACAGCCGCTTGCCCGTTGCCGCGTCGTACGCGCTGACGAATCCGCGCACGCCGTAGTCCGCGCCACCGTTGCCGATCACCACCTTGCCGTCGAACACGCGCGGCGGACCGGTGATGGAATAGGCCTGGGACGAATCAAAGGTCTGCACTGACCACTTCTGCACGCCAGTGCGCGCATCGACGGCGATGAGGCGGCCGTCGAGCGCACCGATGTAGATGTTGCCTTGCCAGGCCGCGATGCCGCGCGCCGAAGGTCCACAGCAGGCGAGACGCGCCCACTTGCTTTCGACTTTGGGATCGAAGGTCCACAGTACTTTGCCCGTCTTGCCGTCGTACGCGGTCACGACATTCCAGACCGATACGTTGTAGAGCACTGCGTCGATGAACAGCGGCGTGGCCTGCACACCGCGGTTCGTATTCAGATCTGCATACCATGCGAGCCCGAGTCTGCCGACATTCTTGTCGTTGATCTGCCGCAGCGGACTGAATCGCTGCTCGTCCCACGTGCGCCCATAGGACAGCCATTGCCCGGGAGTGTCATCGGCGTGCAGCATGCGTTGCGTATCGACGGCTGCCGCGCCGCGTTCTTCCGCGCGCGTGAACATGGATGTGGCGGCGAACGCGAGCATCAGCAGCTGCGCAGCGATTCGATTCGTCTTTTTCGCCATCCGTTCCCCGCTCCTGAACATTGCGCACACCGCGTCCGACTGCCTCATCGCCTCAAGGCTCCGTTTTCTGGAACAGCGCGCCCGTCACGGGGTGCGGGAAATGAAACGGCACGATATAGGGCGATGGATACGTGAGGTACACCACGCTCGGCAATCGATCCGGTGGTGGCGGGAAGCTGTCCGGGCGCGTGTTCGGTACGGCGGTCTTCGCCCAGCCTTCGGCCGACGTGTACATGCGGAACGGTCCCCACAGTTTCGCGATCTGCCACACCCCATCCTGCTTCACGTACTCGTTTTCGTACATCGGGATGCCCCACCCGGCGTTGCTGATGACGAACGCGCGCATGCGGATCTTCGCGTGCAAGCCATCGGGCGCGACGGTGACGAAAGGTTGGAACTGCATGTGATTGATGAGGCGTCCTTCCACCGGATGTTCGGCGCCGAGACCCACCCGCAGGTACTCGAGTACGCGCGGCGGGCCGATGAAAACGCCGCGGCCGCCGATTTCATAGGTGCCGTCAGCGGCGAAGAGCTGGGAAATCTCGGTCCACATGCCCTTGTCGACGAAATAGCCATAGGTGCGTTGGAGCGCTTCGACTTCGTTCGCATCCTGCAGTCGCTGCAGGCGCTGGCTAAGGTCGGTGATGCGTTCATCGATAGATGCTTCGTGTGACGCCGACGTGCTTGCCGCATCGGCGAACGTAGCACCGCAGGCGAGCATCAACGCCGCTGCGAGCGCGGTGATCGGATATGAATATCGCATGCGTGCAGTATCCCTGTGTCTATTGGCCTGCGTTACTTTGACCGGACGACCGAGTCGCCTGGCTGCGGGTCGACGCTGATAGGTTTGCCGGTAACAGGATGGACATAGTGAAACGGCGGCATGTACACACCGGGGAACGAGCGATACACCGCGGTGGGCGGCCGGTCGGGTGGCAGTACGGCGCTTGGTGTCGGCGCGGGAATCGGTCCCTTCGTCCACATGAGGTCGTAATCCGCTTGGCCCGTCAGAAAGAAATGCAGCTTGCTGATGCGCCAGCCGCCGCGCTCCTTCACATACTCGTTCTCATACACACCCACGCCCCACGCGCCGGCGGTGTTCGGCTCGGCGAGCTGCAGGATGCCTTGCCAGCGACCTTTGGCCGTGCGGCCGTCGTCTGCCACGTGAATCACGGGCTGGAGTTGAAAATAGTTGTTCAGCCGGCCGCGCTGCGGCCCGTTGGGCCCGAAGAGCTGCAAAGCCTTGCGGATCCGGCTGCGGCCCACGTAGACGCCGCGCTGCCCATCTTCGAACGTCGCGTTCGCGGTGAACAGCGGCGCGACTTCGTCCCAGAGGTTCTTGTCGAAGTAATAGCCGTAGATGCCTTGCAGGTTCTCGATCTCGTCGTGATCGCGCAGCAGCTGCGCCTGGCGGCGTAGCGCCTGGATGCGTGGATCACTGCCCGTCGTCGCGGCCGGGGCAGGGGCCTTGCCTGGATTGGCGTAGTGGAACGGCGGCACGAACGGCTCGGGAAACGTCGAGTACGCTTTTGTGGGCGGCCGATCCGGTGGGAAACTCTTCGACACTGCCGAGCGCCAATCGCTTTGCGGTTGCAGCCGCGCCCAGCCGCTCTCGTACGGGGCGATGTAATTCGTATAAAGATGCAACGACTGGATGAGCCAGACGCCATTGCGCTTCACATACGTGTTTTCGTAAATGCCTTCGCCCCACGCCGCGCTCGCCTTGTACTGGCCGAGCATGGCGAGATCGCGCCACCGGCCCGTGGCTGTCCGGCCATCCGCCGCTACGTGAATCACTGGCTGCAACTGCAGGTGCTCGGCGATCTGGCCCCACTTCAGCCCGACCTGTCCACCCCCGAGCTGCGTAAGATATTCGCGGATCCGAGTGTTACCGGCATAGACCCCATCGGAACCGAGTTCAATCGTCGCGTCCTCGGCGAACAGGCCGGCCACCTCATTCCAGAGCGCCACGTCGGTGTAGTAGCCATAGGCGCGTTGCAGGTTCTTGATGGCGCGCGCGCCTTCGAGCCCTGCCACTTCCAGTGCAAGCTGGTCGAGCTCGACATGACTGACGTTGCCCTGACCGAAGGCGACCGCGCGGACGCAAACCAGCGTCGGAGCCAGCAGCAACAGAATCCCGGCGATCGCAGCGACGAGATGATTCACCATGGCGGCCCCTGACCTAAAAAAGATTCAATATCACAGGCGCGTGCGCGTTGCTCGCCGCTCGGTGCAACACGTTAAGGAATCGGGCAAGCTGCATGCCGCAAAACGTATTTTCATAAGGTTCATGCGACGACCATGTCCATTTTCTTCCGGCACCTGACGGCCGCCGCGACCTGCATCGCGTCATTCTTCACGCTGGTTTCGTGTGGGACGCCTTCGTCCACGCCGACCGGCGAGCAGCGATTGCAGTCGGCCGCTGCCGCGCCGATGGCACGAGTGGACCACGAGCGCTTGCTGAACGCGGATCGCGAGCCGGGCCAATGGATGATGGACGGTCGCAACTACACCGCGCAGCGCTACAGCCCGCTGCAACAGATCGACGCGAACAACGTGGGCCGGCTCGGCCTCGCCTGGTTCGCCGAGCTGGACACTTTGCGCGGTGTCGAGGCTACGCCGCTTGCGATCGATGGAGTTCTCTACAACACCAGTGCATGGAACGTCACCTATGCATATGCCGCCCCCACGGGGAAGCTGCTCTGGACGTATGACCCCAAGGTGCCCCGCGAATGGGGTCGCTATGCATGCTGTGAACCCGTGGCGCGCGGGCTCGCCGCGTGGCAGGGCAAGATCATCATCGGCACGCTCGACGGCCGGCTGATCGCGCTCGACGCAAAGACCGGCACGCCGCTGTGGACCACGCAGACATTCGATAAGAGCTGGCCGTACTCGATCACCGGAGCGCCGCGTGTGTTCGACGGCCTGGTGGTGATCGGCAATGGCGGCGCGGATCTCGGCGTACGCGGTTTCGTCGGCGCCTATGATGCGGCAACGGGCAAGCCGCAGTGGAAGTTCTATCTCGTGCCGGGTGATCCGTCGCAGGCGCCGGACGGGGAAGCCTCCGACTCCATCATGTCCGCGGCGGCGCAGACGTGGTCGGGGGAGTGGTGGAAACTCGGTGGCGGCGGCACGGCGTGGGATTCGATCGCCTACGATCCGCAGCTGCAGCTCATTTATATCGGCACCGGCAATGGCTCGCCCATCGTTCAGGCCCACCGTAGTCCCAGTGGCGGAGACAATCTGTTTCTTTCTTCCATTGTCGCCGTCGATGCGAAGAGCGGAAAGTATCGCTGGCACTATCAGCAGACTCCTGGCGAGGAATGGGACTACACCTCGACGCAATCGATCGTGCTCGCAACACTCACCTTCAAAGGTAAACGGCGGGACGTGCTGATGCACGCGCCGAAGAACGGCTTCTTCTATGTGCTCGATCGCAGTACGGGCGAGTTGCTGAGCGCCGAAAAATACACGGCCGTCAGTTGGGCAAGCCACATCGATGCGGCGACGGGCCGGCCGGTGGAGAATGCCGCCGCGCGCTACGGCACCGAGCCGGTGCTTGTCGCGCCCGGGCCGGGCGGTGGACACAACTGGTTTCCCATGTCGTACAGCCCGGCTACGAAGCTCGCATATTTTCCGGCGTACGAAAGCTGGTTCGTCTACGCGACGGATCCGAATTTCAAGCCGAAGCCGTTCCGTTCCAATGGAGGCTGGGGCGGCTACACCGGCGAGGCCGTGAAGCAACGGATGGCGCTGCAGAAGGAGGGCGACGCACGCGAAAAGGCGTGGCTGCTCGCATGGGATCCGGCGACGCAGAAGGAGGCTTGGCGCGTGCCGCTGCCGCGACATGGCAACGGCGGGGTGCTTACCACTGCAGGCAATCTCGTCATCGAAGGCACGACCCATCAGACGCTCACGATCTTCCGTGCGACGGATGGACGCAAACTATGGGAGATGCCGGTGCAGAGCGCGCCAGTCGCCGGCCCCATCACTTTCACGGCCGGCGGCGAGCAATACATCGCGGTCAACGCCGGCTGGGGCGGCGGCGCCGCGCAAGTGGAGCGCGGCGCAGGCACGCAACAGCAGCGCGCGTCAGCGCGTCTGCTGGTATTCAAGCTCGGCGGCACGCTCCAGCTTCCGCCGCTGCCGGCAGCCCAACCCGTTCCCGATCCACCGCCGCTGCGGGCGACGGAAGACGTGGTTCGCCGCGGCGCCGAACTCTTCGGCCAGACATGTGCGCAGTGCCACGGCCAACTCGCCATCGGCGGCGTCAAAGATCTGCGACAGATGACGCGCGAGGCGCACGCGCAATTCAACGACATCGTGTTGCAAGGAACCCGGGTGGACCAAGGCATGGCGGGTTTCGCGAACCTGCTGACGCCCGCGGATGTGGAAGCGATTCACGCTTATGTGATCGCGCGCGCCAACGAAGATTGGGGCGCCGGCCGGTTCTAGTCGGGCTGCGCCGCGGCGCTTTCCAACGCTGCGGTTAGCGAAATGCTATGTCTGCGCACAGCTGAGTCGCCCGCCAGCATTCTTTCCACTGGCGCTACCGCGCTGATGAATATCGCGATCGGAATGAGAGCCCACAAGAATTCGACCGCTCTGCTGTGGAGATACGACGCGGCGCCTGTGTTGCGCCGCGCCGCGTCCTGGCCGCGCTGAAACGTCGCCACCGACCAGAGCATCACGCCGAAAATCACCGCAGCCAGCGCGGCGCAGATCCAGAAGATCAGGTGCGCAGTCGTAGTCATTTCAGAACGAACGAGGACATGCGGATGAGAAAGGTATAGTCGCCTTCGATGGCCATGAGGCCGATGAGCACCAGCAACGCCAATGGCGGCACCAGGATCACCAGCTTCAGCGCCAGGCGTTCCCAGGCGGCATGCATGAAGATGGCGACGATGAAGCCTGCCTTGACGAACATGAAAGTGAGTATGAGTGTCCAGCGCAGCGCGCCTTGCAACTGGAAATAATCCACCATGTAGGAGAAGGCGCTGAACACGAACAGCAAGGCCCAGATCCACAGGTAGATCCGGATCGGATGCTGTTGCCCCTCGGTGTGTTGTTGCACGGCGTGGGGCTGCTCAACGTGGGATAGTGCGACGGCCTGATCCATATTTCACTCCTACCACAGATAGAAGAACGCGAAGATGAATACCCACACCAAGTCGACGAAGTGCCAGTACAGTCCGGCCACCTCGACCGTCTCATACGTGCCCTTGCGGTCGTAGAAACCGTTGAGGACGCGCCGCGCCACCACCGAAAGATAAATCACGCCGCACGACACATGCAGGCCGTGAAAGCCGGTGATCATGAAGAATGACGAGCCGAATTGTGCCGCGCCCATGGGATTGCCCCACGGCCGCACGCCTTCTTCGACGATGAGTTTGGTCCATTCGAAGGCTTGCATGCTGACGAACATGACACCCAGAGCGGCAGTGGCGAACATGAGCCGCGCCGTCTTCTTGCGATCGCGCCGGTAGCCGAAGTTCACGGCCATCGCCATCGTACCGCTGCTGGTGATGAGCACCATGGTCATGATCGCGATCAGCAGCAGCGGAATGTGCGCGCCACCCACCGTCAGCGCGAATACTTCGCTCGGATTCGGCCACGGCTCCGTCGTGGACATCCGCACATTCATGTAGCCGGTCAGGAAGCAGGTAAAGATGAATGTGTCGCTGAGCAGGAAGATCCACATCATCGCCTTGCCCCACGGCACGGGAAAGGCTTGCTTGTCCGCGGACCAGTCGGCGACGACGCCGTTCAGCCCATCCACGGTTGCAGCGGAATCCGCAGCTTTCAGCGCGTTCTCGGTCATGCAGAATCTCCCGGCTCAAGTGGACCAGCTCAGGTGGACCTGTTCAAGTGGACCTGTTCAAGTGGACAAGAGCAGCGCGAACAACACCAGCCAGACGAACAGCAGGTAATGCCAGTAAACCGTGCAGAGCTCGACGCTCACGCGCACGTCGATCGCTTCGATATCCGCGCGCCGCATGCGTCGCAGCGTCCTGGCCCAGACATACAGGCCGCCCAGCAGATGCAGTCCATGCACGGCGGTCAGCAGATAGAAGAAGGCGACGGCGGGGTTGGCCGGGGAGAAGAAGCCCGAGAGCCGGATCTCGCGCCAGGCGATGAGCTGCCCGGCGAGAAACGCCAGGGTCAGCAGGCCGCCTGCCGTCAAGCCAGTGCGCGTACGTGCGAGGTCACCACGAGCGATCTTCACGCTCGCCCACTGCATGGCGATGCTGCCCAGGATCAGCATTGTGGTGTTTACCCACAGGACAGGAGGCTCGGACAGCGGACTCCAGTCATGCACTTGCCCATGGCCGTGACCCATGCGCATGTAGTAGGCGGAGATGAACAACGCGAACAGCGAGGTGATCACCGCCAGGAACACGCCCAAGCCGATCTTCGCCGACGCAAAGTTCGCGCCGTGATGAGCGTCGTCGGCGACGACCTGGCCTTCCCAGGACCGGGCCGAGAGTTTTCTGACGAGCACCAGCCAGACGATTACGCCTGTGAGCAGAGCGCCGTACGCGACCGTCAGACTCACGACAACTCTCCATGCCCGCGGACTCCCGGCGCGTTCGCGCTGGGCGGTACGTTCTGGGGAACGAAGTCCTCGGGTGCACCGGGCACGCTGTAGTCATATGCCCAGCGATAGACGACGGGCAGATCCTTGCCCCAGTTGCCGTGCTTGGCCGGCGTGTCGGGCGTCTGCCATTCCAGCGTCGTGGCCCGCCAGGGATTCGGGCCGGACGGCTTGCCCTTGAAATAAGACCAGAACAGATTGAACAGAAAGACGAGCTGGACCGCCGCGACGAACATGGCCGCCACGGAAATCCACATGTTCGCTTCCGCAACGCTGGGCGGAATGAACTCGATGCTGTTGCTGTATGCGTAGTACCGGCGCGGCACACCGAGGAAGCCGAGATAGTGCATGGGCAGGAAGATGGCGTAGGTGCCGATGAACGTGCACCAGAAGTGAATCTTGCCCAGCGTCTCATTGAGCATGCGGCCGGTCATCTTCGGGTACCAGTGATAGATCGCGCCGAACACCACCATCACCGGCGACACGCCCATCACCATGTGGAAGTGCGCGACGACGAAGTAGGTGCCGGAGAGCGGCACGTCGACCGTCACGTTGCCCAGAAACAATCCGGTCAGGCCGCCGTTGATGAACGTGAAGATGAAGCCGATCGCGAACAGCATCGGCACGTTCAGGTGCACGTCGCCGCGCCACAGCGTGAGCACCCAGTTGTAGACCTTGATCGCCGTGGGCACCGCGATGATGAGCGTCGTGGTCGCAAAGAAAAAGCCGAAGTACGGATTCATGCCGCTGACGTACATGTGATGGGCCCACACGACGAAGCTCAGGCAGCCGATTGCCAGGATGGCCCAGACCATCATGCGGTAGCCGAAGATATTCTTGCGTGCGTGCGTGCTCAACAGATCCGAAACCATGCCGAACGCCGGCAGGGCGACGATGTACACCTCGGGATGGCCGAAGAACCAGAACAGATGCTGGAACAGCAGCGGACTGCCGCCCATGTGGGTGGACGGCTGTCCCAGCGACGCCATCGCAGGCAAGAAGAAACTGGTGCCGGCCACACTGTCCAGCATCATCATGATGGCGGAGACGAACAGGGCAGGGAAGGCGAGCAGGCCGAGAATGGACGCGGTGAAGATGCCCCACACCGACAGCGGCATGCGCATCAGCGTCATGCCGCGACAGCGTGCCTGCAGCACCGTCGTGATGTAGTTCAGGCCACCCATCGTGAATGCGACGATGAAGATCGCGAGCGACGCGAGCATGCAGATGATGCCCCAGGTGACGCCGGGTGTGCCGGGTGAAATCGCTTGCGGGGGATAGAGCGTCCAGCCCGCGCCGGTGGGTCCGCCAGGCACGAACAGGCCGGCGAGCAGCACCAGAACCGCAAGCAGGTACGCCCAGAAGCTCAGCATGTTCATGTACGGGAACACCATGTCCCGCGAACCGCACATGAGCGGTATGAGAAGGTTGCCGAAGCCGCCCAGGAACAAGGCGGTGAGCAGGTAGATCACCATGATCATGCCGTGCATGGTGATGAACTGGTAATAGTGTTCGGGCACGATCAGCGAGAACGTATTCGGAAAGCCGAGCTGCAGTCGCATCAGGACGGACATGGCCACGGCTACCAGCCCGATGGACATTGCCACCGCGGTGTATTGCAAGGCGATGACCTTATGGTCCTGGCTCCAGATGTATTTCCGGATGAACGTCTGCGGATCGTGCAGCTCGTGTTCGTGGTCGCGATCGGCAATTGCAACGAAAGCCATTCGACGTCCTCCGCTAAACTATGGGGCGCTAAGTTCCAGGCGTGATTATTTATAACGTATGTACGTAGTCGAGCAGATCGCTGATGGCCTCGTCATCCGACAGCACGCGCGCCATCGACGCCATCTGCGCGCCCCTGAAATCCTGCCGGTGCGCTCCGCGGATGCCTTGCCGGAAGTTGTGCAGTTGTCGCTGCATGTACCAATCGCTCATGCTCGACAAGCGCGGCGCGTTGGTGGCCCAGATACCCTGGGCCTTGACGCCGTGGCAGTTGGCGCACGCGATGGTGTAGAGCGATTGGCCGCTGTCGGGATTGCCGAGCACTGAGGCGGCGGGACGGGTCTCCGGCAACGAGGCGATGTAGGCAACGACATTGCGGACCGCCGCGTCGTCGGTGAGCAGCGATGCGAACGGGATCATCTGTTTGCCATAGATGTCCTGCTCGTGCGCGCCGCGGATTCCCTGGCGGAAATCCTTCAATTGCTGCGCCAGATACCAGCCGGCCTGGCCGCTCAGCTTGGGCGCGTTGAGTTCGCGATTGCCCTCGGCCTGCGCGCCGTGGCAGGTGCTGCAGGTGGCAAAAAGCGCCTGGCCCGCGACTGGATCGCCTGCCGTTACAGCTCGTGTGCTTGCGTAGGTGGGCTGCGCCGACAGCCACGACTTGAAGTCGCTTTCCTCATCCACCACAACGCGTCCGCGCATGGAGAAGTGCGCCATGCCGCATAGTTGTTCGCACAGCGCATCGAACGAGCCGGTGCGCGTCGGTATGAACCAGAAATACGTGACCATGCCCGCCACCATGTCCATCTTCACGCGAAACTGCGGTACCGCGAATTGATGGTTCACGTCGATCGAGCGCAGTTCGAGCTTGACGGGCTTGTTGATCGGCAGATGCAGCTCGGGGCTCGCCACGAGAATATCGTCGGCACCGGCGGGATCATCGGGATTCATGCCGAAGGGATTGTCGACATTGATCAGTCGCGCGTCGGTCTTGCCGAGCGCGCCGTCCTGGCCGGGGAAGCGATAGTTCCAGTTCCACTGCTGACCGAGCACTTCCACGATCGACGCGTCGTCGGGCACCGTGACGAATTTGGCCCAGACTGCCAGGCCCGGCGCCAGCATCGCGACGATGCCCACTGAAGTCACGATCGTCAGGCCCCACTCGAGCTTGGGACTCTCCGGTTCGTAATGCGCTTTCTGCCCTTTGCGGTGGCGGTAGCGAATGACCGCGTATGCCATGAACAGATTGACGGCGACGAACACGAAGCCGGTGACCCAGAACGTGAGGTGAACGGTGTCGTCTACCGTCGTCCAGTTGGACGCGATCGGCGTGAACCACCAGGGGCTCAGGAAATGGAACAGCACCGTACCGATGACCAGCAGGATCAACGCGATTGCCAACGCCATTCGCCGTCCCCCCAATGTTGTTCAGGTTCAACCCGGCCCTGACTTTCTACTATTAGTGCTTTTAGTGCTTTGCGGCGCAAATATCCACTTTTTGCCAGCATTGATATATAGGGAATTGCTGCACCGCCTCATTCTGAAGTGCAGATCAGGTCGACCGCGCGAGTCCAGCGGCAGCGGCGAAAATTCATGTTGCGAACACAATGCACAAGGAGTATGAGCGACTTGTGAGTTTGATTTGGTGACGATTTGAGCGGCCCGACAAACTCGATTGACGGGGGGTTGCATGGAAAATTTCTGGGTGATTGTGTGCTTGATCGCACTGGCGGTCATTCTGACCTTCGCAGTATTCCACTGGAAAAAATTCGACGACGGCTACGAAAAAGGCGAAGCAGCGGATCCGGAGCGCGTCGCGCGCGACAATCCGCCGGATGAGTGGAGTAGGAGTCACTGGGCGAAGTAGGCAGCGCTGACTGTCGTCTTGACTTGGTTCCGCGGCGGCGGCGACGTCGCTGCGGAAGACGTCTGGCTTTGCTTGTTGGAATTGGTTTATTGGACTGGCGGCCAATGCGCTCACGCGCTCATCCGGTGCCGCTGGTGCCGCCGGTGACCAGCGCCACCTTGCCGTCGAGACTGAATTTTTCATCCATGGTCGAACTAGGGTTCCTCGCTACACGTACGCTGGCGAATCAATGCGCGTACACACGCCACGCTTTCCCCCGGCGGTCAGGCACCTTTCGTAATTCGATATAGTGCCCGCGACAGCCGTGCCCTGAAATGAATGACTGCAGAGATCACGGCGTTCCAGTCGTAGGTTGGGCTGAGTCTGCGAAGCCCAACATCTTTGTGTCGGCAAAACGTTGGGCTTCGCAGACTCAGCCCAACCTACGCTGCTGGATTGAGATAGCGCATCAACGTCGCGCGCAGCTGATCGCGGTCGATTGGTTTGGTCAGAGAGTCGTCCATGCCCGCTGCGGCGCCGACTTGCCTTTACTGAGCTCGAAGTCACGAACCTGACCGATGAGCCGTACTACACGTTCGTGTTCGACGAGTCTGGCAGTTCGGGCACCAGCAGCTATTCGCCTGCGCTGCCGCGCGCCTGGGCCGTCACGGTGACGCGGACCTTCTGATACGCCTCGACGCAATGCCTGTCGGCGCAGTGACGACGGGCTCGCGGCAGCGGTGATAAGCTCCGCTCCCTAACCGGAGGGGGCTATGTCCGCCGTTGAAACGTTTTCGACTCGTTCGGTTCCACCCCGGCAGCAGGCCGAGTTTTGGGACCGCATCGTCGGCGACATATTTCCGGGCATGTCCGTCAACGTGCCGCGCGAGCGCTTCGATGCAAGCATCTCGCGCTGGTCGCTCGGACTGGTCCATCTATCGCGCGCTTGTGCGCAACGCTCGACTGTCTCGCGAGGATACGACTCCAGGGCCGCGGGCAGCATCGTCATTCATGTGCAGCAGCGCGGCTTCAGCTCGGTCCATCAGGATGGGCGCTACGCCGCCATGTCGGTCGGGGATATGAGTTTCTGCGACCCGACGAGCCCGTACCGGATCGATATTTCCGACCACAACGACTGCCTGATCGTGCAAGTGCCGCTCGACCTGCTCGAAGGCGCCGGCACGTCTCTCATGGATCTGCGCGCCCGCGCATTCTCGGGAGACCCGAAGATTGCCGTGCTCCGGCATTTTCTGCTCGCATTGTGGAGCGACGCCGATGCGCTGCAAAGCGGCAGCGAAGCGCTCGGCGATGTGCTCGCCCAGATGGTGGCGGTGACGTTGCAAGCGCCGGCGTCCGCCTCACCGCAGATTCCTGCTGCGAGCGGCAATGAGCTTGCGGCGATGTTGCGTCATGTCGAGGCGCACCTGACCGACCCCAGCCTTGGCACGGCCAGCATCGCGCGGTGCTGTGGCCTTGCACCGCGCACGGTCCAAGACGCGTTTGCCCGCATGGCGACGACGCCGACGTCCTACGTCACCCGGCTGCGACTGCAAAAAGCACAGACGCTGCTGCTCAAGCACGGCGCGCGCTCGATCACCGAGATCGCCTTCGAAGTCGGATTCAACGACTCGGCTTATTTCAGCCGCCGCTTTCGTCAGCATTTCGGCCTGTCCGCGCTCGAATACCGGCAACGGCACGGCCGCTAGAACGAAAAGCACGTAATCGATCGGCTATCCGTAGGTTGGGCAGAGTCTTCGAAGCCCAACATTCCTTGCGGCGTTGACTGTTGGGCTTCGAAGACTCTGCCCAACCTACGGACTACGGACAACCGCCTAGGCAGGCGCCGTTCTCTCCACCCTCGCGCGTTCGTCCAAAACCCCTCCGCGCGTGCGTCCAAGACAAGGATGCCGGCATGGCGGCTAAATCGCTGCCATGCGCCGCGAGAGCGTTCTATCGGGGGAAGGTCGAGATGAAGATCAGCGCCAGTATCTGGTTGCTTGCAGGCGTTTCCGGACTGGTTGCGCCCGTGGCGGCGCAGGAGACGGACACACCCGCGGGCAAGGTCGAAGAGGTGATCGTCACCGCCCAGAAGCGTGAGCAGAATGTGCAGGAAGTACCGATCGCCGTTTCTGCCTTCACCGCCACCATGCTGGCCGAGCGCGCGGTCGGCAGCGTCAGCGCGCTTTCCGGCATCGCTCCCAACGTCACGCTCGATGCCGGGACGCCGTTTTCCGGTTCCAGCGCCGTGCTGTCCGCGTTCATCCGCGGCATCGGCTCGGACGATTTCGCCTTCAACATCGACCCGGGTGTCGGCCTCTACATGGACGGCGTCTACCTGGCCCGTTCGGTCGGCGCCAACCAGGATCTGGCCGACGTCGAGCGCATCGAGATTCTCAAAGGACCGCAGGGGACGCTGTTCGGCCGCAACACGATCGGCGGCGCGATCTCCATCGTGACACGCGATCCCGGCAATGAATTCAGTTCGAAGGGCGATATCACCGTCGGTGCCTTCGATCGCCTGGACGTGCGTGGCACGATGGACCTGCCCATCGCCGACGGCGTAGGAGCGGCGCTCAGCTTTTCACACAAGAGCCGGGATGGCTATCTGGAGCGCATTCCCTACGCCAATCCGCTGGCGGCCAACGCGGATCCGATCACGCGTTTCGCCCAGGCCGGTTACGAGAGCTCGGATCGTGAAGGTGGCGAAGACAGCAACACGGTGCGCGCCAAGCTGAAGATCGACCGCGGCGCGCTGGGTGTGCGGTTGACGGCCGACTACAGCAAGAGCGACACCGACGGATTCGCCAACAAGCTGCTGGCTACGCCGGTCACGCCGGGCTCGGTGTTTTCCACCTTGTATAACCTGTGTATCGCCACGCCGCCGCAGGTGCTGCCGGCCAATCTGCAGTCAGTGTGCGGTGCTCGCGGCACGACGCTGCATCCCGAGTTGCTGCTGCCGGGCCTGGGTGGCGTCAATGCGGACAACAATCCGAACAACAACCGCCTGCCCTGGGACGATCGTTACGTGCTGGCCGACAAGGACAAGAGCTACGCCACCGGCAACAGTTTTTCGGAGCTGGAGAACTGGGGTGTCGCCGCCACCGTGGCCTACGATCTCAACGATCAGACGCTGCTGCGGTCCATCACCGGCTATCGCGAAATCGACTGGCAGGCCGGTCTCGATGCCGACGGTTCGCCACTCGCCTTTACGGAGTTGAGCTTTCCGCTCAACCAGCGGCAGTTCAGCGAGGAGCTGCAGTGGATCGGCAAGGCGCTGGACGACCGGCTCAACATCGTTGTCGGTGCGTACTACTTCGAGGAACAAGGCGATCTGCGCGACTACGTGATTTTCGCCGAGGGCTTGCTGCAGGTCGACGGTCCCAACAGCTTCGACACCAAGAACCACGCCTTCTTCGGCCAGATCGACTTCCGGCCGACCGAACTGGTCGGGATCACGGTGGGCGGGCGCTACACGAGCGAGCAAAAGGAATTCGAGGGCGGCCAGCAAGATCTGAACGGCTTCGCTTACAAGATCACCGGCTGCGCCGATACCAGCGGCAATCTCACACCGGCAGCACCGTTTCCTCCGTTCCCGGCGATCACTTGCCAGATGGCACTGGCGCCCGATGCGAGCAATCTGCTGCGGATCTACACGCCTGGCACTTTCGAACGGAAGTTCAGCAACTTCTCACCCAAGGTCGGCGTCCAGTTGCATCCCGGCGATGATGTGATGGCCTATGCGTCCTGGTCGCGCGGCTACAAGACCGGCGGCTGGACCACGCGGCTGTCGCAGGCGACGTTTCAGGAGGAAGCCTTCGAAGAAGAAGAGGCGGCAACCTGGGAAGTGGGCCTCAAGAGCGAGCTGTTCGACCGCCGGCTGCGCGCGAACGCAGCAGTCTTCGTGACCGAGTACGAGGGCATCCAGCTCAACTTCCAGCGCGGCGTTTCCCCGACCTATGACAATGCGGGCGATGCGCGCATCAAAGGCGCCGAACTTGAGTTGAACGCATTGCCGACGGATGAACTCAGCATCAACGGCTCGATCGGCTACCTCGACGCGTACTACACGTCGATCGCACCCGACGTGATCACTGGTGGCGGTGGCCCGATCGCCGGCATCCAGGCGGGTACGGTGGCCGGCGGGGAACTGCCGAAGGCGCCGCGCTGGAAGTTCAACCTCAGTCCGCGTTACGAGTATCGGCTCGGCGCCGGCGCCCTCGTGCTGCTCGCCGACTGGACCCGCACCGCGAGCAGTTGGCTGGATACGCAGCGCACCTATCTGATCAAGCGCAAGGCCAGCGACGTCGTCAATGCCAGCGTTGCCTATCAAGCGCCGGACCAGCGTTGGTCGCTGACCGTCGGTGCGACCAACCTGACGGACGAACGCTACCTGACCACGGGCAATTCGAATCTTGCCGTCAGTGCGATCTTCGGCACCTATAACCGGCCGCGCGAGTGGTACGCGCAGCTCGGCGTCAGCTTCTGAGCGTAACGACACCGCCGCAACGGACATTCACGATGAAGATTCGAGCTGCCGTCGCGCGTGCGCCGCACGCGCCGATGGTTCTTGAGGAGCTGGAAATCGAGGCACCGCGCGACGACGAGATCCTCGTCCGGGTCGTCGCGACAGGCGTCTGCCACACAGACATCGTGGCGCGCGACGGGCATGTGCCGACGCCGCAGCCGGTCGTGCTCGGACATGAAGGTGCCGGCGTCGTCGAGCGCGTCGGTAGCGCCATAAGCAAGGTCGTGCCTGGCGACCACGTCGTGATGACGTTCAATTCCTGCGGTCGCTGCCCCAGCTGCAACGAGCACGCCGCCAGCTACTGCCATGAATTCTTCCCACGCAACTTTCTTGCCACGCGGCCCGACGGCAGCACGGCGCTGTCGCAGGAAGGTGCGCGCATCCATTCGCATTTCTTCGGCCAGTCTTCGTTCGCCACGTTCGCAATCTGCAACGAGCGCAACATCGTCAAGGTGCGCAACAACGTGCCGCTGCAGTTGCTCGGCCCGTTGGCCTGCGGTGTGCAGACCGGCGCCGGCGCCGTGATGAATGCACTGAAAGTCGCCGCGGGCCGTTCGTTCGCGGTGTTCGGCGCCGGCTCGGTCGGCCTGTCCGCCGTGATGGCGGCGCGAGTGGTCGGGGCAACGACCATCGTTGCCGTCGATACCAACCCGCACCGTCTGCAACTCGCGCGCGAGATCGGCGCAACGCACGTACTCAATCCAACGCTCGTCACGGCGAGCGAGGAGCTTCTGCGCATAACCGGGTACGGACTGGACTACTCGCTCGACACGACTGGCACACCCGCCGTGATTCGCGACGCAGTCATGAGCCTCGCGCCACGAGGTACCTGCGGCGTGCTCGGCGCGTCGCCGCCCGGCAGCGAGATTGGGCTCGATGAGGTCCACTTCATGAGCGGCGGGCGGCGGCTGATGGGTATCGTCGAAGGCGAGTCCGTGCCCGACGTATTCATCCCAACGCTGATCGAACTCTATATGCAGGGCCGTTTCCCGTTCGACACATTGATTCGCTTCTACCCCCTCGACCAGATCAACGCAGCCATCCACGATTCCGAAACCGGCAAGACCGTCAAGCCGGTGCTGCTGATGAGCGAGAGCTGAAACGTCGCTAACCGCTAAATGCTGGCAATCAAGACCGTACCAGCGACGATCAACAATCCGCCGGCGAGCAGCTTCGCGCTGACTGGTTCGCCTAGCACGACAAGCCCGAGTACGATTGCGACGACGACGCTCAGCTTGTCGATGGGAGCAACTTTCGATGCCGGAGCGAGTTGCAGCGCGCGGTAGTAGCACAACCATGAAGCGCCGGTTGCGAGCCCGGACAGTATCAGGAAGCTCCAGCTTTTCGACCCTACCGCGGCGATGCCGCGCCACTCGCCGCGCAGTCCCACCAGCAACGCGGAGAATACGAGAATCACCCCGGTACGGATCAGCGTGCCGAGATTCGAACTGATTCCCGTCACGCCCACCTTGCCGAGAATCGCGGTGAGTCCCGCGAAGCAAGCCGAGCCGAGCGCGAACATCAGCCATGCCTGAGAGTCTTTCATCAAGGCGACTCCTGCTCATTGCACCAGCAGCCAGTGTAGCCGCTGCGACGAGCACCGCAGATACTTTGCGTCACCGCAGCTGGGTGGCGTGGTCGCGGCGATAGGCAATCTGGTTTTCGCCGGCACCGCGGTGTTCACGCTGGTCGTGGCGTTTCTCGCATGGCGCCGCGATAACCGTGCGGCCGGCTGGTTCCTGCTTGCCAGGGGCTTGCTGGAAACGTTCACGATCGCAACCGCGATCCGATATCGCCGAACGGATACGCACGCGCGTCGCCGAACTGCGCATCAACGGCTTCGGCAAGCCCATCGCCCTCACATGCAGCATCGGCGTTGCAACGAGCGAAGCGCTTGGTGTCTGGGGAGAGCATCTGATCGCGCGAGCCGATGCAGCCGTCTATGCCGCTAAGCGCTCAGGCCGCAATCGAGTCAGATTCGTCGTCGCGGCGTAGTTGTCCCATTTCGACATCGACGGTCGATCGCTGCTAAGTGGGCAACCGTACCGACACACCTTTCGGTTGCGATCAAAGTCTGGAGCCGACTGAAGCCGATCCGGAGAACCTCATGACCGACCAATCGCACGCCATCGTCTGGATCGATCATCGCGAAGCCAAGATATTCCATGTCAGCGCGGCAGAGGCGGACCGTGCCGTGGTGAGTGCACACGGCACCGGCCGTCATGTGCAGCACAAAGCAAACGTTACCGGCAGCGGTCATCAGGGAGTGGACGCGGAGTTCTTCAAACGAGTCATCGATGTGCTCACCCATTCGGGTTCGATCCTGCTCACGGGTCCAGGAAATGCCAAGTCGGAGTTCAAGAATTACCTAGCCACGCACCGGGCTGACTTGGAAAAACGGATCGCCGCCGTGGAAGCGCTGGACCACCCGAGCGACGCAGAACTCATTGCGCTGGCCCGCAAGTTTTTCGACGCCGACGATCGGATGCATTCGCGTACGCATTGAATTGCGCCTCGCGCTGCAGTGCTCGTAGCGGCGCGTACGAAGCCTTAATTTTCAGAATCGTGTTAGACGCACGACGGTGGCGATTTCAATCGGCGTCAGCGAACTATTTTTTAATGTTGCGCTCGGTTCAGCTTCGGACGCAGTGCTGGATGTCCAGTGGTGAGAGTAACTCGTGACTTTCGGTAGGGTTGGTTTACCAACCGCCGTCTGAAGTTCATCTGGCGCTCCGCCAGGCTCACGATCCGAACCATGACCGAAGACCCACTTGAAGAGCGGCGCGCAGGACGCGACGCATCGAAAGCACGGCGTTCGGGACTGCTGATCGCAGTGTGCGCTTTGTTCGCAGCGCAAGCGCATCCGCAATCGGTTCGGCACGCCTCGGTCAGAGGCGCGTTGTCGGATGCGGCCACCTCGACGCCGATATCGCAGGCAAGGGTGCAGATTGGCGAGGTGACCGTCGCGACCGATGCGGACGGCGTGTTTGCGATCGAGGATCTTCCGGCGGGTCACTCCACCATCGTCATCTCAGCTGCTGGACATCAACCCCTGCGGCAAGCCATCGACCTCGCAGCGGGCGTCAACAAGCTGCCCGTCATTTCCATGGAGTCAACGGCGACAGCGCTGGAGGATGTCGTCGTGAACGGTTCGACGTCCGAGGCGCAAACGCGATTCGACGATCGCAGCGCAGCCGAAACGCTCACCGAATCGGTGGCCGATGCGGCGAGCCAAGTTCCCACGGCGCAGAGTGGCGCGGACATCGTCAAAGAAATTGCCGGCGTGGCGGTGAGCAAGGGCGCGAACGGATCGTCGAATGTCTCGGTGCGCGGCATCGACCAGCGGATGCTGCGGATCACCATAGACGGACAGCGGCAGGGCGGGTCGGGCAATCCCTTGGATAACATCCCGGCCGAAATCGTCCAGTCCCTGGAAGTCACCAAGACGTTCACGCCCGACATGGAGGGCGACGCGGTAGGTGGTGTCATCAACATCAATACCGGCGGCACCGTGCTGAAGGAAGCATACGCACAGGGTCGTCACCAGGTAGGCTACAACGCGCTCGCTGCGCACCCGGGAACCCGCAACAGCCTTACGCTCGGTCAACCGTTCGGTCTGTTCGCGGATGAGCGCAATGCCAGTGTGCTGGCGACTGTGAGCTTCGACGACCAATACAGCACTCGCGAGCGAATCTCAGTTCTGCGCGAATGGACGGCGCAGATCTCTCCGGGTCCGGCCGGCTACACGGGACAGGCGATCCCGGTACTGACGCTGCCGCTCATCGAGTCCACGAACGAGCATCGGCAGCGCACCGGGCTCGTGCTCAACGGCGATGCGCGATTCGACGACGTGGCCGTCTTCGTGCGATCCAACTTCGGTCGCGACTGGGCGCGCCGCGATCGCAATATCAGCGCGACCGACGCAGCTGCGGGTGTTGTGCTTTCCTTGACGCCCACGACAGGCACGTTCGCTGGAGTGCCTCTGAGTCGCCGCAATCAAGAGCAGGAGTCGCAGCGCGATGCGGGCAGTATTTCCACTGGAGCGAAAATGACGCTGGGCCGCAGCGATCTGGATTTCGCAGTTGCGTACGGTCTGACCCGGGAACAGGAGCCGCGCACGATCGAGACCGGCTTCCTCTCCGACCACACTTACCGCGCGAGTTACCGCCTCGTGCCGGACCCGTACGCTCCCCAGTTCGATTTCATCGACGAAACGGATGCCGACGATGTCGTCAGCGCCTACGATCCGGCGCACTATCGTTTCGACTACCTGAGTCTCACGCAGAGCGATCTCGATGAGCGCGACGGCTCAGTCAAGGCGAACCTCAAGATGAATCTTGCCGACGGTGCAAGCTACATCAAGTTCGGTGCGCGAGCGCAGCAGCGCAAACGCACGGCGGACATCGATCGCGAATTTTTCGACGCGGGAGCGCAGGCGGTCAGCATGACCGGGCTGGTCGGACGATCGCTGGTGACTTTCGATACCCTGGACTATCGATTCGGTCCGGTTCCGGATGCGAGCGCCGTCAACGCGCTAGTGAACTCGGATCCCGGTGCGCTGGTGAGCAACGTTACACGCACGCTCATCAATTCGAACTCCGGGGACTACAGCGTTACGGAGGATCTCTGGGCGCTGTACGCAATGGGCAAGATGCGATTCGGCGAATGGGCCGTGCTTGGCGGCATGCGTGTCGAAGGAACACACGTCGCCTCCCGCGCCCGTCAGATGCTGCTCGACCAGGACGGACAGTTGCAGGGCTTCGCCGCCGCCACGGCGGGGAGTGACTACGTGGAGTATCTTCCCGGCCTGCATGTGCGCTATGAGCCGCGAGCCGGTCTGCTGTACCGCGGCTCCATCACCCGATCCATGTCACGCCCGAGCAACGCTGACATCGCGCCGTATCGCACGCTCAGTTTCGTCGATCATCGCAGCCGCGTGGGAGCGCCGGACCTGAAGCCTTATCTGGCGACCAACCTGGACCTGTCCGCGGACCTGTACGACGATGCATACGGGCTGCTCTCTTTCGCGGTTTTCTACAAGAAGATCGAGCACTTCATCACCGATGCACAATATCCGGTGCAGATAGGCGACCTGGGCACGTTCATCGAGTTCAAGCGGGTCAACGGCGAGGCGGCGACGGCGCTGGGCTTCGAGTTCAGCTGGCAAAGCAGGCCGGTGGCGATGCCATTCACGCTTGGCAAGGGATCGCTGGAGGCGAACTATAGTTTCAATCATGGCGTCGCTCATCACCCGACGCGCCCGGGCGAAACTTTTCCCCTGCCACGCCAGGTCGATCATCAGGGCGCGCTCAAGCTTCACGACGAGCGAGGGCCGGTTACGCTCGATGCCGGCGTAAGCTATCGCGCCGGATGGTGGGAGGATCTGATCGCGCCGGACATGGACAACTACATCACCAGTGTCTGGGACGCAGAGATCAGCGTGGCGTACAAGCTCAGTCGCACTGCCGGCCTCACCCTGGGAATGAGTAACCTACTCGACCGGCCGACTCGGCATTACGCGGGCTCGACGTTGCGCATGAACGATTGGCAGCGAAACGGGGCCGAGGTGAGCTTGCGGGGGCAATGGAAGATGTAGCCTTGCATGAGTCCCGATTACTCCGGCTGCTTCGAATCCAGCAACGCCTCGCCGATGCGTGCAAGTTGCACAGACGTGTCGGCTCCTAGTTTCTGCTTGAGAGCCGACTGGTGATTCGCCACCGTCTTCGGGTTGAGCCCCATGGCCTGGGCGATATCGCGTATCGGCATTCCGTCCACCAACAGGCGCAGCACCTCGAATTCGCGTGCAGACAGGCCGTTCGCCGCATTCGAATCGGTCACGACTTGGCGTTGGGCGAACTTGTGAGCGATGTCCGCGCTGTTGTACATCTTGCCGCTCGCAACGGCATGCACCGCCTCGACCAGTACGTTGGGGGCGCTCGCCTTGGTTACGTAGCCGCACGCGCCGGCTTGCAGCGCACGCTCGGCGTAGATCAATTCTTCATACATGCTGAAGACCAGCACGCGTGTGTCGGGCTTATGCGCAAGCATCCGGCGCATCGCCTCGATGCCGCTCACGCCGGGAAGCGCAATGTCCATCACGACTACTTGCGGTGCGAGCGTGCGAAATAGTTCGTAGGCGCTGGCCGCGTCCTTGGCCTCGCCGACGACGCAGATGTTGCCGCGCTTCTCGAGGAGTCGGCGGTAGCCTTCGCGAACCACCGCATGGTCGTCGACCAGCAAGACGGTGACCTTTCCTTCTGTCATCACTGCCGTCCTGGCGCGGGCAGCCGCGCGGTGAAGCTGAAACCTTTGCCGGGTGAGTCGTCGATAGTGAAGCGTCCGCCCATCATTTCGACTCGCTCGCGCATGCCGGGCAGGCCGAAGCCGCCCGAAGATTGTTGCGAGTTCATGCCGCGTCCATCATCGCTCAGCGTCAGCAGGATTGCGTCGCTGTCGGATGAACGGCGCAGATCGATATCGACCCGCGTCGCGCCGGCGTGTTTGTAGATGTTGGTCAGGCCTTCCTGGGCCAGCCGGTACAGGGTCAGGCTGGTCAGTTCGTCGAGGTTGTCGAGCGAGGCACGCGCTTGCAGCGCGAATTGCGTCGCCGGCAGGCGTTGGCGCCATTGGTCGAGGCAATTCTCGAGCGCCGCGACGAGTCCAAGCTCATCGAGTCCGGCCGGGCGCAGGCGGCGAATCATATCCGTTACGACGGCGTGTACATGATCGACGGCCTGCACGATGCGCTCGGCGGCAAGCTGCGACAGTGAAGCTGCGTCGCCGGGGGAGTCGCTGAGCGCGACCGCGTCGAGCTTGATCGCGTTCAGATACTGTCCCAATTCGTCGTGCAATTCGCGCGCGAGATGTTTGCGCTCCGATTCTTGAAGCTGCAGATGCTGATGCGCCAGCTCGCGGTTCGCGGCGAGCGCGTCGGCAAGCCGCGCTTCGGCCGCCTGGCGGGCATCGAGCTGGATTTGCGCCTCCCGATAGCGTCGCCAGGATAACCAGCCCAGGCCCAGGGCGAGGACGAGCACCGCGATCGGCCATTCGTCGAGTTGCACGCTCTCCCAGCGGCGCGTCATCGCGAACACCGCTTCATTGAGTTCGAAGCGTACGGCAAGCGCCGTGGCAGCGAGGGTAATCGACAGGATGATGGCCACCTCGCCCCACAGGGAAACTGGTGGCGTCGAACGGCCGCTGAATTGCGGCTGCGCCTGTGGCATCGCGTCGCTCCGGTGATCGGGAAAAACTCCCGGTGTGGACGGGAAGGATTCTCTGGCCTGCGGTGCGCCGCGTCGTCGAGACTCCGCGCCCAGCGCGATTTTGAGCGCTCCAGATAATAAGAGATAGCCGCGTGATTCTATCGATCCCGAATTCAACTGCCCGCTGGTCCGTCCTGGCGGTGCTGGCCGCCACCTCCGCCGCGGTCGCGGCTGCCGCCGAATCCGACTCGGCCGGAAACGACGGCCCGCTGGCAACGGTCGTCGTCGTGGGCACGACGCCGTTACCCGGCGCCGATGCGGACCGCAACCAGGTAGCCGCGCCGGTCCAGGCCGCGACGTCGCAGGACATCGATGCGACGCATGCGCTCGATCTCACCGCATTCATGAACCGGACGCTGGCGGGCGTCTACGTCAACGACATCCAGAACAATCCGCTGCAGCCCGACATCAACTACCGCGGCTATACCGGATCGCCGCTGCTCGGCACGCCGCAGGGACTGTCGGTGTACCTGGACGGCATGCGGTTGAATCAGCCCTTCGGCGACGTGGTGAGCTGGGATCTCGTGCCGCGCGCGGCGATCGCGACGCTGACCTTGATGCCGGGCTCGAATCCGTTGTTCGGGCTGAACACGCTGGGCGGCGCGCTGGCGCTGCGCACCAAGGATGGCTTCAGCGATCCGGGATATGCGGTGGAACTCGATTACGGTTCCGCTTCACGCCGGCAGGGTCAGATCGAGTTGGGCGGCCATGCTGACAGCGGCCTCTACTGGTACGGCACCGCGAACAGCCTGAAGGACAAGGGGTGGCGGGACGATTCGCCAACGGACGCTACTCAGCTCTTCGGCAAGCTCGGCTGGCGCAGCGATCTGACCGATGTCTCGCTGACTGGCGCTTATGCCGAGACGGACCTCACCGGCAACGGTCTGCAGGATCTGCAATTCCTGACGCGCGACTACGACAGTATCTACACGAAGCCCGACAACACGCAGAACACGGCGTACCTGATCAACCTCGTCGCGACGCGCAAGGCCAGCGAGTTCATTGCGCTTTCCGCCAACGCTCATTACCGCAACGTCGACACCGATACGCTCAACGGCGACATCAACGACGATTCGCTCGGCGAATCACTCTATCAACCCACTGCCGCGGAACGCGCTGCGTTGACGGCGGCGGGCTACCAGGGCTTTCCGGCCGTGGGTGAGACGCAGGTCAATACATCGTTTCCGTCGTGGCGCTGCATTGCGAACATCCTGCTCAACGGTGAGCCGAACGAGAAGTGCAATGGCCTGATGAATCGTACGAGCACGCAGCAACATGATGGCGGCTTCTCGGTCCAGGCGACGTTCACTGCGCCGCTCGCGGGCCATGCGAATCGCCTCACTGTGGGCGCGGCCCAGCTCATGAGCCGCGTGACTTTTGCGCAGTCATCGCAGTTCGGCTTCCTCACACCAGACCGCGGCATCGGTACGGTGGAAGGTCCGGGCGCCTTCGCCGACGGCAGCCAGGATTCCGAGAATGCCTTCGACGCGCGCGTCGACCTCACCGGCGACTCCCGCACGCATAGTGTTTATCTGACCGATTCACTGACGCTGACACCGATCGTCGTGATGACGTTGTCGGGCCGTTACGATCGCACGACCATCGAGAGCGTCGATGGCATCACCGCGGCGGGCGAACCCGGCTCGCTCACCGCCAAGCATCATTTCGATCGAGTCAATCCGGCAGTGGGCGTGACGATAAGTCCGAGCCAGGCATTCTCGGCGTACGCGGGCTACAACGAAGGCAACCGCGCGCCATCGGCAATCGAGCTTGGCTGCGCGGACCCGGAGAATCCTTGCCGATTGCCCAATGCGATGGCAGGCGATCCGCCGCTCGATCAGGTCGTGACTCGTACCTTCGAGACCGGGGTGCGCGGCGTGGCCGGCGGCACGGTTGCCTGGAATCTCGGCTTGTTTCGCGCCGACAATCGTGACGACATCATGTTCGTCGCCGCCGATACGTCAGGGTTCGGTTACTTCAAGAATTTCGGCAAGACGCGCCGGCAGGGCGCGGAACTCGCTGTGACGAGCCGCCTGGGTGCGTTCGACCTTGGTGCGAACTACACCTTTCTCGACGCAACCTATCGCAGCGCGGAGGAAGTGCTTGGCGCAGGCAACAGCTCGAATGCAGAGGGTCCGGGCTTCGAAGGCACGATCGACGTCGAGTCCGGCGATCGCATTCCGCTCACGCCGCGTCACATCTTCAAGGCGTTCGGCGAGTGGCGAATCGCGCCGCAATTCTCGGCCAACGTCGATTTGATTTCGATTGCGGGTTCCTACGCGCGCGGCAATGAGAATAACAAGCACGAACCAGACGGCCAGTTCTACATCGGGCCGGGCAGGACGGGCGGCTACAGCGTCGTCAATCTCGGTGCGGAGTATCGGCCGGCGCCGGCCATGAAAATCTTTGCGCAGGTCAACAACGTCTTCGACCGCCAGTACTACACGGGAGCGCAGCTCGGTTCGACCGGCTTCGACGCGGCCGGCAATTTCGTCGCACGTCCGTTCAATGGGCCGGTCGTGGACGGTGAACGGCCGCTGCAAGGCTCGACCTTCGTTGCCCCTGGCGCGCCGCGCGCCTACTGGTTCGGCGTCAGGTATTCGGTTCTGTGACGGTTTTTTCGTAGGTTGGGCAGAGTCTTTTTTTCGTAGGTTGGGCAGAGTCTTCGAAGCCCAACGATCCTGGCTGCGTCAGTGACGTCGGCGATGTTGGGCTTCGAAGACTCAGCCCAACCTACGGATAGCCGCTCAAGTAAGTGCCATTGCTCAGGGCGCAGCCGCACCGCTATCGCTCGCGGGAGGGGCGAACTGAATCTTTTCGATGGTGGGCAACGCGGTGCGGCCGGTCACTGGATTGGCGTAGTGATACGGAATGTCGTAGACGTTGGGAAACATCGTGAACACCAGCGTCGCGGGACCGTCCGGTGGCAGTTCCTTGCTCGGTCCGGGCACGCCGCCGCCGCCCGAGCCCTTTGCCCAACCGCCTGCATAGTTGGCGGTGAACGTGTTGTAGGTGTGGACGTTGCTGAACTTCCAGATGCCGTTTTCCTTGACGGCTTCATTCTCATAAATGGACGCGCCCATCGACGCGCGTGGACCGAAGCTCAATTGCTGCATCATGCGCAGGCGTACCTTGGCCGTCCGGCCGTCGTCGGCTACGTGGATGACGGGCTGCATCTGCACGTGATTGCCGAGCCGTCCGGCCACCGGGCCTTCCTGGCCGCGGCCGAAGACGGCGAACAGGAATTCGCGCACACGTTTATTGCCCTTGTAGACGCCGCGCTGCGCCAGCTCCATCGAGCCGTCCTGAGCGAACAGGTCGGCGAGATTGTTCCAGAGATTCTTATCGAGGTAGTAGCCGTATGCGCCTTCCAGATTTTCCAGTTCGTGGAAATCCTTGACGCGCGCCACCTGCAGCTCGGCCAGCGCCAGTGCGGCCTCCACATTTTTCACTCGCGGCGCGGCGCGATGTTGCTCTGCGCCCGCGAGCGACGCCAAGGCCGGCGGCTGCGCCGGACCGCCAACGCTCGGATAGGTTGGCGCCTTGCCAGTCACGGGATTCACGTAGTGAAACGGCGGCACGTGCGCTTTCGGATAGATTTCGTACACCTGCGTCGGCGGACGATCTGGAGGCAGCTTCGTATTCACCGTCGGCGCGGGTTGCGCATCCTTGCCCCAGCCCTTGTCGTAGTCGCTGATGAAGGTGGGATAGAAATGCAGCGACCTGATCTTCCAGGCGCCGCCCTGTTTCACGAAGTCGTTCTCGTAGATGCCTTCGCTCCACTGACCGCTTTGCTGGTAGACGCCGGTCATCGCAAGTTCGCGGCTGCGCATACGCGCCGTCTTGCCATCCGGCGCGACGTCGACCACAGGCTGCAACTGGATGTGGTCGTTGAGCACGCCGTCGCTCAGTCCATTGCGTCCGAGTGAGCCGAGGAACTCACGCACGCGACGCTTGCCCACATAGACACCTTGCTGCGCCATCTCGATCGTGCCGTCGCTCGCGAACAGGTCGGTGACCTGGTCCCATTGCCGTCGATCGAAGTAATAGCCGTAGATGCGCTGCAGGTTTTCGATTTCCTGTCCGTCACGCAACAACGACGCACGCTGCGCCAGGTCCGCGACGCGTTCACGGTCGTTGCTGCCTGCCGCCGTGCCGTGCGCGGTGGTCCAGACATGGCCCGCGGCGCTGGTGCCCGGGTTTTCATAGTGAAACGGCGCGATGCAGGCAGCGGGAAATCCTTCGCATTCCATCTTGCGTTCGCGATCCGCGGGATGCGCAAGCTGGCGCGGGCCGCGCTGCCGGGCCGGAGCGCCATCCGCGGCGGGAGCGGGTGCAATCCAGCCGCTTTGGTAGGGCGCGCCGAATCCTGAGTGATAGTCCAGCGTCTTTATCTTCCACACGCCGTTGTCCTTGGCATAGGTGATTTCATAGACACCTTCCGCCCAGATCGCGCCGCCGCCGAAGCTGCCGAACATCGCGAACGCGCGCCAGCGGCCTTTCGCGCTCTGTCCATCCGGGTCCAGGTGCACCACGGGCTGGATATTCATGTGGTTGTAGAGGCGGTTGTCGCCGAGCCCGACCTGGCCCACCGGCACCGAACCCACGTTCAGGTACAGATGCTTGCGGATGCTTTCCTTGCCGATGAACACGCCGGCCGGATAATTGGCGACCGCGTCGTCCGTGAAGTATTCGGCGAGGTCGGTCCACATTCCTTTGTCGAGGTAGTAGCCGTAGGTGCGCTGCAGTTTCTTGATGGCCCGGATATCTTCCGCGGCGGTGATTTCAGCCGCGAGCTGATCGATTCGTTGCGCAAGAGGCGTTGCCGATTCCGTGGCCCGCGCGCCCGCAGCAACCCATGCCGTACTCATCACGAGCGCGAGTGCTGCCGCTGCGTACCTGTACCGCATGAGTCTCCCGCAGGCGTTTCCTATCGAGGCAAAAATCAGGCGAAGCAGCAATGATGGAGCGGATCGCCGTTGTGAGAGTGATTCGCGGCCACTTGCTGCGCCGGTGCCGGCGGTATCGCGTGAGAGTAGGGCGGGAAATGCCCGCACGCCGAATCGATGTCCCACACACTCTCGTCACCGCCGCTGGTGAACGGCTGCATCGAAGCGAGCGCGGCTTCGGCGTTCTGCGCGAGCGCGGACGAGTACGGCAGCACTGCGGCGATCGCCAATCCGCCCGCGCCCCAGCCTGCGGCGATGAGGAAAGTTCGACGCTGCTGATCGAAGGTGTCGTTGTTCATTACGCCTCCTTGAACGGCGGCAGGTCCGCCGCTGGGAACCAGTTCGTGTGGGTGCCGCTGCGCAAGCGGAAGGGCAGCTTCACGGTGGCGATCACGCCTTGCTCGATTTTCTGCGCATCGAGGATCACGACGTCCGACGTCGTCGACTCGTAGTTGCTGGCCACCGCGATCACGTAACCATCGCCTTCACCTTGCGCGTTCTTGCGCGGCACGAAGCAAGTCTCTTGCAAGCTCTGCACCGGCTCGACATGCGCTTTCACCAACGCGCCGCTGCGCACGTCGAGGCGCTGGACCGTGTTCGACATGAACGCGCCGACGTTGGGCGGCAACCGTTTCGGATCCGGCGGCACGCTCGGATCGCGGCTGGCGACGAACGCGTACTGGTAGTCCAGCGACAGGAAGCGGTCGTCCATGCGCGGCAGGAAGCCCGGCACGGTTGACACGACTTCTTCCTGGAAGGCGTCGGACTTGGACTTGAGGTCGAACGTCCAGCGGCGGATCTGCGACGGATCGCGCTCGCCGCTGGAGACCGGCAACTCCATCGTGATCTTGTTCTTGCGGTCGGTGGCGTTGAGGAAGTGCAGCGTGTTGCGCGCCGGCCCCTTGTACCAGCGCACGTCCTTCGCTTCGCCGTGGCGCGGCAGCACGCCGATCATGGTCGGGTAGCTCGCATTCCATTCCCACATCGGTTCGCCGGATTGCAGGCGCGCGAGACTGGTGACGCGCGGGATCAACGGAATGATCACGTAGTTCTGGGTGATGGCGATGTCGTGAATGATGCCGACGTAGGGCGACTTGATCCACACTTCCTTGGTGACCTGGCCCTGCTTGTTCATCGTGTAGACCGCGATGTCGTCGGACAGGTCGCCCTTCGCCTGGTAGCCGTACGCGATCATCTCGCCGGTGCGCGGATCGATCTTCGGATGCGCCGACATGCTGGTGGCGGTGTACTTGCCGTTGAAGTCCCACGGACCTTCGGTGGCCAGCGTGTGCGGATCGACCGTCCAGGGCAGCGCGTCTTCCTTCAACACCAGCAGCTTGCCGCCGTGCCAGTACGCATGCGTGTTGGCGGCCGAGCGATTGAGCTTCGCGACGCTCGGGTCATCGGTGAAATGATTGCGATAGACGCCGAACAGCCGCTTGCGCACGGCGCGCTCGGCCTTGAGCCTGTCCGTCTGGACGTAGCGGCCCTTGTAGTCCACCGAGCCGTTGGCGAAGCGCAAGGCGCTGATGTGGCCGTCGCCGTTGAAGCCCGTCATCCACTCATTCTTGGGCGGGCGATAGGCGAAGTCGCACTGCATGCGTACGAACGTGCCCTCGATGTCGCTGGGGATCTGGCCCCAGACCTCGCAATCGTAGACGTCCGCTTCGAACCGCGTCGGGCTGTTGAAGCCCGGCGGAAACATGGGATGTCCTCTGAAATCCACGGCCATAGATAATCTCCTGCCTCCCCTTGCGGCGGGGCATCATATCGGGAACCGGCGAGGCATTGTCGTCTCGCGATGCAGCCGCCGTTAAGTCAAGATTTCCGAAGACTCAGGCACTCGGGTCGACGCGCTCCGGTCGCGAGCCCAGACTCATTCGAAAAATACCTATTGGGGGATCGATGCGAGCGTGGACGACGCGCAATTCCGCTGCGGCCATCGTGTGGGCGACGCTGTGCGCCGTGAGCAGTCAACAGGCCGCCGCCGACGCGCCCAAGCGCCCGGCGCCCGCATTCAACGCCGCCCAACTCAAGGCATTGCCGACCGACGGGTGGCTCACCAACGGCGGTAATTTGTACAACCAGCGCTATTCGCCGTTGTCGCAGATCAACCGCGAGAATGTCGCGACGATGAAAGCTGAATGGCGCACGTCGCTGCGCGGTTCCGGAATGCAGCCGCGCAGCGGCAACCAGGCACAGCCCATCGTTTACGACGGCGTGATCTACATCATGACGGGCGAGAACGATGCGTTCGCCGTCTCGGTCGAGACCGGCCAGGTGCTGTGGGAGTACAAGGCCAACGTCGATCCCAAAGTCGCACGCCCTTGCTGTTCGTGGGTGGGACGCGGCCTCGCCATCGGTGCGGGCAAGGTCTATGTGGGCCAGCTCGACGCGAAGCTGGTGGCGCTGGATCAGCACACCGGCAAGGTCGTGTGGTCGATCCAGGCGGAAGACCCGACGCAGGGTTATGCAATCGCAAGCGCGCCGTTGTACTACGACGGCATGGTGATCACGGGATTCGCCGGCAGCGACATGGGCACGCGCGGTCGCCTGAAAGCGTACGACGCGAAAAGCGGGAAGCTGCGCTGGACGTTCTACACCGTGCCGGGTCCAGGCGAGTTCGGCCACGACACCTGGCCGCAGAACAGCGACGTGTGGAAGTACGGCGGCGCGGCCATCTGGCAGACGCCGGCCATCGATCCCGATCTGGGCATGATTTACTTCACGACCGCGAATCCCGGCCCGGTGCTGAACGGCAACATTCGCGGCGGCAACAACCTGTTCAGCGTGTCGATGGTCGCCCTGGACGTGAAGACCGGAAAATATCGCTGGCACTTTCAGCAGGTGCATCACGACATCTGGGATTACGACTCGCCCAATCCGGTAATTCTGTTCGATGCGCCGTACGCCGGAGTGCAGCGCAAGGGCATCGCGCAGGCGGGCAAGACGGGCTGGGTCTACATTCTCGATCGCATCAGCGGCGCGCCGCTGCTCGGCATCGAGGAAAAGGCGGTAATGCAGGAGCCGAAGCAGAAGACGTCGGCGACGCAGCCGCATCCGGTGGGCGATGCACTCGTGCCGCAATACATCGACATCCCGCCGGAAGGTTTTGAACTCGTCAACCAAGGCCGCATCTTCACGCCGTTCACCGACAAGCCGGTGTTGTGGAAACCGCTCGCCGCCGTCAACTGGCCGCCGAGTTCCTACGATCCTGAAACGAACTGGATGTACGTGTGCGCCACCGATTCGTTCTGGGGAGCGCAGGGCGGCGATCCGGATTATCCGGTCGAACCAGGCGCGCTATATTCAGGCAGCGTCGTGGCGCGCGTGGCCGGGGCGCGGCGCGGCGTGTTTGCCGTCGTCGACGTCAAGACGAATCGCATCGCCTGGCAACAGCAGTGGGTGGACACTTGCTACAGCGGCTCCGTCGTCACCGCCGGTGGCTTGCTGTTCATCGGCCGCAACGACGGCCGGCTGACCGCGCTCGACAAGAGCAATGGTAGGAAGCTGTGGGAATTCCAGACCGACGGCGGCGTGAACGCGCCCGCCAGCGTATTCGAGTACCAAGGGCGGCAATACGTCGTCGTCCTCGCCGGCGGCACCGCGCTCGCGGGCAGCAAGCACAGCGACGGACTGTGGTTGTTTTCGTTGAACGGCAAGAAGGAATCTTTGCCGCACGGTTCGGCGGAGCCGGCGCCGCGCGGGCCTCCGCCCGCCGCGGCGTCTGCGACTGCAGCAGCAACGACGCGTGCACCGGATCTCGAAAAGGGCAAAGAGATTTACAGCACGACCTGCGTCGTGTGCCACGGGCCGACAGGGCACGGCGGTACGCACGGCGGCGCCAAACTGACCGAAGCGTTGACGCACGAGACAATCACCACCGTGGTGACGCAAGGTCGCAACGACATGCCGGCGTTCGGTTCGGCGTTTTCAGCGGAGCAGATGCAGGATATGACTGCGTATC